>Ga0326728_10024814_pt1 | contig 10811 bp, 10 predicted proteins | sample MB3enrmetagenome_FD_207602 | JGI IMG/M metagenome (GOLD analysis project Ga0326728, IMG submission 207602) | Lab enriched peat soil microbial communities from McLean, Ithaca, NY, United States - MB31MN | ecosystem: Environmental > Terrestrial > Soil > Wetlands > Peat | place: USA: New York...
GAGCGGCTTCGTCGCCGTCTCGGCGGCGATGTCGAGCGTCTGGCCGCCGACCATGCCGGCGAGGCCCGCCGCGCGCGCCAACCCGGCGCACAGCGCGGCGCGCAGCTCGGCGTCGAGCCCGCTCGCAGGATCGGCGAGCGCCTCGAAGGCGAGGGTCAAGAGCCCGTCGCCGGCGAGGATGGCGGTCGCCTCGTCGAAGGCGCGATGGACGGTCGCCCGGCCGCGGCGCAAATCGTCGTCGTCCATCGCGGGCAGATCGTCGTGGATCAGCGAATAGGCGTGGACGAGCTCGATCGCGGCGCCGACGCGGCGCGGCCCCGCGCCTTCGCAGCCGAAGGCGCCCGCGGTGGCGACCACCAGGAACGGCCTCAGCCGCTTGCCGCCGCCGAGCGCGCCGTAGCGCATCGCCTCCATCAGGCGGGCGGGGCGCGCGAGCTCCCCTTCGCGCGGCTGCGTCGTCAGCAGGGCGTCGAGCTCGGCTTCGATCTCGGCGCCGGTTCGCGCCAGCCGACCGACGAACGCGTCGAGGTTCAGCTTGCGCATGGGCGAGACTCTCATGGATCGTAGTCGGAAGGGTTGAAGACGCGCCTGGTCGAGCAGAACTCGCAGGTGACGGCGATCATGCCGTCGTCGCCGACCATCGCGCCGCGCTCCTCCGCGGTGAAGCTCTGCAGCATCGCGTCGATGCCCTCGGCGGAGCAGCGGCAGACGTCGGCGAGCTCGGTCGGCTTGAACACGCGCACGCCGCGCTCGTTGAACAGGCGGAACAGCAGGCGCTCGCTCGACACGGTGGGGTCGAGAAGCTCGTGGTCCGCGGTGGTCGCCGCGCGCGTCTTCGCCTCGACCCATTCGTCGTCGTCTTGCGGCGGCGGCGGCTTGGCGGCGCCCTGCGGCGCGTCGCCGGGATCGAAGTCGGCGCGGCGGCGCCGCTCCTCCGCGTCGGGCAGGAACTGCGCGAGCAGGCCGCCGGCGCGCCACTCGGCGCCGCCTGGCGTGACCACCTGGCCGGCGGCGAGGCGAACCAGAGTCGGGATCTGCTCCGAGCGCTCGAAATAGATATGCGCGGCGCGCTCAAGCCCCTGGCCGTCGAGCGCGACGACGCCCTGGTGGCGCGACATCTCGCCGCCGGGATCGATGGTGAAGGCGAGATGCCCTTCGCCGAGCAGATCGCCCTCGCCGCCGGCGGCGAGGCGCTCGGCGAGCGCGGCCGCGTCGAAGCGGGCGAGCGCGCGCAGGTTCGAGGGCGCGTCGTAGTCGACCACCAGCATGCGCACCGGCCCCTCGGTCTTCGTCTGCAGCTGGAAGCGCCCCGCCAGCTTGAGCACCGAGCCGAGCAGCACCGCCAGCGCCGCCGCCTCGCCGACCAGACGGCCGACCGGCTCGGGATAGCCGTGGCGCTTGATGATGGCGTCGATCGCGCCGCCGAGCCGCGCCAGCCGGCCGCGGGTGCTCAGGCTCTCGACCGCGTAGGGCAGGACGATGTCGTCGCGCCCGATGTCGGAGACGTCGCGCGCGACCGGCGTCATGACGCCGACGCTCCGAGGCACCAGGCGAGCACCGCCTTCTGCGCGTGCAGGCGGTTTTCGGCTTCGTCGAACACCACCGACTGCGGTCCGTCGATCACCTCGTCGGTGACTTCCTCGCCGCGATGCGCGGGCAGGCAGTGCATGAAGATCGCGTCGGGCGCGGCCCCGCGCATCAGCGCGGCGTTGACCTGGTAGGGGGCGAGCAGGTTGTGGCGGCGGCGGCTCTCCTTCTCGTCGCCCATCGACACCCAGCAGTCCGAGATCACCGCCGCCGCGTCCTTGACCGCGGCGAGGGGGTCCTCGCGGAGGGTCACCTTCGCGCCGCCCGCGCGCGCGCTCTCGATGCGGGTCGGCGGCGGCTGCAGCTCCTTCGGACAGGCGATGTCGAGGGTGAAGTCGAAGCGCTCGGCCGCGTCGATCCAGGACGACAGCACGTTGTTGTAGTCGCCGCTCCAGGCGATCTTGCAGCCGCGGATCGGCCCGCGATGCTCCTCGAAGGTGAGGATGTCGGCCATCACCTGGCAAGGATGCGACCGCTTGGTCAGGCCGTTGATCACCGGGATCGACGCGTGGCTCGCGAGCTCGTCGAGGTCGGCGTGGCTCAGGATGCGGATCATGATCGCGTCGACGTAGCGCGACAGCACGCGCGCCGTGTCGCCGATGGTCTCGCCGCGGCCGAGCTGCATCTCGGCGCCGGTGAGCATGATGGTCTCGCCGCCGAGCTCGCGCATCGCCATGTCGAAGGAGACGCGGGTGCGCGTCGACGGGCGATCGAAGACCATCGCCAGCGTCTTGCCGACGAGCGGCGGCGACGGACTGCGCGCGCCCTTGACGCGCGCCGCTTTCATCTTCAGCGCGGCGTCGAGGATGGCGCGCAGCTCGGCGGCGGAAAGGTCGGTCAGCTCGAGGAAGTGGCGCGGCGGCGCCGACCCGTTCGGCGGCTTCATGCGGCGACGTCCTTGCTCGGCGCGCCCATCGTCCGTTCGAGGTCGGCGCAGGCGGCGTCGAGGCGCCGCGCGCCCTCGACCAACTCGTCCTCGGCGACGATCAACGGCGGCACCAGGCGAACGACGTTGTCGCCGGAGGGAATGGTCAACAGCTTGTGGGCGCGCGCCGCGTCGGCGAAGTCCTGCGCCGACGTCTTCACCTTGAGGCCGATCATCAGGCCCTCGCCGCGCACCTCGGCGACAAGGCGCGGGCGCCGGTCCATCAGCTCGGCGAGACGCTGGCGCGCGAACGCGCCGAGCCGCGCGACGCGCTCGATGAAGCCGTCCGCCAGCACGACGTCGAGCACCGCGTTGCCCACCGCCATCGCGAGCGGATTGCCGCCGAAGGTGGTGCCGTGGGTTCCCACCGTCAGCCCCTTGGCGGCGTCGGCGGTGGCGAGGCACACGCCGATGGGAAAGCCGCCGCCAATCCCCTTGGCGACGGTCATGATGTCGGGAACGGCGCCGGACAGCTCGTAGGCGAACAGCCGGCCGGTGCGCGCGACGCCGGTCTGAACCTCGTCGAAGATCAACAACAGGCCGCGCTCGTCGCACAGCTTGCGCAGGCCGCGCAGGAACTCCGGCGCCATCGCCCGCACGCCGCTCTCGCCCTGGATCGGCTCGATCATCATCGCGCCGGTCCCGGGGCCGATCGCCGCCTCGACGGCGGCGAGGTCGTTGGCCGGGATCTGGTCGAAGCCGTCGACCTTCGGCCCGAAACCGTCGAGATACTTGGCCTGTCCGCCCGCGGCGATCATCGCCAACGTGCGCCCGTGAAACGCGCCTTCGAAAGTGAGAATGCGGTATTTCTCGGGATGGCCGCCGACCGACTGGCGCTTGCGCGCCATCTTGACCGCCGCCTCGTTGGCCTCGGCGCCCGAATTGGCGAAGAACGCGAGGTCGGCGAAAGTCGCGTCGACGAGACGCCGCGCCAGGCGCTCGCCTTCCGGAATTTGAAACAGGTTCGAGGTGTGCCAGAGCTTGGCCGCCTGCTTGGTCAGCGCCTCGACCAGATGCGGATGCGAGTAGCCGAGCGAGGCCACCGCGATGCCGGCGCCGAAGTCGAGGTAGCGCTCGCCCGTCGTCGCCGTCAGCCAGCAGCCGTCGCCGCGCTCGAACGCGACGTCGGCTCTCGCGTAGATCGGCACGATGGCGGATTGCATGGCTGCTGCTCCCTCGAAGGGTCGCCGGCGCGTCGCCGCAGCGCGGCGCAAAAATAAAAACGCCGTCCCCCCGGACGGCCTGCGACGCCGTCGATCATAGGGGAAAGCCGCCGTTACGGTCAAATCGCGCGTCGACGCACAAAAAAATCGGCGCGCGCGCCCGCGCGCTAATGCGTTGACGAGACTCGCGCATCGGCGGCGCGAGGGCCGACCGGCGGCGAAGCCTGGGGAAAAGCGGGCCGGCGGCGCCGCGTCGACTCTTGCGCGCGATTCAACGACTAGTGTAGTTTCGCTTCCAGACGCTACGAGATGTCGTGGCGCGCATTTCATGAGAGCGTTTCGGCGCGTGAAGCCCGCCAGCGCCGCTGGTTGGGCGGGGGCGCCGGATTCGGTTTGCGGGCGGATTCGATCGGCGGATTGAGAGGCGCTGCGCCGATCCGCCGCGGCCAGGAGGACGAGGCCAAGATGTCTTGGACGGACGAACAAGTCGAAATCCTTCGCCAGCTCTGGCTGGACGGCAAGAGCGCAAGCCAGATCTCGGCGCAGCTCGGCCACGGCCTCAGCCGCAACGCGGTGATCGGCAAGGTGCATCGCCTCGGCCTCGCCGGCCGCGCGAAATCGTCGTCGTCCGCGGCCGCCCCGCCCCGGCCCGCGCCGGCGCCGCGCCTGGCGACGCGCGCCAACTCCGGCGGCGGCGCGCGCGCCGCCGTGCGCGGCACCACCGCGCTGGCGATCGCCGCCGAGACGATGCTCGAAACCCGGCCGGTCTTTCGCGACGAAGACGTCGTCGTGCCGATGTCGTTGCGCGTGACGATCATCGAGCTCAAGGAGGCGATGTGCCGCTGGCCGCTGGGCGATCCGACCTCTTCGGAGTTCCGCTACTGCGGCTCGCCGACGCTCGGCGTGAGCCCCTATTGCGCCCACCACAGCAGGCTCGCCTACCAGCCGGCGCAGGACCGGCGGCGCGAGCGCGACCGCGAGCGGCGTTCGCTCGATCGCTGAAGCGGACGCGACGCGCTTACGCCTTGCCGAAGGTCTCGTCGAACGAATAGCCGGTGCCGCGCACCGTGCGGATCGGATCGCGCTCGCGGCCGCGCGAGAGCGCCTTGCGCAGGCGGCCGACATGGACGTCGACCGTCCGTTCGTCGATCTCGACCGACTGCCCCCACACCCCGTCGAGCAGCTGAGCGCGGGAGAACACCCGGCCGGGCTTCTCCAAGAGATACTCGAGCAGGCGAAACTCGGTCGGCCCGAGATGCACGTCGCGCGAGCCGCGGCGCACCCGGCGCGTCTCGCGATCGAGATCGAGGTCGCCGGCGGTGAGCCGGTCGGCGATGCGCTCGGGCCGGCTGCGCCGCAACAGCGCGCGCACCCGCGCCATCAGTTCGGGCACCGAAAACGGCTTGACCACGTAATCGTCGGCGCCGACCGAGAGGCCGCGCACCCGCTCGACCTCCTCGCCGCGCGCCGTCAGCATGATCACCGGCAGCGTCTTCGTCGCCTCGCGGGCGCGCAACCGGCGGCAGATCTCCAGGCCGGAGACCCCCGGCAGCATCCAGTCGAGAATCACCAGGTCGGGCGGCGATTCGACGAGGCGCAGCTCGGCTTCGTCGCCGCGCTCGACGCTCTCGGCGACATAGCCTTCGGCTTCCAGATTGTAGTTCAACAGCAGCGCCAGATCCGCCTCGTCTTCGACGACGAGGATGCGCGGCGACGCGCCGACGCCGGGGCGAGAGGGCTCTCGACGCGTTTCATTCATGCGGCCGGATTCCCAGTGCTATCGGTGGCGGCGTCGATGTCGTAGTCGTGGCGGCCCTTGGGCCGCTCGGCGGGCAGCGTCGAGCCGGTGACCAGATAGAACACCGTCTCGGCGATGTTGGTGGCGTGGTCGCCGATCCGCTCGATGTTCTTCGAGCAGAACAACAGGTGGGCGCAGAACGAGATGTTGCGCGGGTCCTCCATCATGTGGGTGAGGAGATCGCGGAACACCGAATCCTCGAGCGCGTCGAGCTCGGCGTCGCGCTCCCACACCGCGCGGGCGAGCTCGACGTCGCGCTGCGCGTAGGCGTCGAGCACGTCCTTCATCTGCTCGGTCGCCACCTCGTTCATGTGCCTGAGGCCGACGATCGCGCGCGGCACCCGCGCCTCGATGCCGATTTTCACCGAACGCTTGGAGATGTTCTTGGCGAGGTCGCCGACGCGCTCGAGGTCGCCGGCGACGCGAATCGCGCCGATGATCTCGCGCAGGTCGACCGCCATCGGCTGACGGCGGGCGATGGTGAGGATCGCCTGCTCCTCGATCTCGCGCTGCAGCGCGTCGAGGCGCGGATCGGTCGCCACCACCTGGTGGGCGAGCTGGACGTCGGCTTGGGAGAGCGCGTCCATCGCGTCGACCACCATTTTCTCGGCGATGCCGCCCATTTCGGCGATGCGGCGCTCGAGCGTCTCGAGCTCTTTATCGTACGACCTGACGGTGTGTTCGACCACGGCGATAACTCCCTTAGCCGAAACGGCCAGTGACGTAATCCTGGGTGCGCCGATCGCGCGGCGCGGTGAAGACGGCGCCCGTCTGGTCGAACTCGACCATCTCGCCAAGGTACATGAAGGCGGTGTACTGCGAGACGCGGGCGGCTTGCTGCATGTTGTGGGTGACGATGGCGATGGTGTAGTCGCCCGATAGCTCGTCGATCAGCTCCTCGATCTTGGCGGTCGAGATCGGGTCGAGCGCCGAGCACGGCTCGTCGAACAGGATCACTTCCGGCCGGATCGCCACGGTGCGGGCGATGCACAGGCGCTGCTGCTGGCCGCCCGAAAGGCTGAGGCCGTTGGCGCGCAGCTTGTCGCTCACCTCGCCCCACAGCGCCGAACGGCGCAGCGCCGACTCCACCCGGTCGTCGAGCTCGGAGCGCGGCAGCCGCTCGTAGAGCCGGATGCCGAAGGCGATGTTGTCGTAGATCGACATCGGGAACGGCGTCGGCTTCTGGAACACCATGCCGACGCGCGAGCGCAAGAGGTTGAGGTCGAGGCCCGGGTCGAGGATGTTTTCGCCGTCGAACAATACCTCGCCGACGGCGCGTTGGCCGGGATAGAGGTCATACATGCGGTTGAGCACGCGCAGCAGCGTCGACTTGCCGCAGCCCGAGGGGCCGATGAAGGCGGTCACCTTGCCCTGGTAGAGCGAAAGCGTGACCTTCTTCAGGGCGCGGTTTTGGCCGTAGTAGAAGTCGAGGTCGCGCACGACGACTTTTTCCTTCAGCCCCGCCGCGGGGTCGGCGGCGGCCGCTGTCTCGGTTGCTTCGTTCATGGCTGCAGGTCTCTTTCCATCGGCGAAATCAGGATTGATTAGCGCCGCGCTGGGCCGAGAGCGCGCGGGCGAGGATGCTGAGGCCCAGCACCGTCAAGGTCAGCAGCAGCGCGCCGGTCCAGGCGAGCTTCTGCTGCTCCGCATAGGGGCTGCGGGCGAATTCGTAGATGATCAGCGGCAGGCTCGACATCGGCTGCGTCGGGTCGACCTCGAACAGCGAGTTGCCGAGCGCGGTGAAGATCAGCGGCGCCGTCTCGCCGGTCATGCGCGCGACCGCGAGCAGGATGCCGGTGACGATGCCCGACCGCACCGCCCGATAGGCGACGCGGCGGATCACGAACGAGCGCGGCATGCCCAGCGCGCTCGCCGCTTCGCGCAACGGATTGGGCACCAGGTTGAGCATGTCCTCGGTCGTGCGCACCATGATCGGCGCGCCGATCACCGCCAGCGCGACGGCGCCGGCCAGCGCCGAGAAGTGCCCGGCCGGCACGACCAGAAGCTGGTAGATGAACAGGCCGACGACGATCGAGGGCGCGCTCAGCAGAATGTCGTTGATGAAGCGCACGACCGTCGCCAGCTTGGTGTAGCGGCCGTACTCGGCGAGATAGGTGCCGGCGAGGATGCCGAGCGGCGCGCCGATCGCCAGGCCGATCACGGTGACGATGACGCTGCCGACGATCGAGTTGAGCAAGCCGCCGACCATGCCGGCCGGCGCGGTCACCTTAGTGAATACGTCGAGCGACAGGCCTCCGAATCCTTGCCACAGCAAGGCGCCGAGAATGAGCGCCAGCCAAGCGAGGCCGAAGGCGGTGGCGGCGTAGGCGAGGCCGGTCCAGATCACGTTGCGACGTCGGCGTCCGGGATAGAGATTGGCCATCGGCGTCAAGCCTTCAGTTCGAGTTCCGCCAGCATCCAGCGCGCGGCGGCGAGAACAATGAACGTGATGATGAACAGGATGAAGCCGAGCGCCATCAGCGAGGAGGTGAACAGGCCGGGATCGGCGTCGGCGAATTGGTTGGCGATCATCGCCGAAATGGTCGTGCCCTGGGCGAGGATCGAGGCCGAGATGTGGCTGGCGTTGCCGATGACGAAGGTCACCGCCATCGTCTCGCCGAGCGCGCGGCCGAGCGCCAGCATGACGCCGCCGATGACGCCGACGCGGGTGTAGGGGATGACGATGTTGCCGACCACCTCGAAGGTGGTCGCGCCGACGCCGTAGGCGGCCTCCTTCAGCACGCTCGGCACCGTGTCGAACACGTCGCGCGAGATCGCGGTGACGAAGGGCAGGATCATCACCGCCAGCACCAGCCCGGCGGTGAACACGCCGTAGCCGAGCGGCGGGCCTTGGAACAAGGCGCCGATGAGCGGAACGTCGCCGATCGTGTTGATCAGGAAGGGCTGGATATAGGCCTGCATCACCGGGCGGAGATAATAGACGCCCCAGATGCCGTAGATGATCGACGGGATGCCGGCGAGCAGCTCGATGGCGATGCCGATCGGCCGGCGCAACGGCGTCGGGCAGAGTTCGGTGAGGAAGACGGCGATGCCAAGGCCGACCGGAACGCCGATCACCATGGCGATCGCCGAGGTGATGAGCGTGCCGACGATCGCCGCCTCGCCGCCGAAAATCTGCTTGGGCGGGCTCCAACGGTCGGAAATGAAGAAGTTGAGGCCGAAGGTGCTGAACGCCGGCCAGGAGCCGATGAACAGCGCCACCGCGACGCCGGCGAGCAGCAGCAAGACCACCAACGCCGAGAACAGGGTCAGGTTGCGGAAGAGGCTGTCGGGGAGCCTCAGTCGCTTCAGCGCCGCCGCCCGGTCGATCGACGCGCTCTGGGCGCCGCTCAGCGTGTCGATCGCGGTTGCCGTCATGGTCGTACGCTCGCTCTCTTTCTTGCACCCCGCGCCTTTCGCGCGGGGCGCTTTGCAAAATCCGTCGTCAGACGGCGGTCACTTCTGAATGATGTCGCTCGCCCACATCTTCTTGACCATGTCGACGACGTTGGCGGGCATCGGGATGTAGTCGAGCGCCGTGGCCTGGTCGGCGCCCTTGTCGTAGCAATAGGCGAAGAACTGGAGCGCCTCGTTCGACTGGGTGATGTCGACCGGCTTCTTGTACATGAGGATGAAGGTCGCGGCGGTCATCGGCCACGAATTCTCGCCCGGCTGATCGGAGAGGATCAGGTAGAAGCCCGGGGCCTTCGACCAGTCGGCGTTGGCGGCGGCCGCCTGGAAGGCTTCGATCGTCGGGGCGACGGTCTTGCCGGCCTGGTTGATCATGTCGGCGTAGGTCAGCTTGTTCTGCTTGGCGTAGGCGTACTCGACATAGCCGATCGCGCCCTTGGTGGTGGCGACGTTGTTGGCGACGCCGTCGTTGCCCTTGGCGCCGATGCCGGTCGGCCATTCGACTGAGGTCGCTTCGCCCACCTTCGCCTTCCAGTCGGGCGAAACCTTGTCGAGGTAGTTGGTGAAGTTGAAGGTCGTGCCCGAGCCGTCGGCGCGATGGATGACCGCGATGGCGAGATCGGGGAGGTTGACCTTCGAATTGAGCGCCTTGAGCGCCGGATCGTTCCACTTGGTGATCGTTCCGAGATAGATCTTGGCGAGGGTCGGGCCGTCGATGACGACGTCGCCGGCCTTGACGCCCTCGAGATTGAGAACCGGGACGATGCCGCCCATCACCATCGGCCACTGAGCGAGGCCGGCCTTGTCGAGCTGTTCGGGCGTCAACGGCGCGTCGGTCGCGCCGAAGGTCACCGTTTTCGCTTCGATCTGCTTGATGCCGGCGCCCGAGCCGATCGACTGATAGTTCAGACCGTTGCCCGTCGCGTTCTTATACGCGTCGGCCCATTTCGCGTAGATCGGAAACGGGAAGGTCGCGCCCGCTCCCGAGATGTCGCCCGCCGAGGCGATGGTGACGGTCGACGCCACCAAGGTCGCGCCAATCGCTGCGCTGATCAAAGATCGAAGGAACATAGACGCCTCTCAATTTGCCATGCCGCTCGCGACCGGCCGTCGTTCGTCGGCGCGCCGCTCCGAGGCGCGCCCTTAATAGACCTGGCCCTATGTTCTTATATGACGCCACAACGACGCTTGTGTGAATTCGTAACAATATGAAAAATAAGGCGCTTCTCTACTATCGCTGATGTAGAGGGACCGTCGCTGTAAAAGTCGAGCCGTGATCGAGGCGGCTGGCGATGGTCAAGCGCCCGCGATGGCGGGTGAGGATGTGCTTGACGATCGCCAGGCCGAGGCCGGTGCCGTTCTTGGCGCGGCTCTGGCCGGCGTCGACCCGATAGAAGCGTTCGGTGAGGCGCGGCAGGTGCTCCGGCGCGATGCCGCGGCCGAAGTCGCGCACGATCAGCGATCCTTCGGTCGCATTGCGGGTCACGGTGATCTCGACCCGGTCGCCGCCCGATCCGTCCTGCCGCGCGCCGTACTTGATCGCGTTCTCGATCAGGTTCTCGGCGACGCGCAGGAGCTCGTCGCGGTCGCCGGTGACGGCCACCGGCCGCTCGGCGTAGAGCTTGATCTCCACCCCCATCTCGCGCGCCAGCGGCGCCAGCGTGTCGGCGACATGGCGCGCGGTCTGGGCGAGGTCGACCTCCGCCGCCGGGCGGACGTGCTGCTTCTGCTCGATGCGCGACAGCGACAGGAGGTCGTCGATCAGGCGCGCCATGCGGCGGCCCTGCTCGCGCATGATGACGAGGAACTTGTCGCGCGCGCGCGCGTCGTCGCGCGCCGAGCCCTGCAGCGTCTCGATGAAGCCGAGCATCGAGGCGAGCGGCGTGCGCAGCTCGTGGCTGGCGTTGGCGATGAAGTCGACGCGCAT
>Ga0326728_10024815_pt1 | contig 10810 bp, 11 predicted proteins | sample MB3enrmetagenome_FD_207602 | JGI IMG/M metagenome (GOLD analysis project Ga0326728, IMG submission 207602) | Lab enriched peat soil microbial communities from McLean, Ithaca, NY, United States - MB31MN | ecosystem: Environmental > Terrestrial > Soil > Wetlands > Peat | place: USA: New York...
TGCACGGATCAATCAACGACACGAACGCCGCCGAGGAGCCATCGCGTCTCGGTTCCGCATGCAGCGCAGGGAAGCGCCGAGTTAGACAAGAATCATGCCAAGTAGTTTGACTCTGTCAAATTAAGCACGCTCTCAAATGCTGGGACACGCGCGACCGCTATGGCCCGGCTTAGCCGGGCCATACTCGGGTTGCCAAACGCTGCCGGCTTCAGCCCACGCGGTTCTGCACCAGCTCCGTCACCACGCCCGGATCGGCCAAGGTGGACGTGTCGCCCAGCCCGTCGGTCTCGTTCGCCGCGATCTTGCGCAGGATGCGCCGCATGATCTTGCCGCTGCGCGTCTTCGGCAGCGCCGGCGCCCACTGGATCGCGTCCGGCGAGGCGATCGGGCCGATTTCCTTGCGGACCCAGGCGACGAGTTCCTTGCGCAGCTCCTCGGACGGTTCCTCCTCGGCGTTCAGGGTCACGTAGGCGTAGATGCCCTGGCCCTTCAGGTCGTGCGGGAAGCCGACGACCGCCGCCTCGGCGACTTTCGGATGGGCAACCAGCGCGCTTTCGACCTCGGCTGTGCCCATGCGGTGACCGGACACGTTGATCACGTCATCGACGCGGCCGGTGATCCAGTAGTACCCGTCCGCGTCCCGCCGGGCGCCGTCGCCGGTGAAATACAGGCCGGGGAAGGTCGAGAAATAGGTCTGCTTGAACCGCGCATGGTCGCCGTACACCGTGCGCATCTGGCCGGGCCAGGAGTCGCTGATGCACAGATTGCCCTCGTTCGCGCCGGTCAGTTCCTTGCCGTCGCCATCCACCAGCAGGGGCTTCACGCTCGGCAGAGGCAGCGTCGCGGACCCGGGCTTCAGCGCGGTCGCGCCGGGCAGCGGGCTGATCAGGATGCCGCCGGTCTCGGTCTGCCACCACGTATCGACGATCGGGCAGCGCGCGTTGCCGACGATATGGTAATACCACAGCCAGGCTTCCGGATTGATCGGCTCGCCCACGCTGCCGAGCAGCCGCAGCGACGCGCGCGAGGTCTTCTGCACCGGAGCCTCGCCGTCGCGCATCAGGGCGCGGATCGCCGTCGGCGCGGTGTAGAAGATGTTGACCTTGTGCTTGTCCACCACCTGCCAGAAGCGGCTGGTGTCCGGATAGCTCGGGATGCCTTCGAACATCACCGTGGTCGCGCCGTTGGCCAGCGGGCCGTACACTATATAGGTGTGGCCGGTTACCCATCCCACATCCGCTGTGCACCAGTAGACTTCGCCCGGGTGGTAGTCGAAAACCTTCTCATGCGTGTAGCTCGCCCAGACCATGTAGCCGCCGGTTGTGTGCAGCACGCCCTTCGGCTGGCCGGTGCTGCCGGAGGTATACAGAATGAACAGCGGATCTTCCGCCGCCATCGGCTCCGGCGTGTTGTCAGGGGATGCCGCGGCCAGCAACTCCGTGTAGTCGTGATCGCGGCCGGGGGTCAGGTTGACCTTGCCGCCGGTGACCTTGACCACGATGACATTCTTCACGGTCGGGCAGGAGGCCAGCGCCGCATCGGCATTCGCCTTCAGCGGCACGGCACGGCCGCCGCGGCGCCCCTCGTCCGCCGTGATCAGCAGGTTGGAATCGCAGCCCTGGATGCGGTTTGACAGGCTGTCCGGGGAGAATCCGCCGAACACCACCGAGTGGATCGCGCCAACACGGGCGCAGGCGAGCATCGCAACCGCGGCCTCCGGCACCATCGGCAGGTAGATCGTCACCCGGTCGCCCTTCTTGACGCCAAGCGACTTCATCGCGTTCGCCAGGCGGGACACCTGGTCGTGCAGCTCCCGGTAGGTGATGTGCTTGCTGACGTTCGGGTCGTCGCTTTCCCAAATGATTGCCGTCTGGTCGCCGCGCGTCGCCAGGTGCCGATCGAGGCAGGAGGCGGAGGCGTTCAGGATGCCGTCCTCGAACCACTTGATCGAGACGTCGCCGCTGAAGCTGGTGTTCTTGATCTTGGTCGGTGCCTTGATCCATTCGAGGCGCTGGGCTTCCTTCGCCCAGAACGTCTCCGGGTGGCTTGCCGCCTGTTCATAGGCGTCGCGATAACCGGCGGCATTGATATGCGCCGAAGCCGCCACGTCCTGGCGGACGGGGAACACCTGATCATGGGTGTGTGCGAATTCTGTCACGGAGCTGTTTCCTTACTTCCCTAGTAGCCACACCGGTTATGCGGCGTTTTCACACGCCGGGCGGGACATGGATCACGCCATTGCGAATCTCCACATTGACCGATGTCAATCGATCGCCCTCGCACGGACCGGAGATACACGTTCCGCTACTGATTGTGAACTCGGCACCGTGCGTGGCGCAGATAATAAATCGTCCGTCCGCCGAAAGGAAGCGGTCGGGGGTCCAATCCAGCGGCGTGCCGATATGGGGGCAGGCGTTTTCATAGACATAGATGTCGGCGCCCTGGCGGACCGCCACCTGCCCGGTGAGGCGGCCCTCGTCGCCGGGGAAGCCTTTTGCGCCGTTTTCGGGGATGTCCTCGACGCGGCAAAGCGTCCGCATCTTGCCCTGGATCAACGTTTCCATCCGCCCATCCGGCATATCTTGTCCCAATGCGGTTTCGATATCGGCATCACCGACAGCCTCGATTGGCGCACCAGCGGCAGGTCAGCGAGGCCGGGGTCCGCCTTGATGTCCACCAGGGTGACCGGCTTCGGCAGCGGCCGGACCGCTTTCATATCGACGCACACCCAGTCGCCGCTTTCGGCGGTGGGATCGGGATAGGCTTCCCGCGCCACTTCGACGATGCCGACGATCTGCTTGCCGATGTTCGAGTGGTAGAAAAAAGCGCGATCCCCCAACCTCATGGCCTTAAGGTTGTTCTTCGCCGTGTGGTTCCGCACGCCGGTCCAGGGTTCGACGCCTTTGGCGGCCTGATCATCCCATGAAAACGCATCAGGCTCCGACTTCACCAACCAATAGCCAGTCATCCAGCCTCCAGCCCGGCGCAGTGCCGCGGCGCGATCTTGTCACCGGCGGCGGGATTTGTTCAATGGCGCTGCCAGTGCTTTCGTGAGCTGGAGCGATAAGGTAAGGAACATCCGTGGACGCACGCTCATCCGCCGCCTCGCCCCGTTCGGGGCATGTGCTGCATCGCTTCGCCAACCCGGGCCAGTTTCTGCGGCTGTCCGGGCGGGTTCTTCCGTGGCTGTACTGGCCCGGCGTGCTGCTGACCGCGGGCGCACTGATCTGGGGGCTGTTCTTCGCCCCGGCCGACTGGCAGCAGGGTGACACGGTGAGGATCATGTACGTGCATGTTCCGTTCGCCTGGCTGGCCTCGGCGGGGTATTTCTCGCTGGCCGTATGCAGCTTCATCTCCCTTGTCTGGCGGCATCCGCTGGCCGATCTGGCGGCGGTGGAGCTGGGGCCGGTCGGCGCGGCGTTTACGGCGGTATGTCTGGCGACCGGCAGCCTATGGGGCAAGCCGACATGGGGCGCCTGGTGGGTGTGGGATGCGCGGCTGACCTCGGTGTTCGTGCTGCTGCTGCTCTATCTCGGGCATATCGCGCTGGTGCGGGCGTTCGATGACCCGACCCGGGGCTATCGCGCCGGAGCGATTCTGGCGCTGGTCGGGGTGATTAATTTGCCGATCATCAAATTCAGTGTGGACTGGTGGAATACGCTGCATCAGCCGGCCTCCATCGGCCTGACCGGAGCGCCGACGATAGCGTCCAGCATGCTGTGGCCGCTGTTGTTCTCCGCCATCGGCTTCACCCTGCTGTTCGCCGCGATCGTGGTGACCCGCACGCGGGCGGCGGTCATGGAGCGGCGGATCCGCGGGCTGCTGATGGCGAAAGCCTCGTCCGCTTCGGAGCAGGAGGCGTTGTCGTGACCCATCTGCCCTTCATCGTCGCCGCCTATGTGATCGCGCTGGGCACACCTCTGATCCTGGCCACCGATGCTGTGTTCCGTGCGCGGCGGGCGCAGCGCCGCCTGGATGCAATCGACCCGCGGCGCAATCGGGGTGACGCATGACTCGCAAACGCAAGCGCATGCTGGTGATCCTGGTCTGCGGCCTCGGGCTCGGGTCCGCCGCGGCGCTCACGCTGACGGCGTTCAGCGACAACCTGGTGTATTTCGTCTCTCCGTCCGATCTGGCGAAGGAACCGCATACCGGGCGGCAGCTTCGCCTCGGCGGCCTGGTCGAGCAGGGGACCGTCGAGCGGACTTCCGCCACCGGCACCGCCGGGGTGCGGTTCAAGGTAACCGACGGGTCTGCCGACGTGCCGGTGGTCTACAAAGGCATCCTGCCGGACCTGTTCCGTGAGGGTCAGGGCGTGATCGTGATGGGCACGCGGGAGCCGGACGGCGTATTCCGCGCCAACGAGGTCTTGGCAAAGCATGACGAGACCTACATGCCCAAGGAAGTCGCTGACGCCCTGAAGAAGTCCGGCCGGTGGAACCCGAGCGCCGGGCCGCCGCCGCCGGCCTCCACCTGGAATGAGCCGGTCAAACAGGTCGCCGGACAACCGCCGGGGTAAATCGCATGCTGTCCGTTCAGGTCTGTATCATGGGCGCCGGTCCCGTCGGCGGCACGCTCGGCTGCCGTTTGGCCGCTGCGGGGGTCAGCGTCGCGGTGATCGACTGCGCCGCGCTGCCGCCGATGGAGAACCCGGCGTTCGACGGGCGGGCCTACGCCATTGCGGCCGGCTCGCAGGTGCTGCTGGATGATGCCGGGCTGTGGGACGTGCTGGATGTGCCGCCCAACCCGATCCGGGACATCCGCGTGACCGACGGCCGCGTCGGGCGGCCGCCGTCGCGGCTGCATGTGCATTTCGATCATCGCGAGGCGGCCGAGGAGCCTCGGCCGTTCGGCTGGATGGTCGAGGCGCGGTCGCTGCGCAAGGCGCTGAACGCGCGGTTCCCGGTGCAGCCCGGGCTGCATCTGTTCGCCCCCGCCAAGGCCCGGGTCGAGCGTTCGGCTGACGGCGTGGTGGTTCATCTGGATAATGGCACGGTCATCCAGAGCCGTCTTGTGGTCGGGGCGGAAGGCCGGAACTCGCCGCTGCGGGAACAGGCGGGAATCCAGGTGACCCGGATTCCGTATCACCAGACCGGCATCGTCTGCGCTATCGCGCATGAACGGCCGCATCACGACCTGGCGCTGGAGCACTTCCTGCCCGCCGGGCCGTTCGCCGCCCTGCCGATGGGTCCGAGCGCGGATGCGGAGCCGGGGGGATCGCCGAATGTCTCGGCGATCGTGTGGACCGAGCGGACGAAGGACGTCGCGCCGATCATGGCGTTGGACAATGCGCGGTTCGCTCGGGAACTCGGGCGGCGGCTGGGCGGCCATTGGGGCGCTATCCGGGCGGTCGGGCGGCGGTGGTCGTATCCGCTGTCGGCGATGATTGTGCACCGATATGTCGATACGCGGCTGGCGCTGGCGGGGGACGCGGCGCACGGGGTGCATCCGATTGCCGGGCAGGGGCTGAATTTGGGGTTCCGGGATGCGATCGAACTGGCGGATCTGGTGATCGAGGCGCATCGCTCGGGGGCCGATGTGGGCAGTCCGGAGCTGCTGGCGCGGTACCAGCGGGTGCGGCGGGGGGACAACCTGCTGATGTTCGGCATGACGGACCAGCTCGATCGCCTGTTCAGCACGGATCGCCGGTTGGTACGGACGGTCCGGGATGTTGGGATCGGGGCGGTGGATCGGCTTGGCCCGGTGAAGCGGGTGTTCATGCGGCGAGCGATGGGGTTGCCGGGGGCGGGGTAGACTGGCGCTGCGGACGCTCGAAACGCCGGCACGGTTACCGAATATTAAGATCCATCTGATACCACGCGACTCCTGTGCTATTCCGGTCATCGTTGCTGGAGGTCGTGCATGCAGGTCTGCCCGTCACGCGGCGCAATTTGGGGTTGTCACTTGACAACTAACGTCCGGCCGCTCATTTGGGCATGAAGCTGCGGGCCAAACATCCGTCCAAGGAGATCGAAGCCGCTCTGGTCTTCGCCGAGTCGAACGGTTGGACTGTGGTCCGTCTGTCAGGACATGCTTGGGGGAAGATCCTGTGTCCATGGAACGACAAGGCGTGCCGGTGTGGTACGTTCTGCCAAAAATCCGTATGGAGCACGCCTCGAGTTCCCGAGGACATGGCGAGACAAATACGCCGGGCCGTCCAGGGCTGCATATACAGGACCGGACCAGTTGATGAACCTGAACCTGGGGGAGAGGCCAATGAATAGCTACTCGTTCATGCTGAACTTCGCTCTTCCTCAGCGGGACGATGACCCGGAGCGGCACCTGAATGCCCTGTTCGAAGCCGGTTGCGACGACGCCTCGGTTGGGATCGGCCGATCCGGGATGATCGGGCTGGATTTCACGCGCTCGGCAGCCTCGGCCGAGGACGCGCTGCGATCTGCGATCCGGAATGTTCAGACCGCGATTCCCGGCGCGACGCTCGTGCAGGCCGGTCCTGATCTTGTCGGACTGACCGAGATGGCGGAGATTTTCGGCTTCAGCCGCCAGAACATGCGCAAGTATGCGACGGGAGTCTCCTCAGCGCACGAGGCCTTTCCGCTCCCCACGATCATCGGCGAGCCTAGCCTGTGGCATCTGGCCGAAATCGCCGTTTGGATGCGATCGAACACCGCGGTAAAGCCGCCGGTCGATCTACTGGATGTATCCAAGGCTGCCGCGCAGATCAATTTCGAAGCCGAGACCGAGCGCCTCGGGCGAATCGCTGAACTGGGCTATCGCTCGCGGGATCGTCGTTCGCACAGCGGCTGCGGCGAGCGATGATCCACGGAACCCCAGCGATTACAGTCTTGAAGGGATCTGCCGACGAAGCGGTGATGCTCCCCACGATGAGCAACACGCGGGACCGAACGGGCTATCCCGCGGCAGCGGCGGCTGTCGTAGGCACCTCCGCCGAGCGGGCATGCACGTCTAGCACTTCCAGGCTGATCGCGTTCCCGTTTGCGTCGAAGTCAAGCATCACCCCGGGCGCCACTTCTTCCGTGCGCACCGATGCGATCGCGTCCGGCGCAAAGCGCACAAACAAGGCATCCGCCTCGGGGTCATAGCTCGTTCTGATCATCGCTTGCACCTCGGTCAAAGAATGTCGTTATCCCATAACACCTTCGCCGGCCGGACGATGAACAACTCGCAGCACGCGCCCGCCGAAAGCAGCAATGGCTTTGAAGGAACGTGTTCGTCCCGCCCGGGGGTCAGGTTCCGTGCGGTCCGGGTCGGCAATCGCGCCTCTACCCATGCGAGGTCGATCCCGCGCAACTCGATTGCCTCGGCCGCGTGCGCCGACAGGATGATCTTCGAGGGTCCAGAACCGGACATGGCGCCGGGCATAGACCACCCCATCGTTGCCGCGCTAGGCTTGCGAAGGTCAGGCGATACCGCTCAGCCGCCCGTCACGCAGAGAGATGTCAAACGCTTGCCTTGTAGCTTCGGTGATATGTGAATGTCCGATTCAGACTCCTCTCCCCTTTCCACGGACATCAACCCTTTGGCCTCCCTGGACGCAGCGCAACCCGCTGCGGAGGCCGTCACTGCCCCCCTGCACCTGATCCTGATCGACGGATCGGGCTTCATCTTCCGCGCCTTCCACGCTTTGCCGCCGATGACACGTCCGGACGGGACGCCGGTGAACGCCGTGTTCGGCTTCACCAACATGCTGGCCAAGCTGCTGAAGGAGCATGTCGGCACCCACATCGCCGTCATCTTCGACGCCGGGCGGCTGACCTTCCGCAACCGGCTGTACGACCTGTATAAGGCCCAGCGCCCGCCGCCGCCGGAGGAACTGATCCCGCAATTCGCCCTGGTGCGCGAGGCAACTGAAGCCTTCGGCGTCCCGGCGATCGAGCTGCCGGACTGGGAGGCGGACGACCTGATCGCCGCTTACGCCCACGCGGCCGCCGAAACGGGTGGGCAGGTGACGATCGTATCCTCCGACAAGGACCTGATGCAGTTGATCCGGCCGGGCGTGGAGATGCTTGACCCGATCAAGCAGAAGCCCATCGGCCCGGTCGAAGTGATGGAGAAGTTCGGCGTCACCCCCGACAAGTTGGTCGAGGTGCAGGCGCTGATTGGCGACTCCACCGACAATGTCCCCGGCGTCCCCGGCATCGGCCCCAAGGGCGCGGCGCAATTGATCAACGAATACGGCGATGTTGACGCGGTGCTGAACGCCGCGGCCGGCATGAAGCCGTCGAAGCGGCGGGACATGCTGATCGAGCACGCCGACAAGGCGCGCATCTCGCGTCAGCTCGTGCTGCTGCGCACCGACACCCCCATGCCTCTGCCCATCGAAGCGTTGGTGCAGCGAGACGCCGATCGGCTGGTGCTGGCGGAGTGGCTGGGGAAGCAGGGGTTTCGCAGCACGATTGCGCGGCTCGGGTTGGATGGCGCCGCACCGCCGACCGCCGAGGTCCCGCCGAAGCCGCCGACGCAGGCCGATCTGGGGCTGGCGCCGCCGCCGGTGGAGGGCTCGGGATTTGGGCCGTATGAAAGTGTGGTGACGGCGGGCGCCCTGCGCGTCTGGGTCGCCGAGGCGGTCGCCTGCGGCCGGGTGGCGATGGATACCGAGACCGACGGACTGGACGCGATGCGCGCCCGGCTGATGGGGTTGTCGCTGGCGACGGCTCCCGGCCGGGCCTGCTACGTGCCGCTGGGGCATGAGGTGCTGGGCGAGCAGATGAAGCTCGCCGAAGCGATCGAAGTGCTCGGGCCGATGCTGGCGGACCCGTCGGTCCTGAAGATTTTCCAGAACGCCAAGTTCGACATGATGATGCTGTCGCGCGCCGGCTTTCCGATGCCCTCGCCGGTGGACGACACCATGCTGATCTCCTACGCGCAGGAGGCCGGCATGCACGGGCACGGCCTGGACGAGCTGTCGCAACTGCATCTCGGGCATACGCCGATAAGCTATGATGAGGTGACCGGGACGGGACGCAACCGGGTGCCGTTCGCGCAGGTGCAGATCGACCGCGCCACCGCCTATGCCGCCGAGGATGCGGATGTCGCGCTGCGGCTGTGGGACGCGCTGAAGCCCCGGCTGCGGCTGAACGGCGGCTTGGCATTGTATGAGCAGCTGGAGCGGCGGCTGCTGCCGGTGCTGCTGGAGATGGAGCGCGCCGGGGTGAAGGTCGATGCCGACGACCTGCGGCGGATGTCAGTTGATTTCGCCGAACGGATGGTGGTGATGGAGCAGGATTGCCATCGCCTTGCCGGCCATCCGTTCAATGTCGGCAGCCCCAAGCAATTAGGGGAAGTGCTGTTCGACGAGCAGAAGCTGCCGGGCGGCAAGCGGATGAAGACCGGGGCGTGGGGTACGGATTCGTCCGTGCTGCAGGGTTTGGCTGACCAGGGGCTGGAACTGCCGACACGCATTCTGGAATGGCGGCAGTTGGCGAAGCTGAAAAGTACTTATGCCGATGCGCTCGTGACGGACATCAATCCGGAGACCGGGCGGGTGCATACCTCGTTCGCGATGGCAATCGCCTCGACCGGGCGGCTGTCGTCAACCGATCCGAACTTGCAGAACATCCCGATCCGTACGGAGGAGGGGAGCCGGATCCGGAAGGCGTTCATCGCCGAACCGGGGCACGTGCTGGTCAGCGCGGACTACTCGCAGATCGAACTGCGGCTGTTGGCGCATGTCGCGGATCTGCCGGTGCTGCGGGAGAGTTTTGCCAATGGCGAGGACATCCATGCTCGGACGGCGAGCGAGGTGTTCGGCGTACCGATGGCCGGCATGGACCCGATGACGCGGCGGCGGGCGAAGGCGATCAATTTCGGCATCATCTACGGGATCTCCGGGTTCGGGCTGGCGCGGCAGTTGGGGATCACGCCGGGGGAGGCGAAGGGCTACATCGATCGCTACTTCGAGCGGTATCCAGGGATACGTTCCTACATGGAGCGGACAAAGCAGGAGGCCCGGTCGCGCGGCTATGTGGTGTCGCCGTTCGGGCGGCGATGCTGGGTGCCGGGGATCGCGGACAAGAACCCGGCGCGGCGATCCTACGCCGAGCGGCAGGCGATCAACGCGCCGCTACAGGGCGGGGCGGCGGATATCATCAAGCGGGCAATGGTGCGGCTGCCGGCGGCTTTGGCCGAGGCCGGGCTGAGGTCCCGCATGTTGCTCCAGGTGCATGATGAGCTGCTGTTCGAGGCCCCCGAGGCGGAGGCCGAAACGCTGGCCGCGTTGGCGAAGCGGGTGATGGAGAACGCGGCGGTGCTCTCTGTGCCGCTGGTGGTGGAGACCGGCGTCGGGGGGACCTGGGGGGAGGCGCATTAGCCGGGGACCACGGCCGCTTTGGGGGTTATGTTGCAATCGCATGGCACCCGTGCTGCGGCATAAAATGCCGGTTCAGGGCTTGTCGCCCTTGAAAATCAACGCGTTACGCTGGATTTGCAAAACTTCGCCCCTGCCCCATTATCGCGTTGACAGGGTGAAGGCCGGAGCCTAGAACCCGCCTCCCACGACGGACGGTTCTTCCGGTCCGCCGGGCCGGGTTCTCCCGGCGCTCTTTGAAAATTGTATAGGCTAGGAAGGGATACGTTGGCGGCGTCCTTGTTGTTTATCACGCGAGTGGTGGACGAGACCGTGTTTTGCCTCAGTTGATTGAGCGGGCTTGATTTTGTTCGATCGTCATTGGGACGAGACTGGAAGGGCGTTGTCTGGATGTATTCTTGAATGCGTTACAGATTACGCTTGTGAGGTTTTGAAGTCCTTATTCCGCGAGGGATGGGACAGGCCTGAGACGAGAGACGGGATCCGTTCTGATTTGCCGCAGCTTAGGCTGCGACAGAGATG
>Ga0326728_10024816_pt1 | contig 10810 bp, 9 predicted proteins | sample MB3enrmetagenome_FD_207602 | JGI IMG/M metagenome (GOLD analysis project Ga0326728, IMG submission 207602) | Lab enriched peat soil microbial communities from McLean, Ithaca, NY, United States - MB31MN | ecosystem: Environmental > Terrestrial > Soil > Wetlands > Peat | place: USA: New York...
CATGGCCGAGCGGACAGGAGGATGAAAGAGCCGATAAACGTTCCCTTTTTCGGGGACTTCCGGCCACCCGCATTCCACACGCCGTTGTTGGTAATTCCAGGCGTCGAGTAAGGCGTCTCCGTCGCAGTCTTTATAGGCGCACGCGTAGATTCCGTTTTCAAGGTCCTCCCGCGCGTGCATGGGAACTTTCAGCGTGTCTCCTGTCCAGACACACCGAAGAGCGAAACCTTTTCACCCCTTTCTGATCAACATCATGCGAAAAGTACCCCGGCCCCTTTCCTTTTGACCGGCGCGAGAGGGCCGGGAAGGAGGGCAGGATACGCGTGGGTCACCTCACGAGGTTCGAAAAGACAAACACCGTCCAGTACGGTGAGAGCATCAGCACAATAATGGAAAGGATGTAGGCAGGTATGTACCAGAGCCCACCCCTGAACACTGTGCCCAGGGGTATGTCCTTCGCCATACCGGCAACGACATAACAGCAGATCCCGATGGGCGGCATAATGGAGCCCATGGTGGTAACGATGGTAATGACCTGGCCAAACCAGATCGGGTCGTAGCCCATGGCCATGACGATGGGGTAGAAGATGGGCAGGGAAACGAGCAGAAAGGCGAGGGCGTCCATGACGCAGCCGCCGATGATGTAACAGATGAGGATTATCCACAAGAGCATCCAGTTCGGAAGGGCCAGGCCGCTGATCCAGCCCGCGGCTTCAAAGGGGAGCCGGGTAAGGGCGAGAAAGCGGGAGAAGACGACTGCGCCCGCCACGATCATGAAGACGAGGCAGGAGATCCGGAGCGTATCGACAACGGACTTGATGAAATTATCCCAGGTGAGTTTCCGCCTGATCAGACAGATGACGAGGCCAAGGGAACAAGCCGCCGCAGCCGCTTCCGTGGCCGTTACCACGCCCGTGAAAAGGGCATACATGATGATGGCAAAGAGAATAAGGATGTCGACGATGTCCGGCAGGGCCTTGAAGCGCTCTTTCCAGCCGCTCTTTTCTCCCGCGGGTCCCCAATCAGGATGGCGCCAGCAGATGTAAGCGACCGTGGCGGCGATAAGCACCGTAAGGATGGCGCTGGGCATGATGTTGCCGAAGAAGAGCTTCCCGATGGACTGGCCCGTATAGAGCCCGTAAACAACGAGTACAATGCTGGGAGGTATGAGGACGCCCAGGGTAGCACCCGCTGCCACCGAGCCTGCATTAAGCTGGGGGTGGTAACCGTATTTTCTCATGGCGGGGATCGCCACCTGGCTCATGGTTGCGGCCGTTGCCGTGTTGCTCCCGCTGATGGCGGAGAAGGCCGCGCAGGCCATGATGGTCGTAATAGCCAATCCTCCCCGGTAGTGGCCGAACCACTTGTACGTGGCGTGATAGAGGCCGTCGTTGTATCCCGCATAGTGCACAAACTCTCCGACGAGGATGAACATGGGGATTACCGTGAGGCCGTAGCTGGAGAAGATGTTCCACATGTCGGTCCCAATCATTCCCAAAGCAGCACTGAAATTCGCGACGTAAGCTACCCCCAGGAACCCCACAATGGCCATGGTAAAGGCCGCGGGGATCCGGAACAGGAAGAGGACAGCGAACATGATAATAATGCCATAGACGCCGACGATCGGTCCATTCATATCCTGTCCCCCTCGCGGAACATCGCTTTCAGAAAATCGACAAGTCCTGTGAACGCAAGCACAGTAAACCCCAGGGCCACGCAGAAAACGAAGGGGTAGTAGATGACTTTCAAGGTCTCCGAGACCTCATGGGATTCCACCAGTTTCATGGCGTACACATAGACCTGCCACGCCACGATCCCGAAGAAGACCATGATAACGAGGTGAACTACCCGATCGAGCGTATTCGCCAGGGCCGGTGGGAATTTTTCGGACAGGATGTCGACGACGATATTACTCTTCGTCTGCTGCGTGTACCCGAGGGCAAAGGCAATGACGCAGGCCCCGAGGAAGGAAACGATCTCATAGGTTCCCCTGAAGGGAATATGCACTATTCGCAGGACCACGTTCCCTGTAGCGAGGACCATCAGCCCTAGAACGGCAATGGCGCCGAGGACCATGAGAACGTTATTGAAAAACTTGTTCAGTGCTTCAAGGTGCTTCATTACGAGCCTCCCGAGCTTGTCGTTTGCAAGTATACGGTATACGGGATAAGGATCGTAAAAAGGCGGGCCGGATAGAGTCGTATCCGACCCGCCTTTCTCTTACTTGCCCGCGAACTGCTTTTCGTACTTTTCTTTCAATTTCATCACGTCGTAGATCACCTGCTGACCCTGTACGCCCTGGGCGGTTACTCGCTTTATATACTCGTCGAACATGGGCTTGACGAGGACCGGGATCTGGGCCTTGTCAGCGGCGGAAAGCTGGATGACCTGGTGGTTGTACTTCTGTTTCGACCACCCCAGGGCTTCCTTTACGTGGTCATCCACGTACCTGCCCGTCCATTCAGCCTGTTCCCTCCTCAAATCATCGAACACCTTTTTCACGTCGGCCGGCATGGCATTCCATTTATCCTTGTTCATGACTACGGCAAACGTGACCACGAAGAGGTTTGCGTCTGTCGCATACGGGCAGTAGGCGGCAAAATTAAAGTCCTGCAGGATTTCCATGGAGGAGACGACGCCTTTTACTACCCCCTTCTGCAGGGCCTCCGGTGTCTCTGACTGGGGCATGGCGATGGGGATCCCACCGAGGCGCTTCACCGCGTCAGCGCCTGTTCCCGAGACCCTCAGTTCCATCCCTTTCAGGTCTTTAAGGGACCTTACGGGCTTTGTGGTCATGAAGTCGGCCGGAGGACAGGTAAAAAGCGTGAGGAGCTTCACCTTCTCGAACTCCTTCGGATACTTGTCGATGAGGTCAAAGAGGGCCAGACTTGCTGCTTTGGCACTGGTGAACCCCACGGGGAGGTCAACCGCCTCGGAAACAGGGAAGCGGCCCGGCTGGTAGCTCATGGCAAAGTTCCCGATATCGGCGGTGCCGGTGATGACCCCGTCGAAGATATTCTTTGCGGCAAGCAGCGTGCCGCCGGGGAAGGTCTGGACTTTTACTCGCCCGTTCGTCCTCTTTTCCACCTCTTTCGCCCACCTCTCCATCTGCACGCAGGGGAATGTGGTAGAAGGCGGAAAGTTCGCGTAGGTCAGCGTGATCTTAGGCTGACTTCGGGCTACCCCGGGTAAACCGAGATTGACGCAGAACAGCAGCACAAAAGCCGTGAACAGGACTAGATACCCCTTTCGCATGATAACCCCCTTTTTTTGTACGTCCAGCCTATTTTACGGGACCTCAGGACCTTCTTTCCCGATTGGCTCATCCCTCCTCGTGCGGTTCCGGCTCCTCTTCCGACCGGCTCGCATCGAACTCGCCGTACAGGAGTTCCGTGAGCACGCCGCCCAGTTCCCGCGGCTTCTGTACGAAGGCGTAGCGGTTCCCAAAAAGAGACCTCGGTTTCTCGTCGATCAGCGTTGCCCCTTTGCCCCTCAGTTCTTCCATTGCCGCGTCGAGATTATCCACTTTGTAGGATATGAGAAAAAACCCTTCGCCTTTCTTCTCTATGAACCTCGCAACGTCGCTTTCCGGGCTTGTCGCTTCCATGAACTCCACGGCCACTTCCCCGATATAGTACCGCGCGACCTTTATGTGCTCCGACTCGGCCACGTAGTCCAAGGCAGGAAACAGGTCGAAATTGTCGCGGTAAATCCGCTTCGTCTTCTCCAGGTCTCGCACCACGAAGGATAGGTGATCTATCTTCTCAATATGCATCCCGCGTTACCTCACATGAAAAATGGCCGCTTGCAGGAATGTCATTCTCGTTTCACGAGTGGAACGGGCCGTACACTACAAGTACGGTGGCCGCGGTTTTGTAAACAAAAGGGCGGCTCTCAAGAATAGTACGTGCGCCGCGTCTCTTTTCGCATCGCTTCCGGTCCCCTCATGGGACTTCGACGTTGTTTTGATATTTCTCATTGACGTAGGCCATGGCCTCATCTATCGCGTGCGCCGCTGTCTCCAGATCCTGTTCGCTGTGTCTGTAGCTGATATAGCCGTGATGGTGCGGGTGTAAAAAGATGCCCCTACGGATGAGCTGCGCGTAAAAGTCATCCCGCCTAGCCCTGTAGGTGTCGGCTTGATCCTTTTTGAAGGTGATGTAAAACATCGGCGCCACGCCGGTCAGCTCGGCTCCGGCGTCATATTTGTCGATGATGGCCTGGACTCTTTTCACAAATCGGCCGCCTTTCTCCCATATGTTGTTAAGCACATGGTCGCGTTCCATGACCTCAATGGTCTTGAGAGCAGCAATATAACCGTCGCTGTTAGGAAAAAAGGTAGAAGATATGAAAAGCTTCTCTGCCGCGGCTTTCATTACTTCGGCTTTTCCGGTCACCGCGCTTATGGCATAGCCGTTGGCCATGCTTTTTCCCAGGACCGACAGGTCGGGGGTGACTCCATAGAGTGCTTGCGCACCACCCATACTGAGTCTGAAGTTCGTCCGGACTTCATCGAAGATCAGTACGGCGCCGCACCGCGTCGCGATGTCTCTTACGCCTTCGAGGAAGCCCGGCAGAGGCTCTTCCATTTTCCGATGGTTGGGGTGGCCGAAGGGAGTCATGATGATGGCGGCTGTCTGGTCGCCATGTTTTGCCACCAAGTCTTCGAGCTGACTGAGGTTGTTATAGCGGAATTCGTAGACATCTTCGTAGAGCTTCTCAGGGATGCCCCCCTTCATCTCAACGGACCAGTCGTGCCAGCCGTGGTAGCCGCAGCGCATCACCTTGATCCGGTTCGTGTGCGCCCTCGCGATGCGGATGCTCGCCGTGGTACCGTCGGAACCGGTTTTCAAGAAGATGGTCATTTCCGAAGAGGGAACGAGTTCGGAGAGTTTTTGCGCGAGCCGGTTCTGATACGGCTGAGTCAGGGTGAAACAGAAGCCTTTGTCCCGTATCTGCCTGATCACCGCGTCATCAACCTCTTCTTCTCTATAACCCAGGATTATCGGCCCATAGCCGCAGAGGAAATCGATATACTCATTGCCGTCAACGTCGATTAAATGCGCGCCCTTGCCGGATTCAAGAAAGATCGGGTACTCTCCTTCGATAAAATCGCTCGGTTTTCTGGCGCCAAGGACTCCGCCGGGAACCAGTTTTTTTGCCTCTTCAAAAAGCTCCAGGCTCCTCTTTATGTTGAGTCTTTCAATGTTTTTCACGAAAAGAACCTCCTCCAACAGGCATCAAAAGCCGCACGCGGCATCCGATCGGGTCCCCGTCCGGATCAGGGGCTTAAGGTCGAAGCATCGACGCTATCCTCTCCGTTTGATGAATTTTTGCGCCTCTTTGCAGCAATGCCGCAAGGAATTTTCCCGGATCGATGCAGCCCTCCGGGGCTACCACCCCTTTCACTGTCACCTCGCCCGCCTGAAGCATGAGAGCCGCGATCGAGGCGGGAAGTCCTGTTCCCGGCGCCATCCTGCCGACTATGTCAGCCGTGTAGGTCACCTGTTTCCCTCCCCTCTCCCCCTTGACGATCACTTTCAAGCCTGAGGCGAGAGGTCCCTTATCCCTGTTATCGGGAATCGTACCCCAGAGCTGCAAAGTCAGATCGTAGGGTACCACTTTCGCCCCCTTCACCGATAACGGCTCCTTGCTCAGAAAGCCTGTCTCTTTCTGCTCCTTGATGAGCCGGTCCACCCATGAGGGTATCAACGCGCCTTTGATCACGACGTTTCTTACCCCTTTTATATAGCGCGGTATGGTAAGCGGCTGAGGATGCCCCACGTAGCGCACCTGACACGTACCGAGAGGTTCGAGGAATTCTGCGGTCTCCTCGCCGGTACCGCCCTCCACGTATTCGAGCTTGCCGTCCAGGTACTGGGGGATTTTGCCTATGGTCATGTGCAGGCTGTGGTCCCAGGCAGCACCCGCGAGCTCGGCGATGCTCACCACCCAGAACAGGGCAATCTCGTCGACACGGTCGAGGTGGTCCGCATACCATTTGACTATGACGTTGTTTGTCCCCGGGTCGGATCCCATCCCCGTCAGGACGGTTATCCCCGCCTCCCTGGCGGCGCTGTCGATGTCGGAAGCAAAGAGGCGCTCTGCCGCCTCGTAGTCGTCGCAGATATCGATGTAGTTCACCCGTGCTTCAACGGCCGCCCTGGCTACTGCCACGGCTGTCTTGTAGAACGGCCCGGCGCAGTTGATGACCACGTCCGCATTCCTGATGGCGCCCACCATGCCGGTGTGATCGTTTACGTCGATTCGAGCGAGCGATATCTTTTTACTGGCCCGCAGCTTCTCCTGCACCCTGTCCGGGTCCGTGTTGATGTCGCCCAGAATGACTTTCTCGATTTGCTCCTGCTTGATGAGGTCCCTGGCGACCCCCTGACCCATACCCCCCGTTCCGCCTATTACCAGTGCCCGCATGATCTCTTCCCCCCCTGGGTTATCTTTTTTCGATGCGAAGCTCGCTTTCAGGCTTTCTTTTTTTTTCCTTCCAGGGCCTTGACTATCTTGTCGGGCGTTATGGGGTACTCCTTGATAGGCACCCCTATGGCATTACAGATGGCCGACACGTAAGCCTGGGCAGCCGACATGGCGACCGACATGCCCGCCTCCTTCGCTCCATACGGCCCCGTGGGGTCGTTGCTTTCGACGATGATCGAATGGATCTTCGGCATATCGGGAGCGAGAGGGAGTCGATATTCGAGCTGCGCGGGGTTGAGGAGCCTTCCTCCGTCCCAGACGTGATACTCCGTGAGCATGCCTCCCTGGCCGCCCATGGTGAAGCCGCCCTCGAACTGTCCCTCGATCACTTTGGGGTTCAGGGCGAACCCCACGTCCTGCGAGGCCCATGCCTCCAAAACGTCCACCAGGCCGGTCTCGGGGTCGACCTTCACCTCTATCATGGTCGTACCGAAGGAGAAGGTTTCGCTCAACTGCCCGAAAGGATTCTCTACCCATTCACGCTTGGGGTCGACCTTGGGCCAGTAGGAGCCCTCGCCGGCTATCGGCTGCCCCTTGCTCAGGGCCATCCTGATGACCCGCGCCACGGGTATCGACCTCTCGGGTTCCCCCTTCACGAAGATCTTCCTGTCCCGTGCCGTCAGCTCCCCTGGTTTTGCCTCAAGCACCCGGGCGGCGATCTGAAAGAGCTTCTCCTTCGCGTCGACCGCCGCGAGCCTTACCGCGTTGCCGCCGATAAACGTCTCGCACATGGAATAAGAGCCCGGGTCGCTCGGCGTCACCTCGGTGTCCGCAGTGACGATCTGGATGTCCTCAGGCAGGAGACCAAGTTCTTCCGCGGCGATCTGGACAATCATGTTCTCGTTGCCCTGCCCGTTGTCGACCACCCCGGAGATAACGGTTGCGCCCCCGTCCTCGTTGAACTTGATAAAAGCGGTGGAACCCCCCCTTATGCCCATGGGGAACCCCGTCTGGACGGAGTTGCACCCTATGCCGATGCCGTGAAACGGCGGTAGCTTACCCCATTTCTCTTTCCACCCTGCCGCATCCGCCGTCTTCTCGATCGTTTCCGTCATGCCGCAGCTCGGCACGAAAGACCGCGTAGGGGTGTAATCGCCTGCGTGCCGCGCGTTCCTGAGCCTCATCGTAACGGGATCGATGCCGAGCTCACTCCCGATCAGGTCGAGCTGGAGGTCTATGCCGCAGGCAAACGCGCGGCCATGGGTCCTCATCATGCCCCTGATGGGTTTGTTGGTGAAGACGCGGTAACCGTTGTAGCGGACGTTCTCCATGCGGTACGCCTGCTCCATGCAGAGGAAAGGCACGCTTACGGCGATAGGTCCCGTGCTCGAATAGGCGCCCCCGTCCATGTGGCACGTGATATCCCTCGAGAGCACCCGTCCTTCCCGGTCCACGCCGGTCCTGATGGTCGTGGTCATGGAATGGGCCTGACGCGTCGCGATGGTGTTTTCTTCTCTGGTATAGGTGATTTTCACCGGCTGGCGCGCTTTCCTCGCGAGGAGGGCGCAGATCACATCCGCGGGCGAGATCTCCGAGCGTCCCCCGAAGGCCCCGCCGATGGTGATCTTCCTCACCCTCACCTTGTTGAGGGGCATTTTGAGGCAGTTCGAGAGCGGTTTTGCCTTCAGGTGGGGCCCGGCGTTGGGCATCCAGATATCGAGGTTGCCCGCATTGTCGAACTGTGCGACCACCGCATATGGCTCTGCCTGGAAGTAGGATTCCTCGGGCGCGCTGAACGTATCCTCCCTCACGTAGTGGGATGCGGCGAAGCCCCTCCCCACGTCGCCCACGTCGATTTTCACATGGACGTTTATATTGCCGGGGTTGTTCTCGTGGATGAGCACCGCTCCGGGCTTCATGGCCTCATCGATGGTGAAGACGGCGGGCAGCTCCTCGTACTCCACGGTAATGAGGTCGAGGGCTGATGCCGCCGTGTCCTCGTCTACGGCGGCCACGGCCGCAACCTCCTCGCCTATGAAGCGCACCTTGTCGGAGGGGAGGAAGGCCTGGTCTTGAGTGTAGCGGAAAACACCCCATTTCTCACCCGTACTGTCCCCGGACGTGACAACCGCCCTCACACCAGGGAGCCGCTCCGCTCTCGATGTGTCGACGCGGAGGATCCGCGCATGGGCGTGGGGCGACCTGAGGACCTTGGCGACGAGCATACGGGGCAGGGAGAGATCGGCGGTGAAGAGTGCTTCACCGGTTGCCTTTGCGCTCGTATCCACCCGTCTCGTGCTTTTTCCGACAACAGACAGCTCTTTCATCCGCTATTTCTCCCTGGCCGAGGCAGCCTTTACCGCGTCGACTATCTTTGCATAGCCCGTGCACCGGCATATGTTTCCGGAGAGGGCGCGGCGTATCTCTTCCTCCGTGGGCTCCGGAACGGCGTCAAGCAGTGCCTTGGCGGTGAGTATCATGCCGGGGGTGCAGAAACCGCACTGGATCGCATGGTGCTCCACGAATGCCTCCTGGAGCGGGTGTAGTTTTCCCCCTGCCGCCAGACCCTCGATGGTGGTGACTTCCCTGCCCTCCGCCTCTATGGCCAAAAGCAGGCACGAGCGGACCGGGGCCCCGTCGAGGAGGACCGTGCACGTGCCGCACGCACCCTCACCGCAGCTCTCTTTTGCCCCTGTAAGGTGCAGGTCTTCCCTCAATACCTCGAGGAGCGTCCTGTGGGGATAGGTGAGAAGGTCGTATGCCTCTCCGTTGACCCGGAGGGTCACCCTGTTCTTCTCCATCACGCACCTGCCTTCCGAAGACCGAGGAGGGCTCCCTCGATCGCCCGTTTTGTAAAGACTTTCACCATCGCCCTCCTGTATGAGCCGGGAAGCGCGAGGTTGTCGATCGGCCGTGACGTGGAAAACGCGCTTTGCGCGGCCTTTTCAATGTCTGCTTCCGCCGGTCTTTTCCCTACGAGAAACGTGGCCGCCCCTTCCACGACCGTGGGCGCGGGACCCACCGCTCCGACCACCACACGGGCCCGGTCGATCACCCCCTGGCTCGACAGGGAGAGGAAGACGGATGAGGAGACGAGGGGGTATTCGAGGCCGCTTCGGAGCCTGAGTTTCCGATAGGAAGAGCCATAGACCCCTTTAGGGATGGGCACGATGATATCGGTGAGGATCTCGTCATCCCCTATCGTCAGCGGGTGTCTCCCGTTTCGGGAGAAGAGATCCAAAACAGGGATGGTCCTCGATGCGCCTGCCTTCTTGAGCACGACACTCGCATCAAAGGCGATGAGCGACGGCGCCAGGTCTCCCTGATAGACGCTGAAGCAGCGAGTTCCGCCTTTCAGGGCGGCGCAGCTCTTACCCCCCTGCTTCAGGCAGGGCGGGGCTGCCTTCCGGACCAGCTCAGACTGGTTGTAGTAGAGGCACCGGGTGTTTTGCAGGAGATTGCCCCCAACGGTTGCGACGTTCCTGATCGGAGGAGCGGCCACAAGGCCGGCCGACTCTGCAATACCGGCAGCGAACCCTGCGATGTCGGGAGATTCGACGATCTCCCGCAAGGTGGTGGCCGCCGAGATAAGGAAATGCCCCTTTTTGTTCTTTATCCCCCTCAGGTCTGAAACTCCCTTCAGGGTCATCGCGTACTGCGGCTTGAGGAGCCTCTGCCTCAGACGGTTTATTATATCCGTCCCCCCCGCGATTATCTTTACCTTTCCCTCGTACCGGTCCAGGATCTCCAGCGCCTCCTTCGTGCTCCGGGGCGAGAGACATTGAAAGAGGGGCAATCTCATCTTTTCCTTCCTCCTGTTTTCCCGACCTTTCTCACTTCCAAAAGTTCTTGACAAATAAATGGCGCTTTCACTATACTGGACAAATGATGGTATACAGTATACCGCAAGGCATTATGAATTATAATAGTACAAACAATAAGGTTTTTGTGTCAACCGAAAAATAGGGTAAGTGAAATTTTTAACACCAAGTGAGGAAAAGGGGCGGACAAACCCTTCCGAGGAGGACGCGATGGATGTTTTCAGAAATATGACGATACTCTCCCTTGAGCAGGCGACCGTGCTTCCTTATTTGAGCTACCGCCTCGCGATGGACGGGATGCGGGTGATCAGGCTCGAGCACCCGGTCTACGGCGACCCGAACCGGATGATTGGCGAGAACCGGCTCGGCGAGGAACGGATGAACACCTATTTTCTGGCGATAAACTCGGGCAAGAAGGCGATCACCCTTAACCTGGGATCACCGGAGGGTCAGGCGCTTCTCAAAGAAATGATCGTCAAAATGAAGGTCGATATATTCGCCACCAACCAGCTTCCGCGGAACTACGAGAAGCTGGGCGTAGACTATGACACCCTGAA
>Ga0326728_10024818_pt1 | contig 10809 bp, 4 predicted proteins | sample MB3enrmetagenome_FD_207602 | JGI IMG/M metagenome (GOLD analysis project Ga0326728, IMG submission 207602) | Lab enriched peat soil microbial communities from McLean, Ithaca, NY, United States - MB31MN | ecosystem: Environmental > Terrestrial > Soil > Wetlands > Peat | place: USA: New York...
CCATACTCCCGGGCCAGATCCTTCTGCACCGCTTCGGGAAGACCGTTGGGATAGGGATTGAGCTTGGGGTTCTGGGCCACGCGCAGATTAACATCGGCCGAACCCGGAGCCACCCCCGGCAGCACATCGACATCCAGTTCGGTAATAGCCACCTTGACGCCCGCGCTAGCCAATTCCTTGACGGTGCGGTCTTCCTGCTCGGCGGTCGGCCAATCCAGCCGTACATGGGCCTGATTGCCCACCACCGCGATGGGAATGCCGGCAGCCTGCAGCTTCTTGATGAGGGCGACGGCCCCGGCACGCTTGGCGGGGACTTCCAGCGCGTAGTCGTTGTAATTCAGCTCGGCCTGGGGATCGGCCTCATGCGCCCATTGGTAGGCCTTGATCAGGTAGTCTTCGCCGATGATCTCCAGCCACTTCGACTTGCGCAGCGAGCCGTCGTCGGCCAGCGCTTCGTTCACCACATCCCAGCTCTGAATCCGCCCCTTGTAGCGTCCCACCACCTTCGCGATGTGCTCATGCATCCGCTCCAGCAGCACTGCGCGCGTCACTTGCTTGCCCTGCTCGTCCTGGAAGACCCAATCCGGAACCTGGGCGTGCCAGACCAGGTTGTGCCCCACCACGAACATGTGGTTCTTCTCCCCGAAGGCTACATACTTATCCGCCAAATCGAAGTTATAGACTCCCGGGAGCGGATGAATCCGCTCCCACTTGAGCGCGTTCTCCGGGGTGATGGAGTCGAACTGCCGGGCTATGACCGCATCGCCCACCGCGTCCGTGCCCGTGATCTGCGCCGTGTTGATGGCCACACCCACGTGGAAGCCGCCCTTGTAGGCGTCCTTGAGGGTGGCCGGCGACTGCGCCGCGACCGACAGGCTGGCGGCGAGCATGGCGGAAAGAATCATAAAACGCAAATTCAACATGGATGCTCCTGAGGATGGCCCCTTAAAGCCCATCGTGAAATCCGCATTGCAACAGGACACGACATCGGTCGTGTCAAAAGCAAACCTGAGGAGAGATGGGCTTTTGCCCCTGGGGGAAGTATTCTCCAAACACATCCATCCCCTCAGCGGCTAAAGCCGAATTCTTGATCGGCGTAAATGCGTACGGGCTAAAGCCCGTACCCTTCAAAATAAAACAACCGGCGCTTACAACTTCTCCTGCGAATAGCCCTTGCGCCGCTCGCTCAGATCGTGCGAGATGTTCAGGTTCATCTTCATGCTGATGCCGTAGAAGAGCAGGCAAACAGCGCAAGCAAGAAAGGCCGATCCGGCATAAACCGAAGCCGTCAGGCGAATGCCCAGAAGCGCTTGCGGAGACTGCACCGCCAGTTTGGGCGCATAGCCATAGAGGGAGGGCAGCCAGGAGGCGATGGCGCCGCCGATGGCCACGCCAACCCATAAGGCAAACACAATCCCCGAGGTCACCGTTGCCGTGGCGCGGCGTCCCAGCTTCCATTCGCCAAAGTCGGCCACATCGCCCATCATCGACCACAGCACCGGGCCGGAGCAGCCAAAGGCAAATTGGCGCAGCACTTCAAGACCGATAATCGGCACGATGGCCGTGGCCGGGATAAAGAACAGAACCATACAGAAGACGCCCGTCAGCAACATGCTCCAGAAAAAGAGGGTGCGCTTGCCCATGCGTTTGGTCAGCGCCGTCGAGCAGGCCACACCCACCAGCAGTGCGATCAAGCCAAAGCCATTGAACCAGCTGAAGAGGAGCCGGTTGCCGGCGCAGTTCTCAAAATAGGGCAGCATGATGTTGCCGCGTATGAGCAATGCCGTGAAATAGAAGACGGTCACCAGAAAGAGCGTAACCCACGGGCCATTCCTCATCAGGTCGCCGAGATCCACCAGAACGGAGGATTTCTGCCGCGCGTCGGGCTGAATCCGCTCCTTCGACACGGCGAACGCAATCAGGAAAAAGACCACCGAGAGGGCCAGGAAACTGCCCATCGTCAACTGGTAGCCCAAGGCACTGTCGCCACCGCCCAGGAACTTGACCATCGGCACAGCCAGGCTGCCCACGATGAATCCTGCGCTGTTGGCAAACATCTGCCGATACGAAGCGATGCTATTGCGCTCATTGGGATCTTCGGTCATAACCCCGGTCAACGACGCATAGGGCACGTTGTTGGCCGCATAGATGAGGCGCAGGAACAGGTAAGTGGTCCAGGCATACGCCAGCTTCGCCATGGGAGGGAGATGTGGCGTGGTAAAGGTAAGAATGCCGATGACTCCGAACGGCACCGAGGTCCAAAGCAGCCAGGGACGGAACTTGCCCCAGCGGGTATTGGTGCGGTCGGCAATGACTCCCATAATGGGATTGAATGCTGCCGAGCCCAACCCGACCACCAGGAACATGGTGCCCGCCTGAAGGCCCGTCAACCCGTAGGTTTTGGTGTAAAAGTCCATCTGCAAGGCCATCAATGCCTGAAAGACAAAGTTGGCCGCCAGGTCGCCCAGGCCGTAGCCGAATTTCTCTCCAAAGGAGAGTTTTGTGCTCGAACCATTCATCGACTTCTACTCGCTTTCGCCGGAAGGAATTTTCACATGCGATTGTACCGCCGCTGGCAACTTGCGGTTTCGCCCGCCTGGATCCCCTCGTTTATGCCGGTTTTGCCGGTTTTCCGCGTTCCTGCCCAGAGGGACCGGAGGGACTCTGGCGCCCTCCCCGAACCAGGATCGATTCCACCAAAGTAAATCGCATTACTCCATGAGTTGGCAAGGACAAAAGCAAAGAAATATTCTCCTCCGAACCTCTATCGTGGGTGAACCTCAAAAGGCTACAATTTCAGCGAGGTTCTACCATGACCAAACGTGCACCGCTCTCCTGCCAGCCGAGCTTCAACGCTCAGCATTCTCCCATGGGCGCTTTCATGAGTTTTACCTGCGGCAACTTCGGAACCCGCGGCGGAATTGGCCTGCAAATCGGACAGCCCGGCGACCAAGAGGTCTTCATCGGCTTCAAGGAAGGCGACCGCGCCTCCGACGGTACGCTGAAATGCCTGCCCTTTTATACCGCCGCGGTGAACAAGGCCGCCGACGCCTTCCTGGTCGAGCAAGCCGGCCCCGCCGAGCAGAACGTCAAGCCCGACGCCGTGCCCTTCGCCGCCGATGAAATCTCCCGTTCCTATGGCTGGGCCAGCGACCAATGGACCGCCGAGGGACTTTCCTTCTCGGTCTATTCTCCCTTTGGCGCCATCCCCGATCCCGCCGTGGACGGCGAAGAAAAGATGCGTCAGGGCCTGCTGCCTGCCGTCATCGCCCGCCTGGAACTGGACAACACCGCCGGCGCCACCACCAAGACCGCCATGTTCGCCCTCAATCACGCCCGTCCCGGCAGCCGCATTCTCAACGACGATCTGGGCAGCGGCCGTTTGGCCTTCGCCTTCCGCCGCGAGGCCGGCGGCGCCGCCGAACTGCGCGACTTCACCAACTGCGAAGAAGGTGTGCAAGTTGAAGATCAAGCTTTTGTCTTCATGCGCTGGTCGGCCAGCGACGGTGTGCGCGAGCGCCACAATCCGGTGCACCTGCTGGGCTCCTGCCCCGGCTTCGGATTTGAGGTTCCGGCGGGCAAGAAGTACGGCATCACTATCGCCCTGGGCTCCTATCTGGAGGGCTTCCAGACCAACGGCCTCGACGGCAGCTATCTTTACCTGCGCTACTTCAAGAGCCTCGGCGATGTGCTGAAGATGGCGCTCGACCATTCTTCCAAGATCATCGCTTCCGCCCAGGCGCTCGACGCCAAGCTGGACAGCGCCGCGCTCTCCGACGATCAGCGCTTCCTCATCGCCCACGCCACTCATAGCTACTACGGCAGCACCCAGTTGCTCGAAGTCGAGGAAAAGCCCTTCTGGGTGGTCAACGAGGGCGAGTACTGCATGATGAACACCCTCGACCTCAGCGTCGATCACGTCTTCTGGGAACTGGAGCACAATCCCTGGCTGGTGCGCAATCTCCTCGACAACTTCGTCCGCCTCTACAGCTACACCGACGAAGTGAAGGTCTATACAACCGAGTTCGCGCTCCCCACCGGAACCACCCAGGTCGATCCCTCGCAGGCCCCGCCTCCGCCCGACGAGGCGCAGCTCAACCGCCCCTATGAGACCAAGCCCGGCGGCCTCAGCTTCTGCCACGACATGGGCGCGCACAACAACTTCTCGCCCCAGGGCCGCAGCAGCTACGAGCTGGCCTATCTGACCGGCTGCTTCAGCTATATGACCGTCGAGCAGCTCTGCAACTGGGTGCTGACCGCCGGCTGCTACGTGGCCAAGACCCGGGACTTTGCCTGGCTCAAGCGCAATCAGGCCGTCGTCGATGCCTGCCTGAGCAGCATGATCAACCGCAGCGGCGATGTGGGCTTTGCCCAGTTCGACTCCACCCGTTGCGAGGGCGGCCAGGAGATCACCACCTATGACTCTCTGGATCACTCCCTGGCGCAGACCCGCAACAACATCTACATCGCCGTCAAGAGCTGGGCCACCTACCACTCGCTGGCGCTGATGTTCCGCGAACTCGGCGACGCCGTCAGCCAGACCCGCTCGGAAGAGCTGGCCGCCAAGGTGGCCGCGGTGGTCTGCGAGCAGGCGGTGGACGGCGTGCTGCCGGCGATCTTCGAAAAATCCAACCCCGGCTACGCCTCGCGCATCCTGCCCGCGGTCGAGGGCTGCGTCTACCCCCTCTACTTTGTTCAAACCGGCTTTGCCGGCTGCACCCTGGAGCAGGTCTACGCATCCGATGCGGAAAAGCGCATGTTCGAAGTGCTGAAAGCGCACACCCGCAATCTGCTCCTCGATCCCGAGCGGCGCAACCTCTTTGCCGATGGCGGCATCAAGCTCTCCTCCACCAGCAATAACTCCTGGATGAGCAAGATCTCCATCTTCATGCACGTCACCCGCAAGGTCTTCCATCTCGATGCCGAGCCCGCCGTGGCCGAGGTCTTCCGCCAGGCCGATGCCGCCCACCTCAAGTGGCAGGTCGAAGGCAGCTCCTATTGGGCCTGCTGCGACCAGATCGTCTCCGGCGAAGGCAAGGCCAGCCGCTACTATCCCCGCATCATCACCAGCGCCCTGTGGATGGACTAACCGTCCGAAACTCCACTCGGCAGGATAGAATGGGCGCGCAGGGAAACTTCCTGCGCGCCTTTTTCCGTGAGAGGTTTGTTCCCTAGAAGGAACGTCATCCTGAGCATCATGACTCGCGTCGGCGAGTTTCGGCTGTGATGAACAGATCGCCGTCCCTCCCGGAGGGAGGCAGCGAAAATAGCCCAGGACAACCCTGACCCTGAACGCAGTGAAGGGGAAGGGGCAGTCCTGGGTAAGCATCAAAAATCAACCTCGCGCCCCGTAGGCGGCGCGGCGAAACGCAGCACGATCAGGCCCGTTCATGAGGACCATCTCGACGTTCTTCAGCGCGTTACGGCGGCGATGAACATCCATTCGGCCCTACCAACAGCCCGCCAACTTGCTGGCTTGCTTCCCCTGCGGAGCAGGGCTGACTAGCTGCCTCAATTTCGATCCTTTTCCCATCCTCCCAACTTTGTTCATAGGGAGCGGAGCGCAGCGAAGTCGAAGGACCTGCTTTCGCTCTTTGTTGCAATGGATTTGATCCGGATCGATGATTGGACAAGAAACATGCGCGGATCTCTTGTTGCAGCCGAGAGACACCGCCGGCACAGCAATCTCAGGAGAACCGATCATGCCGCATCGCCGCCGTTTCCTTTTATTTCTAACCCTGGCTTCGATGGGCGCATCGACTCTTTCCGCCCAAAATGCGGCCACTGATGCGAAGCCGGTCTATCTCGATCTCTCCCGCCCTGCCGCCGCCCGCGCTCACGACTTGGTCAGCCGCATGACGCTGGAAGAAAAGGCCAGCCAGCTCGAAGACTATGCGGTAGCCATTCCCCGCCTGGGCATTCCCGACTACCAGACCTGGAACGAGGCCCTGCACGGCGTGGCGCGGGCGGGATACGCTACGGTATTTCCCCAGGCCATCGGCATGGCCGCCACCTGGGACCCGGCCACGGTGCAAAATCTGGGCAACGTCCTCTCCTCCGAGGGCCGCGCCAAGTACAACCAGGCGCAGCACGAGGGCAATCACCGCATCTATTTCGGATTGACCTACTGGTCGCCCAACCTCAATATCGTCCGCGATCCCCGCTGGGGCCGCGGTCAGGAAACCTATGGCGAAGATCCTTTCCTGACCAGCCGCATGGGCGTGGCTTTCATCCACGGCGTGCAGGGCGACGATCTCAGCCACCTCCGCGCCGTGGCCACCAGCAAGCACTTCGCCGTGCATAGCGGCCCCGAGCCGCTGCGCCACGGTTTCAATGTCGATCCCTCGCCTCGGGACCTGGAAGAGACCTACCTGCCCGCCTTCCGCGCCAGCGTCGTCGAAGGCCATGTGCAGTCGGTCATGTGCGCCTACAACGCCATCGATGGCGCGCCCGCCTGCGCCAACTCCATGCTCCTCCAGGAGCACCTGCGCCAGGCCTGGGGATTCAAGGGCTTCGTGGTCTCCGATTGCGGCGCCATCGTGGACATCAACTTCGGCCACAAGAAGACCGCCGACACCCTGCACTCCGCCGCCCTCGCCCTCCAGGCCGGGACCGACCTCTCCTGCAGCGAATGGGCGCCCGGCTTCAACACTTTGGCCGATGCCGTCCATCAGGGAGTCGTCACCGAGGATCTCGTCACCCAGGCCGCCGAACGGCTCTACACCGCCCGCTTCCAACTGGGCCTCTTCGATCCCCAGGGCGCCAGCCCCTACGACAAGATCGCCGCCAACACCGCCGCCTCCTCTCAATTCCGTTCCTCTGCGCAGAAGGCCGCCGAAGAGAGCATCGTCCTGCTCAAGAACGACGGTGCGCTGCCGCTGAAGGGCGCGCCGGGCAAGATCGCCGTCATCGGTCCCACCGCCGATCTGCTCTCCTCGATCCTGGGCAACTACACCGGCACTCCCTTGCAGCCAGTCACGCCGCTGGACGGCGTCACCCGCCTCTTCCGCTCCGCGCCGATTCTCTACGCGCAAGGCGCGACGCTGGCCGCCGGCTTTGCCCTTCCCGTTCCCCGCAGCGCCTTCCCCCAGGGGCTGAAGACCGAGTTCTTCGCCACCCCCGACTGGACTGGCCGCCCCGTAGCCGCCACCACCGAGCCGGCGATCCAGGACGATTGGGGGAACGCTTTCCCCATCCCTCAGCTCGAGACCCACAACTACTCCGTCCGCTGGAGCGGCTCCATCGCTCCGCCCGCTGCCGGCCATTACGTCTTCAGCTTCGATATCGGCCACAGCAATCCCTACACGCCTGCCGAGAGCTACCGCTTCTTCCTCGACGGCAAGCTGCTCTCCGAGGGCTCGCTGCGGGTGGATCATGTGGCTACCGATAATCCGCGCTTCGCGCCCGGCGGCTCGCCCACCGCTCCGCCGCTCATGCTTCGCCCCAAAGCCATCTCCATCCCCGTGGACTTCGCCGACGACAAGCCGCACGAGATCCAGGTGGAATACTCCCATAGCGGCGACCCGGCCGGCGGCGGCCTCATCCTCAAGTGGGAAGCGCCTGCTCAGGTTCTGCTCGACGAAGCCGTGAATCGCGCCAAGCAGGCCGATGTAATCGTGGCCTTCGTCGGCCTCTCCCCCCAGCTGGAAGGCGAGGAGATGAAGATTCAGATCGACGGCTTCAGCGGCGGCGACCGCACCAGCCTCTCCCTCCCTGCCCCGCAGCAGAAACTTCTTGAAGCACTTTCAGCCACCGGCAAACCGCTCATTGTGGTCTTGCAAAGCGGCAGCGCCGTGGCCCTCAACTGGGCCAACCAGCACGCCAACGCCATTCTCGCGGCGTGGTACCCCGGCGTCGAGGGTGGCGCCGCCATCGCCCGCACCCTGGCTGGCCTCGCCAACCCTGCCGGCCGCCTGCCCGTCACCTTCTACGCCTCGCTCGACGGCCTGCCGGAGTTCACCGACTACGCCTTCCAGCGCGGCACGACCGGCCGCACCTACCGCTACTTCACCGGCAAGCCGCTGTGGGGCTTCGGCTACGGGCTGAGTTACACCACCTTCAAATACGGGCCGCTGAAGCTCTCTGCGGAGACCCTCAAGGCCGGCGCGCCGCTGACCGCCACCGTCACCGTCACCAACACCGGCAAGCTGGGTGGCGACGAGGTCGTCGAAGCCTACCTTAAAACTCCGCAGCCCGGCGGGCCGATCCACTCCCTGGTCGGCTTTCAGCGCATCACGCTGGCTCCCGGCGCCAACAAGGATGTGACGCTGACCATCGATCCCCGCTCCCTCTCCAGCGTCGACGCCGCGGGCAACCGTAGCATCCTCGATGGCCAATACACCCTCACCCTGGGCGGCGCACAGCCCCAAGATACCGAAGCCAAGTCGGAAGCGACTTTTACCGTCGCCGGCTCCCTGGCCCTGCCAAAATAGCCTCTGTTCTTCCATTCGGCCGCTGTAACTACGCTCATGGGCTCAAGCCCGATTCCGGCAAGTTTGAGTCCTTCTTGGCCTGCGAGTGACCCGCATCACACCCCAAGCCGTACCGCATCCTGAATAATCCTTCGCAGTCCTTTAAAATGTTTAAGGATCAGTTCTGCCGATCGCACGGTTAGAAACCCTCCGGCACAGCCGGGGGCATTCCCCCTCTTCGCAGCCTCGGCTGTATCGGAGTCATTTCTTCATGTACAAGATTCTCGAAGCCCGCCCCGTCGGCTTCAATATCAAGCAGTTTGTCGTGGAAGCGCCGCGCATTGCCCGCAAGCAGCGCCCCGGCCAGTTCATCATCCTGCGCGTGCATGAGCACGGCGAGCGCATCCCGCTCACCATCAAGAGCTCCGACCCCGCCGCCGGCACCGTGACCATCGCCGTGCAGACCCTGGGCAAGACCACCGCCCTGCTCAACAGCCTGGAGGCGGGCGATTATCTGCAAGACATCGTCGGCCCCCTCGGCCATCCCTCCGAGATCGCCCACTACGGCACGGCGGTGATTCTGGCCGGCGGAGTCGGCACCGCCATGGCCCTGCCCACGGCAAATGCTCTCAAAGAAGCCGGCAATCACGTGGTCTTCATCGAAGGCGCCCGCAACCATTCCATGGTTGTCTTTGAGGAAGAAGTTCGTGCCAGCGCGAATGAAACCTACATGATGACCGACGACGGCAGCTACGGCGAGCACGGTCTGGTCACCAAGAAGCTGGACGACCTGTTGGCCGCCGGCCGCAGCATCGACTTTGTCCTCGCTGTCGGCCCCGTGCCCATGATGCGGGCGGTGGCCCGCATGACCAAGCCGCTGGGCATCAAGACCATGGTCAGCCTCAACTCCATCATGGTCGACGGCACCGGCATGTGCGGCGGCTGCCGCGTGGTGCTGGGCGAGAAATCCAGCTTTGCCTGCGTCGACGGCCCCGAGTTCGACGCCGCCGAGGTCAACTTCGAGGTCCTCATGCAGCGCAACGCCATGTATCGCGACAAGGAATGCGAGTCGGTCAAGCGCTTCGAGGCCAACCAGGAAGAGGAACTGAAGCAGATGCGGGCGCGCACCGCCGAGCAGCTCGCCGCCGAGGAGAAGCACTATGCCCGATAAGAATCCCCTTCCCCTCAAAGAGCGCATGAAGATCGCCCGCACCCACATGCCCGAGCTCGATGCCCAGGTGCGCGCCGCCAGCTTCGCGGAGGTCAACCAGGGCCTCTGCGTCCTCGATGCCGCCTCCGAGGCCACCCGCTGCATCGCCTGCGCCAAACCCGGCTGCGTGCAGGATTGCCCGGTGGGCGTAAAGATCCGCGAAGTCGTCGAGTTGATCTATGCCGGCGAATATCTGGCCGCCGCCGCCAAACTCCGCGAGGACAACTCCCTGCCCGCCATCACCGGCCGCGTCTGCCCGCAAGAGAATCAATGCGAAGGCGGCTGCGTCCTGGGTAAGAAGGGCGAGGCCGTGGCCATCGGCAACCTGGAGCGCTTTGTCGCCGACTTCGAGCGCCAGAGCGGCCAGCTCGGCCTACCCGCCAACGCTCCGGCAACGGGAAAATCCGTGGCCATCGTGGGCAGCGGACCGGCGGGTTTAAGCGCCGCCGGCGACCTCATCCAGAAGGGCCACCGCGTGCGCGTCTTCGAGGCCCTGCACGAGATCGGCGGGGTGCTGGTCTACGGCATTCCCGAGTTCCGCCTGCCCAAGGCCATCGTCAAGGGCGAGGTCGAGAACCTGCGCAAGATGGGCGTCGAGTTCGAGACCAACGTGGTCGTCGGCAAGAGCGTAACCATCGACGAGCTGATGCAGGACGAGCATTACGACGCCGTCTTTGTTGCGACAGGCGCCGGCCTGCCCCAGTTCCTGGGCGTTCCCGGCGAGCATCTCAACGGCGTCTACTCCGCCAACGAGTTTTTGACCCGCGTCAACCTGATGCGCGCCTACCAGTTTCCCGACTACGACGAGCCCGTCTACGACTGCCGCGACCGCAACGTGATCGTCGTCGGCGGCGGCAACACCGCCATGGACGCCGTGCGCACGGCCAAGCGGCTGGGCGCGAAGTCGGCCACATTGGTCTATCGCCGTTCCGCTGCCGAAATGCCGGCTCGCGCCGAGGAAGTCAAGCACGCGCGCGAGGAAGGCATCGAGTTCCGCTTGCTGACCAATCCCATCGCCTTCCTCGGTGACGAAAAGGGCTGGCTGACGGGGGCCAAATGCGTGCGCATGGAGTTGGGTGAGCCGGACCAGGACGGACGCCGCCGTCCCGTCGTGGTAGCCGGCTCGGAGGAGGTTTTGCCTGTCGATGTGGCCATCATCGGTGTCGGCACCACCGCCAATCCCCTGCG
>Ga0326728_10024821_pt1 | contig 10807 bp, 6 predicted proteins | sample MB3enrmetagenome_FD_207602 | JGI IMG/M metagenome (GOLD analysis project Ga0326728, IMG submission 207602) | Lab enriched peat soil microbial communities from McLean, Ithaca, NY, United States - MB31MN | ecosystem: Environmental > Terrestrial > Soil > Wetlands > Peat | place: USA: New York...
TGATTTCGGGGGTTACCCTGATTTCGGGGGTTATCCTGGTTACGGGGGTTATCCTGGTTACGGGGGCAGTTACCCTTACGATTATGGGTATTATCCCGGGAAAGATAAATACAGCAAGCTGAACGCCCAACTGTCGGAAATAGAAGCTCAGAAGGCCGACCGGCAGACCTTGGAGCAAAAATATAACGACTCCAATGAGATGCTGGCTCTTAAACAGACTTGGGTCATCTCCGGCGAAACGACCCTTGCCTTTGACGGCAACCTCCGCATCGTTGTTCATAAAGCCTCAGGCAAGGACGAGTGCCAAAAAGATTCGGCAGCTGTCAGCTATCTCACCAGCGATACAGACATAAAGAAACTGTGCCTCCGGACGGGTGAGCCGGAGAACTTTACATATCAAGGTAAAAACTATTCGTTTAACTTGTCTGGAATCGCGGCTCAAGCGAGCGTGTATCGATACAGTATATCTATTTCATCAGAGCGGTAAGTGTCGGACTGCGCGTGAAAAATTATGACCGGAGCAAATTTCCTGGTCTGCCAACGTACCGCCTTGCTAGCGTAGAAGTCAATTAAAAATTTCCCATAAAGTTTCCAAACTATTTCCTTTGAACAGATAAAATAACAATGGTGACAGGCACTTAGGAACGGACATGCCGCCCTCTTATGGAAACTGGCAATGGAAATAGCCACAATGTGTTTGCGTGGCCTTGGAGCCGGCCACTGGGCCAGACTTCGGCGCAATGGCGTCGCCGAACCCGTGATGCGAGGTCTCGTGAAAAATATTGGAGGTATGCGTTTATGTTTGCCGGATGAACCGGAAAATTCACATAGCTCTCCTCTACACTCTCCTACCAAAACATTTACCTCTCCATCTCATTTCTGGAGTTCGGGGGAAATGTCCACACTTGCTGAAAAGCATCTGAGCACTTCATCCGCAATCTTAACTTTAATATAGAAGTTAATATTGTTTGGGAGCACCTCACCTTGGAGGACCAGTCTGTTGACGAAGGGAGGGTTCCGGCAAACAACTTAAGATATGAGAATCATTTCCGTTGTGATCCGCGTTTCAGCCTTTCTCAAACATTTGGCAAGGAAGGCTAACTTTCGCGAAGCCTGAGTTGATGCGGATTTAGAGGATTTGTTACGTACAGTGTAAAGATAGAAATTCATTAAACATAAGCGGACGAAGATTTCCTGCGTTTTGTTACATAGGCCAGCTATCAAAATCGTTCTTAATGTACTGATTTTTGTTTGTAATCACAGGCGCTTCAGGTTCTCAGAAACCCCCTGTTAAATCCGTATAACAAGAATTACTTGTATAGCGGATTCCGAGCTTTTTCATCCGGCTGTTAAGGCTGGTTCTCTTCATGCCAAGGATTTCAGCCGCTCCGCCAGAGCCTCCAATACGGCCATCCGTTTTCTCCAGAATGAATTCGATATAGCGGCGCTGCATTTCCTCCAGGGTGGGGAGACCGGCAAAGAGAGTATCGGTGGTGATTTTTCCACCAATCGGCAGATGCAGGTCGAGGCGAGCGCCTGTCGACATAAGTACCGCCCGTTCAATCACATTTTTCAATTCGCGTATATTTCCAGGCCAGTCGTATGCCGTGAGCATGGCTTCATCTTCGGGAGTCAATCTCACGTCGGTCCGGTCGTACTTGGTGGAGTAAAGGTCGAGGTAAAAGCCGGCCAGAAGAACGATATCACTCTTGCGTTCGCGCAGAGGCGGCAGGGTTATTGGTATCACATTGAGACGGTAGTAAAGGTCTTCCCTGAATCGGCCTGCCACGACTTCGGCTGCCAGATCCCGGTTAGTTGCAGCCACCAATCGAAAATCGGATCGCAGAGTCTGGGTCCCGCCGACTCGAACGAGGGTCTTTTCCTGTATCGCTCTTAAAAGCTTCACCTGGCTTGACCTGGGGATTTCGCCCACTTCGTCGATGAACAGGGTGCCGCGATGCGCGAGTTCGATCCGCCCCGGCTTCTGGCGATCGGCACCGGTAAAGGCCCCCTTTTCATGGCCGAAGAGCTCGCTTTCGAAAAGGCTTTCAGGGATGGTGGTGGAATCCACGACGACCAAAGGTTCCTTGTGCCTGGGGCTCATTTTGTGGAGTCTGCGCGCCAACAATTCTTTGCCAACCCCCGTCTCTCCCAGTAAGAGCACCGTGGTCTCCGACTTTGCGATGCGGTCTACCTGCTGGAGCAGTTTCAGCATAGCCGGGTCGTGAGTGAAGATTTCCGGATCGTCGCTGCCGTGCCAATGGTTGAGACCAACCGCAGCTTTGTGCTCCAAGTTCTGACCGAACCTGAGAATCTGCTCGACGTAGCTGGTCAAAGCCTTCGAGATACGAAGCAGCTGATATGTGGTGAAGTGGTCGAAACAGTCGTTGAGGTAGGAGCTATCGTGGTAGATTACGCCAACCGTTTGACCTCCACCCTCGAAAGGTACGCACAAAGCAGCCTTGATGCGATTTGCCCCGAAACCCGAGTTCTCAAACCGGGCCACCTGTGGTTTTTTTTCCCTATAAGTGTTGAAAATCAACGACAGGCTCGAACGAAAAACTTCAGATTCCACATCCGCACTGGAAAGGTTTATGGCTGCCCGCAGCTCGTATTTCTTCGTAGACCTGCCCTGGTTGAACCAAAAGATCCCGCCGCGTTCCGCCGCGAAGAACCTATTGGTGGCGGACACAGTGCGGACGAGCAATTTGTTTAGATCGGCACTCGGCTTTAGTTCTTCGATCATGTTAACGAACATATCGAAGAGCTCTTCCTGGGAGCCATGGTCCGGAAGAAAATCACTCTTGACGGAGAGAAGGTGGCGCATGTCATCGGGAAGGAAGACGTCAAGATAGCCCGACATGTCCCTCTGGGCTTTTCTTGCCAACAGTTGCGCGCCTTTGATGTCGTTCTCACGAAGTTTGAGGCGAGCCATTTCGAGCCTGGTCTTCGCCAATTGGGTCCTGGCCCCTGAATGTTTAAGGTATTCCTCGCTGAGCTTCAGGTCGGACTCAGCAACCATCGGGTCTTTTGCTCCGGCTACAGTATCCAAAGCCCTGAGGCGCATCGCCACACCGCGAAGAAGGATGTTTGGCTCCATCATAATGCGTTGAAACTCACGGTGATAATTCATCTGAGGAATGGGTTCCATTCCGCGCCGATGCAGCTCGAAGAGAATCTCCAGGACAAAGGGAGAGGAATACTGCCTGATGAGTCCTGAAGAAGCCCCTTCAGTCACCGCTTCAGTTATCCATTTATGTGCTTCGCTCAGACGTCCTTCCGCCAGATGCAGATATGCCAAGCCGCCCTTGGCGAAGTACCTGGCCAGAGAGTTCTTTGTTTTGATCGCCTCCTGCAGAGCGCCTGAGAGATGGAAGGCGGCCTCACTCATCTTTTTTATTTCCAGCAGGACGATTCCGAGAACGGCTCTCAGGGTGGTTGCGAGGGCACTGTCCGATCGTTCTATGGCCAAACGGCGATAGTAATCCAAGGCCCCGATGGCACGGTGGTATTGTCCTCTATAGGCTGCACAGTAGCTCAACCACATAGGGCCTGACGGGCTCATATTGTAAGTGCCCTCATGATAAGACTCGAAGCATCGTGCAGCCCTCTCGAAATAAGGCTGGGCCCGATCAAGCAGACCCTGAATAAAATAGTAGAGCCCTATGAATTCAGCGGCCTGATCCATGATGTCATCGTCTGCCAACTCCTCGACCTCGGTCTCGCCGAGGACAAAAAGATCCATCGCCTCGTGCCGCCTTTCGGCGAAGTAGTACAGACGGGCCAGGTGCAGGTTGATCAGGGCCGCGGAACGTCGATTTCCCGCATTTTCCGCCGCTTTCTTTGCCAACTGCAGGAAGACCATCGCGTCTTCGAAACCCTGACCGAGGATAAAGCAGAGATTGGCAAACTCCAGGCAACAGGCCGTATACAGGGCTTCAGTCTCCTGGTCCATGTTCTGCATAGAAAAACGAGTAAGAATTTGAAGAATCTGAGTCCAGGCCAGCTGACGATTTCCGGATTTCAGCGTTTCCAGAACAACAGTCATTTCCAGGCGGTTCGTTTCCGTAAGCTGAGCTGCACTGCCAGGCGCGTCCAATAGCATCGTCGGCTCCTTCGGCTTTTTCGTGGAACCTTCCAGTTAATTCCGGGACTTTCCTGACCAAAGCTTACCTCGCCGCTTTATCGGAAGAAGCCGGCGACAGCAGCTTTAAACTTACGGCAATAGGGCAAGTCATCAACGGTGAGATAGCGCAAAGAACATGTCATTTGATAGAAGCATGTCATTGAGGTGATTCATAGTTTACCTTCTTTCCAGCGCTGTGTCAACCTCATGAGACGATATATCGTCACGCATTGACCTCATTGGGTCATGACGTGACCGACGCAAAACAAATATAATGGAATTACAGCAAGATACGAAACGCATTCAGCAGGCATGTTCTTTGCTCTTCCTAATTGCGCAATCAAGGAATACGAGGCAATAGTTGTTCCGGGCAGATTCATAAAATCTGCTCGCGCAAAATCGGCTGGGAACCAATGATATGAAACCTATTGACTAAAGGAGTATCGGGATAATTCGAAACAAGCAAGTCAGGAGATTGTCAGGGCCCAGGCCCTGAAAGTTCATCAACGGCCCGATAAGCCGTGCAAAAGCAAGCTGCACCTCTTGATTGAAAATTCCAACTCGTCTCTTCTTGCCGCCCACTCTCAGTTCATTTCAGTTGTCAGGCGTCATACTCTCAACGAACTCGTATTGGCTTTGACGAAAACGATGATTTGGCGATGAAGTAAAGTCATCTCAGCATCGCTTTCATCAGATGTACGTGCTGCATTTCTTCAAACGTACGGATCTGCGATTCATGCATGAGGTCCCAGTTCTATAGTTCGTTCAGGCCAAATGCAGCATCCCGTACTTTCGCGGATGCGCCAATGCAGCGAAGGTGTCATGGAAGGAAACCCAATCAAAAAGGAGTATTGCAATGGCGATTTTCAAAGATGAGCAGCACATGTACGACATGCTCGGGAGTTTGTGGAGACACGTTATTTCCGAGACTGAGTTCGGTCCAAAGCTTGACGAATTTCAGATCAATTTCAAATTCATCATGAAAGACCCCGAAGGAGTTCTTTGGGTGGGACACGATAAGGTGCTTACAGGCGAAGAAGCCAAACTGCCCGCCGTGATCACAATGGAGTTGTCTGCTGATTCGGCCCACAAGTTTTGGCTGAAAAAGCTTTCACTCCCGGTTGCACTGGCCACCCGCAAGATCAAGAGCAAGGGTCCAATACCCAAGGTATTGAAGATATTGCCGTTCTTGACTCCAGTTTATGAAAAATATCCAGAGTTCTGTGAAAAGTACGGAGTGAACCCGGCCTGAGGATTGTGGCTACTTTTCCTGAAATTGGGAGTAGTTGGCGACGGCCGGCGAGAAACAGATGCTGTTTGTGGAATCAGGAGTAGGCGCCATGGATGTACCTAGAACAGCTGGACATTTTGCTTCGGAGTTGGAAGCGAAGGCTGAAAAACTGCCCGACACCTGCATAGTCATATTTGAAAACGACAGTTTTCCTGAAGAAGTCCTTACCTATGCGAACATGGTTAAAATGGGGCGAAAGCTGGCCCGGGCTTTGGCCGATCATGGGATTGGCAAAGGCGATACCTTTGCGTTGCTCATGCGTAACCATCCCGAGTTCGTTTATTCTCTTTATGCAACATCCATCCTTGGGGCGGTTCTAGTGCCCATCGATCCCCGCTCCCGGGCAGAGCGGATTCGGTTCATGCTGTCAAATTCCGGCTCCAAGGGTTTGATTTTTACGTCCGAGTTTCTGGAGAATGTCGAAGAAGCGGTATGGGGTCTTCCCAGCCTCAAGGTGGTCGGAATCGTATGCAAAGATGGCATGGATACCGTTCAACCGGACCGGTATCCCAGCGTGAACGAAATCCTTTGCGGCCCTGAGGCTCCCCCCCCCGATCGGGTGGACTACGATATCCGAAACCCTATGGAAATCATCTATACGTCGGGAACCACCGGCGATCCCAAGGGAGTTGTCCTTAAAGGCACTCGGTTAGCCCCATATGCAAAGCTATTCAGGGGCGTATTCGGCTATTCCGACGATGACAGACTTTATACGGGACTTTCTTTGACCCATGGCAACGCGCAGGCGGTCACACTAATTCCTTCCGTTTTTCTGGGCATTCCGTCGGTGATCAGCCGCAAATTCACCAAGAGCCGCATCTGGGATGTTTGCAGCAAGTATGGCTGTACGACCTTTTCGCTGCTGGGCGGGATGATGATGGGAATATACAGCGAGCCGGCCAAACCTCGAGATGCAGATAATCCGGTCCGGCTCGTCATCAGCGCCGGAACTCCAAGACCCATATGGGAAGCTTTCGAGAAGCGGTTTGGAGTGCTCATTCATGAATGGTACGGCGCCGTTGAGGGAGGATTTGCTCACAAGCCGCCGGGGGTGGGACCCATCGGCTCATTTGGAAAGCCCCTTGAAGGAGTGACCGAAATGATGGTCGTGAGGGAGGACGGTATCGAGTGCCTGTCTAACGAAATGGGAGAAATCGTTTGCCGAAACCTGGCAGAAAAAACCGAGGTCGAGTATGTCGGGAAAAAAGAAGCCTCTGAAGCGAAGACACGCGGAGGATGGCTACGCACGGGCGACGTCGGCCACAAAGACGAGAACGGCTGGTTCTTCTTCGACTACAGGAAGGGCGGAGGTTTAAGGCGTTCGGGAGATTTCATTCAGCCGGACTACGTGGAAGCCGCCATTGCCGAGCACCCGGACGTATCGGACGTATGCGTCTATGGCATTCCGGCAGAATCCGGGGCCCCCGGAGAGAGTGACCTGGTGGCGGCGGTCGTAGTGCACGAAGGCTGCAGTATCAATCCGGCGAGCCTTTTCAGGTTCCTAAAGGAAAAGCTGGAGAAGAACTCCATCCCTTCCTATCTGCAGATGGTGAAGGACATCCCCAAAACGGTTTCCGAGAAGAACCTGGACCGAGTCCTGAAAGAAGAATTCAGAAAAGATGCTCTGGGTGTTTTCCCTTTAAGCGACATGAACTAAGGGACGGCAACAGGAAAGGAGGAATTTCGACAATGCGGAAGTATGTTGAAGACCTCGATTTTAGAGGTGAAGAGCACATAAATGAGTGGACCCCGTGGTCGCCGCAGGACATCAGGCGCAAGAAAGGGGTTCTGGAAGCTGCGAGGATGATGCTTAACTCCGCGCTGACGGCCCCGGTTGCCGGCGGGGTGCCTTCCACGGAAGGTCATCTCGTCTACGGCCAGGAAGAACTGGAATCCGTCGCCCGGAAGATCGAGGAACTGGCTTACACCAATAAGGTGTGGAAGGAAGCTTTCCTTTATGAAGCCGTGATGGTTCGTGACTCCGACGTCATCATCTTCCTTGGAAACACGCGCTGCCACGAAACGCCGCTGGACGCAGGATGCGGACTGTGCGGCGGGGGACTGGACTGCAGCAACTTTTACGAAAAGAAGACGCATAAATACGGTCTGGTTGACATAACCGACCGTTCATCTCCTCGTCACATTAACGGGCCTCTTTGTACCGCCAGAGTGGGAGACCTCGGCTATGCAGTCGGCAGCGCCCTCTGGACAGCCTGCACCCTCATGGTTGATGCCCGTCCTTTCGCCAGCGTAGGCATGGCGGGCCAAAAAATGGGATACTGCCCCAAATCGGGCATGGTTGTCGGGGTGCCGGTTGCCGCCAAATCCAAAAATCCCTACGTCGATGTGAATGTAGACTATCACCTTATCAACATGGAAAAGGTCCTCGACAACACACGCAAGGTATACGGCACGGCCCGTATCATCAGAGGATTCGACTATCGCAAGTGGATCCCCAAACCAAAAGCAGTGGGCAAAGAGGAGGAAGAATAATGGGACACCTCTTCGGAAAAGAATACAGTCTGGAGCATGTGGTGGACGTGGCCAAAAGTATCGTGCTGGCCATACATAAAGCGCCACAGATCACCGGAAAAACCAGAATCGAGGCGGAAATCCTGTGGGGAGAAGACCTGGTGCCCGTGATCGAGGTCATGGAGCAGACCGGACGGGCATTCAGGTATGTCCAGTGGGACTATGAGACCATAAAACGTTGTCACGACAAAGGGGAATCCCCCGTCATAGTGGCCATCGGCGCGGCAGCGAGCCTTTCCAACCTGGGCTGGAACTGCGGATCATGCGGTTTTGACACCTGCAAGGAATACAATGAATTTGCAAACGGTGTCGGCAGCGGCCTTCTGGGCGGTCCTTCATGCAACTGGAAGGTTCTGGACTGGGCCATTGCCTGCGACTGGGCCTGCGCCGCCGCCTGGCAATACAGGGTCGACAACCGGATCATGGGATCGGTGGGCGCAGCCCTGGGGTTTCTCGGCTACCTGCCTGGTTCCTCAGTCAAGCTGGGACTGGCGCTGGGTCCACCACGAGATCTGGTCTACTACAGCAGGGAAGATGTCCATAAGGTGCTGACTTACGAAATGGACAAAATGGATCTACTGAACTCAGTTCCCGCCATGTTTGCAGGTTTCCCCGGCGGGGGCAACCCGGCCTACAAGACAAAAGACGACTGGTGGGCGCCACCGGAGAACGTGAAATTCTGGATGGACCCCGCGCCGCTGGAAATCGTTCAGGATGCCCTCTTCGAGAAAATACCACTGATAGTGGCGAAGTATTCCGGAGAGATTGAGGCCAGGTATAAGAAGTGACACAGCTGAAGGAGGACGTCTATGCATTACCTGGATCTGAATATCAACCTTACCGAAGATGATATGGACCTGCGCAATGGGGCTCACGAGTTCGCCGAGAGGGTCATGCGCCCGATCGCCAAGGAACTTGATGAGATGTCCCCCGAGGCGGTAGTGGCACGTGAATCACCACTGTGGGATTTCATGAAACAGGCCTTTGAGCTCGGATACCACAAGATCCTGATACCCGAGTCTTACGGAGGCATGGACCTGACTTCTCTACAGCAGACCATTCTTTACGAAGAACTTTCCTGGGGAAGCTTCGGACTGACAGTGCTGCTGGCCGTCAACGCCTTCCCGGCCTTCATGGCCTGCATGGCCCCGAACGAGGACCTCATAAATGACATAATCGTGCCTTACTGCGAGTGTCAGGACGGCTCCATCAGAGGATGCTGGGCCATTACCGAGCCTGACCATGGGACCGATACTTTGCTTCCCCATCACCCTTCTTTCCACGTTCCCATGAAGGCCCAGTGCCGAGCGCGGCTCGATGGCGACGAATGGGTCATATCAGGCCAGAAGTCAGCCTGGGTATCGGGAGGAACCATCGCAACCCACGCTGCCCTATTTTGCCAGATCGATCCGTCCATGGGCTTCGCAGGGGGCGGCATCGCCGTCGTTCCTTTGAATCAGCCCGGTGTTTCCAGGGGCAAGCCCCTCAACAAGATGGGACAGAGGGATTTGAACCAGGGGGAGATATTTTTCGATGAAGCGCGCATTCCCAAGTCATACATGATCGTCGAACCTGAAGCATATGAAGCCATGCTGGAAATGACGCTCTCGGCTACGACCGCCCTCATGGGTATACTCGCCACCGGCGTTGCCAGAGCAGCATTCGAGGAATCCATAGACTACGCCAAGAAAAGGGCCCAAGGCGGCAAGATTCTAATCGAATATCCCAGCATCCAAATGAAGCTCTTCCACATGTTCACCAAAGTCGAGACGACCAGGCAGATCAGCCGGGCAGCATACATCTTTAACCAGAACACTTCCACGCCGGCTGAAGAATATTCTATTGCCGCGAAAGTTCACGGCACCCAGGCGGCATTCGATGTCACCAATGAAGCGATTCAGCTCTTCGGAGGAAACGGATTGTCGAAGGAGTATCTCATCGAAAAACTCTTCAGGGATGCCCGGGCCGGTATGATTGAAGACGGCTCCAATGAAAGTCTCGCCATCGGAGGCGGGCACAAGGTCATCGATACTTATCCTCGTTTGCCATAATGCTGCCAATCCGGCAGAACACGCCTGCCCGGCGTTATCCCGGGCAGTGCGTGAGAGCATAAGGTGAGGAGATCAAAGATGCAGGATGTTTATATCATTGGAGTGGGAATGAACCGGTTTGGAAAATACCCAAACGAGACCCCACGGACTATGGCCGAGAAAGTGATACTGCAAACTCTCAGTGATGCAAGCCTGGAAAAGAAAGACCTGCAGGCGGGTTACTTTTCCAATTCTTTCTGGGGCTTTTTCAACGATCAGCACAGTATTCGCGGGCAGGTGGTCTTTCGCCGCATGGGAATCGACAAGATTCCCGTCGTGAATGTCGAAAATGCGTGCGCCGGAGCATCGAGTGCTCTTCATCTGGCTTATAGCGCAGTTCGAGCGGGTATGCATGAACTGGTAATATGTGTCGGCTCTGAAAAGATTACCAGCGATGACAAAAACAAGTCTTTTCTCGCCTTCTCCTATGCCATGGACGTTGAAAACTACGACAAGCAGATCGCCACTCTGCTCCAGATGGGGCAGGGATTAAAGCTGAAGCTGCCAGAGAGCGAAACGGCGCCCGGCATGGGCCGAAGTGTTTTCATGGATGCTTATGCCATGATGGCCAGGTGGCACATGGACCGCTTCGGCTCGACTCAAAGACACCTCGCCGCCGTATGCTCGAAGAACCATTTCCATGGATCCTTGAACCCTCTCGCCCAGTACCAGCAGCCAATGAGTGTGGAGGAGGTCCTTGCCGATAAACCGATCGCCTACCCGCTAACCCGGGCTATGTGTGCACCCATTGGCGATGGCGCCGCTGCG
>Ga0326728_10024822_pt1 | contig 10807 bp, 9 predicted proteins | sample MB3enrmetagenome_FD_207602 | JGI IMG/M metagenome (GOLD analysis project Ga0326728, IMG submission 207602) | Lab enriched peat soil microbial communities from McLean, Ithaca, NY, United States - MB31MN | ecosystem: Environmental > Terrestrial > Soil > Wetlands > Peat | place: USA: New York...
GGCCGTGACGCTGATGGGCATCATGACGCTGATCTCCGCAATCACGCTGGGAATCACCGCTGTCAGCATGCGCATCACCGATGGACCGATTGCCAGGCTAGCCCGGGGAACGAAGCCGGAGAACAGGAATCGGCGCAAGCTGTACCCGTGGTTTCTGGGAGCCGGTCTGGCGCTGCTGCTGTTGCTCGGCTGGGCCGCGCTGGTTTCGCCCGCGAATGCGGAGGCGCTGGTGGGCATTGCGGCTGTGGTGCTAGGTGCGAGCGCGGCTGCTTTGGGCAGTCTGTACATCAAAGCCCGGCGCACCGACTACGCCAGCACGGCTCTCAAAACTGATTTCTGGGTGCATTGGCAGGACGCCTCCGGGCAGGGAGAGAGCTGGCTGGGTTTTGACGGGATGCTCGTCGGCGGCGCGTTCACGCCATGGCTTACTTCGGGCAATTATCTGACCGACGCCCGCGTCGAACAGGGTCCAAATTTTTTGTTGCTGCTGACCTTTGTAAAGGCCTTTGGCGCGCGCAGCGCCCCGGTGGCGATACGAGTGCCCGTTCCGCAGGGCCGGGAGAGCGACGTAGAATTGCTGGGAGAGAAACTACGCGCGCGGTGCCCCAGGGCGCGGATCGACTTCGGGGTTGCCTACAGGGTGAAAGGCTGATCTGTCTCTGCTGCGCGCTGGAACGACGATAAAAAGGGGGTAGTTTATATGTTTTCAAGAAGCAGGCACGCCGGATGGGTAACCGTTTCGATGGCTCTCGCCATTCTTGTGCAGTTATCCGGCGCCGCTCATGCACAAGACAACTCCGGAAGACCCTCTCTGCAAGAAACTCTTTATGACGGGCTCATAGGAGCACTCATCGGCGGTGCGATCGCACTCTTTCTCATCCTGGCTGGCAAAGCATCCAAACGCCAGAAGAAAGAAATGAATTCCTCCTCGACTCCTGCCGGAGAACAACTGAAGACACCATCGGAGGAACGAGAGAAACACGTATAGCCCTGGTGGAGCACCCACTATAGCTGAGAAGGGCCACTCCGCAAATGCGGAGTGGCCCTTCTTCCTGACGCTTGCAAGCGGAGTTAACGGGCGACCAGCGGCTTGGTGCTCAACGAGCCGTCCTTGTAGCCCTTGGCGATCTCGGCGATGGAGACGGCCTGGTAGTCGCCGGCGTGTCCGGCCTGGCCGAACTGCGTCATGCGCTGAGCGACGACCTTCTGCATGGCCTCGCGGGCCGGCTTGAGGTAGTCGCGGGGATCGAACTTCTCCGGCTGGGTCCAGAGCACCTTGCGAATGGCGCCGGTCATGGCCAGGCGGTTGTCGGTGTCCACGTTGATTTTGCGCACGCCGTTGCGGATGCCGAGTTGAATCTCCTCGACGGGCACGCCCCAGGTCTCCTTGAGCTTGCCGCCGTACTGGTTGATGACGTCCTGCAAATCCTTGGGCACGCTGGAGCTGCCGTGCATCACCAGGTGGGTCTTGGGCAGGCGCTTGTGAATGGCGATGAGCACATCCATCTTGAGGACCGAGCCGTCGGGCTTTTTGCTGAACTTGTAAGCGCCGTGGCTGGTGCCGATGGCGATGGCCAGCGCGTCCACGCCGGTCAGCTCGGCGAACTCGACTGCCTGGTCGGGATCGGTGACGTGCTCCAGGCCGGTGCCGCCCGCGCCGTGGCCGTCTTCTACGCCGCCCAGCACGCCGATCTCGCCCTCCACGGTGACGCCGCGCGCGTGCGCGAAATCGACTACCTTCTTGGTCACTGCGACATTTTCCTCGAAGCTGGCCGGGGTCTTGCCGTCCTCCTTGAGCGAGCCGTCCATCATGACAGAGGTGTAGCCCAGTTCGATGGCGCTCTTGCAGGTCTCGAAGCTGTTGCCGTGATCCTGGTGCATGGCGATGGGAATCTCGGGATTCAACTCGGCTGCCGCCAGGATGAGGTGAAAGAGGTAGCGGTCCTGGGCGAAGGAGCGCGCGCCGCGGCTGGCCTGGATGATGACCGGCGAATTGGTTTCCTTGGCCGCGCCCATGATGGCCTGAATCTGTTCCATATCGTTGACGTTGAATGCGCCGACGCCGTAACCGCCCTTGGCGGCCTCGTCGAGCAGTTGCCGCATGGAGACTAGAGGCATGTGAGTTTCTCCTGTTGCCGGATGTGCCGGAAGAGTTGGTTTGGGTTTGGCCGCCTGAGTGTTCGGGTGCGTGAGAGCAGGCATTCAGCCTGCGGGCGGCGAAACCGCGATCATCTCTATGGTAGCAGGGACGCGCGAGGGGAAAATGTGCGAGAGAACGCAGGCGGCTAGCGGCCTTACGGCGGCCCGATTCAGGAGGGGGCGTTCCGGAACGGACCGTGATGGAGACGATGCTGGCGGTGGCGGGGCTGGGGATGACGCTGGCGCTGGCGGCGGTGCTGCGGTAGTGGAAGTGGTGGCGGTCCGAGGGATCTAGCGACGTGTGCGTTCAGCGAATAGCTTCCGAGTTGCCGGTAATTCAGGCTTATTCAGTGGAGTGCTTTCTCCGGGTGGCCACAAACGTCGCTAGGACCGCCAACGCCAAGATGGCACCCTCGCCAATCAATTTGGAAACCGTCGGATCGGATACGTGAGACTTGACTAAAGAGAGTATGGGAAGGGACACCGCAAAAACCACTGCCCCCGCCAGAATCAGTCGGGCGATTTCCCAGCGGGACATTCTGGCGGACTTGCTGGAGGCACCGTCGATCAGCACTAGAAGGTAATGATCCTCATCCCGGAGACGCTGCACCGCTTCCTTCCAGCGGTCGTCATCACGATTGTTGCCGGGCTGATCGTAAATCCGCCGGATGAGCCTACCGATCTTCGTCTCGTACTCGTCCTGGTTGTAAGTCTGGTCGAATTCCTGACTGATCGCCATCATGTTTGGCAGGGTCCAGTCAGTTTCAGAGAAATACAGCATGTTCCTCTCGACCTCGGAAAGAGGAATGTTATCCCAATCCGCCTGCGCGAGGATTCGGCGAATTAGGTATTCCTTTGCCTCACGACCTGTTCGGAACGAATTCATTACTGGGAGTATACAACGACGTTCCAACCGGGAAAACCGCTTTCCGGATGTGTTGTCGCCAATTCGGAAGTAATCGTCAACCGCATAGTAGCCTTCCTTACGCCCCCAGCACCGCCCGCTGCGCCGCGAAGATCTCCTTGAGACCCGTTTCAGCCAGGTCTACGAGCGCATTCAGTTGCGAGCGCGAAAAAGAGCCCTTCTCCGCCGTGGCCTGCGTCTCGATCAGCCCGCCGTCGGCGCGCATCACCACGTTCATGTCCACCTCGGCCTGGGAATCCTCCTCGTAGCAGAGGTCGAGCAGAGCTTCGCCATTGACGATGCCCACCGAGGTGGCGGCCACCAGTTGCAGTAGCGGCGACGCTTTGAGCGTTCCCGCCTTGACCAATGCGTTGAGGGCCAGCGCGAGCGCGACCGCCGCGCCGGTGATGGCCGCGGTGCGCGTTCCGCCATCGGCCTGAATCACATCGCAATCCAGAATCACCGTTCGCTCCCCCAGAGCCTTCATGTCCACAACAGAGCGCAGGCTGCGGCCGATGAGCCGCTGAATTTCATGGGTACGGCCGCCGATCTTGCCCCGCTCGCTCTCCCGTGGCGTCCGGGTCACCGTCGCGCGCGGCAGCATGGAGTACTCCGCTGTCACCCAGCCGCGGCCACTATTGCGCAGCCAGCCGGGGACGCCTTGTTCCACTGTGGCATTGGTCAGCACCCGGGTGTTGCCCAGCGAGACCAGAACGGAACCCTCGGCGGTCTGGACATAGCCGGGCGTGAGGGTGAGGGGGCGAAGCTCGAGCGGGGTCCTGCCGCCAGGACGAAAGGAGGGGCTTTGCATGGAGAGATTGTACGGGAAAGGGCGTATGGAGAGAGCCCGGAAGCCGGTTTGGTGGCTGCTGTTCCAGGATGGGAAACCGCTGATTCCCCGACCCGGAACAGGAATTTCCTCGTAACTCATTGAAACAACAAATCTTGCGCTAATTACGCTGACGCCTCCTGTTTCATTTTGGGAAATTACGCCATCCTTGTAGGGGATCGCGCTTCCGGGAATTGGAGGCTGAACCCTTCCCTTATCAGGAACTTAATGAGAGTGTTCTGGTTTGGCACGCCACGTGTATTAGAACAGGGCAGTTTCCAATCCTGGAAAGCAGGAATGGGAAGAAGGTACAGGGAATAGGGATTAGGGACTAGGGACTAGGGAATAGGGATTAGGGACTAGGGATCAGGGATCAATTCGAAGCTGTGGAGAATTTGGAACTGACCACTGTTCACTGATCACTGAGGAGAAGGAGCGGGTTATGCGGCAGACAGCACAGGCAGTGGAATTCAAAAAGGGGCCGGTGGCAGCGGGGCTGGCTCAGTCAGTGTTGGCAACAACCGGCCTGGCAGAAGCGGGCTTGGCGGCAGAGGGCTTGGCCGGAACCTCCATGACCACACGCAAGCGGGTTGAGGCGATGGTTGAAACCTTGGCCAACCTGCGCAGCCGGGGCGAGAGCCTGGCCGAGGTGGCCCACGACGCCCGCAACATGGTCACGGCGCTGGGGCTCTACTGCGACCTTCTGGAGGAGCCGGGGGTGCTCAACCCCACCTTCCATCACTACGCCGGCGAACTGCGGCTGGTGGCCACGGCCAGCCGCCGCCTGGTGGAAAAGCTGCTGGCCCTCGGTGCCCACTTCGATACCCGCCTCGATGTCCGCCTGGGACCGGATATCGGCGGCAATCTCGGCGCAGCCCGAACAGGGACAGAAGCAGCCGTCCGGCTGGAGCGGGCTCATCGCTGGGATCTGCTGCCTCCCGCGCCCATCGACAACCTGGCCGGGGAGCTCGTGGCCAACCGCAACCTGCTCTCCGCGCTGGCCGGACCCTCCATCGCCCTCACCGTGGATGCCGAGGGCGGCGCGCTGCCGGTGCGGCTGACCGGCGAGGACCTGACCCGGATACTGGTGAACCTGGTCAAGAATGCCGCCGAGGCCTTGCCCGCCACGGGGAGAATCGCGCTCCGCCTGCATGAGTTTCATGCCGGAGCGAAACTTCCTCCGTGGCTGCTGCTGACCATTGAAGACAACGGGCCGGGAATCCCCGCTACGGCGCTGGAGAAGATCTTCGACTCCGGCTACACCACCCGCGCCAGCGGCGCATCCGGCCCAGGCGCTTCGGCTACGGAGAGTCACGGCAACTGGCCGGCATCGCCGGCATCGCATCGCGGGCTGGGGTTGTCCATCACCCGTTCCATCATCGAATCCGCCGGCGGCAGCATTCATGCCTCCAACCGCGCTCCGACAGGCGCCTGCTTCAAGATTGAGTTGCCCATCCGCTCTTGCTGACCTGCGGCAGATGAATGGAGTTGGCTGATGGTGGATGAAACCAAGGCACGTGACAGCACCGGCACGTTGAAAGAAAACCGGGCGACAGGTGGACGGAAATACTTTGGCACGTTAACGAAAAACCACGGCGCATGGAGCAAGATAAGACCTCCGGCGCGGCGGCCACAAAAAAAACCAGTTAACCGTTTGCGCGTGAGGCGAATACAATGCTTGAGACAGTTGTAATGACGAGAACCATGGAATTTATCCCCCCAATCGCGGAGCCGCCGGTGCGCTTGCACCTGCTGGTGGTCGATGCCGATGCCGCCATGCGCTCGGCCTGCGCCGAGATCGCCAGTAGCCTGGGCTATGCGGTGGAGAGCACCGGCGATCTGACTCAGGCGCGTAGCCTGCTGCGCGGCTCGCCCGCCGACATCCTGCTGGTCAACCTGCCGGCGGGCACGAACCAAGGCTTGGAGCTGGTCAGCGAGGTCAAGCTCCTCTACCCCCAGACCGCGGTCATTGCCATGACCGCTTCCGGGTCTGTCAACGCCGCCGTCGAGGCCATGCGCTGCGGCGCCTCGGACTACCTGGCCAAGCCCTTCGCCATGGACGAGCTTTCCACGGTGCTGGATCGCGCCGCGGCCTCTCTTGTCACCGACACCGCCACCCGCCAGTTGCGCGAGCGGCTCCGTCTCTCGCAGGGATTGGGCGCCATGATCGGCCGCTCCGGGGAGATGGAAAAGCTCTATCGCATCCTCTCCAAGGTCGCGCAGAGCACCCATCCCGTGCTGATTTTGGGCGAAAGCGGCACCGGCAAGGAGTTGGTTGCCAGGACCATCCACGCCTACGGGCCGAACTCGCAAAAACCCTTCCTGCCGGTCGACTGCGGTTCTCTGGTCCCCACGCTGATTGAAAGCGAGTTGTTCGGCTATGTGAAGGGAGCCTTCACCGGGGCCAACCGCAGTAAAGACGGGTTGCTGGTCTCGGCCGAGGGGGGCACGGTCTTTCTGGATGAGATCGGCGAGCTCTCGCTCGACCTGCAGGCCAAGCTGCTGCGCGCTTTGCAGGAAAAGGAGGTTCGCCCGGTGGGCGCCACCCACCGCGTCCCCATCAAGGCGCGCATTGTGGCCGCCACCAACCGGGACCTGGCGGTGATGGTGGAACAAGGCGCCTTCCGCAAGGACCTCTTCTACCGGCTGAACGTGGTCAACCTGCGATTGCCCCCGCTGCGCGACCGGCGCGAGGATATTCCTCTCCTGGCGGCGCACTTTCTGGACCTCATCAGCCGCGAGCACGGCACCAAGTTCACCTTGAGCGACGAGGCCCTGCGCACCATGATGCGCCACGACTGGCCGGGCAATGTGCGGGAACTCGAAAATTCAATCGAACGGGCCTGCGCGCTTTCCTCGGGGCCGGTCCTTCACCTGGGCGACCTGCCCACGCAATTGCAGCAGCAAGGCCTGGAAGCTCGGCGCTCAGCCGCCATGAGCGGCGAGCCGGCAGTCGAGGGCGGCGCGCCGCAGTTGACCACCCTGGCCGATATGGAACGCCAGGCCATCCTGGGGGCCATTCGCGCCCTCAACGGCGACAAGCTGCAGGCCGCCAAGCTCCTGGGCATCGGTAAAACCACCCTGTACCGCAAGCTGAAGGAATACGGCATCGCCGACCCGCTACGGGAAGAGTAGCCGGCCAGGACTAAAGCCGGAAGCGATCGCGCCGATAGGACAGTTACGGAACTTGACTGCCCCCAGGCGGGAAACTTCACCGGTCTAAGGCGTAACTTCACAGGTCCTAAGTAAGAAACTTCACAGGCGCCAGACGGGAAATTTCACCGGTACCAGACGGAAATTGCCCCGCGCGGAGCGCACCAGGCTCCGGTCATAGAGTGGCCGGGTAAGCCATCAGAGTCTCAAGAGTCAACGAGGAGCAGGATATGAGCATTTTAATTGTGACCGGAATTGAAGGCGCCCGCAATTGCGCCGCCGTGGTGGCAGCGCAACTGGGCATGGAAGTGGAAGTGGCCGACGGACGCAAGGCCGCGCTGGCCGCGCTGCGCCGCCGCGAGTTTGCCGCCGTGGCGGTGGACGAGACCATGGCGGAGTGCGATCCGGCCTCGGCCGAGGCCGTCTGGGAGCACTCCGGGCTGGCCATCCCCCTGCAGATCAATTTTGCGCTGAGCGGCGCCGCGCGGCTGATTCGCGAGATACGCTCCGCCCTGCACCGCCGCGAGCGCGAACAAACGCTGGCGCGGCGCGCCGCCACCGCCGCCATCGAATCCGAGCTCAAATCCACGGTCGCCGGGCTGTTGTTGCACTCCCAGCTGGCTCTGACTGGCGCCGAAAGCTCCTCGCCGGTGGCCGAACGGCTGCGCGTGGTGGCCGATCTGGCCGGCAACCTCCGTCAGCAGCTCAACGCGCCACAGCAGGTTCGCGCCGACACCGCCGCCTGAGTCTCCTGCGGCGGGGCCATCCGCCCCTTCGACGTTGCTCAGGGCAGGTCTGCGGCGCATTCCGCGCAAGAAAGAAGCGCGGATGCAAGTCTGCCCTCCCACCCTGCGCGGTGGAGAAGGCTTAGACAAGTTTATTGCGTTGCACGCGCATCGCCGGGGCAACCATTGCCCCGGCGTTTTCTTGCTCCACAAACGCTGCGATGCCGCCCGATGCGTGGCGGCTGCGTACCCCGCCATCTGCCGCTGTTATCCTGAGCGACCCGGAGCGAAGAGAAGGGGAGTCGAAGAATCTGCGTCTTGCAATTCCGCGGCATCGGGGTCCCCAACGACCTGGGTCCCTAAGAAGCGGCATTTGCTTTTTGGGGCGGTAACGACTGGTCTTCGTCGTTGGGGTGATGGAGTGTGAAATCCTCAAATCCTAGGTCGCGCAAGTGCCGTCCGCCTGGACAGCCTGCTTTAAGCCTGTCGAAGAGGCCAGTCCCCATTGCGCTCCCCCTCCCCGAGTGGAAGAATGGTTCCGGCTTAGAATCCTCTCATTAAAAAGCGTCAATGCATGAAGACCTGCCCGCAATGCGACTCCGGCTATCCCGACAGCCACACCACCTGCCCCATCCACGGCCATCTGCTCAACGAGATTCGCGACCTCAAGCCGGGCATGATCATTCGGCAGAGCTACCGCATCACACGCAAGCTCGGCCAGGGCGGCATGGGAGCCGTCTATCTCGCCCAGCACACGCTGATGGACGAGCCGCGCGCCCTCAAGTTTCTCGCTCCAGAAATCAGCCGCGACCAGGCCTTCACCGCGCGCTTCCTGCGCGAGGTCCGTACGCTGCGCCAGATTCGCCATAAAAATGTAGTAGACGCGGGCAACCTGGAGCCAGCCGAAGACGGAACCCTCTTCTTCTCCATGGAGTTCGTAGACGGTCCCGACCTCAGAACCTTCCTTCGCGACCCGCAGTGGCGCTCAGTTGAGGATAAAACGGCTTTGATAGGGCACGACTTTACAGCAAGCGGAAAAATGCCAACGGAGTCGCAAGAAGCGTCAGGGCACGACTTTACAGCAAGCGGAAAAATGCCAACGGAGTCGCAAGAAGCGTCAGGGCACGACTTTAGTCGTGCCGAAATGCCCTTAAAAAATGACGGGGCTTCAGCCCCTGCGGGCTCTCTCCCCGTCCCCCTCGCCCTCTCCATCGCCCGCCAAATCGCCGAAGGCCTCGGCGCGGCCCACTTGAAAGGAATGGTCCACCGCGACATCAAGCCGGAAAACATTCTCATGGCCCGCGATGGCGGCGCATGGCTTCCCAAGATCGCCGACTTCGGCATCGTCGCCACCAAGGAATCCAGCACCGCCTACACCCGCACCGGCGGGACTCTCTTGACCATGGCCTACGCCGCCCCCGAGCAGTGGCGCGGAACCCCCGCCGCAGAACTCGACGGACGCACCGATTTCTACGCCCTTGGCGGCCTGCTCTACGAAATGCTCACCGGGCAGACGCCCTTCCGCGCCGAAAACTACGAAGGCTGGGCGCGCCAGCATCAAACCACCCCGCCTCTTCCGCCCAGCGCCCTCCGCCCCGATCTGGCCAACTGGCAAGGCCTCGACGCGCTCACCCTCCGCCTCCTCGCCAAAGACCGCGAAGACCGCCCTAAAGATGTCGCCGAACTGGTCGGACTACTCGACGCTGTGGTGTACGTTTCACCGCCCATTGTGCATTCCATTACTGAAATGGAACCCCTGCAAATTGACCATAATGAGGGAGGTAAAAAGTCCACAAGAGGTTTGCCTGCCTTGGCCTGGGTTACCGCCGTTGTATTGCTCGTGATTGCAGCATTTTCTGCTGGACATTTATTCGGACCACAATCGTTCAAACCGCTGTTGAACACATTCCCAGTATCGACTAATACCGACCAGCTACAACCTTCGAAACCCATGCCGGAGCAGAATATGAGTACTAAGTTGACCGTTCAGAAGTCAAACACGTCTCAAGAGCTAAAGCCTGTCCCCGCGAAAGAGTCGAAACCACCTATATCTGGCCAGAATGCTGAAAAAATCTTCGATCAAGCCTTTCTTCAATTTACTAAAGGAAATTACGCAAAGGCCGCGACTCTTTACGAAAGAGGGTGTACTGAAGGGAGCCAGAGAGCGTGCGAATATCTTCTCGACGCCTATCGTGAACTTTCGGATTGTCCACGCGGAGTGGCATTTTTCACGGCAACGTGTGATGGAGGCGGTGCCTATGCATGTGAAGAACTCGGCACTCTTTATGGAATGGGCCAAGTTATTTGCTTTAAGCAGGACGATTCTCGTTCGAAGATGTACTATCTCAAGGCAGTTGATATCTTTCATAAGAAATGCGATGTAGGAAGCGGATTTGATTGCTATCAAGTGGCATGGCACTATCACTTTGGGATTGGTGTTCCACTCGACAAGACTAAGGAGTTTGAGTTTTATTCCAGGGCTTGTGAAGCAGGGAATATAGGGGGGTGTATTGGTGTGGGGAGATTTTATCAAGATGGGACGGTCGTCAATCAAGATCAAGAGAAGGCAAAGCAGTTCTACTTAAAAGCCTGCACTTTAGGTGCTAAATGGATGTGTGCCGACGCAAAGAAAATGCAGTAACTATATCGTTGATTGGCCGGGGGCCTAGTCTTGTTTTTAGACTTTGAAGTTCTACAGGATGTGCAGCGGGAAGTGGTAGGCCGGGGATTTATCCCCGGCAACACGACAACCTTTCACGAACGGGGTTTTAACCCCTGCGGTATGCTTTTCGCCTGCATTTGCGCTACAATCTCTCCATGAACCGCTCCGTCGCAGAAGTTCTCGAAGATGTACGCCGCCTCCCTCCCGGTGACATCGATTGGCTGATCGGGGAGTTACTCCAGTCTGGAGACGGCTCCAGCGATGCCGAGATCGATGCCTCTTGGAAGGCGGAGGTCGAGCGGCGTGTCGCCGAATCCGAGGCCGGAACCGCCGTCACTTATTCCTGGGAAGAAGTGGAAGCGCCGCTGCGTGCCAGGCTGGCCGGATGAAGCGGA
>Ga0326728_10024823_pt1 | contig 10807 bp, 7 predicted proteins | sample MB3enrmetagenome_FD_207602 | JGI IMG/M metagenome (GOLD analysis project Ga0326728, IMG submission 207602) | Lab enriched peat soil microbial communities from McLean, Ithaca, NY, United States - MB31MN | ecosystem: Environmental > Terrestrial > Soil > Wetlands > Peat | place: USA: New York...
CAGCCTTTGTCCGCCACCTCGGTATGCGCCCGATCAGTTGTCAGGGTGACGGCGCCAAGAAATGAGGAGGAGCAATGGAGGAGGTTAATCTCCGAGTTCGACCAGAAAACCAAGTGATGGCACCTCGCGCTTCCATTTGACCGGGGCCGCGAATGGGACACAATCCACCCATGCAGCTTACCGAAAATCTGCTCCGCGAGGCGGCCGGCTGGGAGGTGATGAAACGGGCGCGCTTTTATCTTGAGCAAGGCCAGGTGCTCAGTTCGTTTTGGGCGCCACCGCTGCTGCGCGGGGTGGTGCAGGACGGCGAAGCCTTCTTCCGCGCCTCCATGGTGATCCAGAGCCAGGTCGAGATCGAGAATCTCTGCCCCTGCCGCGAGGCGCGCGAGTGGGGAAAAATTTGCGCGCATGGCGTCGCCGTCGGGCTGCACTGGCTGGAGGGGCAAAAAGAAGGCGCTGCCCCGGCCTCGAGGGCGGCGGTGGCAAAACCCGCTCCGCCGGCAGGCAAGAGTTCCACCCTGCGGCGGGACGCGGGCGGGGAGCCGGCCGCGTTGTTGGTCATTCTCCCGCCGAATTTCGAGCAGGCCATCGCCCGCGACAAGCTCATGCTCGTGCTGGAAGCCAAATGGAGCGGAGGACGCTGTCCGCTCAACGCCTTGCCCCGGGAACGCGCCTTTGCCTTCCCGCCGGCCGACGCGGCGATTATTGACCAGCTTGAAATCCTGTCCGGCGGCGAGACGCCCGCCATCCTGACTGTCAAGACGAACGAGTTTGCGGCGTTGCTGCCGGCGCTGGCGGAACACCCCCATGTCACGCTCGGCAAAACCAGCGCGGTCACGGTGACGCTCACGCCGTGGAAGCTGCCGCTGCGCGCCACGCTGGAGGCGGGCGGGGAAATTGTCCTGGCCCTGACGGAGAAGGCGGAGCCGATGGTGAGGATCGGGGATTGGGTTTGGCGCAACCAGACTTTGCAGCCGCTGGGTTTGCCGCCCGCGCTGGCGGAGGTGCTGCGCGCGCCGGTGCGCCTGCCGCGCCGGCAGGTGCCGGAGTTCCTGAGCTGGCACTGGCCGCAGTTGCAGGCGGCGGGCGGCCTGGAGGCCAACTTCAAACTGGAAGATTTCACGCTCGAACCGCAGGCGCCGCGTTTCCTGCTCGCGCTTCAGGGCGGCCTGGCCCAACTGGGCGCGCTCCTGCAATGCGCCTACGGCCCGCGCATCATGACCGTCGGCGTCACCGCGCCGGGGGAAAGCGTCTGGCTGCCGGATCCGGAAGCGGCGACGCGCTATTCGACGCGTGATTTTGCCGCCGAGAGCGCGGCGCTGGCCCGTCTGCAACGCAGCGGCTTCGCCGGGCCGGACGCGCAAGGAAGGCTGCGATTGACCGGACAAAACGCGGTGTTGAATTTTTTCGCGCGGGAGTTTCCCAAACTGCAGCGGGACTGGAGCGTGACTTTGGAAGAACGGCTCGAACGCAGCGCGGCGCAGAATATCGAACGCGTCCAGCCGCGGTTTCACATCACCTCCGGCGTGCAATGGTTTGATCTCGGCGTGGTGTTTGCGGCGGGCGGCGGGGAGACTTTTGCGGCGGCGGACATCCAACGGCTGCTCCTCTCCGGGCAAAGCCACACGCGCCTGAAAAATGGAAAATGGGCGGTGCTTGACACCGGCGCGGTCGAGGAGTTGCAGGAGGTTCTGCTGGACTGCGCGCCGCGGCAGCACGAGCAGGGCTATCGCATCAGCAACACCCAGGCCGCCTTTCTGGAGGCGACCTTGCGGCAGCACGCCGATTGGGCGGTGCAGGCGCCCCCGGCCTGGCGCGACCGCGCGGCCCGGCAGAGCGGCGAAGCCAAACTGGCCTGCCCGCCGCTGGGCGCATTGGAACAGGTGCTGCGGCCCTACCAGAAACACGGCGTGGCCTGGCTGCATTTTCTGAGGGAAAACGGCTTCGGGGGAATTTTGGCGGACGAAATGGGTTTGGGGAAAACGCTGCAAACTTTGGCCTTCTTGTCCACCTTGCGGACGCCCCTCTTCAATCCGCAATCCGCAATGCGCAATCCGCACTTAATTATTTGTCCGACGAGCCTGGTCTTTAATTGGGTGGCGGAGGCGAGGAAATTCACGCCGGAGTTAAAGCTGCTGGCCTTGCACGGCCCGGACCGGCACGCGCGCTTTGAGCAAATCGCCGCGAGCGACATCGTCTTGACTAGTTACGCGCTGATCCGCCGCGACGCGGAGCGGTATCGCGGACTGGAGTTTGACACCGTGGTGCTGGACGAAGCCCAGCACATCAAGAACCGGCAGACCCAAAACGCGCAAGCCGTCAAAGCCGTGGCCGCCCGGCGCCGGATTGTGCTGACCGGCACGCCGATGGAAAACTCCGTCCTCGATCTCTGGTCCATTTTTGACTTTCTCATGCCCGGCTATCTGGGAACCGCGCAGGATTTCCGCGAGCGTTACGAATGGCCCATCACGCGGGAAAAAGACGCCGGCGCCCAATCGCGGCTGGCGCGGCGGCTGCGGCCTTTCCTGCTGCGGCGGCTCAAAAAGGAAGTGGCGGCGGACTTGCCGGCGAAGCTGGAACAGGTGTCGTTCTGCGAATTGACCGCCGAGCAGCGCGGCGTTTATCAGCAAGTCATCGAAGCCAGCCGCAAGGGTGTGCTGGAGGCGGCGGGCGCGGCCGGGGACGCCAAGAGCCGCATGCTGGTGTTGAGCGCCTTGCTGCGCCTGCGGCAGGTCTGCTGCGATTTGCGGCTGCTGAAACTCGACGGCGTCAATCCTGCCAGCGCGTCCGGAAAAGTGGATTTATTCGGCGAGCTGCTGGAGGAAGTCATGGATGGCGGCCATCGCGCGCTGGTCTTCAGCCAATTCGTCAGCATGTTGTCTTTGTTGAAGGAAAGGCTGGACGGGGAGGGCATCGAGTATTGTTATCTGGACGGCGCCACCACCGACCGGGGAGCGGTGGTGGAGCAATTTCAAAACAACGCCGCCATACCGGTATTCCTCATCAGCCTCAAGGCCGGCGGCGCCGGCCTCAACCTGACGGGGGCGGACACGGTCATTCATTTTGATCCGTGGTGGAATCCGGCGGTGGAAGACCAGGCGACGGATCGCGCCCATCGCATCGGCCAGACCAAAGTGGTGACCAGCTACAAGCTGATCGCGCGTGACACGGTGGAGGAAAAAATCCTCGCCCTGCAAAATCGCAAACGCGACCTCACCGGGGCCGCCCTGGGCGGCGAGGAAGAATTCGCCGCCTCGTTGAGCTGGGAAGAAATCCAGGAACTCCTGGCCTGAGGCTGGCCAGAAACCCACCCCTCCGCGCCCGATCATCAACTGAGAATTTGTTTGAACAACACGCCTAGAGTTTGCCTGACTTTGGCGAGTTCTTGGGGCGGAAGCACACCAAGTTTTCGCGCCACGCCAGCCTTTTCGATGGTCGCCAGCTTCTCGACGCGAACTGTCGAAGGAAGTCTCAGCCCTGCACTCCGCCACTCGGAAAGAACAACATCTCCAGTCACACGAGCGGGCTGGCTGGTGATGGGCAAAACGAGCAGATCGTCATCTCCAAAATCCTGCACGACCAGCACAGGACGGCGCTTTCTTCCCTGCCCGTCGGAAAAGACCAGCCACGCGAGAAGAACATCCCCTTGGGCATGGGTTGGCACAGGCATCAGTCTTGATCGTAAATGGCATCGGCGGGCGCATATTGTCGGGCCAGTTGTTGCGTGGAAAAGCGCGACCAATCGCGGCTTTCTTTGGTCTCCGCCTGCCGGGCCAACAACGAGTCCACGTAGTGTAACGCCTCCTGCTGAAGTTCATCAGGCAGTCGGCGGGTTTTTTCGAGAATCAATTCCGCTATGCTCATTTCAACACCACTACACTGCTTGTCCTTCGCGGGCAAGCGGCAAAAACGAAAGTGGCAAAAAGAAAAAAAGCGGCTGGGACCGGTGCCGTTCTGCAAAATCCAAATGCGGACGGAGGGTTTTCTCTCGGTGCAACCAACGCTGGAGCGTTCAGCCTCACTCCAAAACAAAGGTCGGCAATCAATCCGTCATTTCTCCTCTGGTCGACGACGAGGGCTGAACCATTAACTTGCTCGTTGCGAAAGTCGCCGCAACTCGGTCCAAGATATCCTTTCAAGCCGAAATCCCTTTACTGACCAGTTCTTTCGGATGGCGGTATTCACCGTATCTTTCCGGACACCCAAAACTTTCGCCGCTGCCGCTCCCGATTCAAAAACTCGTCCGTCCGACAAGCGGAGCGGCCTTTTCATTTGCTCCATGTAACACTCATCGCAGTTGTTGCCTCCAAGAATGGAACGAGGTGTCTTCGGCGTGATATGCCCCTGCTTGCACCTGACGGTGATTGGTACTTCCGCCCCTTGAAATATCACGCTCAAGATTTTCAAACCCATTTTTTCGGCAGCTTCATGCACTTCCGCCCAGTAAACTTGACTGGCACTTGAGTGCGGCAGGTTGGTCAAGTCTGTCGCTTCGAATCCGGAAGGAATATTTCGCCCGGCCCTAAGTAAAGCATCGCGAATTTGCTGACGCATTTCTTCCAGCGATGTTCGATTCCCAAGCTCCCGAATTTCAACCAGCAGAATGCCTTTTTCCTTGCAGAACTTACGGCGTAAAAGGTCATGGCGACGTTGCCTCTTTAATCCTTCAGACCCATGCCAATGCGGCAGTGAGCGGTAGTGCTGCGCTCCGTGGTGTTCCACGGCAATTCGCAGGTCCTCATTGTAAATGTCCAGTTGCAGCGGGTGACCACTTGGCGATGGCATCCCGCGCATCCTCCTCGATTGGAATGGTTTCCCAAACAACTTCTCAACAGCGGCTCGACATAACATTTCGGCGTGTGAACCGGAGCATACAGTGCAGAAAGTGCCAAGTCCCTTGATGGATACCAAGGGTCGGCGAAAAGAGTGGCCATGAGAGCAGCGCCATTCGGATGGGTGGTTTGACGTTTGTGCAATCTCCAAAACTTGGCCTCCGAATTTTGCCGCGAGCACCCGATAATCTCTTCTCGTTGGCCGAGCATTTGAGGCGCATTTAGGACATCCAACTCCACGTTGAATTTCATTCCAAGTCCGCCAAACAAAGTGGCCGCATCGGTTAAAACGCACGCGAATGGACTTCTGTGAGCGTTCATAATGTGACTGCAAACTGATCCCCCTCTTTGCCAATACCCGCAGCACTTGTTCATGTGTGTATGCGAGCTTTCGCCCCCCTCTCTTGTGGCCGCAACGTGGGCAACCTTCGGTGGTGTTGAGGAGATCGTTTGCCCTCGCTCTCCAGAGTCTTCTGCACTTGAAACACCGTAATTTGAGCTTTGTCCCCGAGTTGACGTATTCTCGCGAAAGGACTTCGATCCCTCTTTCTTGAAGGTCCTTTTTGAAGGCCTCAAAATCGAGCTTCCGTAGAGTTGTGCGTTGACGGATGCCACACTGCCGACATCCTGACCCGTTACTCAAATCGTTGAATCGGAGCCGGCCTTCATATCCGCACTCAGTGCATCGGTATGAGAGAGGGGTCTTTGACTCCGGATAGCACTTGTCGAGCAATTCCAGACCTTTGTCAGCAAATTTCTCACGAACAAAATCGAGGCTATGCTTGTGACTTTGACCACGTCGTGCTTCCCAGCAGTTGGGACACCGATTGCCAGCTTTGACACATTCTAAGCGCGTCGCGCCTTCGTACCCACAGCGGGTACAGCGATAGGCAAGTGGCTGTTTGCTATTCCTGTAGCTGTTGCTGAGGAGTCCAAAGCCCGCAGCTTTGAAGATTTGCTTTACTCGAATATATGTGAACTTTCTAGCCACGATTCGACGTTAATTGGCGAAGTTGCGCAAGATGTTCTGGGCGGATTGCTTGACACTTTCCGCCAGTTCGGGCGGACGGAGGACGCGGGCGTTGCCGGCCCAACCCAGAATCCAGCGCTCCACTTCGGCCAGGCTGGAAAGTTTCATCCGCAGCTCCACGCCGCCGTCGGGCAATTCGCGCAGCTCCTGGGACTCGTGCCATTTTTTCTCGCGAATGTAGTCGGCCACCATTTCATGGAACCGGATGAGCACGTCGAACTGGCCCTGGCCGGATTGCACGCCAAAGCTGTCGCGCAGGCGTTTCTTGAGGGAAAACTTCTGCGGGCGGACAAAGGTTTTGCCGGTGAGCTGGACCGCCTGGATGCGGGCGGGAACAAAGGTGCGGATGTCCTGGCGCAAATGGCACCAGGCGAACAGGAACCATTCGCCGTTGATGTTGGCCAGGTGATAGGGGTCCACCACGCGAAGCTCGGTCTCGCGGCGGCCGGGCTTGCGATAGGTCAGTTGCAATTGGCGGCGCTGGGCGGTGGCTTTGGCCAGGGTGTCGAAGTTCTCCAGGTTCAGGATAGGCTCGGCGCTCGTGCGGAAAGAGATGGTCTGCTCCCACTCCGCCAGGTTCAGCGAAATGGTGTCGGGCAGGGCAGCGGCCATTTTTTTGAAGGCGCTGAGGAGGGGGCGCTCGAAGGTGGTGCCGCGATATTGTTGCAGCGCCTTCTCCGCCACGAGCAGGGCGAAGAGTTCCCCTTCCGTAATCTGGAGGGTGGGGAAAGCGCTGACTTCCTCGGTGTAAAAATATCCATTGCGCTCGTGGCTGAACTCCAGCGGCAATTCCAGGCGGTCGCGCATGAATTCCAAATCCCGGTGAATGGATTTGGAGCTGACTTCCAGTTCGAGGGCAAGGGAGACGGCGTTGGGATGTTTGCCGGATTGGATGGCCTGGTGAATCCGCAGCATCCGTTCCAGCGGCGGGCGGGAAAAAAGCGTTTTTTTCGGGGGTGATGTCAAGTCAAATAATTTTGGAGAGCAGTTCGTCGTTGGTCTTGTGCTTCTTCAGGGCGGCGGTGAGGGTTTCCATGGCCTCGATGGGGTTGAGGTCCACCATCATGCGGCGCAACTTGCGGATGGATTCGATGTTCTTGGTGGCAAACAGTTTTTCCTCCTTGCGCGTGCCGCTCTTGGGGATGTCCAGGGCGGGGAAGAGGCGGCGCTCGGCCAGTTTGCGTTCCAGAATCAACTCCATGTTGCCGGTTCCTTTGAATTCCTGGAAGATCAATTCATCCATGCGCGACCCGGTGTCCACCAGGGCGGTGGCGATGATGGTGAGCGAGCCGCCTTCTTCGATCTTGCGGGCCGAGGCAAACATTTTGCGGGGGATTTCCAGGGCGCGGGCGTCCACCCCGCCGGTCATGGTGCGGCCGCTGCCCCCATGCACGCTGTTGTAGGCCCGGGCCACGCGGGTGATGGAATCCAGGAGGACGAAGACATCGCGGCCGCATTCGACCATGCGGCGGCAGCGCTCGATGGAGAAGCGGGAGAGGCGGACGTGGGTTTCGAGGTCCTGATCGTTGGAGGAGGCGACGACCTCGGCTTTGACGGAGCGCTGGAAGTCGGTGACTTCCTCGGGCCGTTCGTCAATCAACAGCACCATGACATAGACTTCGGGATGATTGGCGGTGACGGCGTTGGCGATCTGCTTGAGGATGGTCGTCTTGCCGGTGCGCGGGGGGGAGACGATCAAACCGCGGGTGCCCTTGCCGATGGGGGTGACCAGGTCAATGATGCGCGTTTCCAACTGGTCGGGGGCGGTCTCCAGGTTGATCTTCTCGATGGGATCAATGGTGGTGAGGTTCTCGAACCGCACCGCTTTGGTGTAGGCGTCGAAGGGGAGGTCGTTGATGGTGACCACCGTCCGGAGCTGGGGGCTGTTGCCGCGATGAGGCGGCTGGGTTTCCCCGGCGACCAGGCAGCCTTCGCGCAGGAAGTTGCGCTTGATGGTGTCCGGCGTGACGAAGATGTCGCTGGGTTTGGGGTGGTAATTGTTCTCCTTGGTGCGCAGGAAACCGAAACCTTTTTCGGAAATTTCGAGGAAACCGGCTCCAAGGTCGGTCTGGGTGGCGCTGGGCGCATTGCTCATAGGATTTTGTTGCCAAAGTGCGAAGGTCCTGATTGAACTACCCCTAAAAATCAAGTTCGCTTTGAATTTCGAATTTTTGGAGGACCGTTGCGCAACACCGCACTGAATGATCCGCGCACAAACGGTCAGACCTTCAACACCTGAATAGTCACGCCAAACCCGGCGGAATGCAACTATTTTTTTTCGACCGGCGCCGGACCCGCCCTCGGCAGGGCGGAGAAGCGTCCCTCCGACCGCCCCAAAAGGGGGCGGCTCAACCGCCCACTTGCGCCTTGGCTTCCGCCGCCAGGGGGGTGCTCAGATAGCGTTCGCCGGTGGAACAGGCGATGGTGACGATCATTTTGCCCTTGTTTTCCGGGCGCCGGGCGACCTGGATGGCGGCCACGACGTTGGCCCCGGTGGAGATGCCCACCAGCAGCCCTTCCTCCTTGGCCAGACGCCGGGCCATGGCGAAGGACTCGTCATTGGTCACCTGAATGCATTCGCAAATCTGGGGAGTTCCCTTGCTGTCTTTGAGATGGAGGTTTTTGGGGACAAAACCCGCGCCGGTGCCTTGAATCTTGTGCGGTCCGGGCTTGAGGGGCAGTCCGGCCAAAGTTTGGGAGATGACGGGGGAATCTTTTGGCTCGGCGGCGATGGCCACAAAGGACGGCTTGCGCGGCTTGATGGACTCGACGCACCCCGTGATGGTGCCGCCCGTGCCCACGGCTGAAATCAGGATGTCCACCTTGCCGTCGGTGTCGGCCCAGATTTCCTCGGCGGTGGTTTTTTTGTGGATTTCGGGATTGGCCGGGTTGTCGAATTGCTGGGGGATCCAAGAGTTGGGGGTTTCGCGCGCCACCTGTTCGGCGCGGGCGATGGCCCCTTTCATCCCCTCGGCCCCGGGAGTGAGAATGAGTTTGGCGCCGAGCATGGCCAGCAACGTGCGCCGCTCCACCGACATGGTGTCGGGCATGGTCAATATCAACTGGTAGCCCTTGGCGGCGGCGACGAAGGCCAGGGCGATGCCGGTGTTGCCGCTGGTGGGTTCAATAATGACCGTGTTCTTCTTGAGCACGCCCCGCTTTTCCGCGTCTTCGATCATGGCCATGCCGATGCGGTCCTTGACGCTGCCCAGCGGATTGAAGAACTCGCACTTGAGGAGGATGGTGGCATCCAGGCCGGCGGTGACTTTGTTGAGGCGCACCAAAGGGGTGTGGCCAATGGTTTCGACGATATTATTAAAAATGCGTGCCATAAGAATGGATCGGGTTAAACTGTTGCAACATTTGTTTCGACATTGGATTCTGGCAAAATGTTCGATGGGCGCAAGTGTTTTTTTTGAGGGCACTTCGTCAATGGGCGCAGGACGAAAATCTTCGCCAAAGACGTGAAGATTTCTGTCCTGCGCCCTTCGTCAGTCAGGGGCGGTAGGGCGGGCAGTCCCCTGCCCGCCGCATGATGGCGGCGTGACGCTGGTTCCTCTGCCACCGACGGCGGGCAGGGGACTGCCCGCCCTACCTTTCCCCGCCCCTATTTCACCTACCCTAAAGAACTGGCCGGTTAGGTTGTCACCGCCGGTCTCGTCTCCTCAGCCGGCTTGAAGGGGGAAATGGATTCGATGCGGTAGCGGCGTTTGCCGCCTTCGACGGGGACTTCGACCTCCTGGCCGGGCTTGGCGTTGAGCAGGGCCTGGCCGACGGCGGTGAGGTAGCTGATGACGCCTTTGTCCGGCTCGGAGTCCCAGGCGCCCAGGATGGTGAAATTCTCGGCGTGCTGGTGCTCCAGATCGGTCACGGCGACGATGTCGCCGATGCTGACGACGTCGGTGCGGGGGTTGAGGAAATCGCTGCCCTGCGCGCGCACAATTTGCGCCTCCAGCTCCGCTTTGCGCCGCATGAGGATTTTTTGCATTTCCTTGGCGGCCTTGAATTCGTGGTTTTCCCTCAAGTCGCCGTAGCTGCGGGCGACGGCAATTTCCCTCGAGTTGGCGGGGATGGCCTTTTGCACCAGTTCGGCGTACTCGTTCTTGCGCCGCTCCAGACTTTCCCAGGAAACGACCAGGGCGGTTTCGGCCTTTTCGGCCTTGGATTGCTCGCCGGAGATCATGGTTTGCACGGCCGGGTAGCTCTTGACGATGCGGGCCAGGAGGGAACGCTTGTCCATGTCGTCGAAGCAAGGAGAAAGTTGCAGGGCGCGGGTCAAGTCCTTGATGACCTCCAGGTCGGCCGAGCCGATGAGTTCGACCAGCAGGCTCTGGTCGCCGTCCAGAATATAATCGCGCAGTTTGTTGGAGCGTTTCTCGTTGAACTGGTCGCGCTCCATGGCGGTGAGCATGGCGCGGAAGACTTCGGGGCCGAGGATGTCGGCAAAAGAATCGGAATGTTCCTTGGAGTCCTTGGCCAGCCAGAGGAGCAGTTCGCTGCCGGCCTGGTGCTGGCTGATGAGCCGGGCCAGCAGTTCCTTGAATTGGTCCCATTTGCCGCCCCCGATCAAGGCGTGGGCGATTTCCCCCGCCAGCTTGGCCGACACATGGTTGAGCGAGCCGAGCAGGGCCTCGGGCCATTTGTCTGTCAACGATTTTTTGAACGATTCCAGGGCGTGGCGGTGTTTGCCGGCGGGGATCAGTTCCAGGACGGGGCCGATGCGGGCGGATTCCTGCACCCAGATGGCCAGGGCGCTGATCTCCCCTTCGCCGGGCGGCAGATCCACCGCGGCGCGGATTTCGTCGCGGATAAAAATGGCTTCCAGCGCGACGGCGGGCTGGGTGCGCTGGTGGGTGGCAATTTCGGCGTTTAAGGCGCCCAGCACTTCCCGGGCGGCGCCGGCTTTGTCGTCCAAATCGGCCAGGTTTCTGAGGAGGTCATGCGC
>Ga0326728_10024825_pt1 | contig 10805 bp, 6 predicted proteins | sample MB3enrmetagenome_FD_207602 | JGI IMG/M metagenome (GOLD analysis project Ga0326728, IMG submission 207602) | Lab enriched peat soil microbial communities from McLean, Ithaca, NY, United States - MB31MN | ecosystem: Environmental > Terrestrial > Soil > Wetlands > Peat | place: USA: New York...
TGTTTCAAACATCTCGCCGAAACCGAGTCGTTGTTGGGTATCCATCAGTCGCAATCACCGACCCTTCATTCTAGCACCCGATCCAGGTTTAATGGTTCAAATGCCGGGGCTAAAGCGCAACAGAGGCAGGCGGGTCGAGGAAATCATCGAACGCAGGTGAGCACGGGAAAGGGGATCTGACGCCGTTTCTCCTGCTAACGAATTGCAGTGGCTAACCAAAAAGACTAGCCGGCGCAAAGGCAAGCTGGCCCGGGTTTCTCACCACGTTTGGACGCTCTTTGTGGCCTGCCGGAAGGGCAGGGATTCAGCCCCGCCCTTCCTGAGGAGTGCGGGCTGGGACTTCTCCAGACCCAGATTGCTAGCATGATAGTGTGATATCATTGTGGAGAGGTGATTCGCATGCGGAACTACGCCGGCAGGATTCTCATCCGGGTGTCACCCAATCTGCACAAGGAGTTGGCCCGCGAAGCGTTTGAAAGCGGCCGTTCCATCAACCAGCTCTGCCTGGAAGCGATCGTTGTCCGGAAAGCCCTTAGGAAGTATGACCCCTGGAAAGCCATTGAAGAAGTATGGGAACAGAATCGGAAGGTCAAGCCCAAGCAACTCCAATCAGAAATCTTAAGGGCTATTTCTGAGGTCCGGAATGGCCGGTAAGCCCCGGGCCGTACTTGACACTAACGTATATGTGTCCGGTCTAATCAACTCCAAGGGCAAGCCTGCCGCAATTCTCAGAGCCCTCCGGTCAAAGCGGTTCACCTTGGTATCCAGCCCGCCGATCAACGAGGAGATCATCGAGGTCTTAAACCGCCCGCGCATTCGCGATCGGTACGGGTTGGGCGGGCGTATTTTCGATGTGTCTTTTATACTGTGGGAAGTTGCAGAACTTGTGGTCGACCTCCCGGACGTGAGAGTGTGCAGCGATCCTGATGATGACAAGTTTCTTGCGGCAGCCGTTGGTGGCAGAGCTGATTACCTCGTGACCGGCGATGTGGGCGATCTCCTCAGTCTTCATAAGTACAAGGACGTGAACATTATTTCTCCCAGGGAGTTCGCGTCGATCCTGAAACCTTGAGACGATCGGGGGGCCCGGGAAAAGCGACGCAAGACAGCGAATCCATCTTCATACACCTCTTAGCAAGAAGGGAGTAGCCCTATGAGCGAGGAATCGTCTCGCATTTCCATTAGCCGGCGGGAGTTTTTGGGAGGGCTGGCGGGAAGCGCTGTGGCCGGTGTGGCCCTGGGCGCCAGAGGCCGCCAGCCCGTGCTTCCTGAAAATGCCCCCCACGAGGCCTTCATTGTGCCCAACTTCCATCCCGCCAGTTGCGGGTGGCTGACAACTTTTTCCAAGGAACGTGTTTATTGCGCGAACACCTATCTGGACCATCTGGATCGAGTGCGCGACGACCCCAATTACAAGTTTGCGCTTTCCGAAGTCAATAATATGATTGCCATTATGAACTTCCAGCCGCAGCGGATTGAGGAGATCAAGCAGAGAGCGAAGGAAGGGCGCGTGGAGCTGGTCAACGCCAATTTTCTGGAGATGACGGTCAATCTGGCGGGTGGCGAAGCGCTCCTGAAGGAAGGTGTGGAAGGACTGCGCTGGCAGGAGCAGATAATGGGAGTTCATCCGCGCCTGATGTGGGTGATTGACACTTGTGGACTGCATGACCAGATGGGACAGATCTCCTCCGGGCTGGGTCTGGAGGCCATGGTTTACGAGCGCATGAACAAGACGGGCAGCACCATCCACTGGGCCGAGTCGCCGGATGGGTCTCGCATACTGGCTCTGTGCCCGGACGGCTATTCTTCTTTCAGCTCCTTGTTCAGCACGCGAGATCCGCTGCGCGCGGACGAGCTCCAGAAGCTCGAAGAGGAACTGGCGGAATGGGCGAAGAAAACACCGGAGGGCGCTCCCGTGTTGGTTCTGGCTGGGAGCGGAGATTACAGCCAGGCCCCCTTGAGGAAAGAATACCCGAGAGAATTCCTCGAGCAGTGGAAGCAGGTTTTTCCCCAAACCAAAATCCACATCGCCATCGTCAGTGATTACCTGGATGCGATTCTGCCGGGAATCAAGTCCGGCCAAATTAAGATTCCGCCCATGAAAGGCGGAACGGGATACACGTTCGACGCCTTCTGGATCGAATGTCCCCGGGTCAAGACCTCCTATCGAAGGAATGAGCACGGATTGCAGGCGGCGGAAACCCTTTCCACCATCGCCAGCCTTCATGCGGGGTTCACGTACCCAAGCCAGACCCTCTACGAGTCTTGGATTCTGATGCTGCTCAATATGGACCGCAACACTCTGTGGGGTTCCGCCGCCGGCATGGTTTTTGAGAGCGGGAATTCGTGGGATGTCCACGATCGCATGGAATATGTGGAAACGAGCAACAAGAAAGTTCAGGCGGCGGCATTGAGCGCGATTATTCTCCGATCTTGGAGTGCGGCAGCGGAACTTGCGGAGCTGCCGCCTTCGAAGTCCTTTGCCCGCTCGCAACAAGGCGGCAGCTCCGCAAGTTCCGCTGCCGCACTCCAAGAGGCGGTGGCGCTGTTCAACCCGCTCAACTGGGAGCGGAACGACCCCGTGATGGTGGAATTGCCGGATGGGAAGGGTCTCGAGGGAGCGGTTTGCGAGACGACTCCCGAGGGTAAGACGCTGTGCAGTCTCCGTCTGCCCTCCCTGGGAGTGGCAGGAGTAGGGCTCCAATCCAAGAGCCCGGAGACACCGGCGAAGATCGAACTGCCCGAAAGGATCGAAACCCGCCACTACACGGCGCGGCTCGACTCGCAAACCGGGGCCTTGGTGAGCTTGAAGCTCAAGCCTTCCGGGCGGGAGGTTTTGGGCGGGCCTGCCAATGTCATCGTAGCCGAAAAGCCCAAGCCGCAAAAGGAAGACTACGGCGACTTTATGAGTTGGCGCCCGGACCGCACTCGGCTGGCTTCCTCGAGCGATTTCAAGCCCACGGTAAGCGTCAGCAGCGGACCTCTGGCCATTACTGTCGAGGTGGCGAGCGAGTTTTACGGCGGGGGGCCAAGCCGGCGCGTGCTGCGATTCTACAAGGACTTCCCGCGCATCGACTTTGAAACGGAGGTCCAGGACATTCCGAACGTCACGGTGGTGGTTGCCGAATTCCCGTTGGCGGAAGATATCGAGGAAGTCCGGCGAGGCATTCCTTGCGGTTTCTCCCATGGGGCTTGGGCCAAGCCGAATCCCAACTTGGTGGGCTGGACGAAGGGCATCACACCGGCCGTGCGCTGGACTCATTACAGCTTGGCGGGCGGAGGAGGAGTGGCGATCCTCGACCGGGGACTCAGCGGGCGGGAGCTCAACGACAGAACACCCATCATTTACCTGTTGAACGCCACGGATACGTATTATGCCTATCCCAACTCCTGGCTGAGCGGCAAAGGCCGGCACCATTTGGAATACGCTCTGGTTGCGCACGAAGGCCTCTGGGACCAGGCCAGGATTCCCCAGATGGCCTGGGAATACAATTCTTCCCCGGTGCTTGTGGCCGGGAGGAAAGCGCTGGCGGCGAAGTCATTCTTACGCACCTCGAACAATGTTATCGTTGAGGTGGCGCGTCGAGAGGGCAATGCCATTGAGGTGCGCCTGACGGAATGCCTGGGCTTGCCTGGAACTGCGGAAGTGACGCTCAGCTTGCCGCATCGAGGGGCGGCCCTGACCGACCTGCGGGGCAGGAATCCCATGCCCCTGGCGGGCAGTGGCCCTACTTATCGTTTCCCGGTGCGGCCACTCCAGATCGTGACCGTCCATTTCCATGCCGCGTCTTCGGTCGAGGAGATCAAGCCGGTGACTGAGTGGGACAAGTTCGTGCCGGAGGCGAAGCGCGCGGCGCTGCATGCCTACGCCAGTTACAAAGGGCACCCGCCCAGGGGCGACGAGCCGCAAATGTAACAGTGGCGCCGCGTCATACCAGCTTTCCCGAGGTTCGGAAGAGTTCGTGCACCCAGCGCCCGTAACCTGCCACCCGCCCGGCTGACTCCTGCATTTTCCTCTGCCCCTAATCCGTCGATAACGACGGGCGGGCTGGTATGGGCGGTCGCCGCGGCGACCGATGGCCCCTACGTGCCATCCCGTTTCACCCGGAGGGTGCTGCCTGTAGGGGCGAGGCGCCGCCTCGCCCCTACCTCCTCGTTGCCTACCCGCACGTTATCGACGGATTGGGGCCTCTGCATTTTTTCCTTGACACGAGAGCCGAAACATGGTAGCCTATCCTGGTTGTCGCAAGGGAACCCTGGCTGGCAGGCGCAGGAAAGGATTCCGAAATCGACCGGGCGGCAGGAGAAAAGCCGCAGAAGACAGAAAAAGATACTAAATAGTGGGAACGAATCTAAGAATGTGCTGCAAACAAAGGACTTAGCGTTTTAACAGGCCAAAAACGAACTGGTTTTTGAGGGCAAACGAACCCCAATCAAAGCCAAAAAAGTGGCCAAAAACCGATCATTGTGCGGCATCGAACCCAAACTCGAGGGAGGTGTTTGTTATGAAACGCGACGGTGCAATAACACGCAGGCAGTTTGTATCGACGGCCGCGACGGTGGCGGGTGGAGCGCTTCTACCGAGCTCGCTATTCGCCAGCGCTCCACGCCCCACCCTGTCCGGGAACGCCCACCGGGAAGAGCGCCTGCTGAGCTTGGAGAAGAGCGCATGGAAGGTCAGGCCTTTCCCGATGACACAAGTTCGGCTGAAAAATGGGCCATTCAAAGAGGCCATGGAAGCCAATCGCCGCTACCTACAGTCGCTGCCTCCTGACCGGCTCCTTCACACCTTCCGCCTCAATGCCAGCCTGCCTTCTTCGGCAGAGCCTTTGGGCGGATGGGAAAAGCCCGATTGCGAGCTTCGGGGACACTTCACGGGCGGCCATTACCTTTCAGCGTGCGCGCTCATGTACGCCAGCGCCGGCGACGAGGAATTGAAAGCCAGAGCAAACGGCATGGTGGCGGAACTCGCCAAGTGCCAGCGGGCGCTTGGCGATGGTTACCTGAGCGCGTTTCCGAAAGAGTTTTTCGAGCGGCTCCGCGAGGGCAAGAATGTGTGGGCTCCGTTTTACACCCTGCACAAAATCATGGCAGGCCTTCTGGATATGTACGTCCATTGCGGAAACGAACAAGCCCTCGAAGTCGCCGAGGGCATGGCCGGCTGGATCGGGCGCTGGGCCCAACCGCTCAGCGACGAGCAGATGCAGCGGGTGATGGAAACGGAGTTCGGCGGCACCGCCGAGGCGCTCTATAATCTCTACGCCTTGACCGGCAACTCCCACTTCCTCGAGCTGGGCGACCGTTTCTACCATAAGAAAGTGTTTGATCCCCTGGCGGCGCACCGGGATGAGCTGAAGGGCCTGCATGCGAACACCAACATTCCCAAGATGACAGGGGCCGCTCGCCGTTACGAGCTCACGGAGGAACCTCGCTTCCGCGAAATGGCTTCCTTCTTCTGGCAGGAAGTCACCGGCGCGCGCGCCTATTGCACGGGGGGCACGAGCTTTGAGGAACACTGGCGCACGGAGCCCGGCAAGCTGGCGAGCGAACTGGGCCAGAATACGGAGGAATGTTGTTGCAGTTATAACATGTTGAAATTGACCCGGCACATCTTCGGCTGGACCGCTGACCCTCGCGCCATGGACTACTACGAACGTACCCTCTTCAACAGCCGTCTGGGGACGCAGGACGCGAAGGGGCTGATGAGCTATTTCCTGCCGCTGGGCGGCGGCTACTGGAAATATTTTGACTCGCCCTTTAATTCTTTCTGGTGCTGCACGGGGACGGGCGTGGAAGAATTTGCCAAGTCCGGCGATACGATTTACTTTCACGATGAGGATGGATTGTTCGTGAACCTGTTCATCGCTTCCGAGTTGAGCTGGCCTGAAAAGGGCATCCGGCTGGAACAGGAAACGAACTTTCCGGAGCAAGAAAAGACCCGCCTCCTCGTTCGCACGGAAAGACCCGTGAAGATGGACTTGAACATCCGCATCCCTTACTGGGCAACGCGTGGCGCAAGGATCATGCTGAACGGCGAAGCGATGCCGGCCTTTTCGAGTCCCAGCAGCTATTTGACGCTGCGCCGAAACTGGAAGGACGGCGACCGGGTGGAAGTGAGCTTGCCGATGGGGTTGCACATTGACGCGCTACCTGACGATCCCACGCTCCAGGCCGTAATGTACGGTCCGCTGGTGCTGGCCGGGCGGTTGGGAAGCGAGAACCTGAGCGAGGCTATGGTTTATATCGGTAACGACACCAGCCCCGGCGGCAAGCCGGTCCCGGTTCCCGCCATCGCCTCCACCTCGAAAGACCCCCTGGGTTGGGTGGAGCCGATCCCCAACCAGCCCTTGAACTTTCACACTCGAGCAGGAAGCCCGCAGATTACGCTCATCCCGCTCTACAAGCTGTTTGGCGAAAGGTACGCCGTCTATTGGAAAGTGCAAACCCGCTCGGCCTGACATGCCGGCGGAGCTTCACAGGTCGCGGAAAAACGCTTCCCTGCTAGGATTCGGTGCGAAGCTTTGGAGTGCGGCAGCTTGCTGCCGCTTTGACGCGAGCCAGCTTGCTGGCGGGCAATTGCGCTCCCGGTCGAAATTCCCGCGAGCAAGCTCGCCGGGAGGAAAGCGGCAGCAAGCTGCCGCACTCCAAAGCTTCGCACGCGCAGAAAGGCTGTGCGGGGCGCGGGACACGGGAATAATCATGAAGGGCTTGTAACGGCGGGGCTGAAGCCCCGTCCTCCCAGACCCGTGGTGAGAAATCCGGGTCAGCTACCCGCCGTCGGAAAATCACTGCTTCCTCTTGCGTGGGTTTCTGGCAGAATAAGAGTTCAGCTTCGGGCTAAGGCTTCACATCGAGGCGCTTTTGAACTGGAGGGAGGCATGGACGGTCTAAAACGACACCCGCGCGCGGGGATGCCGGCGGAAGCTTCGGACCTGGTCAACGTCCCGCGCCTGGTTACCGCCTATTACACGGGGCGTCCGGATCCCGCCGTGCCGGAGCAACGCGTGGTGTTTGGGACGTCGGGACATCGTGGGAGCGCCTTCTCGAACTCGTTCAACGAGGACCACGTCCTGGCGATCACCCAGGCCATTTGCGTTTATCGCCGGCAGCAAGGAATCAACGGGCCGCTGTTCCTGGCGATGGATACCCATGCGCTTTCGGAGCCCGCCTTTGCCTCGGCCCTGGAGGTGCTGGCGGCGAATGGCGTCGAGGTGATGATCGACCAGGACCGCGGGTACACGCCCACTCCCGTTCTTTCTCACGCCATCCTGACGTACAACCGGGGGCGAAAGACGGGGCTTGCGGACGGCATTGTGATTACACCCTCCCACAACCCTCCGGATGACGGCGGCTTCAAATACAATCCTCCCCATGCCGGTCCAGCGGACACCACCATCACTGGCTGGGTCGAAGACCGCGCCAATGCTTTATTGGCTGACGGTTTGCGCGAGGTTTCTCGAATTCCTTACGAGACCGCGCTCAAGGCGTCCACGACCCACAAGCACGATTACGTCTCGGCCTATGTGGACGACCTCGGGAGCGTCGTGGACATGGAAGCGATTCGCGCCGCCAAGCTGGCCATCGGGGTGGACCCCCTGGGCGGAGCCGGCGTAGCCTACTGGGGACGCATCGCCCAGCGTTACGGCTTTGCGCTCTCGGTGTTGAACACCGCCGTCGATCCGACCTTCCGTTTCATGCGCCTGGACTGGGACGGCAAGATCCGCATGGACTGCTCTTCCCCGGACGCCATGGCGGGCTTGATTGCGCTGAAAGACCGCTTTGACGTGGCCTTCGCCTGTGATACCGACCATGACCGCCACGGCATTGTGACGCGGAGCGCCGGATTGCTGAATCCCAACCACTACCTGGCCGTGGCGATTTCTTACCTGTTTCGTCATCGCGACGGCTGGCCATCCCAAGCCGGGGTGGGAAAGACTCTGGTAAGCAGCAGCATGATCGACCGCGTCGCCGCAAGCTTGGCGCGGCGGCTGTTCGAAGTGCCCGTGGGTTTCAAGTGGTTTGTGGAGGGATTGCTGGAAGGGTCGCTGGGATTCGGAGGCGAGGAAAGCGCCGGCGCTTCCTTCCTTCGCCGCTCGGGCGGCGTCTGGACGACGGACAAGGACGGGATCATCCTGGCGCTGCTCTCCGCCGAAATGACGGCGCGCGCCGGCCGCGACCCGGGAGAACTCTATCGCGAGCTGACCCGGCAGTTTGGCGAGTATGTGTACGAGCGCATCGACGCCCCTGCCAGCGCGGAGCAGAAAGCTGTTCTGGAACGACTGACGCCCCAACAGGTGATCGCCACGGAACTGGCGGGAGAGAAAATCGAGGCGATGCTCACCACGGCCCCCGGCAATGGAAGCCCTATCGGCGGTCTGAAGGTCGTGACGGCCCACGGATGGTTTGCGGCGCGCCCTTCCGGCACCGAGGAGGTGTACAAACTCTATGCCGAAAGCTTTCTCGGCGAAGATCACTTGCGGAGAATTCAGGAGGAAGCGCAGAGAATCATCGCGCAAGCTTTCGCGCCGGCAAAGAACCACGAAGAACAATGAATAACACCTCCCGGAACCTTGGCTCTGTGTTCTCCGTGACCTCTGTGGTAAGAGCTTTTCACCACAGAGGACACGGAGAACAGAACCACCGCAAAACCATCCAATGGGGTTTTAAAGGTCCGCTTAGATAACATGGCAGCGGTACGTTCAGCCCAAGCTGGTCACAAACGCCGCGGACGCGGCGCCTCCGGGAGAAAGGGCGGAGGCGCCTCCCGAGAGCCGCAGAGCACTGGGCTGAATCCGCCGCCGCCGGATCTTCTCTCCGAGGTGAGCGAGCGGCAACTCTTCGCACGCTTCTCGGACTTCACCCTGATGGCCGTCCTGGCGGTCGCCGCGGCTTTGCCCTACTTGAATGCCCTGCGCAACGGCTTCGTTTCTGACGACAGGACGCAGGTGCTGCAAAGCCCCTACATCCACAGTTTTCACTTTTTGGCGAAAATCTTCACGACTCCGGTCGCGTCTTACGTGGGTGTGAAGGCGCCGAATTATTATCGGCCCTTAATGAATGTGGGATACCTGCTCTGTTATCGAGTTTTCGGGCCTCACCCTTTCGGTTTTCATCTGGTCAATCTGGTCCTTCACCTGTTGGTTGTGTGTGCTGTCTTTCTGCTCACCAAGCGGATGTTCCAGAATCGTGACCTGGCATTAATGGCAGCCGCCTTGTTTGCCCTCCATCCTATTCACACCGAAGCCGTCGCCTGGATTGCGGCCGGCCCCGATTTGGAGCTGAGCATATTCTACCTGCTCACCTTCTGGTTTTTCTTGGCTGTGGCGCAGCCTGGAGGAAGGTTTTCGTACTTGGCGCAGCTTGGCATGGCGGGGAGTTTCGTGCTGGCTCTACTCTCCAAGGAGCAGGCGGTGACGCTGCCCGTGCTGGCCACCGTCTACGAACACTTCTACCGCCCCGACCGCGAGGAAACGCGACCCACTCAAAAAGTCCAGCGCTACGCGGTGCTGTGGCTCCTGAGCGTTGCATACCTTCTGTTCCGCGTTCGCGTTCTAGGCGCGCTGAGCTCAGGTTTCAGTGCTAACAGTCTCACTTGGTTCCGGACATTTCTATCCGCCCTGGCACTGCTGGGTCAATACCTTTGGAAAGCTCTTTGGCCCGTGAACTTGCGCGTGTTGTGCCCTTTCCACGCGCCCTTAAGCTTGTTTGAACTGCGGGTGGTTGGGGGTCTGGCCGGCTTGGCAGGATGCAGCGCCCTTTTCTCTTACTTGTGGCGCCATGCGAGGGGCCTATCGTTCGGGCTCGTGTGGATGCTGATACCGCTGGCGCCGGTCCTGAACGCCCGTTGGATGCCGATCGCTGCGTTCGAGGAACGCTACCTCTACCTGCCGTCCGTAGGCTTTTGTTGGTTACTGGGTTGGGGATTGCTGAGGTTGCGGGCTCGCGCCTCCACGCGCGGCGCTATCTGGAGCCGGACTCTCGCCACCGCCTTCGGCATCCTGGTAGCGCTTTGTTCGTTGCGCATCGTCACGCGCAATCGCGACTGGCAGAATGATTTTACGCTCTACACCAACACGTTGACCGCTTGTCCTGACGCTGTCTATGTCAGGAACTTTCTGGGGTCAGCTTATTGGGAAAAGGGGGATGCGCAGTCTGCCGAGCGGGAGTGGCGGAAAGCGCTGGAAGTGGCCCCGCAAGACTCGGTGACTCTAGGCGCCCTCGGCATGGTGTATCTGAAAGAACAGCATTACTCCGAAGCCATCGAGTTTTTCAAAAAGGCCCTCGAGTCCGATCCCGGTAATGGGGATGCCCACCTGTACCTTGGCGTCAGCTACATGGATACGCATTTTCTCGAACTCGCGGAGCCGGAATTGCGCACCGCCGTCTCCCTTTCTCCGTTGAGTTCCAACGCGCGCAATGCCTTGGGAAAGCTCTATCTGGGAGAGGGGCGGACGGCTGAGGCCGAAGAACAGTTTCGCCGGTCCGTCGAGATCGAGCCGAATCTCATGGGTTACGAAAAGCTGGCCCTGATTCACTGGCACGGGGGACACGTGAGGGCCGCCGAGCGGGACTGGCGCGAGGCCCATAGGTTGGCCCCTAATGACTCATCCATTTTGAACGACTTGGGGTTGGTGTGCGCCAAGCAGGGACGCTACACGGAGGCTGTCTCCTTCTTTCGCAAAGCCATTGAACTGGAACCCGACGACCCTAATCCTCACTTAAACCTGGGAATCGCTTATGGGAAGACAGGCCAGAATGCATCCGCGGAGACCGAATTCCGGACCGCGCTATCCCTTTCGCCACAG
>Ga0326728_10024827_pt1 | contig 10805 bp, 3 predicted proteins | sample MB3enrmetagenome_FD_207602 | JGI IMG/M metagenome (GOLD analysis project Ga0326728, IMG submission 207602) | Lab enriched peat soil microbial communities from McLean, Ithaca, NY, United States - MB31MN | ecosystem: Environmental > Terrestrial > Soil > Wetlands > Peat | place: USA: New York...
CGCTGCTGCCAACCAGGGTGTTGAAACCCCCATTGAGGGAGGCTGATCCTGATGGGCTAATGTCGCTGACGTTGACCGCTAGGCCATCCATGTAGCTGGTCACACAGTTGGCTGCCCGATCAAACGTCACCGTCACCAGGTGCCAGTTGCCGTCTGAGAAGGGCGGGTTCAGCTCCACATCCCGCCGCAGGCCCCATAGCCCGGCGTAGTTGATATTCTTGGAATCCAGGCTGGAGATGACCCAGCCGGTGTTGGCGCCGGATGTCCAGTCTTTGTTCCCCATCAACGCCCCGTCGCCGCTGGTGGTTGTTTTCTCCCATAACGACACGCTGAAGCTGTTGGAATAGACCCACTCCAGGCTCCCCAATGTAATGGCCCAATCATCCGGTTGGCCACCATTAGCGGTGTTGGCAAATGTCGCCGCCGAACCAATAATGCCCGCCCGGTAGCGCGGACCCGATGTCGCGCCCCCCGTGTAGAGCGTGCCATTGTTGGTCGTGCCCGCCTGCGCGTTGATGTTGTTGTCGAAGTTGAGATAGACCGCCAGCCCGTTCGTCAGGCTGCCGGCCTGGCCCGGCGGAAATACCGTCAGCGTCGCCACCGCGGTGGTAATAGCGCCATAGACATTCGTCACCATCACGCTGTATTGAGCCGTGTCGTTCGTGGTCGCCGCAGCGATCGCATAGGCAGTGCCGGTCGCGCCCGCGAGATTCGTGCTGTTCCTCATCCACTGGTATGCCAGGGGCCTCGCCCCGGCCACCACCACACTGAACCGCGCCGGCTCGCCCTGGTTGACCGCCAAGCCCTGCGGCTGGCTGACGATTATCGGCGGGCTGGCCGGCGCAATTACGGTGATCGAGCCATTGACTGCGAGATTCGCCGTGTCCCAGACCAGGCCGCCCGACAGCGCCGGCAGGGCCATGTTGGCGAACGAGCCGCTGTAGCTGTTGGCCGCAAACAAAGTGAAGCTGTCGCCCGCGGCAAGGGAGGCCTGGCCAATATTCGTCGCCAGGAGCGACCCACCATACGCAAGCGCAGTGATGCCCACGACCCGGTCGTTCGACAAGGTCACCCCTGTCTTGCTCAGCTCCATCACCACCGTGCCCGCCAGGCTCAACGAGTTATTGATCGTCAGCAAACCTGCGCCGCCCACGCCCGGCGCCAGCGTGCCGCCGTTCAGGACGGTGGCTGGGCCGTCGAGTTCGCCTGTGCCCGTCAGGGTCGCGCCGCTCTGCACGGTGACACTTCCTGTGTTCAACTGGCCGTCCACCTCCAGAGCGCCCGCGGCAACTGTCGTCGTCCCCGAATAGGTGCTCACACCCGTAAGCCGGAGCAGGGCCGGCCCTGCCTTGAGGAGGTTCAACGGCCCCGTCGTGCCGCTACCCGAGCCGGGATATTCGCGATAAACGTCCGTCAGCGTCCCGCCAAACGTGCTATCATGGTTCTGGGTCACCGTCAGCGTCGCGGCCCCAAGCGTGAGGCTGGCCCCGCTTTTCAAGTTGCCGTTCGCAACCAGCGCGCTCCCCGCCCCTGCCGAGGACAGGTCCGAAACCGCCGCATTATTGCCGTAAAGGAAAAGCCGGGCGTTATCGCCCAACGCCGGGTCAAGCGTCAAGGCATTGCCTTGCGTTAGGGCATTAAGATTGCCGAGATAGACCGAGCCGCGCTGGATTTCCACCGGCCCGATGAAGCTGTTGCTGGCATTGAGCGCGAAAGGCACCTCCATCGGTTCGGTGCTGGTCCAGTTGTTTTGGGCCATGAAGCTCAGCCCTCCCGAGCCGGAGATGGAACCCGCGAACTGGCAGTCCGCGCCGGTCAAACCATACATTCCGACTCCGTTATGGCCCGTCTTTCCGAACACGTAGCGCTGGGCGCCGCCAAGGTCCACGTTCGCAGCCAGCCGCGCGCCCCAGCAACTATTGGCGCTATGGTTGGGGCCGAAGTAGAGGTCCGGCGACGCGCTGCTGTTGGTGGTCGCGATCAGGCGCAAGGTGCCCGAACCAGACACATCAATCGCCGTCGCCGTCGTGTTCACGGCCAAACTAAGCGCGCCGGCTGACTCCACGCTCGCGTTGGGGGCAGAGATACTGAGGGGGCTGGTGGCCGAGAAAGTCGCTGATGCCAGTCCGAGGGTGCCGGCGCTGACCAACGTCGTGCCGGTGTAGGCATAGGCGCCGCCGAGCACCAGCTTTCCCTCGCCGGACTTGGTCAACCCGGCAGTGCCGGCGATCGGCGCATTGATGGCCGTCGCCGCGCTGAGCACGGTGACTGTGGGGGCGGCACCGGCCAGGGTGAGGCCGCCGCCGCTGCCCGCATTGATGGACCAATTATGCTTCGTCGTGTTCTGGTCATCGAAATTGAGATTGCCAATGGTCCGTGCTCCATCAAGGGTCACGGTGATATCGGCGGGCAGGCTGAGCGTGGTGAAGTTGGCGGCGCTGCCCGAGCCGTCGGCGAGGATGCCGGCATCCCAATTCCCGGCATTGGTCCAACTCCCGCCATTGCGGTTGGTCCAGGTGCCGCTGGCCGCGCTCGCGGCCAGGGGACATCCGCAAAACAGAATGCCCACGAGCAGATACAGCGCGCGGTTTGCTTTCATGAGGTTCGGGGAATCAGCGGGTTTGTGGACGCATCGGCTGGGCCGGCTGTTGCATGCTTCAAGCGAATACGGTGTTACGGAGGCGCACGCCTCCGAATGATGTTCTAGCTGCCAGATTAACCCCCGGGGGCCGCCGGTGTCATGCCCTATTTGGCAGGTTTAAAGGGAATTCCCGCGGCTTCCTCCGCGCTTTCCCCTCCGTTTGGGGCGGCCTGTGCCTTGCCTGCGCCCGGCTTGCAGGTGGCTTTGTGTAACGTGACGCGCTATTTCGTGGACGGGGTTACTGTATGAGTTCGTGGTGATTGCCCCCGCTTTGGCCGATTGGTTCGTGGGATTACCACTTCAAGGTGGCCCTCCAGCCCTCGGTTCCTCCCGCCCTGCACCAGACCCTGCCGGGAGCCTCAAGGTAGCCTCGGGGTAGCCTCAGGGTAGTCTCGGGGTAGCCTCAGGGTAGCCTCAGGGTGGCCTCGGGGTGCCTACCGGTTGCCTACCACATGGCCTGAGGGTGGCCTCGGGGTGGCCTCGGCGGCAGCCCGGCACGCTATTCCGCCCGTTCCACCGAAAACAGCCAAGAGTGGCCCGCAGCCACCTAAGTCCGCTATTTAGAGCCATTTGAGATTTGCAGAATCCTTCCGGGTCCACGGACCTATTTCCACGAGCGACTCCGCTGCCATCTCGACTCCGCCCCCACGAAACAAATCGCTGCGTTACAGATTGTGCGCGAACGGAGAAGATTCCTCAGGAAACAGCTAAACCGTGGAATACGCCGAATACACGGAAGGCGAACCGGGAGGAATTCTGTTTTCCGCGTAATTCGCGTGTTCCGCGGTCAATCCCTCCTGCCTTTCGTTGCGGCTTTGCCTCTCTGTGCCTCTGGGTTGGTTGAACTGCATTTTTTTTAAGGTTCAGGTTCCAGCTTTCAGGCTTCATCCCTCATTCCTTTCCCATAAGCCTCCCGAATACAAGTCCCCTTCCGCGCTTCCCTCGGGGTGGTCTGGGGGCACCCTGGACAAACCCTGGACATGCCCTATACCCATAGAACCCCATCAAACCCCCGTTTTCGATCAGCCAAGCTTATTCAACTCGCTTTTCAGCGGCATTCCCGCGGCGGAACGATTCAGGTGCGGGGCAGCCCTCTGGTCGGCGGCTGCACGGAGCCCTCGGCTCTGTGGGCCTTGCAGTCGCTGTGTCCAAAACACTTTCTGGCCAAGGCAGAAGCCGGGGCACCTTTTGAGCCGATAATCGCTCAGCCTTCCGAAATCATGGACCCAACGGCGCGGTGCTGTGGGCCTGCATCCATTTTATGTCCACGCTGCCGGGGGCGGAGACCCACTCGCCACTTTGCCAAACTTGAGCCACAGGCTGGATGGTCCGGCTGTCACGCCATTTGTGGATTTCACCATGGCCATCGGCGAAGCTGAGGCCGACCGCTCCGTTGTGATAGCTGGCGGGAAGGTTGAACCACTCGTTCGGAGTCGTTGGGTCGGTAATCAACCATGCGTCATCAATGCAGTCGGGATGCTCCTCCGCGGTCACGAACAGGTTGACTGGCCCTGGCAGCGAACCGGCGATGTCGCCCATCGTGTTGTAGCAGAGATAACTGGGATACCAGGTGGAGGAGCGGGTCCTGGAGTAGGCGAAGCCTTCGAGGTAGGCATTCATGGAAAAGCTGCGCACCCGCGGCAATTGCTGCCCGTTCTCCACACAAAGGTACTTGTCGGCCGGGCACTTGTAGATGCCGATCGAGCGGCCGACCCACGGACCCAGCTTGGCCTTGGTGATGAGCAGCGTGTTGGTGTTGTCGGTGTTATTCGGGCTCCAATTCTCCCAACCATCACACCAACTTCCGTTTGGGCCGAGCGGATCCGGGTTGCCCTCGACATTCATGACCAGCGCGCCCTGATTGTCGTCGGCATACATGGTCCAAGCCAGGATGAATTGTTTGTTGTTCGCCAGGCAGGTAATGGCCTGCGCCTTAATCTTCGCCTTGTTCAACGCGGGCAACAGCATCGCCGCCAGAATCGCGATGATGGCGATCACCACCAGCAGTTCGATGAGGGTAAATCCTTTGGCTCGCGACTTGGTGGGCAGCGAGCCTGTCGCACCCGAAGCAACTCGATGATTCGCTGTAACCATCTGCGCGGCTGCCCAGAGCAGTCCCATCAGCAGAGCCAAACCCGGCTTCCTGCCAGCCAACGGCTCGGTCAGGGCGCAGGTTCGACTTCCGTTATAGGGTGTGCTGAATTGCGTTTTCATTGATGTGAACCGACTTCACCAGAATCCTTACGGCGAGAGCACCAGCCGGTAAAACCGTCGCGGGGCGTTCGTGACGGAATCGGTGCTGATGAGCGCCGGTCCGGTTGCGGTGACGGGGCCGCGCAGGTTGGTCCAGTTGCTCGAACTCAAGTCAGAATTCCACTGCAACTGATACCTCCCTCCAGCCTCCGTGCTCCAGGTCAGACTCAGCGTGCCGTTGGTTAGCGTCAGGGCCTGGAACTCCGGCACAACGGTCAGCTTGAAAACGGTCCCGGCACCGCCTTGGCCGCCGTAGTAAGTCGTGCCATAGAAATAGCCGTCGCTGCCCTGCACCAGCCCGGCCTGGGGATTTGCGCCATCATTGCCGCCGGTGAAGGAATACAAACTGCTCAGCGCCCCATTGCTGCTGATTTTGAACACGGTGCCATTACCGTAAATCGAGGGCGGCGTGCCGCCGCTGTAAGTCGTGCCATAGAAATAGCCGTCGCTGCCCTGCACCAGCCCGGCATGGGGCCCCCCGCCCTCAAGGCCGTTGAATGAATACAAACTGGTCAGCGTCCCATTGGCGCTGATTTTGAACACGGTACTTGGTGTCGTGCCATAGAAATAGCCGTCGCTGCCCTGCACCAGCCCGGCAGCGGGTTCGCTGCCATCATTGCCGCCGGTGAATACATGCAGAGTGGTCAGCGCCCCATTGGGGCTGATTCTGAACACGGTGCCATCGCCGCCGTTAATGCCGCCGCGTTGAGCTGTGCCATAGAAATAGCCGTCGCTGCCCTGCACCAGCCCGCCAAGGGGACTCGCGCCATCCGGCGGGTAAACATCCGAGGGTGGGATTGCGCCGAATGAATACAAAGTGGTCAGCGCCCCAGTGGTGCTGATTTGGAACACGGTGCCCTGGCCTTCGCCGAGTTGGTTCACGTACGCACCTCCGGATGGAGTCGTGCCATAGAGATTGCCGTCACTGCCCTGCACGAGCCCGCCCCTGGGATTTGCGCCATCATTGCCGCCAGTGAAGGAATATAAACTGGTCAGCGCCCCATTGGGGCTGATTTTGAAAACGGTGCCATAGCCGCCAACGGAGGAGCCGTACGTGCCGCCGCCGGACGTCGTGCCATAGTAGTTGCCGTCGCTGCCCTGCACCAGCCCGGCCTGTGGATACGCGCCATCATTGCCGCTGAATGAATGTAAACTGGTCAGCGCCCCATTGGGGCTGATCCTGAACACGGTGCCATAGCCGTTAGCCCCTGTGCCACTCCAGTAGGTCGTGCCATAGAAATAACCGTCGCTGCCCTGCACCAGGCCGGCCTCGGGATTTGCGCCATCACTGACGCCGAATGATGAATACAAACTGGTCAGCGCCCCATTGGTGCTGATTTCGAACACGGTGCCACTGCCGCCCGTCCCGCCTGCTTCAGTCGTGCCATATAAATTGCCGTTGCTGCCCTGCACCAAACCGGCTTGGGGATTTGCCCCATCATTGCCGTCGGTGAAGGAATACAAACTGGTCAGCGCCCCATTGGTGCTGATCCGAAAAACCGTGCCAGCGCCGTTCGTCCCGCCTTCGGCAGTTGTTCCGTAGAGGCAGCCGTCACTGACCTGGATGAGGCTCGCATCAGGCTCCCCTCCATCATTTCCGCCCGTGAACAGATGAAGGGAGTTGAACGCGCCGTTGGTGGAGATTCGAAATACTATGCCAGCGGAGCTGCGACCGCTCCCGGAGGAGGTTGTCCCGTAGAGATAGCCGTCGACCGCCTGAAGCAGCGCGGCTACAGGAGCTGAACCATCGGTATCGTTGAAGGAGAACAACGAATTAAAGTCGCCGTTGACACTCACGCGAAAAACCGTGCCCTGGCCATTGATCCCGCCAGCGGAAGCAGTTCCGTAGAGATAGCCGTCGCTGGCCTGGATGAGGGCGGCTTCCGGATAAGCGCCATCGTCCGCACCGGTGAAGGAATGAATTAGAGTGAAGGCACCGTGGGTCGTGATTCGAAAGATGGTGCCATAGTAGTCTCCCCCGGAAGCAGTTCCGTAGAGGTCGCCGTCACTGGCCTGGATCAGGCCGGCAGTGGGATTTGCGCCATCACTACCGCCGGTGAAGGAATACAAAGTGGTCAGCGCGCCAGTGGCGCTGATTTGGAACACGGTGCCAGCGTTGTTCGTGCCGCCGTATTCAGTCGTGCCGTAGAAATTGCCGTCGCTGCACTGCACCAGACCGGCATAGGGATTTGCGCCATCATTGCCGCCGGTGAAGGAATAGAAACTGGTCAGCACCCCATTGGTGCTGATTTGGAACACCGTGCCAGAGTTGTACGTGCCACTGCCGGAAGTCGTGCCATAGAAATTGCCGTCGCTCCCCTGCACCAGCCCGGCATAGGGATACCTGCCATTGGGGAAAACTGGGAATGAGTGAAGGGTGGTGAAGACGACGGCGGCCTGCGCGCCAAAAGCCGTCAGCACCAGCGTGGCTGCCCAGAGCAGTCGCGTGACCAGAGCCAAAACCAGCTTCCTGCCAGGTACCGGCCCGGTCTTGGCGCAGGTTCTGCTTCCGTTATCGAGGGTCGTTAGCTCGGTTTTCATTGATGTCAGTTCGGTTTGCATGAGTTCGTCCTTAAACCGTCGGACCGTTTTGGAGTAGTTCGGCCGCGAGCCAAGAACAAAATCTGAGGTGACGTTGGATGGGATTTTTCATGATGGCCTCTTCCTTTCCTTCGGTGGAATTCTCACGGCGAAATCACCAGCCGGTAAAACCGTCGCGGGGCGTTCGTGACGGAGTCCGTGGCGCTGAGCGTCGGTCCGGCTGCGGTGACGGGGCCGCGGAGGTTGGTCCAGTTGCTCGAACTCAAGTCAGAATTCCACTGCAACTGATACGTCCCTCCAGCCTCCGTACTCCAAGTCAGACTCAGCGTGCGGTTGGTTACCGTCGCGGCCTGGAACTCAGGCACAATGATCAGCCGGAAGACGGTCCCGGCTCCGACTACGCCGCCATTGTAAGTCGTGCCATAGAAACTGCCGTCGCTGCTCTGCACCAGCCCGGCCTGGGGATTGGCGCCATCATTGGTGCCAGTGAAGGAATACAAAGTGGTAAGCACCCCATTGGCGCTGATTTTGAACACGGTGCCAGCGTTGTTTGTGCCGCCGTTGTAAGTCGTGCCATAGAAACTGCCGTCGCTGGCCTGCACAAGCCCGGCCTGGGGATTGGCGCCATCATTGGTGCCAGTGAAGGAATACAGCGTGGTCAGCGCCCCACTGGTAGTAATTCGGAACACGGTGCCATCGCCGTTCGTGCCGCCGCTGGAAGTCGTGCCATAGAAATTGCCGTCGCTGGCCTGCACAAGCCCGCCAAAGGGATTTGCGCCATCATTGGTGCCGGTGAAGGAATACAAACTGGTCAGCGCCCCATTGGCGCTGATTTGAAACACGGTGCCAGCGTAGTTCGTGCCGCCGTAGTAAGTCGTGCCATAGAAATTGCCGTCGTTGCCCTGCACCAGCCCGGCATAGGGATTGGCGCCATCATTGCCGCCGGTGAAGGAATACAAACTGGTCAGCGCCCCAGTGGTGCTGATTTTGAACACGGTGCCATAGTAGCCGCCAGCGAAGGAGCCGTTCGCGCCCCAGTAAGTCGTGCCGTAGAAATAGCCGTCGCTGCCCTGCACGAGCCGGGCATCGGGATGTGCGCCATCATCGCCGCCGGTGAAGGAATACAGACTGGTATATGCCCCACTGGCGCTGATTTGGAACACGTTGCCATCCCAGTCCGTGGCGCGCCACCAAGTCGTGCCGTAGAAATTGCCGTCGCTGCCCTGCACCAACCCAGCTCGGGGCAATGCGCCATCATTGCCGCCGCTGAAGGAATACAAGGTGGTCAGCGCGCCATTCGTGCTGATTTGGAACACGGTGCCATAGCTGTCCGTGCCGCCGGAGAAAGTCGTGCCATAGAAATAGCCGTTGCTACCCTGCACCACGCCGGCAGTGGGATTTGCGCCATCATTTGCGTCGGTGAATGAATACAAACTGGTCAGTGCTCCATTGGTGCTGACTTGGAACACGGTGCCACTACCGCCCGTGCCGCCTGCTTCAGTCGTGCCATATAAATTGCCGTTGCTGGCTTGCACCAGCCCGGCTTGCGGATTTGCCCCATCAGCGCCGCCACTGAAGGAATACAAACTGGTCAGCGCCCCATTGGTGCTGATCCGAAAAACCGTGCCAGCCCCGTTGGTCCCGCCTTCGGCAGTCGTTCCGTAGAGTCTGCCGTCACTGACCTGGATGAGGCTGGCATTAGGCACACCTCCATCATTTCCGCCCGTGAACAAATGAAGTGAGTTGAAGGCGCCGTTGGTGGAGATTCGAAATACTGTGCCCGCGGAGCTGCGACCGCTCCCGGAGGAGGTTGTGCCGTAGAGATAACCGTCGGCCGCCTGCAGCAGGGCGGCTACAGGAGCTGAACCATCGGTATCGTTGAAGGAGAACAACCAATTAAAGTCGCCGTTGACACTCACGCGAAAAACCGTGCCAAGGCCGTTGATCCCGCCAGCGGAAGCAGTTCCGTAGAGATAGCCGTCGCTGGCCTGGATGAGGGCGGCTTCCGGATAAGCGCCATCGTCCGCACCACCGGTGAAGCAATAAATTAAAGTGAAGGCGCCGCTGGTGGTGATTCGAAAGATGGTGCCATAGTAGGCTCCCCCGGAAGCGGTCCCGTAGAGGCTGCCGTCACTGGCCTGGATCAGGCCGCCGGTGGGATTTGCGCCGTCAGCGCCCCCGGTGAAGGAATACAAACTGCTGAACGCCCCATTGGTGCTGATTTTGAACACGGTGCCAGCGTTGCTCATGCCGCCCCCTTGTGTGGTCCCATAGAAATAGCCGTCGCTGCCCTGCACCAGCCCGGCAGAGGGATTTGCGCCATCAGCGGTGCCGGTGAACGAATACAAGCTGGCCAGCACCCCATTGGTGCCGATTTTGAACACGGCGCCAGAGTTGTGCGCGCCGCCGCTGGAAGTCGCGCCATAGAAACTGCCGTTGCTGCCCTGCACCAGCCCAGCGTAAGGTTTTGCTCCATTGGGGAAAACCTGGAAGGAATGAAGGGTGGTTAAGACCGCAGCGGCCTGGGCGCTAAAATCGGGCAGCACGAGCGCGGCGGCCCAGAGCAGACGCATGAGCAGAGCCAAAACCGGCTTCCTGCCAGGGACCGGCTCAGTCATGGCCCAGGTTCTGCTTCCGTTATGGAGTGTCCTGAGTTGAGTTTTCATGGATGTGAATTGAGCTTACTAGAATCCTCACGGCGAAATCACCAGTCGGTAAAAGCGTTGCGGAGCGTTCGTGACGGAGTCCGTGCCACTGAGGGTCGCTCCGGCTGCAGTGACGGCGCTGCCCAGGTTGGTCCAGTTGCTCGAAGTCAAGTCAGAATTGTACTGCAATTGATACGTTCCTCCAGCCTCCGTACTCCAGGTCAGACTCAGCGTGCCGTTGGTTACCGTCACGGCCTGGAACTCTGGCACAACGGTCAGCCGGAAAGCGGTCCCGGCTCCGACTACGCCGCCGTTGTAAGTCGTGCCATAGAAACTGCCGTCGCTGCTCTGCACCAGCCCGGCCTGGGGATTTGCGCCATCATTGGTGCCGGTGAAGGAATACAAACTGGTCAGCGCCCCACTGGTGCTGATTTTGAACACGGTGCCATAGCCGCCAACGGCGGAGCCGAAGGTGCCGCCGACAGAAGTCGTGCCATAAAAATTGCCGTCGCTGCCCTGCACCAGCCCGGCAACGGGATTTGCGCCATCATTGGTGCCGGTGAAGGAATACAAACTGGTCAGCGCCCCGGTGGTGCTGATTTGGAACACGGTGCCATAGCCGTACGTGCCGCCGTACTCAGTCGTGCCGTAGAAATTGCCGTCGCTGCCCTGCACCAGCCCGGCAGAGGGATAACCGCCATCATTGCCCTCAGCGAACGAATACA
>Ga0326728_10024831_pt1 | contig 10803 bp, 9 predicted proteins | sample MB3enrmetagenome_FD_207602 | JGI IMG/M metagenome (GOLD analysis project Ga0326728, IMG submission 207602) | Lab enriched peat soil microbial communities from McLean, Ithaca, NY, United States - MB31MN | ecosystem: Environmental > Terrestrial > Soil > Wetlands > Peat | place: USA: New York...
GTTCGCTCCCCGTCCGCTTTCTCCTAGGGCCAGGGGCGCCCTCCTGCACGATCGGACCCTCCTCGCCCCAAGGTTCACACCTATAGCCTATCACGAGGCGGCGGGGGTGTCAAGCATTTTGCAGGGAAGTGTCGCGCGCGTCGTGCAGACGGTGCGCCAGCGCCGTTGATCTGCCTCTTGGAAGGGGCGGGACAGGCACTCGCGCCTTGGGTGGCCGGCGGTTTACATCAAGCTTGGGACAGGCAAGAGTGCTTGTCCCACCCTTTTCAGCATCCTTCGAGAGCTAGTGCGTTGCCCCAAGGTACCGATTGAAAAATGCGAAAGTCTCGAAGGCGAGTTGCCGACGGGCCTCGGGAGACTGGAAGGTGTGGACGTCGTTGACTTTGACAAATGACACGGGCACTCCCGCCGTTTGTAGCTTCTCAAAAAGCTCTTGCGCTTGCGAAATCGGAACATCCTGGTCCTCGGTGCCGTGCACGATCAAGAACGGCGCATCGTCTTTTGAAACATGAAAGACGGGCGATGCGCCACGCCAGGCCTCCGGATGTACTAAGTATGGCGCGCCAAAAAAGTCGGCCAGAAATCCGGCTTCGGATTCATGATCTCGGGTGAAATCGGTAGGGCCACTGACGTCCACCACCGCCTGCACTTTACTGGAGTAATTGGCGAGCGCCGCGTCGGAGTTGTCCCGGGTGTCTTCCATGCCCAGCAGGGCGGCCAGTTGTGCGCCCGCCGAGTGCCCGAAAGCGCCGATCCGTTCAGGGTTCACGCCGTATTGGGCGGCATTGGCCCGCACCCAACGAACCGCGCGTTGCACATCATCCAATGGGGCAGGCCAGCGGTTCTGATCGCCCTGCAAAAGACGATAATCCACCGAAAAGGCCACAAACCCGACCCGCGCAAGAAACTGTCCCATGCCGCGCATGGTGCGCTTGTCCAAACTTACCCACCCACCTCCATGAATAAGCAACACCGCTGGACGTGTCCCGTTGCCCCGGCCGGCAGGTTCGTAGACATCCAGATGCAGCTCAGAACCATTCACGGAAGCGTAAAGCACATTTTCCTGGACAGTAAGTGTTGCGGTGCCGGACTGTGGAACAGCCGCAGATGCTTGTGGCATCGGCGCGCTCCATGCCTGTTGAAAAAGCAGGAAGGCAATTGCCGTACCCAGATAAACTGCGAGCCGCAAGGAACGTGTTTTATTGGCCGACATGGCACCTGCCCAAGTCACGTATTTGGAAAAAGCTATGCTACCCTGGGCCACCAGGGCCGGAAGCTTGTGCTGCCGGCGTATTAACGATAAAGCCCTTTGTTGGATTGCCGTCAGTCCGGAAAATGACGTACTCGTCCGCAGACAACTCGGCGCTCTGAGCCTTCACCGTACTGAGCGCGTCGTTGCCAGCCACGACAAGGACCATATGGGCGGGGTCTAGGGGGTTTTCGCCCGCCAGAATCAAGGCTTCGCGCTCGGAGGCATGCATCTCGCCATTAATCTTGAATGCGGCGCCCTGATAATCGAGATGAAGTTTACCGGACCAGAGGGCGAGCGCGGAATTAGCTTCCGGGCGGCCGACAAAGACCACATCGCGGCGGCGCAGCAACTCGTCCGAGGCTTCGAAGTCTTTGTAGACAGGGACCTGGCTTTCGTAGCGATCGAGGAAGCGGCTCTGCATCTGCTCGGCGGCATAGCGGTTCGCGCCCGCCTCACGCAGCGTGCCATAGACGATCACAGCCGACGCCAGGCGGCGCCCAATGTCGTTCGTGAGGTAGGCAGGCCCTGGAGGAGGGTCAACAGGCCCCAGTTGGGCGTCCGATTTGTCGAGGTTAGCCTGATCCAAAAACGATTGCGCTGTGACGGTCTTGGTGGTATTGGCCGCGAAGTAGTCACTCATGAGCTTGAGGAATGCGTCGTCGCCCAATTTGAGGCGCAACGAATCAAGCAACAGCACTCCCCGGGTCTGCTCACAGCGAAAGTGGTTCGCGGGTGTGTCGGGAGTGAGCTTCAGACCCCGCCAAATGGCGCGTTGTGCATTGAGGGCCTCGTCCAAGTCTTTCGACTCAAGCACGCGCCTGTACTGGGCGGAACCGGCGACAAACCAGGTGTCGGCATCGGAGGCGGGCAGCACCCAACCTTTCCACAGACGGCCTTCGTAAGACGGCGGATCGGCGTTGAGGTCCACCATTGCCTTGGGCGGGTCCAGTGCTGCTTCGAGGCGAAGCTTTTCGTTCTGTTCGATCCGAGAGAGCAAGGCAGGCGAGGGTTCGGCTTCGAACAAGTAGTATCCCGATGGATAGAGGCCGTCGTCCTTGGCGAAGTCCCATTTTTTGTTGGGCAGCCACTCTCGCTCGTTCGGCTTGCCGATTTCAGCCCAAACCATCAGGCGGGAGGCCATATCTGAGGTGGTTACCTTGGCATCCATGGTGCTGGAACTGACCAGTGGGGCGGTGCGGAATGCAAGAAACCCGAACTGCTCGTCGATCTGGCCACGATACTTGCGATAAAGCTCCTGCCAGGCCAAGTCGCGGGGCTCTGGGACGTACGGAATGTAATCGGGATCGCCCTTGGGATCGGGGTAGTCCTCGAGGCGAACCGAGAGATCCTTGGCGTTGTTGTCTCCCCAATAAAAGCCGGGGGTGCCGCCGAACCATTCGTTCTTGGAACTACGCCAAAGCCTGGTGTGGTTCGTGCCAAGATCATAGATGGCGATCTCATTCGTCTTGGCGTCGGCCATAATCCATTCGTTGGTGTAGAGGCCATTGTTCTGCGTGGTGAGATAACGGACGACATCGTCGATACTGCCGCTGTACTGGATGGCCATGCGGGCGCGGAAGGCCACGGGAGTTCCCTGCGGGTTGAAAGGCGTCTGATCGATGGTGGTTTCAGTCAGCACCATGCCGGCGTCGTTCTGGTACCAGTCAGTGCCGCTTTCAATGCCGCCGGGGTAGCTTTGAATGAGCATGCGATGGCCGGAAGCCGGCTTGATGTCGAGCAAGACGTTGGTCTGCTCCGCGAGCGTCAGGGGCCACCAGGTGACATGCCCGATCACCATTTTGCCGTCTCGCGTGGCGGGCCCGGTGGCGGCAAAGGCGCTGCAATGCTCGAGAACCGAATCATGCTTGCGACCAGCGTAGGGGGGCATGGGAAGGGTGAGGCCCTCGAGCCCCGTGGGCGTGGTGGAGACCGCACTAGAGAGTTCCCCCATCTCGACGGTGGTGTTGGCCACGACGATGTCCAGCAAATCAATGCTGCGGCCCTGCCAGCGGGCGCCGGCGTCGGAAGCGCCCTCAGCAATGCCCCGCATCTCCTCTAGAATTTCGCGGTCGAACCCCCGCAGGAAAAGGGCGTTGGCTGTGGTGCGATAGTCGTTCCAGTTCTCCTTGGAACCCAAAATGGCGGCGCAGCGCTCGAGATACTCGGGAATCTCGCGGGCCATCAGGTGGCCATGCTGAAATCCGCGCTCATAGGGCTGGCCTTCGATGTGGAGATAGATCCAACCGGCCGCGGGGTAACGGTAGGCGGGGCCAAAAGTCTGGACGGCGTCTTGGGCCGGCCACTCGCCGGTTGAGTCGACTTCTTCCAGGCGAACGCCTTCGAACCACGCTTTGCCGCGAAACGATCCTCCGCTTCCCACGGTGAGCAGGATTTGGTCCTGCGCGCGGCTGGCAACGAAACGAAGGACAAGGCGAGTCCACGCCTGGGTACCGCCGAGGGAGGCCGAGTGGACGTCGAAGGGCGTGGAGGCCATGGTGAGCGTGGCGCCCACGGTGATGGGAGAACGATCCAGGTCGCGCACTTCCAGGTTTTCGGTCCGAACCCAACCACTTAACTCGTAACGCTTTCCGATGCTGAGGGCCACGGGCGCCAGGCGAACGCAGGCGTCTTGTGAGATACTGTCCCGTTCCAAGCGGAGAGATTTGTTGCCTTCATGCAGGACGGTGGAGTCGAGCGCGGCAGAACCGCGAACCACCGCCCAGCCATTGCCGGGCTTCTCAAACGAAGCCTTGAAAACAGGCGTGGCAGGTTGAGCCAGCGCCGCAACGAGCATACAGCACGCAAGACGAAGCATCGATCCCCCTCCCATGGAACACCGATTCCTGCGGACAGGAATCTCATCCTCTATGAGACGTTCTAGAAAGCCCTAAGTTATTTTACCACCAACTAACCGCCGTGAAGCCCTGGCGGCCCTGATTGTCGGGAGTGCGACGCAAGAGCAGGTAGGGGGGAGTCTCGGGTTTTGAGACCCCGCGGCACTTCGTGAGACGTGAAGGAAGCCGCCGACTTCGAAAAGTCCGAAGTCAGCGCTCTCCATAAACTGTTTCAACTAGAAGGTGAGGAGCCTTCATTTGTCAACAGTCGTCAGCCAATATTGAGCTCAAACCAAGGTGAGGATGTGCGCATTGGCGTTCTCGGCGAGACCGACAATCGCATCGTGGTGCTGCCTGAGGATGCATTCTATCTGGTTGGTCGAACAATTTCCGAGGCGGTTCCAGACCACCTTCGGTGGAAAACCCAAGACTTCACTCATATCGGTGAAGTCAGCATCCTTGGTGACAATGGTGAAGCCATTCTGACGGGCATAGTCCCACAATAACGAGTCTGAGGCTCGATCCAGTCCGGCAAGGAACACATGCTCAGAGCCGGGGTAGAGATCTGAAAGATGCTGGACGAGCCGCGGCGACAGGTTTTGGTCGAAGAGGAGCTTCACGCTTTCACAACCAACTGCTGGCCCTCACGATCAGCCGCGTAGCTGAGGCAGGCCAGGATGTCTTCTTCCGTCAGATAGGGGAAGTCCGCCAGAATTTCCTGGTGGGTCATCCCAGAAGCAAGATAAGAAAGCACGTCATAGACGGTAATACGCATTCCTCGAATGCACGGCTTTCCTCCGCGTTTGCCGGGTTCAATAGTGATGATTTCTTTGTAACTCATAGTAGCAGTATAAGTGCTCGATGCCGCCCCCCACAAGTGGCTTCAATCAGCCACCCTCCTGGAAGGGCGGCTGGCGCAAACCTCTGCGCGAGAGGTCCGCAGTCCCGAAGGCACTCGCACTTGGAGGGTGTCTAATGTGGTGCGTTCGTGGAAAGCAAATCCGTGCTGGCGTGCCGGTCAGCCGTAGACAATGTGCGTGACTCTATAGATCGCCTCTTCCATTAACCTCTTCAAACGCCGGCGCTCCGGATCCACCAAGTTGTGTATTTCCGGATGGAAACCGATCATAGCCTCGCTGTCGGGCCCTGTCTGGGTCTCGAACGAGCCCAGACCGGGCGTGTCCTGAAGAATGCGCAAGATCTTGAGCGCCGTTTCCGGCCCTCCTGTCTCCGCGGGCCATCTCGAACTTGCCCGCTCCACGCCCGGCGCCCTTCCTTTCCACACCCAGGTTGTGGAGGCGAGGGGGTGGATAATACCGGTGAGCACGACGCGCCCCGCTGCAAGGATTTCGCTAGGCACGCTGACCTGCCCCCGCTCAGCCGATTGGATTGTTGGACCCCGAGACTCTCCGGACTCCACGGCATGCACGAGAGCGTCGAGATCGGCTGGAATGCCTGCTGGGCGGAAACCGGTGAGCGACAAAAACCGCGCTTTGATCCTCGCCCATATACGGGGGCCTGCGGAAACCGAAACCGGGGTGCGTGACGACGAGACCAAAAGAACACCTTTGGATTCGGGAACAAAAACATCCGTTCCTGCCCCGGTCGAGTACTGGAGGAAACCATAACGTTGGCGGTATTCAGCCGTCGGTATGTCTGAGTAATGAAACCCCTGTTCTTCGCGCTCGCAATATCCCGTCCTGCCTTTCTTATAAACCAGGTCATAACCTGCATAGGGGTCGAGAAAAAAGTAGAAAGGTGTTCCCGGCGGAACAAGGGGGAGATGTTTGTACCAACTGTGCGCTCCGGCAACGTAATCAACGAAGCTCTTTACCTGCTCAGGGGAGGGAGGAGAGAGAGCACGAACGACCAGCATATAAGCATCCATAGGCGTGCCCCTTTTGGCACTCTCAGGGCAGAGATAAGAGTGCAACACATCCGTGCACGAATTGTAACTCAACACGATCCTCAACGGTGATCCTCCCACAACATTTCCCGGTTGGCTCCCCAGACCCCAACTCTGGCCGGGGTTTTGCACGTGGCAGAGTCTCAGTTTGAACACCATTAGAATGCAAGTAGCGCGGAGTCTCGGGTTTTGAGACTTTGCGGTACCTCGTTGGGCAGGAGAGAAGCCGCAGAGTGTTAGTCGCTGATTGAGAGCGTCACCAGACCCGGCGTACGCCGTAGGCCTCGAAGGTGCGCTCGTTGGTTACGACGGGTAGGTTCTCGGCGTGAGCCTGGGATATCAGCATGCGATCAAATGGGTCCCGGTGAGGGCCGGGCAGAAGACCGGCACGTATGGCGTGATCGGCTGTAATGTCCAGTGTGGTGAAACCTTCCCGCAGCATGAAGCCCTGAAAGTCAGCGGCCAGATCCGCCGCCCCCGCCAGCCTCCCCAGTCTGACTTTGGTGGCAATCTCCCACGCGGAGGCGGCACTCACGAGGAGCACATTGGAGGTTTCCGCCATCGCTTGGCGCGCTGCACGGGAGAGTGATGGGTCATCACTAAGCCACCAGAGCAAGGCATGAGTGTCGATAAGGAGGCGCACAGTTTCCTATTCCCAAGCGGAAAGTTCCTCGGCAGGGAGCGGCTTAAAGAACTCCGGGCCCACCCTAAGCTTGGCGCGCAAGACACCCGGCTGCCGCCGCCCCTTGACTTCTCCAATGGCCACCAGACGAACCACGGGGGTCGCGCCGCGCATGATGATGACCTCTTCGCCGTGGCAGGCCCGCTTAATCAGCTTGGATAAGTTGGTCTTGGCTTCATGGACTTTTATAGAGCTCATTGAGTTCCCCTTAGCTAACCCATGTTAGCTAACTTCCACTGGGTGTGCAAGGCTAATCTCATCGCCACCAATTTCTTCGCTGGTTGACGCGCCAGGAGGTTGGGTATATACCTGCCTTGTACTGGCGCCGAAATGGAAACTCCAGCTTCTATGAATTCCGCACCGCTCAAAAGCCGTCTGCTGCTGGTCGGCTTATCGATCTTGGTTCTGGCGGGGGCGAATGTGAAAGGACAGGAGCGCATAAGCCCTGCGGACAGCGAAAGGGTTGGTCGTCTCCTCGACAACGACCGTACCCCTAACCTCCTCCATTGCGCGATCGAGCCACGAAAGCCCGCCCTCGACTTCGCGTTACGTTTTGATGTGGGCTACGTCATCACGTGTTCGCTTGCCAGATTTGGAGGGCGCGCGAGTGAGGTCTTCGTCTATGCGCGAGTCACGCCGCTAGGCGGCAAGTCAGTCCTGCTCGGCGAAGATTACCGGCTTCCGCAAGCCAATCCGGAAGCAAAATCCAGCCAACTGAAACAGGACTTCCAGATGAGCGGAGGCTTTGCGGTAGGGGAAGGACAGTATCAAGTGGAAGTACTGGTGTTGGATCAGGAAACAGGCCGGACGTCGGAGAAGCGCTGGCTCGCGCAGGTGCGCCACCACGGCAACGGGGGAGCTGAGCAGGCCACCCTCCCTCCCGGCTCAGTCCTTCCCATCGGAGTTCGGGCGTCGCCAATCAAAATGGATACCAGCGGGAATGGGTTGCGGGTAACCGTTTTGCTGGACGCCGCTCCCTTGAACCCCCGCACCCCGGCGCTGCGCGCGTGGGACCGGGCGTTCTTGCTGGGAGCACTTTCCTCTCTGCTGAAGCAAATTCCCTGTGCCTCGGTGCGTTTGCGGGTTTTCAATCTCGAACAGCAGCGAGAACTTTTCCGTCAGGACCAGTTTGATGAAGCGGGGTTCGCGATGCTTGCCGACTCCCTGCGGAATGTGGAGCTGGGAACGATCTCCTACCACGTGCTGCAACAGCAGCAAGGCTGGCTCGATCTATTAATGGGTTATGCCAATCGTGAGTTAGTGGCCGAAGATCCCTCAGATGCCGTCATTATTCTGGGGCCGCGCAGCGTTCTATCCGCGGAGGTTCCCCGCACCAAGCTCAAGGCGCGCGAGACTCCCAATCCTCATTTCTTCTATTTTGAGTATTTCCCCGGCTATTTCCAGTCCAGTTGGTCCCCGGACGTGTTAAGCAGCCTCACCAAACGACTTGAAGGTACCGTCTTCCCGATCTTCTCACCCAACGATCTGGCGCGCTGCGTCGCCAAAATGTTGGCCCGGGTGCGTCCCACACCGGAGCCTTCCACCTCCGGGCGTTGGCCGGCACGCCCAGCGCCTATGCCTTAGCCGATTGGGCAAACGCTGTAAAATCCGAATTTGCCGGCGTGGACCGGCGACCCCCTCGCCCGGCGCGCCCTACAAACCCTGTCGCCCTATTCGATGCTAAACCCGGCGCTGGTGGACGCCGTGCCATGGCCGGAGGCATCGGCGATCGCCACTTCCATCCTGTATTTCCCCGGGGCGAGGCGATTCAAATCAAACTGCTTGAGTACGAGGAGGCGATTTTGCGGCGGGCGAATGGTAAGTTCTTCAGCGTGCAGAGGGGTCAAGGCCCCCGCGCTGGACTTGATCGTATAAGACACCCGAAAGCGCCGACTCGTATCGGTCAAATCCCCCGGTAGAATGCCGTAATAGAGGGTGAGCTTATCGCTCGGCGCGAAGCGGGTTGTGGGGGGAAGGTCGATCTGAAAGTTCTCTCCCCGTAGCGGGTCTGCCGGATCAGCAGTCCCCTGGGCGGGAACGATCGAGTTCGAGAGCAGCAGGCTGGTAAGGGCGGGCCCCGAATCTAAGTTCGGGGCGGGCCCGGCAGCGGAGTTCGAGGTCAGCGTGGAAGCGGGAATCGACGGCAGGACCTCGCAGCGACCTTGGGCGACGGTCCCGGAGGGAAGTTGAAGAATGCCTTCCACCGTAAAGGGTTTGAGTTCGGGCAGTGACAGCCGGGCGCTAATGTCGAGATTGCCCTTCCGGAACTCCTCGAACTGCTTATGGGTGAGGTCGAGGGTCAAGAATCGCTGGTACACGGAGAGAGGCCGGCCGGTGGCATCACGCGCCAGCAGCACTAACGTTACCCCTCCACGGTAGCGGTCGCCGTTGGATTCAAGCCTTACCAACTTGGCCGGCAGGGACACCCGCACGGGGGCCACAAACTTTCCATCCGGAGCGAAAAGCGCCGCGGCATTCAGCGCCGGGGCGAACGACGGCCGGATCGAGCCATTCGCCAGGGCCGCCACCAACTGCGCCGCCGCGGGCGTCATCATCACGTCCTCACCGGGTGGAATAGCCCAGTAGCCTTGCCTGTAGCGGACGTGGACCCCCGGCTTGAGCGCCTCTACCTTGATGGGGCGGAATGAGCCGTCGTAGTTGGTGTTCGTAGGTTGATAGACCAGGGTATAGAACTCGCGCAGATCACGATCCACGCTTTCCAGGCCTGCCAGCAAATCGTTCTGATTCTTCATCATCAGGCCGCCGGTGGCCACCGCCACTTGCCCCAGGTCCTCGTGGCGCGTCTCGCCTCCACCTAAATGGGCGGCCCAATCGAATTTGCTGAGCCCTGTAGAAATCCGGTCGTAGTCGCTCCAATTGGCCATGCGGAAGGCCTCGCGCGTGCCGGACGGGTCAGGCGGATTGGCATTGGAGGCGTCGTAGTATTCCGCAGCGAGCCCCCCGGCATCGATAACATAAAAAGCCACGTTGGCGCGATTCGCCACATCGACTACAGCCTGAATCTCTGGCTCAACCTCCGGCGAGTGAAGGAAACCTTCCGAGAAGACCACCACGTTCTTGCGCCCCGGGAGGCTCTGATACGCCTGGGCGATGGCCCGCAGCGCCACAAGCACGGCACGGGCCTGGAGCGCGGACTGGCTCCACAGAAACTTCATGAGGGTGGCGAGTTCTATCTTCTCCATTTGGACTTCGGCGGCTTGCGCACCCGCCCCTGAACCAGCGGCGCCAGGACCGTTGCCCGGGGCTGAGGCGGTAGCGCCGACACCGAGGCCCGTAGAGGCCTGAAGGCCGTTAATCTCCTGGTTGAGATCCTGAATCTCCTGCTCCGTTTCGAGACGCGCCTGGGTGGTTAGCCGCCCACCCGAAGCACGGCCACTCAGACGGTCGAGAGCCAGGAGGGCCCGCGCCTTGTCCTTCGTGAAGGCCAGCGCCAGGTGCAGGCTCTGGTCAATCCCGTAAATAGCGATGAAATCGTCGGCGGCGACGTCTTTCTGCAAATACTTGTAAGCGGCGTCGCAGGCGTGCTTGATGTGAGCGGGCTCTAAGTCGCCGAGGTCCAGCACCAGGGTGATGAAGTGAACGCTGGCGATATCATGCGCCTCGCGCTCTCCGGGCTTGGAAGGTGCCGCAACCGCCGGCGGTGCGCTTGGCGCCGCCGGTTGAGGCCGCAACGCGCCACCGGACTTGGCCTCAACGACGGGAGCCTCCGGCCCGGCCGCGACGGGCGGCACGAAGGTCACGATTTTTTGCGGGTGGTTGTTCTCGTAAACCGCGAAATCGGCGGCTGTAAGGCCCGGCACCGGCCGGCCTTTCTTGTCGGTTACGATAACATCCACGACTACCGAGGGAGCCTGTACCTTGATGACAGGCCCGCCGGGCGGTATGGCCGCCTGCCCGCCTGCCGATGAGGAAGCCTGAGTGTTCTGCGGGTTGGCCCTCGGGCCGGAGGGGGGAGCAGCCGCGGAAATAGCGAGGAGAGCCGTGACCGAGAGCAGTCTTCGAAAACGGTAAGAGGTCATTGTGCTCAGACATCAGTAACACAGTTCGCTGCACGAAACAAGTGCAACGCTTATCCGGCGCCAGGCATCGGTTCCGGCTGATCCGCGAA
>Ga0326728_10024833_pt1 | contig 10803 bp, 8 predicted proteins | sample MB3enrmetagenome_FD_207602 | JGI IMG/M metagenome (GOLD analysis project Ga0326728, IMG submission 207602) | Lab enriched peat soil microbial communities from McLean, Ithaca, NY, United States - MB31MN | ecosystem: Environmental > Terrestrial > Soil > Wetlands > Peat | place: USA: New York...
AGGGGCCGCGCCGGTTGAGGATCTGATGGAATGCTGCTCGCTCCCGCAGGCCATCCTATGGAATGGAGCGCAGCGAAAAACCTGCTCTTGCAGCGCTCGTCCGCAGTCTCGTTTGCGAGACCGCCGGCGAGCAAAACTTAAATCTCCGGCACCAGTTGCGCCTTCTCGATGTTGGCTAAGGCGATCTCCACGGTGGCCACCCCGGTCTTGCGGCTCTTGCTGTTCTGCTTGACGGCGGAGAGATCCAGCGTAATCGCTGGTCCTTCCGTGCCCGTCGGGCTGAACGCGGTCAGCCGTCCTTGCCAATGCCGGTTGTTGCGGATTGCCTCGAAGGTCTGTACCTTCACCAGGCAGCCGCCGAAGCGCTCGTAGTCCGCCGCCTTCACCAATTTCCGGTCCAAACCCGGCGAACTGGCCTCCAGCGTGTATTCGCCCCCCGCAACCATGTCTTCCACGTCCAGCAGCACCGCGAAATCGCGGCTGAATACCGCGCAATCCTCATGGGTGATGCAGGAGAGCTGGTCCACGTTCACCGCGCCCTCGGCCAGCCGCTCGGGCAACTCCTCGGTGGTTCCCGCGGCCAGATTGGCCTCCAACTGGGCCTTGAAGGCCGCCCGTCCGGCGGCGTTCTTCTCCAGGCCGATGCGCAGGATGCGATCCTTCCCAGGACCGACCAACTCGAGGTCCACCACTTCCAGTCCGTGCGAGGCGGCTACCCGTTCTGCCGCCGATCGAATTTGCTCCAGCTTGGCCATTCACTCCCGCGCCGCTCGCGCGGCTCTTTCCTCAATCCCTGCCCATGGGCGTCTGCGCCCAAACCCTTGTGTTGGCGGAAAACCACTCATAGAAGAGGCTTTAGGCCGTCCAGCAGAGCTCCATCCAAAGTCGCCGTCTGCAAGACCTTTGAGCCAAATAAAAAGTGGGCTCTAAGCCCACTCATCTCTCCGCCAGCCGGTGCGGTCACGGCGTTTCAGGCGGACAAACTCGTCTGCATCCTTAGCATAGGCCCAAATGCAGGAAAATTCAATGCGCAAGTGGGAAGATGGCAGGGCAATCGCATTTGGATCGTTGAAGGGTACGGGCTTTAGCCCGTACATTCTTGGGTCAAAACGAAATGGGCTTTAGCCCCCGAGGGAAGATCCAGAACGAGAGTAAAATTTCTCTTTTGAATGGAGTTTGCACCGCGCACACGCCTGAGACCGAGAACCAAACTCGGCTTTGGCTATCCCTCAGTGGCTAAAGCCCAATACTAATCGCACTGTTTATGTACGGGCTGAAGCCCGTACCCTTCATTGTCGCTGGAAAATCCAAATGCGATTGCCCTGGGGAAGATGGGGCCTTTTCCGGCCGGGTTTTGCCGACTTCCGCGCCAGGTTGGCCGGCTTGCCTACAGCGCCATCCATAATTCCTTATTCATTCTCGCCGATGTATCTCTTGAGGTACAATTGGAGCGAAAGGCCGATGCGTTGAGCGAAGACGCAAAGAGGTTGATCGTCCACTTTTACCGCTCCTCGGCAGGAGCCGATCCGGTGGCGGATTGGCTGAAGTCTTTGTCCAGCGAGGATCGGCAAAGGCTCGGCCGCGACCTGCGTCTGATCGAACTCGGCTGGCCGATGGGAATGCCTCTTTGCCGGCCCATGGGCGGCGGACTCTGGGAACTACGCTGCGGTCTTTCCAGCAAGCGCAGCGCTCGCATCCTTTTTTGTGCGGCGCAGGGGTGCATGATCCTCTTGCATGGCTTCATCAAGAAGACGCAGAAGACCCCGCAGAGCAATTTGGAGTTGGCGCGGTCACGGCAGAATGAGGTTGAAGGATGAGCGAAAACCCCCACATCGGTTCTACATTGGATGAGTTCCTGCGCGAAGAGGGCATCTTTGAGGATGCAACCAATTATGCAGTGAAAAGGCTTCTGGCCTGGCAGGTGGAAAAGGCCATGCGCGAACAGGGAGTCACCAAAGTGGAGATGGCGCGGCGTATGGGCACCAGCCGCGCCCACCTCAATCGTCTGCTCGACCCGGAGAATGACAAGGTCCAACTCGACACCGTGCAACGCGCCGCCGCCGCCATCGGCCGCAAGATCCGCCTGGAACTGGTGTAGGGATTGCACTCGCGAGGGCTGGAGTATTCTCCAATATTTGTGCGGAATCAAGGTGCGGTACTCTGGCATACTTGCAGCCATGAACGCGAACGCTCTTCGCCGTAGATTATTTTGCCTGCCCTTGCTGCTTCTCTTTGCGTACGCCGCATGGGGTGACGACTCCGCCGCCGCCATCGCCGCCGGCGGCCTGGTTCCCCGCCGCGAGACGCGCATCGTCATGGCCAAGGAAGTCTTGCGGATCAGCGAAACGAAGGTCCTGGTCGATTACGACTTTCGCAACGACTCCGACCAGGATGTGACGACGGAAGTGGCCTTCCCCGTGCCGCCGTACCAAAACGATTGGGATGAGCAAAATGTTACAGCCCAATCGTTTGCTGATTTCAGGCTTCAAATCGATGGGAATCCAGCATCTTTTCAAAGCGAGGCAAAGGCCGTTTTCAAAGGAAAAGATGTGACAAAAATCCTCACTGCGCACAAGATCGATGTAGCCAGTTTTGGGCACTATGAAGATTTCCCTGGTTCGTCAGGGGGGCATCGATTCAAAGACCTGGACCGGCTGCCAAAGACTGAACAAAAGCAGCTTGGAGTTCTCGGATTATTCGATATAGAGGAGGAGGCTGGAAGCGCAAATTGGACCGTTCATCTTCAATACCACTGGCAGCAGACATTTCCGGCTCATTCCGTGGTCCACATTCGGCATGAATACACGCCAGTGGTTGGGTTTACGCAGGTCAATGCGGGAGGGGTCGATGAGTTCTCGAATCAAAAGTCTACCGGCGGCAAAGAAAAGGATAATTCGGAATCGATCAAGCTGCTTGCGGATTTTTGCGTGGATACTTCATTCTTGGACACAATCGCAAGCCGATTACATACAAGTGAGAGAACAGCGAAGACATTTGATGAGAAGCTTGGCGCTGGAACGGCCTATCCGCATTGGGTAGATTTTATTTTGACAACCGCCAACACCTGGCAGCGGCCTATTGAAGATTTCACCCTCATTATTGAGCGCGGCAACCCGGAAACAAGACAAATGCAAGAGTTGATAAGCTTCTGTTCGCCCCAGAACGCCAAGGTCGAAAAGCTTGACGCCGACCACTTTCAAGTCCACCTGAGCAACTTCGTGCCCGCCGCCGAGTTGCATATTGGCTTCTTCGATGTGCCCGTTTCAAATCCTGTGCAAAAAAAGTAGTCGGGAACGCCCTCCCATCCTTGACAGCATCCGCATTTCCGCTACGCTGAAAGTATGTCGAGCGGAAATGCAATCACGGCGGCGGTGAGCCGCATTGGCCAGCGGCGGCAGGTGGTCATTCCCAAGCGCGTCTTCGATGAGCTGCACCTGCGCGCCGGCGATTTTGTCGAGGTCAGCGCCAAGGGCGGACGCCTTGAGATCCGTCCCAAGCGCTTGGTCGATATGGACGACGATACTCTCAACGCTCGCGAGGCCGCTCTGGTACAGCGCGGCGAAGCCGAGATCAAAGCAGGAAACTCCCGTTCCTGGCGGGCGGTCAAGGATGAGTTGGGCGTTTGAGCTTTTCACCTCGGCGCTCAAGGACGGCTTGTTTATGGGACGCCGTGCACGGGGCGCGATAGTTTGCATTGACGCGGCAAAGTGGGGGTTGCTACACTCATGAGCGTGGCTTACTGCGTGGATTCCAGCAGCGAGCTGCGGCCGCCCTCCAGCAAGTCGTTGCCTGCCGGGTGTTTCCCAATGAGATCATGCGATACTCCGCCAGCGTGGTTGGCCGGCGCGGTCGTCTCTGCGGAAATACTTCGCGCACAGCGGGATGAATTGGCAGGGAGAAGGCCTAATTTTCCCTGGCTGGCGGCAATCGCGGCCCAGGGAACACCCCAGCGACAAGTAATGGATCGTCGCGGGAGCCTGGAATCGCGGAGCATGTCGTAATGGCAAACGTCCTCAATCCCGAACCCGAGAGCATAACCCTGACCACCGAATTGGAAGTCCTCGAACCTGCGACGGAGCTGGTGCAGCCGTCGTCCGAATCCTCGTCCACCCCCGAGCCTGCTGTTGCTGTCGAAGCACCCGCGCTGGACGCCGATGCCCCAACCGAGCCTGTCGTCGAGGCCGTAGCCGAGCCTACCGTCGAGGCAGTCGTCGCGCCCGTCGTCGTCGCCGAGCCTGTGGTTGAAGCCCAGTCTGTGGTCGAAGCTGAGCCGGTCGAGGCGGTTGTCGCGCTTGTAGAAGCGCCCGCGCCCCCCCAGCCGGTGATCGCCGCCCCTGTGGTGGAAGCCGTTGCGGTGCAAGCAGTGGCCGCTCCTGAGGTCCCCGCCGCGCCGGCGCCGGAAGCCGATGCGGAAAGCGATGCCGCCGCCGCCGAGCACTTCGAGCACTCCCTGGAGTCCATGGAAGACTTCTCCGCCGCTTTGGCAGCCTTCGAGCGCGAGCAGGCCGCCGAGGCCGCTGCCGTCGAAGCCTATGGCGACAAGATCGTCTCCGGAACCGTGCTCAAGCAGACCGAGAAGTTCCTCATCGTCGATGTGGGCCTCAAGTCCGAGGGCATGGTGCCGCTCGAGCAGGTGCTGGATCACACCGGCGCGGTCAAGTTCAATGCCGGCGACGTCATTGATGTGGTCATCGAGCGCGAGGAGCCGGAGGGCGGCTACCTGGTCAGCTTTGAAAAAGCGCAGCGCATGCGCGTTTGGGATGTCATCGAGAAGGCCGCCGCCGACAAGACCCCGGTCATCGGCACGGTGGTCAGCCGCGTCAAGGGCGGTCTGACGGTGGATATCGGCCTCAAGGCCTTCCTCCCCGGTTCGCAGCTGGAGATTCGTCCCGTCCGCAACCTCGACGGCTATCTCGGCCAGCAGATCGAAGTTCGCGTCATCAAGCTCAACAAAAAGCGCGGCAACGTCGTGGTCAGCCGCAAGGAAATCCTCGAGGAAGAGCAGAACGCCAAGCGTACTACCACCCTCGATCAGCTGGGCGAGGGCGCTGTCCTCACCGGCACCGTTAAAAATCTGACCGACTACGGCGCCTTCGTGGATCTGGGCGGCATCGACGGCCTGCTGCACATCACCGACATGAGCTGGGGCCGTCTGACTCACCCCCGCGATCTGGTCAACGTCGGCGACGAGATCCAGGTCAAGGTGCTCAAGTTCGACAAAGACAAGCAGCGCGTCTCGCTGGGCTTCAAGCAGCTCACGCCTGATCCGTGGCTAGACGCCACCGAGCGTTACCCCGTCGGTGCGCACGTCCATGGCCGCGTTCTCTCGGTCACCGACTACGGCGCGTTCGTCGAGCTGGAACAGGGCATCGAGGGTCTGGTTCACCTCTCCGAGATGACCTGGTCCAAGCGCCTCAAGCATCCCTCCAAGCTGGTCAAGCCGGGCGATGAGGTCGAGACGGTGGTTCTCAGCGTGAACCCCTCGGATCGCCGCATCTCTCTGGGCATGAAGCAGTTGATGGAGAATCCCTGGGAGAATCTGACGGAGCGCTACCCCGCCGGAACCGTGGTCGAGGGTCGCGTCCGCAACCTCACCGACTTCGGCGCCTTCATCGAGATCGAGGACGGCATCGACGGCCTGGTGCACGTCTCCAATCTTTCTTGGACCAAGCGCGTCAAGCATCCTTCCGAGATCGTCAAGAAGGGTGAGAAGGTCAAGGCTGTCGTTCTCGGCGTCGAGCCGCAGAACCGCCGCCTCTCGCTGGGCATCAAGCAGCTTCAGCCCGATGTTTGGGAGAGCTTCTTCGCCGCCCATCGTGTCGGCGACGTGGTGCATGGCAAGGTGCTTCGCACCGCGCAGTTCGGCGCTTTTGTCGAGATCGCGGAGGGCGTGGAAGGTCTTTGCCACATCTCCGAGGCCGGCGACGACGGCACCAGCAAGCTCGATCAGGGCCAGGAGCACGAGTTCAAGATCATCAAGATCAACGTGGAAGAGAAAAAAGTCGGGCTCAGCCTGCGCGCTGTCGGTCAAGAAGCCAGCCGCGCCCAGGTCGAGCACTACAAGGATACGGCCCACAAGGCGCCTGTCTCCAGCTCCACCACGACTCTGGGCGATCTCATCAACTGGCGCAAGACCGAGCGCTAAACAACAGTGCTCAGTTGTCAGTTACTACCACGGCCACCCGCAAGGGTGGCCGTGGTGCGTTGTCGCCAACCCGCTGACCCGCATCTTCCGCGAAGCGGATGCAAACGCGCAGTATCTATCTGGAAAACATCCTCGAAACCGCAGTTCAACTCTGGGTCTGATGCTGAATACTCGATCAGGTAATTATTAACAAGGGACTGTTTGTCGGTGTGAAATCGCTTGTTTGCCTACCGAAGACCGCAGTCGGAAAACATCTGTAGATTCCTGGTTGAGACGCTTCTCGTCGGTAAATCGCCCTCGGTTCTTCATCGATCCCCGTGCCGGGGCTTGATCGGGGCTTTCCTCGAACGTTAAAATGAATAGATCACGCGAAAAGAGAATCATGACGCTATTGCAGACGGAAATGCCTCAGCGCACTCAGGATCTTCTCGACCTGGAAGACCAATTCGGAGCGCACAACTATCATCCTCTCGATGTAGTGATCGAGCGCGCCGCGGGCGTCTGGGTCTACGACGTCGATGGCAAGCGTTATCTGGATTGTCTGGCCGCCTATTCCGCGGTCAATCAGGGCCACTGTCACCCGCGGATTCTGCAAACCCTGCATGAACAGGCCGACAAAGTCACCTTGACCTCGCGTGCCTTCCGCAACGAGCAGTTGCCGCTGTTCTGCAGCGAACTCCACGAACTGACCGGCTTCGAGATGGTGCTGCCCATGAACTCCGGCGCCGAAGCGGTCGAGTCGGCGGTCAAGGCGGCGCGCAAGTGGGGCTACAAGGTCAAGGGCATTCCCCAGGACAAGGCGGAGATCATCGTCTGCGCCGGCAACTTCCATGGGCGCACGGTTACCGTGGTCAGTTTCTCCAGCGACGAGCAGTACCGCGACGGCTTTGGCCCTTTCACGCCCGGCTTCAAGATCGTTCCCTATGGCGACATCGAGGCCCTGCGCGACGCCATCACCCCGAATACCTGCGCTTTTCTGGTCGAACCCATTCAGGGCGAGGCGGGCATCGTGATTCCCCCCGCGGGCTATCTCAGCCAGGCGGCCGCGCTCTGCAAGGAGAACAACGCCCTGCTCATGCTCGACGAGATCCAGTCCGGCCTGGGACGCACCGGCAAGCTCTTCGCCTACATGCATGAAGAAATCGTGCCCGATGTATTGATCGTCGGCAAAGCCCTGGCCGGAGGCTTCTATCCGGTTTCGGCGGTCCTGGCCTCCGCCGAGGTCCTGGGCGTATTCCGTCCCGGCGACCACGGCAGCACCTTCGGCGGTAATCCGCTGGGTTGCGCTGTGGCCCGAACTGCGCTGCGCGTCATCATAGAAGAGAAACTGGTGGAGCGGTCGGCGGAATTGGGCGGCTACTTCCTGGCCCGCTTGCAGGCGCTGCAAGGTTCCCTCATCAAGGAAGTGCGCGGACGCGGCATGTGGATCGGCATCGAGCTCAACGAGAAGGCGCGCCCCTATTGCGAAGCTCTGAAGGAAGAGGGCATCCTCTGCAAGGAGACCCACGACCGCGTGATTCGCATCGCGCCCCCTCTGGTCATCACCCGCGAAGAGATCGACTGGGCCATGGAGCGCATCGCCAAGGTCCTGCAAAAGTAGGGCAAGAACCGGTCGAACCAGCGGCTTTCGTTCCCCCAGGGAATTGTCATTCTGTGCCGTCCGCCTCGCCAGGCCGAGTTACGGCAGGGATTGCGCCCATGGGCGCCCCGGAGGAGCGGCAGGAAAATAGCCCAGGGCAAGCGCAGCGCAGCCCTGGGAAAGCAGCCAAATGGATCTTTGCGCCCCGTAGGCGGCGCGGTGAAACGCAGCCGGACCAGCTCCGTTCATCCGGACCAGCTCCGTTCATTAGGAGCGCGGCGAACAATTTGCGGTTTTACACGATCCCGTCGGGGCATACCGAAACCCCGATCTTTCACTTTGCCCAGGAGGACAAGTGTTTGATCTTATTTATGTTATTTGACAATACAAAGTTCCGGGCCCAATAAATCCTTGAGAATCCGGGAAAATCAGAAGCTCGATTCCGCCTGTTTGCTCAGCGCGCGCAGCAACACCGTGATGCCCAGCGCCGCAAGCACCGAGACCAGGGAGAAGAGGAAGACGCTGGCATAGCCCCAATGGCCGATCACCGCCCCGGCCAGGGGGCCGGTGAGGAAGAAGGAGACGTCGGCAAAGGCGGTGTAGACGCCCAATGCGGCGCCGCGATTGTTCTCCGTGACCCGCTTGACCGCCTCCACGCCCAGCGCGGGAAAGACCAGCGAGAAGCCCAGGCCGGTGAAGGCCGCGCCCAGTAGCGCCATCCACGGCCCCGCAGCCTGCCACATCAGGATGGTGCCCACCGACTCGGTCACCAGACAGGCGATGCCCACTGGGTAACCTCCGTAGCGGTCGATGGTGTGGATGAAAAGAAGACGGGCAAGGATGAAGGCCACCCCAAAGGAAGTCAGGCAGAGCGCCGCTCCATTCCAGTGGCGGCTGGCGTAAAAAAGGGTGATGAAGGTGGCTAGCACCGAGTAGCCCACCCCGCCCAGCGCCAGTCCCATGCCGTGCGGGGCAACCCGGCCCAGCACGTGGCTGAAGGGCAGGTGCTCGCCATGCACAACGGCAACCGGTTCCTTGCGGCTGGCGCGCAGCAGGCTGTAGGCGCAGATCAGCAGGGTAAGCAGGCCGATCGAGCCGAGTCCCCAGCGCTGGTTCAGGATCACCCCCAGCGGCGCCCCAATGGCCATGGCGCCATAGGTACTGATGCCGTTAAAGGAGATCATCTTGGCGGTGAACTCGGGGCCGGCGCTGGTGATGCCCCACAGCGTCGAGCCGGTCGAGCCCAGACTCTCGCCTATGCCCAAAAAGAGGCGGCTGAGGATCAGCAGGCTGAAGCTGAGCCAGACAATATGGTGGGCAAAGGCGGCCAGCATCAACACCGCGCCGCTCACCGAACAGGCGCTCATCCCCCACAGCACGGAAACCTTGGCCCCGTAGCGGTCGCTGATGCGCCCCGCCCAGGGGCGGCTGGCCAGGGTGGCGATGTACTGGATGCTGATGACCAGCCCGGCCAGCGCTGCGCTGTAGTGCATATCCAGATGGACGTAGGGCGGCAGCACTGCCAGCGGCAGCCCGATGGAGAAGTAAACAATGAAGGTGAAGAAGGCGAATCCGGCCAGATGCCGGTTGCTGCCTTTGCAGACAGTAGGTGGGGCGGCAGGGCGGCGGGCGGGCGTAGATTTCATGATGGGCGAGCTGACCTGCGGGGCGAAGTGGTCAGTCCACAGTATAGCGGAAGTGTCGATGCGGGGAAAGCAACCATTTTGAAAAATCGATTTTCTCGAATTCATCCGAGCAGATGCTGGCGAAAAAGTCCTTTCCTGTTTGCGGCGCGCCGCAAAGGCAATTCGCCTCGGCCTACACTGAAGACATGGCTTCGTTTCATCTCGAACACTTCGGTTGCCGCGCCGCCCGCGCCGATGGCGAGGCGATCGCCGATCATCTTCGCTCCGCCGGGTGCTGCGCGGGCCTGCCTCTTGAGGCCGACGTGGTCGTGGTCAATACCTGCAGCGTAACCGCCGAGGCCGACCGCGCCGCCCGCGCCTTCATTCGCCGCGCCCATCGCAATAATCCCGCCGCGCGCATCGTCGTTACCGGTTGCTACGCCCAGCGCGCTCCCCAGGAGCTGGCGGCGATGGCGGGCGTGGCCGCAGTGGTGGGCAACAGCCACAAGGCGCTGGCCCCGCAGATCGTTTTGGATTTGGCCAGGCAGAGCGGTGCTCTTCCAGATCAAGGCGCCGGGCAGTCGTCTGGCTTTGTCGCTGCCGCATCGCTCCTCACCGTAGGCGGCGTCGCCGGCCAGGCGGCAATCTGGGCCGACGACCGCTTTGCCCACTCCTTTCTGGAAGAGGCGCAACTCACCCCCGGCGCCCAGACCCGGCCCAACCTCAAGATTCAGGAGGGTTGCGGGAACCGCTGTTCGTTTTGCGTCATTCCCCAGACCCGCGGCTCCTCGCGGAGTCTTCCCCTCGCCGCTGTCCTTCGTCAGGTAGGAGGATTCGTCGCCTCCGGAGGCCAGGAACTGGTGCTCAGCGGCATTAACCTGGGCCGCTGGGGCCGCGATCTCGGGTTTGCTCCCGCAGGCGGTGGTCCAGCTTCGCTTGCCGGCCTGGTCAGGAGAATTCTTTCCACTACCGCGCTGCCGCGACTGCGCCTGAGCTCCATCGAACCCATGGACTGGGATGCGGAGCTGATCGCCGTGCTGGCCGAGTTTGCCGGGCGGTCGCTGTCCAACCCGCGGCTGGCGCGCCACGTTCATTTGCCCTTGCAATCGGGTTCCGACGCCGTTTTGCGTCGCATGTTCCGCCGCTATCGCCCCTGGCACTATGCGCAGAAGGTTGACGCTCTGCTGCGCGCCGTCGGGCCCGACCTCACCCTGGGGGCGGATGTGATGGTGGGCTTTCCCGGCGAGAGCGAGGCGGAATTCGAGGAGACGCTGGCGCTGATCCGCGCGCTTCCCTTTGGCTACCTCCACCTTTTTCCCTTTTCGCCCCGCCCTGGCACCGCCGCCTGGGCATTGCATGCAGCAGCGCCAGTGAAGCCGAGGATCGTAGAAGAGCGCATGAGCCAACTGCGCGCCCTCGCCGCGGAGAAGAGCCGGGCGCACCGGATGAGTTTT
>Ga0326728_10024834_pt1 | contig 10802 bp, 8 predicted proteins | sample MB3enrmetagenome_FD_207602 | JGI IMG/M metagenome (GOLD analysis project Ga0326728, IMG submission 207602) | Lab enriched peat soil microbial communities from McLean, Ithaca, NY, United States - MB31MN | ecosystem: Environmental > Terrestrial > Soil > Wetlands > Peat | place: USA: New York...
CGCGATGATGAATCCAACTTCACCCGCCACCAATTCGTCGACTTCCACCGGCTTCGGCGTGAGCGTGCCCAGAGTTTCCACCTGAAAAACCCGCCCGTTCGACCACAGCCGGATCTTCTGCCCCTTGCGCAGCCTGCCCTCGAAAACCCGCGCCAGCACCACCACACCGCGATACGGATCGAACCACGAATCGAAGAGCAGCACCTGTAAATGCCGATCCGGCGCGCCTTTGGGCGGCGGAATCCGCTTCACGATCGCCTCCAGCACATCCGGCACGCCCTGCCCTGTCTTCGCGCTGATCAGCAGAGCATCCGTCGCATCCAGCCCCACCGCGCCCTCGATCATTTCCTTGGTGCGCGGAATGTCGGCGCTCTGCAAGTCGATCTTGTTGATCACCGGAATAATTTCCAACCCGTGATTGATCGCGAGATACGAGTTCGCCAGCGTCTGCGCTTCTACTCCTTGCGAGGCGTCCACCACCAGCAGCGCCCCTTCGCAGGCCGCGAGCGAGCGCGACACTTCGTAGGAAAAATCCACATGCCCCGGCGTATCGATCAGGTTAAGCTGGTAAATCTGTCCATCCTGTGCTGGATACAACATGCGGACAGCGTGGGCCTTGATGGTGATGCCGCGCTCCCGCTCCAGGTCCATCGAGTCGAGGACCTGCTCCTGCATTTCGCGCATGGCGAGCGAGCCGGTCAGCTCCAGCAGCCGGTCGGCGAGCGTGGATTTCCCGTGATCGATATGCGCAATAATCGCAAAATTGCGAATGCGAGCGGCTTCCATGAATGTAGCTCGATTCTATCAGGGGCTATCACTCGGCAGATCGCGATTGCTCGCGGAGATTTCTGTCCGCGGAATTTCGCGGACGCCCCGGTATGGGGCACACCACGCTACTTCTCCGGCAGATTCGCCTTCAGAAACGTCATTAAGTTCTCTCCCATAATCATCCGGATCTCCGGCTCGGAATAGCCCGCTTCCAGCATGGCATCGGTGATTTCAACCACTCCCGTCGTGTCGAACGGAGCGGTCACGGCCCCGTCGAAGTCCGAACCGAGCGCCACATGTTCCACACCCACCCGGCCGGAAACATAGCGCATCGCCTTCACAATCGCCCGCGCATCCGTCCCGCAAGTCGCCGTACCCCAATACCCAATGCCGATCAATCCGCCCTTAGCCGCCACTGCTCGAATCTGATCGTCGCTCAGGTTCCGGTTGTTGTCGCATGTACCCTTGACGCCCGTGTGCGAAACGACCACCGGACGGCTGGCAATCGCCAGCACATCTTCAATCGTTTTTGGCGATGCATGGGCCAGATCCACAATCATGTGCCGCGCTTCCATTTGCCGCACCCACTCGCGGCCTTTTTCCGTAAGGCCGCTTTTGCGCACTCCCGCCGACGAGCCGCCAATATCATTATCGAAAAAATGGCTGGGCGACATCATCCGGTATCCGGCGCGATAAAGAACGTCGAGATTCTCCAGCTTGCCGTCAAGCGCGTGCGCCCCTTCGATCGAAAGCAGTCCAGCCGTGAGCCTCGCATCGTTCCGGCGCCGTTCCAGGTAGGTGGAGAGATCGTCCGCGCTCTCAATCACCACAAAACCGCCTCGCGATCCACGCGCGAACTGATGCAGGCGCCGCGCCTGATAGAGCGCCCTTTCGGTCAGGCTATTCCAGGTCCTGGATGGCCAGAGATCCACAAGCGCCAGCCAGAAAATGTTATCGCCCTTGTCTTCATTGCTCTCGATGTTCAATCCGCGCGGGCTCTTGGTAGGCAGCGAGAATACTTGCAGCGCCACGTTGCCATCCGCCAGACGCGGAATGTCCACCTGCCCGTAAGAGTTGCGTTGCAGCAGGTCTCGCCCCCACAAGAGCGAATCGGCGTGAAGGTCGGCGATGGTGAGTTCCTTGTGCAGCTTCAGCGCCCGCTCCGATGCCATGTAAGGCGGCTTCTTCACCAGCTTGTTCTGGTTTTCGTCCACTAACCGCGGGATCTGAAAGAAGAACGCGGCCACGATGCACAGTACCACCAGAGTGATTTGAACTGATCGTCTCCGCACAAAACCTCCCAGTGTTCGCGCAGGCTGCTGAAAAAAATTTCGTACTAGCCCGCCGCATTAGCTTTTCCGCCGGTAGAAATGCGTCTTGCCGCGTCTCCGCGTAAAATCGGGCAACCCTTTAGGCGTTGGCATCGAATGTCGATTCTTCCGCTGTCTGCGCCTGGCGTCACTTCGATAGCGCCCCCAGCGCCTCGCGAAACAGCACATCGAAACTCTGCGGACTCTTCCCCGCCCGCGCCCCGAGCAGCGATTTCTCCGCCGCCGCCCGCTGATAGCCCAAATTTACCAGCGCGGAAATTACATCTTCCTCCACCGCGCTCACGGGCGCTGCGCTCGCTTGCAACCCTCCCGCCGCCGGCAGCTTGTCGCGCAGTTCCAGGACCATGCGCTCCGCTGTCTTCTTCCCGATTCCCGGAATCCGCGTCAGCCGCGCCAAGTCGCCTCCGCGAATCGCTTCCACCATCTCGCCCGCCGCCATCCCGCTCAGGATCGTTATCGCCAGCTTCGGACCAATCCCGCTCACCGTCAGCAGCTTCTCAAATAGCTTCTTCTCGGCCAGCCGCAAAAATCCGTACAAGCTCAGCGCATCCTCGCGCACATGCGTGTGAATGTGGAGCGCGACTTCCGCCCCCGCCGCCGGCATTTCCGTGAACGTCGGCACCGTGATCGCAACCTCATAGCCGACCCCATGCGTCTCCACTATCGCCTGGTTCGGATGTTTCGCCAGCAACGTTCCTCGAAGATGCGCAATCATCGAACGTATTGTACGGCAGTCCGCCGTCGCGCCAATAAAAACACACTTTTCCTTTCCCTTCCACAGGAAGTTTCACCGCTCCACAGTTTTTACACAATCGAACCCCACTTTGCCGTTGCGTTAATTCCTCCGCTGCCGCAAAGTGCTTGCAGTCAAAAGCGTGAGATGTTCTGGATCCGTTCCCGTTAGGGTTCGGCGTTGCCGGTGATTTTCTCGAGAGTGAGTCGCCGGGGGAATTCGGCCCTTGTCCAGTGTGCCGGTGCCCGGGCTTTGCGGCCTCCTCGGAAGTCCTTCTTCCAAGAAGGATGGATGCGCCGAATCCTAACCCTGAAGCGCAAGCCTCAGGTGATCGTCGATCGCTGTGCACTTTTACGAGTGCGTGTGCCATGGTACGGCGATCTTTCGCACAAGCGAAAGACGGATTTCGGAACGTCCGCGATAACAATGCGGCCTGGGTGGCTGGCCCAGGCCGCATTTGTTTTTGAGGTCGCGGTTCGTTTTCTTTCTTTGTGCAATTCGACAGCCAAAATTTTAGAGCGGATTCGCCGTTGCTGTATCCCGCTCGTGTGGGACGGGCGCTCTCGCCCGTCCTAGCCGAGCGCAGCTCGGCCTCTGCCCTTAGCTACAGCAACTCTGGATTCGCCATAAAGACGGTTTGACGCTGTTCCCGTGCGCTCCGTATAATGCAAAGCGTCCACACCCTGATCGTCAGGTTGCGGTTCGGCGTGAGGAGGGCTGGGCATGGTTCGCGCTTCGCGCGCTCGCTGCGCCGGCTTCAGGTCTCTAGTTTCAGGTCATGCTTCAGGACTTATGACTGATAGGCTCGGGTTGCGATCAGCCTCGTTGAGCCCAGCGAGCTGCAAGCTTCCAGCATTTCCGAAAAATCCGAAGGAGTTTAAGGATCCAATGATTAAGAAGTTTGCGAGCATCACCGTGGCCGTTGTCTTCGGCCTTTCCCTCTTCGCTCTGGCCCAAACCGAACCGGCTGCACCGGCACCCAACGCTCCCTCCGCTGGCGCAGCCGCGGCGGCCAAGGCGACCGGCACCAAAGTCGGCACCATCAACATCGAACAGGCGATCTTCGCCTCCAACGAAGGACGGCGCGATTTCGAAGCGCTCAGCAAAAAGTTTGAACCCAAGCAAAACGAACTGAAGGGCTTGAACGACGAAATCGACAGCCTCAAGAAACAGCTCAGTGCCCAGCAGGACAAGTTGAATGACGAAGCGCGCGAAAAGCTGGTCAAACAGATCGAGACCAAGCAGAAGAGTTTCGAGCGCGCTTCGCAGGACGCGCAGGAGGATTTCCAGAACCAGCAGGGCGAGATTGGAAATAAAATCCTCAGCAAGATGGCGCCACTCATCGTGAAGTACTCCAGCGACAACGGTTACGGCATGATCCTGGATACCTCCCAACAGTGGCCCCGCGGTCCCGTGATCTGGTACGGACCGGCCGTGGATATCACGCAACCGATCGTGGATGCCTACAACGTTCAATCCGGCGTTGCGGCGCCCGCTGCGGGCAGTACGCCTACCAAGCCCGTAAAGCCGGCAACCGCCAAACCCGCTGCGCCTGCAAGCACTCCGCCAAAAAACTAGGGACACCGCTCGGGGAGTTTCAGTTCCAATTTATTTACTAAGACCGCGTGCCAACGCGGTCTTTTTTTGTGAACTGCGAGTGGTATCTCGCGGCCAGTAACTAACTTTTGTTTTCGCCGTACTTCCCCACTCGGAAACAAATTGCCAGCCGCAGGTGTCTGTACCGGTAGCGGTCGAGTTTAGGAGGACACCATGATCCGCACAACGATGATTGGCACACCGATGTTCAGCGCTCTCGAAAGCGCCTGGGACCATTCCGCCCGTCGCCGGTGGACGACGCTCGCATCCTTCACCATGCAAGCCTTGGGCCTGAGTTTGCTGATCGCCATCTCGTTTATCTGGGTTGAGCGCCCACCGCTCGTACATTGGCTGCAATTCACCGCGCCCGCCACGTTTGCGCCACATGTGGAAACACAACAGACCCAGCGCGGGCATGGTGCGACGGGTGCGGTCGCCGGCCCACGTTTGGAACCGATTGTTACACCGTCATCCGTCCCTCGAAATATTTCGACTGCTAGCGATCCGGGATCTGGTGTAGTGGCGCCGGATTTGGTAAATACCGGCTATGGGCCGGGTGGCGGAACCGGCGATGGCGTTCCCTATGGCTTGGGAGATATGCACATCGTGATTCCAACGCGCCTGGCCCGCCCGGCCCCGATTAAGCCCCTGGTTGTATCGCACCTAGAGGAGGCTAATCTCATCTACCGCGTCCAGCCGACCTACCCGACTCTCGCCCGCACGGCGCGGATCCAGGGCACGGTCGAGTTGCGGGCGATCGTGAGCAAGGCCGGGACGATCGAAAACCTAGCCGTGGTCAGTGGACACCCCATGCTGGTCTCGTCTGCGATTGAGGCGGTCCGCCAATGGCGCTACCGCCCGTACCTGCTCAACAACGAACCCATCGAAGTGGCGACCGAAATCACGGTGAACTTTGTGTTGTCGGGCTCCTAAGGGTAAGAGTTATGAAATTAAGATGCGATTAGGTTGTCGATAGTTTGAGAGAGCATGGTTTTACATGCCGCGGAAAAACTTGGGCGCTCTTGTCCAGCCGGGGACATACTTCTATCGGGGTATCGCTTTGACGATACCCCGATTTTTCCCGGAACTTTCCTAACCAAAACCCCGTATCTACGTCTGAGTACCTAGGGAAAGTCTGATTAAGTCGCTGGTGCCTCCGTGCACCCCTGTGTCCCCTGTGGTTCAAGGTTTTCGGCGGTATTGAATCGGAGTTTCCCTGGATCGACTTGTGTCCCGGTACTGGAGAACCACCGCTATGCGCAAAATCAGCCTGTCTCTGTTCGCCACCCTACTCGCCTTCACCGCCTTCGCGCATGCCGACGATTGGTCGAAGACTTACACCCTGACCGGCAAGCCCGAGTTGCGCGTCGAAGCCCGCGACGCCAGCGTTCGCATCGAGAGCTGGGACCAAAACAAGATCGAGGCGCGCGTAACCACCCACGGCTGGCACATCGGGGGCGGCGGCCTCGAAATCATCGAACATCAGCAGGGAAATGCGGTCGACATCGAGTTACGAGAGCCGCACCACATTAATTTCTTCTTCTCAATCGACGCCCGCCACACCGAACTCGAAATCCACATGCCTCGCACCGCGAAAATCAATGCCCACACCGGCGACGGCGATGTCGTAGCCAAGAGTCTGGCGGGCGAGCTGGATTTCACCACCGGCGACGGCCGCCTTGAACTCGACGATGTCGATGGCACCCTCCGCGCCCACACCAGCGACGGCTCCGTGCGCGTTTCGGGACGCTTCGACGTCCTCGAATTGCGCACCAGCGACGGTCGCGTGGAAGTCGAGGCCCGGCCCGGCTCTCAAATTCGCGAGCCGTGGGACATTCGCAGCTCCGATGGCAGCGTCACCCTCAGGATCCCCGCAAATCTCGCCGCCAACGTTGAACTCCACACTAGCGACGGCAGCATCACCACCAACATTCCCATCGCCGTGGAAGGCAGTTTCGGTAGCCACGATATCCATGGCAAGTTGAACGGCGGTGGCAACCGTTTGACCGTGAACACCAGCGACGGCTCCGTGACGCTGGATAAATTCTGAACGAAGCGATAATCTCAGAGTGCGTTTTCGCGCCCTAATATTTATATGAACTGGAAAATCTCCGCTCTGCTTCTGGCGGCGCTGCTCGCCGCTATGCCCGTCTTTGCCCAACACTCTTCCTCCAACTCAACTTCCTCCGGACCCGTGCTCGACGTTTCCGCCATGGACCAGACCATCGACCCCTGCGTCGACTTCTACACCTACTCCTGCGGCGGGTGGATCAAGAAAAATCCGATTCCGCCCGATCAATCGAGCTGGAGCACCTACGGCAAGCTCGAGGACGACAACCGCGCCCAGTTGCGTGCGATTCTGGAAGCAGCGGCAACACCCAACGCCGCGCGCGACGCCGTCACACAAAAGATCGGCGATTACTACGCCTCCTGCATGGATGAGGCCGCCATTGATAAGCTCGGCGTCAAGCCTCTGTTGCCCGAGCTGGCGCGTATCTCAAGCCTGAAGTCGAAGCAGGATCTGGCCGAATATGCCGCGACCGCCCAGTTCCCGCCTTCGCTCGGCGACGGGGGAATGCTGTTCGCCTTCCGCTCGAATCAGGACTTCAAAGACTCCACCGAGGTCATCGCCGAGGCCGATCAGGGCGGACTCGGTCTGCCCGATCGCGATTACTATTTGAAAGACGACGCCAAGTCCGAAGAACTGCGCAAGGCCTACCTCGCCCACGTCGCCAAGATGTTCGAGTTGGTTGGAGACTCGCCCGCCGACGCCGCCACCGAAGCCGCCACCGTGATGCGCATCGAAACCGATCTCGCCAAAGGCCAGATGACCCGCGTCGAACGCCGCGATCCGCCCAGCCTCTATCACAAAATGAGCGTGGAGGAACTCCAAAAACTGGCCCCCGCTTTCGGCTGGAACGCCTATCTAACCAAAACTGGCATGGGATCGCTCAACACTCTGAACGTCGTGACGCCCACCTATTTCCACGTCATGAGCGAAGAGCTCGAAAAGGTTAGCCTCGCCGACTGGAAAACCTATCTGCGCTGGCACGCCGTCCACAGCGCGGCCACCAGTCTTTCCGCCACCTTCGTAAAAGAAAATTTTGATTTTTACGGTAGGACCCTGCGCGGACAAGAGCAGTTGCCGCCGCGCTGGAAGCGCTGCACCAACGACGTGGATGAGGACCTCGGAGAAGCCCTGGGGCAGGCCTATGTAGAAAAATACTTCAGCCCCGAGGCCAAACAAGCGGCGCTGAAAATTGTGAAAGAAGTCGAAGCGGCCATGCAAAGCGAGATCCAGGCCCTGCCGTGGATGGGCGCCGCCACCAAGGAACAGGCCCTCATCAAGCTGCACGCCATCGCCAACAAGATCGGTTATCCCGACAACTGGCGCGACTACAGCGCCCTCGCCATCGTCCGCGGAGACGAAATCGGAAACTCCGAACGCGCTTCCTGGTTCGAGTTTCACCGTCAGCTCGCGAAAATCGGCAAGCCTGTCGACCACAAGGAGTGGGGCATGACCCCGCCCACCGTCAACGCAGAATACGATCCGCAGAAAAACGACATCAACTTTCCCGCTGGAGTCCTCCAGCCGCCGCTCTTCAGCGCTCTTTCAGACGCTGCTCCGAACTACGGCAATACTGGCGCCACCATGGGCCACGAACTCACCCACGCCTTTGACGACGAGGGCAGCCAGTTCGACGCCCAAGGCAATCTGCGCGACTGGTGGACCGACGCCGACCGCAAGGAATTCCAGCAGCGCGCCCAATGCGTGGTTGACCAATTCTCCGGATACACGATCATCGACGACATCAAGGTCAACGGCAAACTCACCAACGGCGAGGACCTGGCCGATCTAGGCGGAACCCTTTTGGCCTATCTAGCCTGGAAGGAAGACACGAAAAACCAAAAACTCGAGCCGCTCGATGGCTTGACGCCCGAGCAGCGCTTCTTCGTCGCCTACGGCCAGAGTTGGTGCACCAACGAGCGCGATGAGAATAAGCGGATGCGCGCCACGGTCGATCCGCACTCGCCCGAAAAGTATCGAGTCAATGGTGTGGTCTCGAACCTGGCCGAATTTCGCGCCGCCTTTCACTGCCAGCCCGGCCAGCCCATGGTGCGCGAAAATGCCTGCCGCGTCTGGTAGCTTCGCTTCTAGCAGCTTGCGGAAAAAGTCGTTTTCGCCCCTGTTTTTGGGTGGCGCAGCGCTTCAGCGCTGCGGTAAGTGCATTATTATGACTGCGGCTTCAGCCGCTGAGGTCACGGTTTTTGCTCCGGGACGACTTTTCCCGCAGCCTTCTATAGACGGGGCTTTACCCCGTCTCTCCTCGAAACCCTACCCGCGCTCGAACGCGTGTTTCTCGTCGAGCTGCCGTTGCGCCGCCGCCATCTCCGCTTCGAACCTTTCGCCTTGATTCATCAGCGTGGGCAGCGCAGTCGCATATCGCCGCGCCAGAGTGAACAGTCCCTGCCGCGCCAGTTCTGCCGCGATTTCCGCAATGTGATCGCACGTAGTCTCGACGTATAATGCCTCCGCCGGGTCGCCCAGCCAAACATCTCCGCCCACCAAAAGCGTCTGCCAATACACTTTGCGCTCGATCATCCGCGCCATCTCTTCGTCGTTCGCCTTGCCGAAAATCCACTGCTTGAGTTTGAAGCTGTAGTAGCGGCTGGAAAAGAGCAGCGGCACCAACTTTCCGGATTTCACGAACTCCATCTGCTTCCGGTCGATCTCCTTGCGCAGGGCGTTGATCACCGGCCCTTCTGTGTCTTTTGCGTCCAGCGATGGCAGGGCTTCCCGCAGCGTCACGGAAAGATTTACCGCCACCAGCGCCCGCAGGCCTTCGGAATTTTCCAGCGTGATCGCCGCATGCAACACGTCAAAGTCCGCGCCCGACGTGGCATGGCGAAAAGGCCACTCCAGCCGAAAACTAAGCGGCAGGCCGGTGCGTGTTACATAGATGGTCTTCGATGTAGTAGTTTCGTTCGAGCTGCTCATAGTTGTTTGTTGTTCCTTGCCAACGTTGTCGTTAAAGCTGTCCCACAGATATCGAAGCCTCTCATTGCGCAAGCCATGGACTGCGATTCAAAGACCATCGCTTCGAATCGAGAGGGTTTCCCCCGCGTTCCCCTGTGCCCCCCTGTGGTTAAGGGTTTCCCGCCGTTGGAAGCCGTCCCACCGTCGGCCCCAAGCGATTCTCGAAGTCCACAGCTCTTCAGTATGCTTGCCCGCTATAGCCCCGCGCTCTTCTCCGCAATCAGCTTCTTGACTTTCTCGACGAACTCAGCCGTCGTCATATCTTCGGTCTTCTCCTTGCCGCGGGTGCGCACGTTGACTTTGTTGGCTTCGGCTTCTTTGTCTCCGACGACCAGCAGAAATGGCACTTTCTGCATGGCGTGTTCGCGGATTTTCGCGTTCATCTTTTCGTTGCGGGCATCGACTTCCACGCGCACGCCCACCGTTCGCAGTTGCGCAGCAACTTTTTCCGCGTACTCCGAATGCCGCTCGGCGATGGGAATCATCGCCACCTGCACCGGCGAAAGCCATACCGGGAACGCTCCCGCGTAGTGCTCGATGAGCACGCCGAAGAAGCGCTCGACCGATCCGTAGAGCGCGCGGTGCACCATGACGGGCTGCTTGCGCGAACCGTCTTCCGCCACGTATTCGAGCTGGAAGCGTTGTGGCAGGTTGAAGTCGAACTGCACGGTCGAGAGCTGCCACAGGCGTCCGATCGCGTCCACCAGCTTCACGTCGATCTTCGGCCCGTAAAACGCGGCTTCACCCGGCATTGTTTTGTATTCGATATTCAGCCTCTTCAGCGCGCTTTCGAGCGAGTGGTTGGCGAGGTTCCACTGCTCTTCACTGCCCAGGAAGCTCTTCTTGTCGTTCGGGTCCCAGGTGGAAAGCTCGGTCTGGAACTGGTCGAAGCCGAAGGCCTTCAGCACGGCGAGCGCGAACTCCAGGCACCCTACGATTTCGTTTTCAATCTGTTCGGGAGTGCAGAAGATGTGCGCGTCGTCCTGCGTAAAACCGCGCACGCGCAGCAGCCCGTGCATCACACCCGAACGCTCGTAGCGATAAACCGTGCCCAGTTCGCCGAGCCGCACCGGCAGATCGCGATACGATTTCAGCGAATCTTTGTAGATCAATATGTGGCCCGGGCAATTCATCGGCTTGAGGCGATATTCGGCGTCGTCAAGTTCCATCGCGTCGAACATGTTCTGCGAGTAATAGCCCTCGTGGCCCGAGGTATGGAACAACTGCCGCCGCGACACATGCGGCGTGCAGACCAGCGAGTAGCCGCGCCGCAAATACTCTTCGCGCATCCAGTCTTCCATCTCTTTGCGGATGATCCCGCCCTTCGGATGCCAGA
>Ga0326728_10024835_pt1 | contig 10802 bp, 12 predicted proteins | sample MB3enrmetagenome_FD_207602 | JGI IMG/M metagenome (GOLD analysis project Ga0326728, IMG submission 207602) | Lab enriched peat soil microbial communities from McLean, Ithaca, NY, United States - MB31MN | ecosystem: Environmental > Terrestrial > Soil > Wetlands > Peat | place: USA: New York...
GAGACCCCTCTCGTATGGTATAAGCACACCGCCGAGAAAGAGGTCCCTTCCTTCCACGAGGGCATGCGCATCGTAGCCAAGGCCGACTCTCATGCGTCTGCCTTGATCTGCGTGAGGATGCCTTTCGCAATGACGAGGTCTTCCGGCGTCGTTATTTTGATGTTGTAAGGGGAGCCTTCGATCACTTTGACCTTCTTTCCGAGGTTTTCGATGAAGGTCGAGTCGTCGTAGCCGCAGAGCTTCTTTCCCATACCCTCCCGGTAGGCCTTGATAATGAGGTCATGCTTGAAGGTCTGAGGCGTCTGGATGTGCCAGAGGGAGTCCCTCTCCAGGGTCTTCAGCACAAAACCCTCCTTGGAGATGACCTTGATTGTATCCCTGGCCGGGATGGCAGGGATGATGGCGTCGAACATCTCCATGAGGGAGATCGACTTTTCGACGAAAGAGGGCGAGACAAAAGGGCGTGCGGCATCATGAACCATGACGACGTCGCAGGACTCGTCGATGGCCTCCAGTCCGTTCCGCACCGAGTCCTGTCTGAGTCGGCCGCCGACGACGAGCTTCACGATCTTGCTGAAATGGTACGTCTCCAGGATCTCCTCCTGTATGGTCGGCAGGTCCTTCTGGTTTACCACGAGGTAGATACCGTCGACGGCTCTGCATTCCTGAAACACCTGCAGCGTATGAACAATAATGGGCCTGTTGTCAAGGAGAAGAAGTTGTTTGTTCGTTGAAGAGCCCATCCGTTTGCCGGTTCCGCCGGCAAGGATTATGGCCAAAGTTCTCATGCTTACCTCACATGCTCTTCATAGTTGTAGTCTTCGGGGAAGTAGAACTCCTTTTCTGCCGCTTCTTTGAGCTTCGCAAAAATCATGCGGCCGGAGGTTGTCTGCAGGAGGCTTGTCACTACGACGTCCGCGGTCTTGCCGAGGAGCTTGCGCGCTTCATCTACGACCACCATGGTCCCGTCATCGAGGTATCCTATGCCCTGGCCGTACTCCTTGCCTTCCTTCACGATCTTAACGGAGAACTGCTCTCCCGGCAGAATTGCGGGTTTGAGTGCTGCTGCGAGCTCGTTCATGTTGAGCACGCTGATGCCCTGGAGCTCGGCGACTTTGTTGAGGTTATAATCGTTCGTGATGATCTTGCCCTGCAGGCTCTTCGCGAGGGCTATGAGCTTCGAATCGACATCCTTGAGACGGGGGAAATCGACATCCACGATCTTGACTTTCACCCGGTTCTGTTTCTGAAGCCTGTGCAGTATCTCGAGACCCCTCCTTCCCCTCGTCTTTCTCACCGGGTCCTGGAGGTCTGCGATGTGCTGGATCTCGTAAAGCACGAATTGAGGGATGATGAAGGCGCCTTCTATGAATCCCGTTTCACAGATGTCGGCGATCCTCCCGTCGATGATTGCGCTGGTGTCAAGGATCTTGTTCCCCTCGGACTCCTCCGTCTTGCCGAAGATGGGCACCCTCGAAAGATCCAGGGTATGGCTCTTCTTCTCCCCGATCCTGAAACCGAGATATCCCATGACAAAATAGAGGAGGATATAGATGGGCAGGGTTATGGGAACATCCTTTGCGTGGGTGAGAAGCAGCTTCGAGATGAAGAGGTTTGCGATGAAGAGGCCTACCGTGATACCCACCAATGTCCCGACGATGATCTTGAGAGGTATCTCCTTGAGCTTCTCCTCCACCTTTATCACGAGATAGCCGAGCACGAGCCCCAGGGCCGATCCCACCAAGCCGTACAGAGCGCTCCCGAACATCTCGTCTACGATAAAATACCCGGTGACAGCCGTTACCGCTATGAGAACGATCTGCGAGATAATGGTCAAGGACTTAGCCTTATGGGGTGTTTAGCCTTTTGAGTTGCTTGCGAAAATGCTTTCTATGTCGGTTACTATTTCTTCTTCGTCCTTGCTCAGGGCAATGGACAGTTCCTTCTTGATAAGGTTCCGAGCGGTTTCGAACATCTTCCTTTCGCCGAAGGAAAGCTCTTTCCACATCCTCAGACTGTAAAGCTCTCTCAACACCATAGCGATCTCGAAGATGGATCCGCTCTTGATGCGCTCCATATACTCTTTGTAGCGCCTGTTCCAAGGGGAATTATCGTGGATGAAGCTCGTGTCCTTCAGGATCTCGTAGACCTTGAGTACCTCCTCCTCCTCGATCACGTATCGGAGACCCGCATGATGGGCGCTTTCGACAGGTATCATGATCGTCATATCAGAATCAAGAATTCTCATGATATAGAAGGACTGCTTGGTTCCTGAGATAACCTTCTCTTCTATAGACTCTATTCTGCCTACGCCATGACCGGGATACACTGCGACTTCGCCTACTTTTAGCATTCATTCCCTCCATGTCACGGGGGATCTTCCCGTACGCCATTATTATACCAGCAATGAGAAACAAACTCAATGGCCCAGAACTGACGAACAGGTACGTGGGTCACGCTGTTTCCGCCTCATATTTGTGTGGAAAAAGCATGGGCCTTTTGGTATTATGATTGGATTAAGGTCCCATCGTCTAGGGGTCTAGGACGTCGGCCTCTCACGCCGGTAACGCGAGTTCGAATCTCGCTGGGACCATTTGTTGCGCTTCTCTCCAGGGGAAGCTTCAGACCCTTTTCGACGCGGCTGTCTCTTAACCGCGCTCGACCCATGTTCGGAGGGTTTCCCATGATGCCTATCGCTCCGTTGATGATCGAGCACCGCCTCATAGAACGCATGATCAAGGTGATGAAACGCGAGGCGGAGGCCATGGAGAAACAAGGCGAGGCAAGGCCTCAATTCATCGACGGGGCTGTCGATTTCATCAGAACCTACGCGGATAGGTGCCATCACGGGAAAGAAGAGGACATCCTCTTCCGCCTGCTCTCGGAAAAACCCATCTCCGGCCGCCACAAAGACGTCGTCGAGGAGCTGATACAGGAACACGTCCGGGCGAGAAACCTCACGGGACAGCTCGTTGCAGCAAAAGAACGATACGTCGCCGGCGACAATGGGGCCTTATCAGAGATCAGGAGAGTCATGTCACAGCTCGTCGACTTCTATCCGGTCCACATTGAAAAGGAAGACAGGCACTTCTTCATCCCCTGCATGGAGTATTTCAGCCAGCATGAACAGGATGTCATGCTGGAATCATTCGGGGAATTCGATAGGACCTTGATCCATGAAAAATACAGGGCGGTGATCCAGAAGTTCGAGGGGAAATAGGCCTGTCCTTTTTTAGCGTTCGGCACCGGAAGACACCGTCACGCGCCCAGGAACCTTTTGAATGCGTCAAGGGCGCGTCCGCGATGGCTTATCCTGTTCTTCTCGTCCCTGGTCATTTCTGCGAGGGATTTACCCGAGTCGGGGAGAATGAAGATGGGATCGAAGCCGAACCCCTCGCCTCCCCTCCTCTCGCTGCCGATGTAACCCCGAAGACTGCCATAAAAGATAAAGGCCAGCCCCCCGGCCGGCTCGTAGAAAACAAGGTATGCCTTGAAGACCGCCTTTCTCGCCTCCATGGGCACGCCCCGCAGCTCCTCAAGCAGCCTGTCTATCCTCTCGTCGTCGCTCGGGCCGTACCTGGCCGAGAAGGCCCCCGGTCTTCCCTGGAGTGCTTCCACTTCCAGGCCGGAGTCGTCCGCTAGGGTGTCCATGGCAAACCTATTCCCGATCTTCCTTGCCTTCTTGAGGGCGTTCTCCGGGTATGTCGCCATGTCCTCGACGATGTCGATCTTGTCGTCAAAATCTGCGAGGGAAAAGAAATCGTCGAACTTGCCGGAGAGGGAGCTCTTGATCTCCCCAAACTTGCCGGCATTGCCCGTTCCGATGATGATGCTTCTCATGATCTGGCGCGCTCTCTCTTGTGGCTGGCTCACAGTTAAGGGAGAGGCGTCGCTACGCCGGAAAAAGCGGGCCGAGAGCGGCCTTCTGGACCCGGGTGATCTCTGCGATGCCCTTGTGGGAGTACTCGTACATCATGTCGAACAGCTCTTTGGAGAAGGGTGCCTTTTCCGCGGTGCCCTGCACCTCGATGAGCATGCCCTTCCCTGTCATGACGAAGTTCATGTCCACCTCGGCATTCGCGTCTTCTTTGTACGAGAGGTCGAGGAGGGGCTCGCCGTTCACTATGCCGGCACTGATAGCGGCAATGGAGTCGCGAAGGGGAATTTTCTCGATGGCACCTCTCTTCTTCAGGCTCCAGAGGGCTTCCACAAGGGCAACGAAGCCGCCGGTGATGCTCGCCGTTCTCGTGCCGCCGTCTGCCTGAATCACGTCACAATCGACCCATATCGTGCGCTCGCCGATGACGTCGAGGTTCACGACTGCCCTGAGGGCCCTGCCTATAAGCCGCTGTATCTCGTGCGTTCTGCCGCCCACCTTCCCGGAGACGGATTCTCTCATCGTACGGGACTGGGTCGCCCTGGGCAGCATCGCGTATTCCGCTGTGAGCCAGCCTTTGCCCGAGTTCTTGAGAAAAGGCGGGACCTTTTCCTCGATGCTGATCCCGCAGATGACTTTCGTCTCGCCCATCTCAACAAGCACGGAACCGTCAGGGAACTTGAGGAAGTTCCTGGTGATCTTGAGATCTCTCATCTTGTCGTTCGACCTGCCGTTAGCCCTCATTTTGCCATCCTTTCCGTAAAATATCTCTCTACGCCCTCGCAAAGCTTGCGGACCGCGTCCTCCAGGTCTCCCTCTTTGTACTCTATCCTGACGAAAGCCCCCGGCATGGTGACGCCGAGGAGCGGGAAGAGCGGGAGATGCTTCACCTTCACCTTGAAGGGCCCGGCAATATCCGTTGCGAGGTGCTGGGATTCTTCTGCAAAGAGGCCCGGTATCTCATCAATGGTGAGAAAGCGGCCCTCTTCCTTTTTTGCATCCGTCATGGCTACCATGACCCCGGTCGCATCGCCCCTGACCAGCTGCAGGGCGAGGAAAACCTTAGCCGGGGAGCGATTGATCGCATTCACCTTCTCAATGTGCTTCTCCACCACGGCCTCGCCCTGGTAGATGCTCACTGGATGGCCCCTGCCTTCGAAGTACTGCTTTACAAACGCCCACTGCTGGGGGGCGTCCTCTCCGATCCTGTAGAAAACCAGGCTATTCCCATCGGCGCATGCACGGCAAGCGAGCATTGACAGGCAGACGGTAATGGCCAGAACCATCACGAACAAGGCCCGCTTCACCCTACCTCTTCTCCAGCACGTACTTCTCGAGGTTCACAGCCGCGAGAGCCCCGTCACCGACTGCTGTCGTGATCTGTCTCAGCGATTTCTTTCTCACGTCGCCCGCCGCAAACATGCCCTTCGTCTTCGTCTCAAGGCCCTCGTCCGTAACGACGAAGCCCACCGGATCAATATCGGCAAGGGGCCCGACCCACGCCGTGCCTGGATGGGACCCGACATAGAAGAAGACGCCGCTTAAGGGGAGGACCGATTCCTCGCGCGTCAACGCGTCCCGCAGCGTCAGCGACTCGACCAGGTCTTTCCCGTTGACACTCACGGGCACCTTATTCAGAAGGAACTCGATCTTGCTGTTTCTCTCGGCTCTGTCCTGCAGGATGCGCTGCGCCCTGAATTGCTCGCGCCTGTGGACGACATAAACCCGGGAGGTGATGTTTGCAAGGGTCAGGGCCTCCGACAAAGCCGAGTCTCCACCGCCGACCACAGCCACCTCCATTCCCCGGAAGAACATGCCATCGCAGGTGGCGCAATAGGAGATCCCTTTCCCCACAAACATATCCTCGCCTGGTATGTTCAGCTTTGCCGGCTCAGTCCCCATAGCGAGGATCAGGCCCAGAGAGCGATAAACATCTTTCTCCGTCCGGATCACGAACGTGCCTTCTTCATTGCGTGCCTCTCCGACCTCCGAGAACTCGGCAATGGGCAGGCCGAGCTTCCTCGCCTGCTCGGCCATCTTTCCCATAAGCTCCGCGCCCGATATGCCGTCGGGGAATCCGGGGTAGTTTTCGATATGCTCGGTATTCATCGGCGCTCCGCCGAGGAGCTGCTTCTCCAGAAGCAGTGTGCTGATCCCGGCCCTCATAAGGTAGATCCCTGCCGTGAGTCCCGCAGGCCCGCCCCCGATGATCACCGCCTCATACGCATCCATCGTGAACCCTCCATCCCGGACATAACTTAACACGTATCGGGCCGCCAAAACAGCCTCTCCCTTCTTCTTTAGCCGAAGCTGCGGCAAAAGCTTCGGAGAAACTCACGAAGCCACCGTGAGGGGAGGGAAGACCCATAGTGTAAAGAATCACGGCCCCATCTTCAATGGGTTGTCAGCTACGTGGATCGCGCCCTTGCGAAGGGTGGAAGGGTGGGGAGGCTTGAGGCGGTTGATGCTGACAAGGGGGAGCTGAGCCAAGGACAAAGCCTGCTGTAAGGCGAGCGAAGCGAGTCTCTGAGCGGGGAGGCTCCGCAGGCTTTGCCTGCGGAGGGGGTGCTTGAGCCGTGGGCAAAGGGTGGAAGGGTGGAAGGGTGGAAGGGTGGGGAGGGTGGGGAGGCTTGAGCGGCTGATGCTGACACGGGGGAGTTGAGCCAAGGACAAAGCCTGCGGTAAGGCGAGCGAAGCGAGTCTCTGAGCGGGGAGGCTCCGCAGGCTTTGCCTGCGGAGGGGGTGCTGAACCCCAATAATAGCGTGCTGAGCCCCATTAACTGCCTTGACTAAGGTGGATAGTTTGCATATCATTAGGCTGAAACGATGCAGCCCTTTCTCGTGAGAAATACGCTTCTCTCCAATCCGGCCATGGAAGGCATTGCTGCTCTCCCTTTTCCTGGGGAAGTTCCGTCGGCCCTCGCCGACATCGTCACTCGCTTCCAGCAAATGAAGTCCTCGGCGGGCGAGATCCATACGGAGCTCCACCTCGTCAAACCCATTCTCAAACTGCTCGGCTTCGCCTTCGAGTCAAAGCCCATGTTCTTTGAGGAGCAGATAAAAGGGCCGGACTACGCCCTCTTCCGGTCCGAGGAGGAGCGGTTGAGGAGCGCCTCTCTGTGGGGCACCAGGTCTTACTACGACAACCTCCTCGGTCTCCTCGTGGTGAAGCGGTATGGACGGAACCTCGAAGAGGGAATCAGCGGCTTCTACCTGGACTTCGAAAACCGCATTCCCCTGTACCAGTCCATGTATCTCGCAAAGAAGTCGGGCGCACCCTGGGGCATACTGACCAATGGGAAGAACTGGCTCCTCCTGAAGCGGCCCGTCGCTTTCGAGAAGACTACCGTGGAGATCGACCTTGAGGAGACTGTCTTCAGTGGTAGCGTTGAGGGAATGCGTCTCTTCTACCATATCTTTTCTTCGGAAGGGCTGACGAGTACTCTGCCCGACCTTCTCGAAAAAGAGCGGACGGAGCTCATCGGGTTCCTGAAGGCAGAGCGGTCGTCTCTCGCCAGAAGGTTGGCGCCCGCCGCCCCTAAGGCAGAGGTGTACAAGGTGGCCGTTCCCCTTTTCAGACGGCTCTTTCCGGAAAGTAGCCTGGCACTGACAGGGAGGCACGCAAACCAGGCAGGCTCAGGGCCCGATGGCCGCTGGTCGTCCAAGCCTGTGCCCACCAAAGGCTTCGATCAATGCGATGTCCTGACGTACCTGCTTGCGAGGGGCGCCGGGACGGGGATACCGGCCCTGGAGGAGACCATTCTCGATACCCTGGAGGAAGACCGCACCAAAGAGCGTCTCCTCTCCCTGAAGCTGCTCGACATGACGCCGGGATTCGGCAACTTGACGATAGAACTTGTCGAAACGATAGCCTACCTGTCATTCCTGTTGCCGTACCGGGAGAAGCACAGCTTCGTCGCCGAATGGGAAAACGAAAGCCTCCTTCACAAGTTCATCCTCGACCGGGTGCTTTTCGGGGCGGAGAAGTCAGATTTCTCGTTGGATGTGCTGCAGTGCGCGACGCTCCTCCGCTTCACCGCGGGCGCAGCCAACTACAGGCTCGGCAACCCCCTTCTCGGCATGTCCATGGCGGAGCTTTACGCTTATTCCGGCGACATGGGCCAGGCAGCCCCTTTCTCGAAGCACCCCCACGAGGTGATATCCGAGTTCCGGGACATGTACAGGCTCTATTTCTCCTTATCCGACAGGATCAAGGAAGATGCCGTGGTCAAAGGCGAGATAGCCGCGACGCTCCATGTCTGCAGGCAGCGCATGAAGGACGTCATGGATCTGCTCACCGCCTCTTACTTTGACAGCGTTGCCGAGGAAGGGAAGATCGCAGAGCTGTTATCCCACCTGGACGCCGACGAGGAGATCTGGGATGCCGCGAAAGGGACCGGGTGGTTCCGGGCAGCCCGGGAGCTGGCCGGGAGAAAGCATTTCTTTCATATGGAGATCGAGTTCCCCTTCCTCCTCAACGATAGGTTCGATCTCATCGTTGTTCAGCCCGAGCTCACGTATCTGTGGGAGGAGAAGGTGCCCCCGGAGGAAGCCGCAAAGGCTTACGTGAAAAGGGCCATGGCATACCTGAGCGAGACGGGGAAGATCATCCTCGTCGGCAGCGACCCTGAGGAGCTCGTCCCGGAGCTGAAAAAATCGAAACGGTATGCCGTCGAGGCGAAGAACGCGGCTGTGATCGTGACAAAGCGTCCCGCTTAAGAATTCAACATTGGTGAGACGTCCCGAAGGAGGCGTGACGTGAGAATCGGGCTGGTCAGCGACACCCACGGCTCGGTGAGGAACTTCCGAAAAGTACTCGACGGACCTTTCAGGAACGTAGATCTCATACTCCACGGGGGCGATGTGCTCTACCACGGGGCGAGGAACCCGCTGACCGAAGGGTACGACACGTCGGCCCTGGCGAAGATGATCAACGAACTCACCGTGCCCATCCTCATCGCCAAGGGGAATTGCGACTCGGACGTGGACCAGTTCGTCATCGACTCACCCATCATGTCGCCCTACGTACTCCTCTCCATGGACGGGAGGAAAATCATGGTGGTCCACGGCGAAGGCAAGACGGAAGAGGATCTCGCCAATCTCGTGAGGAGGTTCAGTCTGAGCCTCCTCGTGCACGGACACAGCCACATCCCCCGCATAAGGAGTATCGGGGACAGCCTGATCGTCAACCCCGGGACTCCCACCATTCCCAATCCCTCAAGCCCTTTCAAGAAGACGGCGGGAACCTTCGATACCGCGAGCGGAAGGGTGGAGATACGGGACATCGACACGATGAAGGTCGTGCTGGAAGGGGGGCTCTAGATATCGATACGGTCATGCGGGTGGGAGGATGCGCTTTGCCCGGCCGCCTTTTAGCGAGGCAGTGGCACGGTTCTTCGACGAGACAAGCTCATAGATCGGGAGGGGTCAAAAAGACTCAAGCGGACCATGCAGCGGGCGGCGACACAATAGCGGACCGGGGTCATATTTCTATCTCCATGCCGTCTTCGCCCAGGACGAGCGGCGCCGGCAGAGGCGCGTCGTAGCGCTCCCATTCGGGCGCAAGATGGGTCAGCACAACCTGCTTCGGGTTCGCCCGGCGCACAATGGGCAGGAGCGTCCGAAGATCGAGGTGGCCTTTCATCCTCCGGTCGGGGAATGAGCATTCAACGACGAGGAGATCGGCATTCCCGGCAAGCTCGGCGAGGGCCGGTGAGTCGTCCGTGTCGCCCGAGAAGACGACACTCTTTCCCTCTTCTTCGACACGGATGGCAATGCTCTCTTCCCTGTGATTCATGGGCGCAATGGCGAGAGAGGCGCCGCCGACCGTGTGCCTCCCCCTCGACAAAGTCTTAACGGAGAGATCATAGCTATTCGGCTCTGTCGATGGATAGAGACGGAGCAACAGGCTATAAAAGCGGCGCACTCCCGGACCTCCGACGAGAAAGAGGGGCTTGCGCCTTTCCTTCTCACCAAAGTTGCACGCGAAGAGAAATGTGGAAAGGTCGACTGCGTGGTCCGGATGGAAATGGGTAAGGACGACGATGTCGACGTCATCCACCGTTCGCCCGAACTCGAGGAGCCTCCGCACCACCGAGGGGCCGACGTCGATCAGCATGTTTCCCCCGCTTAGGGAGAGGAAGTAGGCTGAGGAGAGCCTCCGGAGGGAAGGCACAGCACCGCCGGTTCCAAGGATCCTGATTTTCATGTCATTTACCCGCCTTTTAGGAAGGAGCGGCCCTTCTTCGGAAGAGACTGCCGGCCCTCGTCTTTCCGCGGGACCATTTTCCTTTCGCCGTAAGAGTATAACCCATGCTGTTATGGCGAGAAAAGAAGGGGGAGCGAAGCGAGGGTGAGCGGGGAGGCTCGCCGGGCTCACTTCCCGGTGAGGGGGTGCTGAACCGTGGGCAAAGGGCGGAAGGATGGAAGAGTGGAAGGATGGAAGAGTGGAAGGATGGAAGGATGGGGAGGCTTGAGGGGCTGATGCTGCCGAAAGGGGGGGCTGAGCTACAGGCAAGCCTGCTGGAAGGCGAGCGAAGCGAGTCTCTTAAGCGGGGAGGCTCGCCGGGCTCACTTCCCGGTGAGGGGGTGCTGAACCCCAATAATGGTATTGACAATACTGGCGTTATAGCATATATGAAAGGGTAAAGGCGGTGTAGCTCAGATGGTTAGAGCATGCGGCTCATATCCGCAGTGTCCGGGGTTCAATTCCCTGCACCGCCATATTGATAGGCCCCGACATTGCGAAAGGGGGTTCTGAGCGCGAGATAAGGGCGCGTCACATCGAGTAAGGGAGGCAGGGCAGATGACGAAATTCAAGCCGGGCAACAGGCTGAAGGAGGCCCTGAAATAGAGTCCATGAGGCGAAAAGGATCTCTTTGGACCCTTGTCTTCATCTTTCTCCTATCGGTTTTGATTGGCCCCG
>Ga0326728_10024837_pt1 | contig 10800 bp, 9 predicted proteins | sample MB3enrmetagenome_FD_207602 | JGI IMG/M metagenome (GOLD analysis project Ga0326728, IMG submission 207602) | Lab enriched peat soil microbial communities from McLean, Ithaca, NY, United States - MB31MN | ecosystem: Environmental > Terrestrial > Soil > Wetlands > Peat | place: USA: New York...
CTCAATTTCCGGTTTACGGAGAATCGACAAAGCGCTGGCGGGATTAGAGAATTGGAGTCCTGCGGACAACGTCTTTGTTGAACTGCTTGCGTGCCCTGAAGGATGCATCAACAGCCCCAAGGCAGGTTCTTTCACCGGTACGGTTCGCAAGCGGTACGAGGTCATGCATTACTCCAAGTTTTCGGACGTTGCCGAAGAGCCATTGTTCCCGATCAATGAACTGTTGCCCACCAGTTTACCGGAGCAACCTGTCTTCAGCGAGGTCCAGATTCACGAAGCTTTAGCCACCGTTGGGAAACACTCTCGTACGGATGAATACAATTGCGGCGGATGCGGGTATGAATCCTGCCGCCAGTTGGCGCGGGCGCTGCTGGCAGGCAAAGCTGAACGGACGATGTGCGTCACTTATATGCGGCAGTTGGCACAGAAGAAAACGAATGCGTTGATGAGTAAGATGCCTTCCGCGGCCGTCATCCTCGACAATCAGCTACGCATCATCGATGCCAATAAGAAGTTCCAAGCCATGTTCGATTATGTACTCACGAACGGGCAGAAACCGGACTCGCTTGAGGGACTGTACCTGAGCGACGTTATACCCATTGTACCTTTCTGTCGCATATTCCAAAGGGTGCTGACGACCGGGCAGGACGCCCTTGAGCGGGACTTCCGGCTGCGAGGAACAATCGTCCATGTCACGATTTTCTCCATCGATTCCCATGCGGTCATAGGCGCCATTCTGCAAGACATCACAGGCTCCCGTCTCCAGAAGGAGCAGATCATCTCCCGGGCACAACAGGTGATTCAGGAGAACCTGAAGACCGTACAGCAGATTGCTTTCCTGCTGGGCGAAAATGCCGCACAGTCGGAAATCACGCTCAACTCCATTGTGGAATCGTTCACGCCTAGTGATGTGGACGCAGACATCGGAGAAGACGAAGATGTTAAGTAAGCGCGGCTACATTGAGGTTGGATACTGCAACCTTCCCAAGACGCACAACGTGATCCCCGGTGACATCTTCCTGTCACGCAAGATTCGCGAGGAGGACCGGTTAATCAGCGTGCTGTCGGATGGACTGGGCAGCGGGGTGAAGGCAAACGTCCTTGCTTCCCTGACCGCCACGATGGCGCTGCACTACACGGCATCGCATTCGATGGATGTGATGCGCTCGGCGGAAACGATCATGGACACGCTTCCAATCTGTAGCGTGCGCAAGATCAGCTACTCCACCTTTACCATCGTCGATATCGACACCACCGGACGGACCCGCATTATTGAGCATGGGAATCCTTCCTTTATCGTCTTGCGTCCGGGTGGAGAAGTGCCCGTTCAGCGCATCCGCGAACGCCTGGAAAAATGGCAGGACCGCGTTATCACCCACACCACATTCAATGCCGCCGTGGAGGACCGGATCGTGTTTTTCTCCGATGGAGTCAGCCAGGCCGGCACAGGGCTTCCCGAGACTCCATTCGGGTGGGGTGAGGAAAACGTCGCGGACTTTGCCCGCTTGCGGGTGAAAAAATACCCCAGGTTGTCCGCCAGTGAACTGGCCAAGAACATTATGGACAAGGCGCTGAAATATGACGGGGAGACCGCCAAAGATGATATCACTTGTGCGGTCATCTATTTTCGTGAACCTCGTCGGCTGCTACTGGTAACGGGCCCGCCATACTCACAGGATTCGGATCACGAGTTTGCGGAAATGGTCCGCGAGTTCGACGGTGAAAAAGTAATCTGTGGCGGCACGACCGCCGCCATTATCAGCCGTGAACTGGAGATCGATGTCGGATTGGATTTAGACCAGGATATCGATCCCCATATTCCTCCGCCCGCCCGCATGGATGGTATCGATCTTGTCACCGAGGGCACCTTGACCTTGGGCGAGGTGGCTCGCATTCTCGAATGCGATCTGCCAATCAGTCAGTTTCGCCGGAATGCAGCGCGCACATTGGTCGAAATGCTGCTGGAAAGCGATATCGTACAATTCGTCATCGGCACACGCGTCAATCCAGCCCATCAAGATCCGAACATTCCGGTGGAACTCGACCTGCGGCGAAACATTGTCCGCAGAATCGCCACACAGTTGGAACACAAGTATCTGAAGGAAACCAACGTTCGCTATATCTAATGAGGCGGTAGCGCCCGAGCATTGCAGAACCAGTGAGCCTGGGCAAAACTACTTTCCTGGAGCGATGGCGATGGAGTATGGACTTGGCCCAAATCGTGTACAGTTGCGAGTTGAAAATTGTTGCCATGCGCGCTTTGGACGCCGGCGAGACCGGTGGTCAGGTAGAGCTCGGCGGTTGCAACTAAGCCCGAAGCAGTTGGAGAGCTGGCGTGCGGATTGGCGAGCGCGTGGTGAGGCGGCGTTTCTGCGGACCACCGACTCATCGCATCCATTCCCGGTGTTTCCCACCGTGGCGGCAACGTTGAGGCTCACCGCAGTCCAGCAATTGTGGGTCGCCGACATCACTTACGTCGGTTCAACTGTGACGAAGTGTTTCGTGTTGTGACGACGCGTCACGGATAAAGACAGTTGCCGTCGGTGCGTCACAACTAGCTTATCTTCCAGTCAGTTACTGACTTTTTTGATCTTTCCAGCTGACGCCATTAGTGTCACGAACAGATACCTTTGAGTCAGGTTTATAACTGCATGAAATAGTTAACTTATTGTATGAAAAAGGCTTACATGTTTTCGTCGGGCTTGGCGCAGCGCGTGCAAGAAGAGAAAGTGCTATTCGCAGCGTCGTGTGAGAAAGTCACGATCGCAATTCACGAAGACCAATCTCTCTGGAAATAAATCCGTGAACTCTTGCATTGTGATAGGAATCACTATCGCAATCGCTCTGTGTCGGGGCGGCCTTGGCATGAATCACGTTCAACCGTGACCCCTGAGCTCGCTTCAGGTATCCGGGAATGGTACCCTCCTCTCGTTTCTATCCGCAGTTTATCTTTCCTACTCGACAGGGCGTTCGAGGTGGGAGTACGCATGGCTCACACGGCCTCAGCGGGAGTGGCGCATGGCTCATAGTCCAACCACTTGCACTTTCTGCGGGGTCGGTTGTGGCCTTTATCTTCAGAGGGTAGGTCTGCCTTAAATGAACGGTCAAACGACAATCCTTCTCGCCATCTTCGTACCGATTTGCGGCTCGCTTCTGCTTCCTTTAGTTGGAGGAATCTCAAAAGGGTTGCGGAATCTGCTGGCACTTCTTCTCGTGTTAACCCCACTTGCGATTTCGCTTGCGATGCTGCCTGGTGCGCTGGCGGGCAACATTGCGAAGGTATTTGTGCCGCTGCCACTGGGCTTTAACTTCGCCTTGACGGGCGATTCGCTAGCCCTGTTCATGGCGATTTGCTCCTCGCTGGTCGGCAGCATCATTGTTCTCTACTCGTGGGGCTATATCAGCCATTACGAAAATCAGAACGAATATTACTTTATTGTGGTTCTGTTCCTGGGATCCATGATGGGTATCATCTTTGCGGCGAACCTGATTTATCTGTTCGTGTTCTGGGAGATGACGGCGCTGGCTTCCTGGCGGCTGATCGGTTTCTTCCGCACCAAAGATATAGTCATGAAGGCTGACAAGGCGTTTCTGGTGACGGTATTCGGCGCGCTGGTCATGCTGGTCGGCTTTATCCTGTTGTACGGACAGACCGGTTCGTTCGACTATGCCACGATCAAGACTTCGCTGGCCGGCAATCCCTTGTCGGACATGGCGGTTCTGCTGATCCTGTTCGGTATCTTTGCCAAGTCGGCCACCCTGCCGCTGCACACCTGGTTGCCGGATGCCGGCGTTGCGCCGTCGCCCGTCACCGCCCTGCTGCACGCGGCGGTGCTGGTGAAGATCGGCGTTTACGTCTATGCGCGCCTCTTCATCGCGACCTTCACGGTGCATGAGCAGTGGCACACCATCGTTCCGATCATTGCCGCCGCGAGCGCGCTGTTATCCGCCGGCGCGGCCCTGATCGATACCGACCTGAAGCGCATCATCGCGTTCTCCACCATCAGTCAAATCGGCTTCATCTTCCTGGGCTTATCGGTGGGGGGTGAGATCGGCATTGCCGGCGGGTTGCTGTACATTCTGATGCACGGCATGGCCAAAGGCGGGCTGTTCCTTTGCGCCGGCATCGTGGAGCAGAACACTCACACCAAAGACATCCGGAAGCTCGGCGGGCTGATCCATACCATGCCCATCACTGCGATTGCGTTTCTGCTGTGCGCATTTTCGGTCATGGGGCTTCCCCCGTTCGGCGGATTTTTCAGCAAGTTCATGGTCATTACAGGCGCCCTCGCCGCCGGAAAACTCTGGATTGCTCTTACCTTTGTGGTCGGCGCTTTCCTGACGCTGATGTATCTTCTGCGTGTCTTCTCCATGGTCTTCCTGGGCGAGGCGAAGATTCCGAAGAAGGAAGGTTCGCCAGTCATGGTATTCAGTGTTTCTACCCTCGCTGCGCTTTCTCTGGCCAGCGGCATATTCATTAGTTACATCTCCGACCCGGTGCGGATAACGGTCCACCAGATGCTCGGAGGAATTCGATGACAGCCAATGCACTTTTTGCACTGATCGCCATTCCCGCGGTTGCGGGGGTTCTCGCGCTGGTCATACCAACCCAGACGAAGGGTGTGCGGGAAGCCGTTGCGCTGCTCGCAACGCTGGCCAATCTTGTTTTGACGATTGTGCTTTACCCGCAGCAGATATCCTTTTCGGCGCCGTGGGCTGGCGGATTCGGCTTTGCCTTTGCGTTCCGTCTGTATCACTTCAGCGCCTTCATCCTGCTGGCGGTCGCCGGCTTTTCGCTCCTGATTACGCTGTTCTCCCTGGCATCGATGGCAGGGAAGAGCAAGAACAACCAGTTTTACTGTTACGTGTTGTTGTCGCTCGCTCTAGCTAACGGCGCTGTCCTGGCCGACAACCTGGGACTCATGCTGTTCTTCTGGGAGGGGTTGCTTTTGACCCTCTTCGGCATGATTATCATCGGCCATCCGGGCGCTTATAAGACCGCGATTAAGGCGTTGATCATTGCCGGCGTTACCGATCTTTGCATGATGTTCGGCATCGGCCTGACGTATTACCTGTCGGGCACCATGACGATGTCTCAGATCTCGCTGCCGCTCGATAAGCTCGGGGCCATTGCCTTCATCTTTATGATGATCGGAGCGGTATCCAAGGCTGGATGCATGCCGTTCCATAGCTGGATACCGGATGCGGCGGTCGATGCTCCGCTACCTTTTATGGCGTTTCTGCCGGCGGCACTGGAAAAGCTGCTCGGTATCTATCTTCTGGCCCGGCTTACCCTGGATATGTTCCGGCTGACGGAGGCGTCGTGGGTCAGTACGATGCTGATGATCCTCGGGTCGGTCACCATCCTGCTTGCGGTTGCGATGGCGCTCATCCAGAAAGACTACAAGCGGCTGCTTTCCTATCACGCCATCAGCCAGGTCGGCTACATGATCCTGGGCATTGGAACGGCGACGCCGGTCGGCATCGTGGGCGGGTTGTTCCACATGATCAACCACGCGATGTATAAAAGCTGCCTGTTCCTGACCGGCGGCTCGGTTGAAAAACAGGCGGGCACGACCGATCTGAAGAAGCTCGGCGGCCTAGGCAAGCTGATGCCGGTCACGATGACCTGCTTTATCGTCGCCGCCGCAGCCATCTCGGGCGTTCCTCCCTTTAACGGTTTCTTCTCGAAGGAGCTGGTCTACCACGGAGCACTGGAGCGCCACTGGATTTACTACGCTGCGGCGCTGCTGGGCTCGTTCCTGACGGCTGCTTCCTTCCTCAAGCTGGGCCACGCCGCCTATTTCGGCGAAGTGCACGAGGAGCACAAGGACGTGAAAGAGGCACCGGTGGCCATGCTTGTGCCGATGATCACGATCGCGGGGTTCTGCGTGCTGTTCGGCGTCTACAACCCGCTGCCGCTGCGGCACCTGATTCAGCCTATTCTGGGTGCCCGCATGGAAGGTCTGGATTTCTCCGGCTTTCCGCATAGCGCATTCCTGGTGGTCATGACCTTTGTCAGCCTTCTCGCCGCCTTCCTCAACCATCGTTGGGGTGTGCAGCGCACGGGCAAGGGTATCGGAGCGGTCGACCATATTCACTACGCGCCGGTGCTTCACCAGATTTACGACCGGGCGGAACGGCGTTTCTTCGATCCGTACGATATCGGCATGGGCATCGTAAATGTGTATGCCAACATCGCTTTCGGTATCGATCGTGGCTTCGACTGGTTGTACAACGTATTTACAGTCAAGTTGACTTACGCATTTACCGACGGCATTCGTGAGCTGCATAACGGGAGCTACTCGACTTACATCGTTTGGTCGCTTACCGGTACTGTCGCCGTCATTATCGTGGCACTGAAGGGCGCTTTCTAGTCGTTCTTTCATGGGTTCACCGGCCATCAACCGGTGAACCCCAGTGAGCCGTTAGAAACTGTACGTGCAACTTAAGAAAAAGAGGAAGAAGCTGTGTCTTCGTTACTCATACTAGTCCCACTTATCGGCGTTCTTATACTGAACCTGCCGCTCGGCTTCGTGAAACGTCTGGCATTTCCATTTGCGCTGGCGCTGGCTTTCGCGCAGGCAGGGCTTGCCATATTCTCGCCTCTGGATCTCTGGAACCGGGTACTGGTAACCTTCGGCGGCTTTGAAGCCTTCAATCTCGTGGTAGACCGCTTAAGCATCGTGCTGCTGCTGTCTATCGCCATCGTGTTGTTCGCGACGTTGTTGGTCGGCTGGGCTACCCTCCAGGACGAGAAGAAGAAATTTGATTTCGCCAACCTGCTCATCCTTGCCGTTGTTGGTATGAATGGCATCGTGATGGTTCGGGACCTGTTCTCGCTCTATATTTTCCTCGAGGTTGTCGGTGTGACGTCCTTTGTCCTGATTTCTCTGGATCGGGATAAGGCGGGACTCGAGGGCAGCTTCAAGTACCTGATTCTCTCCGCCGTGGCCACCGCGATGATGCTGACGGCCATTGCACTGCTGCTGATGACGACCGGAACCACCTCGTTTGCGGGAGTTGCCGCCGCGCTGAAAAGCCCGAGCTATCTGACCGTTCTCGCGGTATCGATCTTTGTGGGTGGCTTGAGCATCAAAGGCGGTCTGGTTCCATTCCACGGCTGGCTTCCGGATGCGTACTCGTCGGCTCCTGCCGGCGTCTCCGTGCTTCTGGCCGGTGTTGTGACCAAGACCACCGGAATCTACACGGTGATTCGTCTGGTTACGACGGTCTTCGGCTTCACTCCGCAGGTCAAAGCGGTGCTGCTGTTTGTGGGCGCGCTTTCGATCGTTGTGGGAGCCTTGGCGGCGCTCGGCCAGAAGGATTTCAAGCGGATGCTGGCCTACTCCAGTATCAGCCAGATGGGTTACATCATCCTGAGTCTCGGAACGGGGTCGGCGCTCGGGATTGCCGGGGCGGTCTTCCACCTGTTCAATCACGCCATCTTTAAGACCCAGCTCTTTGTCAACGCGGCCGCGGTCGAAGAACAAACCGGGACCCGCGATATGGATGTGATGGGCGGCTTGTCGGCCAGGATGCCGGTGACCGGCACCACTTCGGTCGTGGCGTTTCTTTCGACCGCCGGAATTCCGCCGCTTTCGGGATTCTGGAGCAAGCTGATTATCATTGTTGCAGTTTGGGTCTCGGGATATCACATGTATGCCGCGCTCGCGCTGCTGGCCAGTCTGATTACGTGCGCATATTTCCTTTCGATGCAGCGCCGGGTATTCTTCGGCACTCTCGTGGAGGAGTTCAAGACGATCAAGGAAGCGAAACTGGGGATTCTTATTCCTGAGGTTGTGCTGGCGCTCATCACCATTGGCGTTGGCGTGCTCTTCCCTCATATCTTGAACACGTTCATTCTGCCGATCCAAAGTATCTTGGGCTAATGTGACCGATTAACTGTTTCCAAAGAGGTGTATCTTGATCATCAATCTCCTGCTTCTCATAGCGTTGACAATCGGCGCTCTCTGGAGCGTCCTGAAGGCCGACTTGGTGAAAGCGGCGATCGCTTTGGCGGTCACCAGCATCATTCTGACCATCCTCATGTTTCGCTTTGCGTCGCCGCTGGCCGCGGTCTTTGAACTGTCGGTCTGTGCCGGTCTGATCACGGTTATTTTCATGAGCACGATCAGCCTCACGAAGTACCGGACGCCGCAGCAGGAAGAGGTCCGGCAGCAGAGCCGTGACCGGCGTTACGCTGCCCTTCCGGTCCTCGTTATCGCCGCTGCCGGGGTCCTGACGCTGGTCGGCATCCCGATGAACTTTGCCCTGCCGCAAGCAGCCGCGGTGGGCGACGTACGCAGTGTTCTCTGGAATGAGCGGCAGCTTGATCTGTTAGGGCAGATGCTCGTCATTCTTGCGGGCTTCTTCGGTATTTCTGTGTTGTTCAAGAGTAAGGTGAAAGCCGTTGGCCGGGCAGGTGCCGCGTTAGTGCGGGGCGAGCTTCCCACCACTGCGACCGTCGGGGATAAGTCTCAAACCACGGTTCCGGAGATGGCGGAGTCGCGGCACTGACCACTCCCTGCGGTGGCCGGCAGGAAAGGCTGAAACTGACCGAGCGTTCTTGCGATTCGGAACACTCAAGACGAGGTTATTACTAATGAGCGGCAATACTGCACAGTTGATCAGGGTCATGGCGATCTTCCTTCCCCTGCTGTTTCTAACGGGATTTTATTGCGTCATCGTGACCCGCAATCTTATTCGCACCCTGATTGGGCTTGAGATCCTGACCAAGGGGGTCACGCTGCTTCTCGTGGTAGCAGGCTATCTCACGGGACGTACGGCGTTCTCCCAGGCTTGTGTGATCACCATGATCGTGCTCGAGGCCGTGGTTCTCGCCGTGGCTGCCGGAATCATCGTCAATGCATTTCAGCATACGGATTCTCTGGACACGAGAGACCTAGAAAATTTAAAGGGATAGGATATGAACAACTTATTATTTCTTCCTCCCATAGCCTTCGGCGTCCTGCTGCTGACCGTGTGGATACTCGAGATAATATCCCGGCCACTGGCTCCGCGCGGTGCCGACTCGTCGGGCAAGACGAAGGCTTATGCTTGCGGTGAAGACCCCATTACGAACCGGGTTGAACCCAATTATGGCGAGTATTTCCCCTTCGCCTTCTTCTTCACCATCATGCACGTTGTGGCGCTGATGCTGGCCACGGTCCCGCAGGGCGGGTTGAAGAAATTCATCGGCATCGCGGTGCTCTATGTCCTGCTGGGGTTGTCGGGACTCTTTATCCTGTTTAAAGAGAAGATTGAACGCGATCTGGCGAAACTTTTTTAGGCTGACGGTGCTCGCCCCCTTCCGGGTGTGGCGTAAGGCAATCGGAACAGAGTAGGAGCTTGAAGAACATGGGAATGATTGAAAAGGTAGTCACCTGGGCCAGAATGAAGTCACCGTGGGTCATCCACTTCAACACTGGGTCCTGTAATGCCTGCGATATTGAGATCGTGGACTCGCTCACGCCGCGCTTCGACGTGGAGCGGTTTGGCGTCCAGTTGAAGGGCACGCCCCGCCATGCGGACGTGCTGCTTTGCTCTGGGCCGGTCACCAAACAGATCAAAGATCGTCTGGTCCGTATCTACGAGCAGATGCCGGAGCCGAAGTTTGTGGTTGCCGTCGGTACCTGCGCCTGTTCGGGCGGTGTGTTTAATGGCTGTTACAACATGCTCGACGGCGGCATCGATCAGATTATCCCGGTTTCGGCGTTCATTCCGGGATGCCCCGCCAACCCCGAAGCCATTATTGACGGGGTGGTGAAACTTCTCAGCAGTCTCGAGCAGAAGGAAGAGGCGGCGCAAGCAGCGCCTAGAACCGGGTTTTCTGGATCGCTGGCTTGAGGATGGATCGTCATCGCCAGTGACACGGTTTTGTGCTTGACCGCGATTGACTGACCTTACGCAGGGAAAAGAAGGTATTTATGACGAACGAAGAGATTATCCAGCAACAGCTCATAGCACAATTTCCCGCCACTGACGGAAAGTTTCTGATTCAAAGGGCCCGGCGCATCTGGGTCGAGGTTCCTTTGGACATTTTTATTCCGCTCTTCAAGTATGTGAAAGAGGATTTGAAGTTTGTCGAGTTCTGCACCATGACGGGGCTCGATGAGGGGGAGAACCTCGGCTTCCTGTACCACATGGCGCAGGAACATACCGGCATCATGCTCAACCTCAAGATCAGTGCTCCGAAGACGAATCCTGTCATCCCTACGGTAACGGGGTTCTTTCCCTCGGCGGAGATTCCCGAGAGAGAAGTTGAGGATCTTTTGGGCGCGAAAGTAGATGGCTTGGCTCCTGGCCGGCGGTATCCTCTCCCCGATGATTGGCCTGAGAACGATCATCCTCTGCTAAAGAATTGGAAGCCGCGAGAAGAAGCGGTGAAGACGGAGGTAGAAAATGGGTAAGGTAACGATTCCGATCGGTCCACAGCACCCAGCCTTGAAAGAGCCGGCATGCTTTGATGTAACCATCGAGGGCGAACGTATTGTTCGCCTGAACGCGAAGGTTGGGTATAACCATCGCGGTATCGAAAAGGCGTGCGAGCAGCGGACCTATCTCAACAGCCTCTATCTGATCGAGCGCATCTGCGGCATCTGTTCGCACTCCCACGCGACCGCTTTCCTGCAGTGCGTCGAGGAGGTTGCCGGACTCCAGGTGCCGAAGCGCGCCCTGTACATCCGCACCCTGATCGGCGAACTTGAGCGCATCCACAGCCATCTGCTGTGGCTGGGCGTCGCCGGACACGAGATCGGCTTCGACACCCTTCTCATGTACAGCTGGCGCGACCGCGAG
>Ga0326728_10024838_pt1 | contig 10800 bp, 8 predicted proteins | sample MB3enrmetagenome_FD_207602 | JGI IMG/M metagenome (GOLD analysis project Ga0326728, IMG submission 207602) | Lab enriched peat soil microbial communities from McLean, Ithaca, NY, United States - MB31MN | ecosystem: Environmental > Terrestrial > Soil > Wetlands > Peat | place: USA: New York...
TACTACGTCGCGAGTCAGATCTACGATCTCCGTCGTATCTACTACGTACGTCGTAGTCCTGTCTGCGGTCGCGCTGCTTGCGACCGATGTCTGATCTCGGCCATCGAGTGTGTGCCCGCGCTCGGGTTTTCGCAGTGCCAGCTTCCAGGCTTCCCCCGACTCGCGGCGGCACTTCTTGATTGCCGCGGCCATTGACATTTAGGACGCACGCCGGTATGCGCGGCTCGATGAAAGAGCAAAACCTGCGGTTGCCTGGCGGAGAGCTCGAATACGCCGTGCTGTTCAGCGTTTGCAAACTGGGTGCAGCGTCGGCACGAGACGTTCATCTGCAGGTCGGAGCGACCGCCGGTCTTGCGTATACCACCATCGCCAAGGTTCTCGAACGTCTCCAGGTCAAGGGCTTGGTGGCACGCAAACGAAAGGGGATGGCTTTTGTGTATCGGCCGCGGATCGCTTGGCGCGTGATCGAGTTTGCCCGTGCTCGGGTCTCGCTGAGCAAGCTTCTGGGACCCGCTCCTGGCCCGGCGGTGGCCACGCTGGTGGAAGCAATGGAGTCGCTGGATCCGGGGCTTCTGGACGAGCTGGAACGGGTGGTGGCCGCCCGCCGGAGGCCGCGTGATGGATCGTGAACTGGTGCTTGCGGTTCTGGTGGTTCTGCTTTGCGGTGGCGCGCTGACGGCTGCGGGCTGGTGGCCGACCGGGTCGACTGCGGCGTCGACCGGCCGCATGCTCGAGCGCCGCGCATGGCGGCGCATGTGGGTTCCTTTCCGGCCGGCGGTTTTCATATTCGCGGCGCTGTGTGGCTGGGCGCTGGTTGAGCCGGCGCGCGCGGAGCGAGTACCGACCTGTCTATTCTGGGCCGCGGTGCCCTTTGGGGTCGTTCTGGCGCGGGCCGCTTGGCGGGCGTTGTGGTCCCTGACGAGTTCGCACCAGGACTTGGCGGTGGCCACCGCTGGATTCTTTCGGCCGCGCATCATTCTCTCCCCGCGAGTCGCCGCGGCGCTCGACGAGCGTGCTCTTGCTGCGGCGTTCGCGCACGAGCGGGCGCACGCGCGCCATCGGGATCCGCTGCGACTGTGGTTGGCGCAGCTGGGAAGCGATCTCCTCTGGCCGTGGCCGACAGCCTATGGGCGCTTTCTGCACTGGAGGCGGGCGCTGGAGCTTGCCCGCGACGAGGAGGCTCGGCTCAATGGTGTCGCTGGTCCAGACTTGGCTGCCGCGATTCTCGCCGCGTTTCGATGCCATCGAGAGGACGCGTCGTTGAGCGCGGCGACGCTCGGTGGCAATGCGTCCTTCGTAGAGGAGAGAATCGCCCGTCTGATGAGACCGCTTGAGACCGAAGCGCCGCAAGCGAACACGAGCGCCCTCTGGCTGCTCGCCTTGGCGGTGGGGGTTATGCTGGCGGTGCTGCTCGGTACTGAGTTCGGTGAGCGCGTCGTCGGGACCCTCCTTACAGTCGTTTGATGCGGACGTTGCGCCACTCGCCGACCGACATTCTGCCGGCGTAGACCGGCAAGAGCCCCGCCTGCAGAAGCGCTGCCGCGGGGGCAGCCTCGGGATTGCTCACGCGGGTTTCCAGCCTTCATCCGCCGCCGCGCACGCCCGGCGCCGCCGGTCAGGAGGCGGCATTCTGCGGATGGTCTGCCTCCGCCCCCCTTTCCCGTTCTGCGACGGCGGAGGAATTGACAAAGCGGCGGCACCTCCCTATTGGTGCGCGGCGTGAACCGCTATCGCCGCCGACACCACGCGCTGGAGAATGCGGTGGCGGCAGGTGTCGACGTCTTTTGGCGTGGGGTCGCGCTGGAACCGGCGCGCGCGCTCGGCCGCAACGGCGAAAAGAGGAGACGGTGAATGCGAGTGGCAATCCTGGCCCTGCTCACGGGCCTTTGTGCGATGGCGGCGGTCGCGCAAGAGACGCAACCGACGGCGCAACCAACCACTGGTGGTCGATGGCCTCGAAAAACCCACGCAGGTCGGCATCGAGCACCCAGCTCACCTGCCGCCACCGTCCCAGCACCTCCGCCACCACCCGCTGGACCAACTTATCCTCAGGCGAAAAAGACGCTGGCGGAATGCATCACCATCGCGGTGGAGCAGCATCCCAGCCTGAAAGCCGCGACGGCCTCGGTGGAGGCCGGCAAACAGCGCGTGCAGCAGGCAGTCTCAAATTACCTCCCACAACTCAGTGCGTATTACAACCCGATCCGAGAGAAGACCAATCCGGCAGCGGCCGGCTTCGTCGGGGTCAGCCCCAAGACATTCAATCTGCACACGGCCCAAGGCACCCTCACGCAGGTGCTGTTTGACTTCGGCCAAAACCTGAACTCGATCCGGTCGGCACAAGCCGCCGAGCAGTCGCTGCAGGCGGACCGTACGACGCAGCGCGAGACCGTGGTCCTCAATGTCAAGCAGGCGTACTTCAACGTGCTGGCCACGCGGCGGCTGTTGACCGTGGCGGACGAGACTGTGCGCCAGAACGAAAAACATCTCGAGCAGGCGCAGGGCCGCTTCAACGTCGGGCTGGCCCCCAAGTTCGACGTCACGCAAGCCCAGGTACAACTGGCGAACGCCCAGCTCAATCAGGTCACGGCGCGCAACAACGTCGCGGTGGCGCGCGAGACCTTGCGCAATGCGCTCGGCCTGACCGGGCCGCTCGACTTTGACATCGTCGACAATTTCGATGTGCATCAGGTCAGCGTCACTGAGGATGAGGCCTTGGCGTCGGCCTATGACAAGCGCCCGGAGATCCAGAGCATTCGGGCCCAGGAGCTTGCCACCAACGAACAGATCGCCTCCCTGCAGAAGAACTATCTGCCGTCGGTGAAGGCTCAAGGCGACTACGGTTGGCAGGGCATCGATTATCCGCGGCAAGACTTGTGGGACTTAGGCGCCACCGTCAATGTCAGTCTGTTCAATGGCGGACTGACGACGGCGCAGATCGGCGAGCAGAAGGCCAACCTGTCGAACCTCAAGTACAACGAAGATGTACTGCGGCAGAACATCGCCCTTGAGGTCCGTCAGGACGTCCTCAATCTCGAGCAGGCGGCCGAAAGCATCCGTGTGTCGGAGACGGCGCTGCGGGAAGCGCGGGAGAACCTCGATCTGGGGGAGGGCCGGTACATAACGGGAGTGGGTAACATTATCGAGCTGACCGACGCCCAAGCTTCGCTCACCACCGCCGAAGCCAGCCACGTGCAGGCGTTGTACACCTACAAGACCACCGTCGCGGCGCTGGAGAAGGCCATGGCCCGGCAGCTGGAGTCGGAGTGAGTCGGAGCGACGCGGCATCTGCTTCATTCTTCTCTTCGTCAACGAACGGTAAGCGCTACGGCGGCGCTGGCCTCGGGTTGTACATCGTCCGCCGTCTGCTCGAGATGCTGGGCGGGTCGGTCACGGTCGAGAGCGAGGTGGGCCGCGGCTCCACCTTTCGGGTATGGCTGCCGCGCAACGCCAAGGTTTCGGTGTGAGCGCGCGGCACTGGTACGCTTGAATCCGCGTCCAGCAATCTTTAGCATCGACGCCTATGAGTGCTCGTGACCGCCTGCGGCGCATGCGCGAGGAGTTGACGCAGATGTTTCTCGAGCGCGGGGAAGTGATCGACGGTGCCCTCGCCGCGCTGGTCGCCGGGCAACACGTGCTGCTCATCGGTCCGCCGGGCACGGCGAAGTCGATGCTGGCCGACGAGCTGTGCCGACGGCTCGACGAGGCCGGCTACTTCCAATGGTTGCTGACCAAATTCAGCACGCCGGAGGAGCTCTTCGGCGCGGTGTCCTTGCGCGCGCTGGAGAACGACGAATATCGCCGCGTCACCACGCACAAGCTGCCCGAGGCCCACATCGCCTTTCTCGATGAGGTATTCAAGGCGAACTCCTCGATTCTGAACTCGGTCCTGACGCTGATGAACGAGCGCCGCTTCCACAACGGTCGCGAGCCGATCGACGTGCCGCTCATCACCCTCTTCGGCGCCAGCAACGAGCTGCCGGAGGAAGACGAGCTGCAGGCGCTGTACGATCGTTTCTTGCTGCGCTTCGTGGTCGGGTACATCGCCGACGAGTTCCGCTTTTTGCGCATGCTGCAAGGGCGCCCGGCGAGCGCCCGCAGCGCCATCACGCTCCCCGAGTTGCGCGGCCTACAGGAAACCGCCCGGCGTGTGGCCGTGCCGCAACACGTGTTTCGCTCGCTCGCGGATCTGCGCCGTGAGCTGGGGCGCAAACAGATCGTGGCCTCCGATCGCCGCTACCATCAGACCGTCGGTCTGCTGCAGGCCCACGCTTTCTTGAACGAGCGCGACCGTGTGGCGGAAGAGGACCTGTTCTTTCTGGAGCACGTGCTCTGGCACGACCCGAATGAACGCGCCGAGGTGCGGGCGACGATCCACCAGTTGCTGCGCGGGTACGAGGACGAAGTGAAGGCGCTGCTGTACCAGACGCAGGAGCTGCGCGACTACGCGCATCGACAGTGGGAGAACAACGAGCTGCGCAGCCGAGCCGTGGTGGAGGCGCACACCAAGATCCGCAACATCCTCGCCAAGGTCACCAGCATTCTCGAGCAGGCGCGCACGGTAGGGCGTCCGGTGGACGGCGTGGAAGCCGTGAAGGAAGAGATCGAAACCATTCAGCAGCGCATGTTGGCAGCGCTGTGATTGCGCGAGTACCGTGTGGGAACCGGTGTACCGCCGCCGCAAGGCATCACCGAGCTGAGAAGCCACTGGATCGAGTCTGACTCGTACGATCGCGCCGTCTTCACCGGTCTGAACGCCGACTCGCCCTCGCTGCAAGCGCTCGAGGAGAGCGGCGGGCGACTGCTGCCGCACTTCGACGAGTTCCTCCTCGACATCTTCGCCTTGCTGTTCAAGATGAACACCGTCGTCTACGCGGAGGAGGTGGTGGTCCCGAGCGCCGCCTTCTACCGCGTGTTGCTGGATCAGGTGCGTGCCACGTCGGCGCTCGATCTGCTACGGCAGCAGACGGTTCTCGATGAAACCCGGGCCGGTCTCGCCACGCTGCTGCTGGGGGAACGGCTGCTCGGGCTGCTGAAGTCCGAACGCGTTCTGACGCGGGCGGAGATGCTGGATTTCTGGAACCTGGAACAGCAGGAGAACGAGACCGCCGAGATGGAAGCGCAAGCGAACTCCGCCAGCGAGTTGCGCCAGCACGCCGGGCAGGCGACGCAGCGGCAGCTCGACGAACTGGCGCAGCGCATGCGCCGGGAGGCCGAAAACGGCGCACGCCGGCTGCAGCACAAGGCGCGTCAGGTCCGCGCCATGCTGGACGAGCAAGCGGAACGCAACCGCCCGCGAGTGGAGGCCCAGACACAGAGCGTGTTGCAGGACGTTGATCGGTCGTCGGCCGAGGCCGACAGCTGGGGCGTACACCTCGGCAGCGGTGAGTGCTCGCGGCCGGGGGCGCAGATTGAGCTCGGCAAGAAGCTCGCCGACAACCCGAAGCTGAAGAAGCTCGGGCACATGGTCGGCCGCATGCGCGCGTACGCGCTGGCGTTGCGCCGCAAGGTGTTCGAGCGCGCCGACAACGAGACGTACGAGGTCGGGGCCGGCGCCGAGCTGAGCCGGCTCCTGCCGCATGAGCTATTGGCGCTGCGCCATCCCATCCTGCGGCGCGATTTCGCCCGCCGCTTCCTCGATGCGGAGCTGCTGCAGTACGCGCTGCGCGCCCCTGACGAGAAGGGCAAGGGCCCCATGGTGGTCTGCGTCGACGGCAGCTCGTCGATGGCCGGCGACAAGGAGATCTGGTCAAAGGCGGTCTCGCTCACGTTGCTCGACATCGCGCAGCGCCAACGCCGCTTGTTCCGCTCCATCTGCTTTTCGTCCGCCGACATGCCGCTGCAGGTCCTCGACCTCAATCAGCGGCAACGTTACGTGGCGGAGACCAGCAAGGTGATGGAGCTGGCCGAGTACTTCCCCGGCGGCGGCACCGACTTCCAGAAACCGTTGAGCGCCGCGCTCGAATGCCTGCAACAGGCGCGCTACCGGCGTGGGGACATCGTCTTCATCACCGATGGTGAATGCCGCGTCGATCCGCAATGGCTGGCGGAGTTCAAGCGCGCCAAGCAGCGGCTGGGCTTCTCGCTGCTGTCGGTGCTGATCGACGTCGGCTCCAGCTCACTCGGTGCGCTCAAGGACTTCAGCGACAAGATCACCACCATCTCGCAGCTCACCAGCGAGGCCGGCAAGGACATCTTCCTGAAGATCGCGTGAATCGTACTCGTGAATCGTGCTCGAGAAGACATTCTGTGGAGACGCCGTGCCCTCACGGCGCGGGGCACGGGGTGGGGGGCGGCCCGACTTCAAGGTTTGCCGGCTATCGGCTATAAACTACCGACTATCGACTTCTTCCGATGTCCCTCTCCGTCATCGTTCCGACCTTGAACGAAGAGTGCGGCATCGCCGCCACGCTGCGCCGCGCGCGACAGTCCGGCGTGCGTGAGATCATCGTGGTGGACGGCGGCAGCGTGGACAACACGCGCGCGGTAGCACACGAGTTGGCCGACCTAGTGCTCTCGGCGCCGCGTGGCCGTGCCGCACAGATGAATGCCGGCGCCGCGCGCGCTAGCGGTGACATCCTGCTCTTCCTGCACGCCGACACGCTGGCGCCGGATGGCTTCGCGCAAGCCATCAGCGCCGCGTGCAGGGAGCCGGGGATCATCGGCGGGCGCTTCGACGTGACGCTCGCGCCTTCAAGCCCGCTGCTGCGGCTCACGGGTGAGCTGATGAACTGGCGCTCACGCCTCAGCCGCATCGCGACCGGCGATCAAGGCATCTTCATTCGACGCGACGTCTTCACACAGCTCGGTGGCTACGCCGACATTCCGCTGATGGAGGACATCGACCTGAGCCGGCGCATGAAACGCGCCGGACGCATCGCCTGCCTACAGCAGCGTGTTACGACGTCGGCACGCCGCTGGCAGACCCAGGGTGTGGTCAGGACCATCCTGCTGATGTGGAGCCTCCGCACGCTGTACTTCTTCGGCGTCTCGCCCTCACGCCTGCGGCGGCTGTACGACGACGCGCGCTAGAGGCGCAGGAATGCTACCCCCCCTACGCGGCGTCCGGCGTCACCGGCGGTGAGCCGGGCAGCATGCGCAGATCGTCCGGCACCTTCTTGATCTCGTGCACGAGTTGATCGAGCTGCTTGCAGGTGTCGCGCATGTACTCGTACAGGTGCTTGTGCATGAGCGCGAAGGTGATGGCGTCGCGCAGAGCGCGCGGGCGCCGCAGTGCTGTCTCCGCCAGCAGCGACACCGTCAGCCAGGCGCGCTGCGGCGACGCGCGCAGGATGCACGTCCATAGGACACGGAAGAAAATGCCGACGTCCTGCCCGCTGGCGACCAGCCGGGTCTGGATTTGCGTGCCGCGGTTCAGGATGAGCTGCATCACCCGCCGCCGGTAATGGCGGTAGCTGTACAGGCGTTGCAGCAGCCTCTTGTAGCCTTCGTAGAACTGCACGCGCGACATGCCCTGCGGAATGATGTTGGTGAACACGAACTGGTCGCCCACTGATTCCGCGATCAGGCGACCCGCCTGCTTCAGACGCTGATACAGCGGCGTCTTGGGCATGGCGTTGAGCATGCCGGTCATCGACACCGGAATCCGCGCCTCCTGGATGAAGCGGAACTGCTCGTCGAAAATAGACGGATCGTCGTGATCGAAGCCGACGATCATCCCCGCCATGATCTCCATGCCGGCGCGCTGGATGCGGTGCACCGACTCGAGCAGGCTGCCGCGCAGGTTTTGCAGCTTGTGCGTCTCTTGCAAGCTGGCGGCGCGTGGCGTTTCGATGCCGACGAAGATGCTGGTGAAGTTCGCCTGCCGCATCAATTGCAGCAGCTCATCGTCCTGGGCGATGTTGAGCGTCACCTCGGTCATGAACTCGAGGGGATAGCCGTTCGCCTCCTGCCACTCGCTCAGCGCCCGCAGCAGCTCCTTGGCTTCCTTCTTGTTGCCGATGAAGTTGTCATCGACCACGAAGACGTTGTGGACGCCGAGCCGGTAAATCTCCTGCACCTCGGCCATCACCTGCGCCACCGACTTGGTACGCGGGCGCCGGCCGTACATGACGATAATGTCGCAGAACTCGCAATTGAACGGGCAGCCGCGCGCGAACTGGATGGTCATGGTGCGGTACCGATCGACCTTGAGCAGGTCGAACCGCGGCAACGGCGAGTCGTGCATGCTGGGCTTGTCGTCCTGACGGTACTCCGGCTGCCAGCTCCCTGCCTCATAATCCCGCAAGAACTGCGGCCAAGTGTATTCGGCCTCGTCGACGAAGATCACATCGACCTTGCCCCGCAGCTCCTCGGGGCACAGCGAGGCGAAGGGACCACCGGCAACCACGAATTTACCGCGCCGGCGGAACTCGGCGGCCATCTTCAAGATGCGCTGCTTATGGACCACGTAGCCGGTGAGCCCGACGATGTCGGCGTCGGTATCGAAATCGACCGCCTCGACGTTCTCGTCGCAGAGAACTACCTCGTGCTGGCACGGCGTGATGCCGGCCACGGTCGGCAAGGACAGGTTAGGGAAGACACATTTCTTCTTCAGGCTGGGCAGGATGCGGTCGAACGTCCAGAACGACTCGGGGTTCTTCGGCGCCACCAGATAAATCTTCATTGCCCCGCACTTTCGTGGTTCTACAATGCGCCGCCCGCCTCCCTGCGCACCGAAGCCCCAGCCACTGTCCTTGATTCACTCCTTTTCTACTGCACTTCCGGCGCCGTTGCTAGCCGGGGCAAGAAAAAAACCGACATCGTGAGGCAAGCGTCTGACAGGAAACAGCCCATTACTGCGAGGACAATTGGCGGACAGCGAGGGCCAACATGTGGTCCAGCGTGCTTGTCGAAGACACTGCCTCATCGGGGATGACGGCGTACGACCACGGCTTGCCACCTTGTTTCTCGGTGGCAATTTGACACCAACGGACCGCGGCTCTGGCCTTCTCTCTGACCTCGTCGGTTCCAAGCTCGTCCCGTGCTTTGATTTCGATAAGATGGCGGGCACTCGCCGTCTCGGCAATGAAGTCGACATTGTAGGTGCTGCCCCGGTAGAAAATCGGCATCTGCCCGGCTGGGGGGCGCAACCACTTCAGCACGCCTGGATCATCCTCTAAAGCCATGGCGCAACGGCGCTCTGAATCCGAGTCGAAGCCCGTCCGGTTGATGATCGACTTCTTGATCCCACCGAACAGGAACTGTCTGATTTGGCTCTTACTGTCCAGCGCATCGCGAAGGTCCAGCTCTCCGCCCATCGCCCGGATGGATTTGGCATACTGCCGAAATACGACAAAACCAGCGCGCACTTCGAACGTGACTTCCGTTTCATCGTAGAGGTGAGCGAGCACCTGGTCCCGAAGATCGCGGATCATGACGAAGCTGTATTGATGCACGAGCTTCTTCAACTCCTCGTCGGATTTCCCCGTTGCAGCCAAGTAGTCGTGCGCGAGCTTGAGGATTCGTTCTTTGTCCTCAACGGCGTCGAATTCCTCAACCTCATCAAGGAGATGAGCAGCCACGTACTTCACCGGCTCATCCACTTCCTGGAGCTCGACGGTCTCTCCCAGCTCTTGCTCACCGGTTTTCAAGTCGGCCGAGCGCAGCCGCTGCTCGACGAGTGCAAAATCGCTGGAGGGCTGTGGCTGGAATGGCGTGAACACGATCTTCGGGTTGGTGTACGTTCGGATGTCGGGCACGTCGATTTGAAGGGCCAGGGCATCCACTTCTTTTTCGATGCGCTGCCGGAGTTCGCGTGCCACACGCTCCGGGTCAACCGGGATGGCACGTTCCACCGCGCTGGGGAACAGCGACGGCTGGGCGGCCGCCGTCGTGTCCGCGGCGCCGGCCGCTGCGCGTGCGGCGGCCAGCTCCTGGGAGCGTGCAAGGATTTCGTCGATCAGCTGCTCCCGGCGGTCGTCTCCGAGCAGCTCTGCCGTTGAGTTGACCCCACCCTGGCGCGCAAGGCGGTGAAGAACATCCGTGGTCTCTAACGAGAACAGCGTCGGCACGGTCACGGTCTTTAGTCGCTCGATGCCTTCCTGGTCGAGGTCGCGGATCGGATCGCGGAACAGATCGGCCCGTAGCTTCCGGGCTTCGAGGATTTCCTCGTACTTGTCATGCGAAACGATGTTGAGCCGCAGGATCTCGGGGTCGGCTCGGTTCAGCTCTGCGACTTGCGCTTCGGTTAGCGGCAACGGTAGGCGCAAACCGCGGCCGATGGTCTGCTCAGTCAGAATCTCGGACACCGACGCCCGCAGCGGAATGATCGTGTACAGATTGCTGACGTCCCAGCCTTCCTTGAGCATGGTCACGTGGACAACCACCTCGACGCTACTGGTCGGGCTTTCGACCTCTAGGAGCCGCGCTACGTTCTCGTCGCTCTCTTCCTTGCTGTTGGGCCTGGAGTGGATCTCGATCACCTTGCCGCGGTACGCGCCGCCCTCGAAGTCGACCGACTCCAGATATTCGCGCACTTCCTTCGCGTGATCGGTGTCGCGCGTCGAAATCAGGACAAACGGCTTGACCGGCGCATAGCCATTTGCATCGCAGAACTCCGCGAGTCGCGCCTTCTTCTCCTCGTGGAGATAGATGCCGTCCTTGAGCTTGAGCTGGTCGATGCCCGCCTTGTCCGCCGCCGTCAGGTTCGTGCGCGTTACAACTCGCGGCGATTTCACGAAGCGACCGATGGCGTCGCCCAGGCTGAACGAGTGGAGGACGTTATCCTTGAACTTCGGGGTGGCGGTGAACTCCAGCCCGAGAACCGGCTTGAGGTTATTGATCGCCTTGAGTGACGCC
>Ga0326728_10024840_pt1 | contig 10798 bp, 4 predicted proteins | sample MB3enrmetagenome_FD_207602 | JGI IMG/M metagenome (GOLD analysis project Ga0326728, IMG submission 207602) | Lab enriched peat soil microbial communities from McLean, Ithaca, NY, United States - MB31MN | ecosystem: Environmental > Terrestrial > Soil > Wetlands > Peat | place: USA: New York...
TTTCCGTCTTTCTGATTCGGGGGAAATTGAGGAGGCGCCGACCGGGCAGCCGGCGCAGGCTGATCTTCGCGCAATTGGCTTTGGCTATGCTGGCTCTTGCTGCGGTGTTCTGGGTAAGCTGCGAGACTTCTATCTATACGAACGTCATTCAGCCCTCAACGATCAACGGCACTCCCACGGGGAATTACACCATAACGATCCTGGGTACCTATACCGGCTCAACTGCGGGCATAGGCGTAACCACTGGAACCCAGACGACGGTCATCCGCGAAACGAGCGTAAACCTCGTTGTGCAATAGCAATGGTGTAGGGGCGGCCTTGCGGCCGCGCCGCCCGGCGGGGAGCAAGTGTTCTGCGCGCAGCGCCGGCCTTCAGTTCGGAACGCGCCGGACTAAGTCACTGCATTACGAGCCAGATCATCGCCGCCTAGAGAGCAGCCAACCTGCGCATCCCCTGTTGAGAGAGCATGATTGAGAAGTGTGTTTCGAGTACGGCAAACCGAGGCTGCACTTCAAAGCGGGCCAATCCTGAGAACGTGGGAAAGTAAGATAGCAAGGCGCAGAGGCCGACTGGCCCTGGTTAGTCAACCCCTCCGCAGCCAGGGCGGCCACAGAAGCCGCCCTGACAGCCTCCAAGGCTAGAAGTTGAACGCCGCCTGAAGGTCGATGCGGCGATTCGCCGCTGCCGAAGACCAGAAGCCTCCCATAAGCGAATTCGACCGGCCAAAGAGGGTTGTACCGAGGGCTCCGGTGGGCGGCGAAAGGTTCACATTATTGAAGACGTTGCGCGCGTTGACGCTGAAGGTGAGGCTGTAGCGCGAGTTGGTTGGCGCGCCTCCACCGAAGAAACCACCGCCGCCGCCACCGCCACCTAACCCACGAGGTCCAAGGCCGCCACCAGGGCCTCCTCTGCCGCCCCCGCCCGGTCCGCCTGGGCCACCGCCAAATTGTCCACCGCTCGAACGCTCCGGTTTTTTCCCGAAGCCGAAAGTCTTGCTGACTCGGAGATTCGTTGCGAACTGACCCGGACCGGTGCCGTAATAGGGCCCAATGAGCTTGTCATTCGGGCCCGGGGCGGTGTTGAACGTGCCCCATTTAGTTGCCACGATGTTCTCCCCCGTGGTGCCGGGACTGGCAAGAGCAGGCCGATCATTTAAGCTGGCTGTGCCAAAGAGATCAATCCCCGGATTGAAGATGTTGAAGGGCGCGCCGGAGTTCAGGACGATCATAGGGCTGAAGGCAAAGCCGTGCGGCACAGTCCACGTGCCGCCCAAGAAAACACGGTGGCGAATGTCGAAGGCCGCGCGCCCGTAGTCCTCCGCAACATCGTACGGGTTCATGTTGGTGAGGGCAGTGCCATTGGCGTAGCCGAGTGTGTAGAAGCCGAACAGGTTCAGCTTGGCTCCCATGCGCATGTTGAAGTTCGCGATCACTTGATTCTGATTAAAGATGCCCGCCGACTCGAGCTGATAGATGTTGGCTACACTGGTCAAGCTGCCGTAGCCCGGATAGGGGCGCTCGCCTTGGTCGTTCAGCGGATTGATGTCGCGGGTCAAAAGCTGGTGAACACCGTGCGAGCCGAGATAAGTGACCGAGACCGTGGCATTCTTATTTAATTGCCGCTCCAGCCCTCCGCCGCCCTGAATCGTATAGGGCGTTCGCAGGTTGGGGTCAAGAGGGCTGATGTTCGAACCGGTCTGGCAGCCCACCGCGCCCGAAGCTGGAATACCGGGCGGGAGATCGGGGAAGAAGCCGGGGTTGCTGTACGTGTAGCTCTGCTGGTTGCAGCCGTTCATGCGCTGGGCCAGAAGCAAATTGGTCTGTGAGACGCGGTCGTAGAAAACGCCAAAGCCGGCCCGCAGGACTGACTTAGGAGACCTTCCCTTGCCCAGGCCCCAGGACAAACCCACGCGTGGGGCGAGGTCGGCATGGTCATGAATACCGGTCTGCGTCTCGAAGCGCAAGCCCATACTGACTGTCATGTTGGGGCGCGCCCGCCAATCGTCTTCACCGTAGAGCCCCAGGTCGGCGTAGTTGAGGCTCAATGCAGGAGTGCCTCGGTTGATAGTAAACAGAGTCGCTCCGCTCGCCTCGCAGGAAGTCCCTCCGGCCACCGTACAGGCGTTGATCGATTGTACTGCGGTCTGATAAGCGTTGAGATTAGGGAACGAAAACGAACCGTTAAAGCTCTGCGCCGAACCCAGCGTAACATCGTTGTCACGTACGCGCCCACCGAACCTCATGAAGTTCTTGCCCAGATTGATGGACGTGAAGTTCTGGAATTCATAGTGATTTTCGTAGTCCGTCTGTACTCCCTGGCTGTTGCCGCCCGCCGTGAACGCCCCGGTTACCGAAACCTGGCAGGGTTGGGCGAGTAAAAGACACCCCACGGGAGGGCCGATCAGGTTGTTGCTGCCGTTGATCACCAGATTCACTGGCGACTGGTAGTTGCTGTCGTGAAGGTATTGGAAGCGAGCCTGGTTTACCGTCCGGTCGCTGATCACGTGCGTATCGCCCACCTGGAAGGTGTGCTCGGACCCATTCGTGTTGTAGGCCTGCGAGGGAAGAGCGAACGGCCCGATTCCGTCGTCGGTGTCGTTATTCCCCCAATACTGGTAGCGCACGGTCATGACGTTTTTCGAGCTGAGCTGGTAGTCCACGCGCGGACCGAGGTTCATGCGCATATGGGGATTCAGCACGGCCTGGTTGTAGGGAACCTGCTGAGACAAATCAGGACTAAGAACGTAAGCGCTCACTACGTTCGCGTCGTCGATGTCCCGCCGAAATATGCTGAGGAAAAAAGACGCCTTCTTGCTGATGGGTCCCCCGACGCTCCCATTGTAGAACTCCGAATGATAGGCCGGCTCCTCACTCACAAAAGGATTCCGGGTGTTGAACGAAACGGTGTTCCCGCTCACGAAGCCTTGTCCGTGGAACTGGCTGGCGCCGGGCTTGGTGGTGATTTCGATGCGGCCATAGCCGAGCTTGTCGTATTCCGCCGAAAAGGGATTCTGGTTAACGCGGATCTCGAGAATCGAGGACTTGGGAGGAAGTTGGCCGCCCGTAAAACCGTCGATATAGATTTGGCCGCCGTTTGGCCCCGCTGATGGTCCGGCCAATTCGCTAAGCTCCGACTGCAATTCATCCGGATCATCCGAGAGCGATTCGAGCTCCTTCCCCGAGATGACCAGCGAACTGGCGTTGTTCTCGGGATTGACGCTCACGGTGGGTGCCTCGCCCGAGACCGTTATTTTCTGCACTTCCTCTTCGATCTGAAGCGAAATGGCGAGCTTTTGAACCTGCCCGGCGCTGACCTCAACTCCCTGCTGCTCGTACAGCGCAAATCCCTTGGCGATGACTTTCACGCCGTACTTGCCCGGAGCGAGTCCTTTGAACTCGTAAACGCCATCCTTGTTCCCTTGCAGGGCTTGGGCTTGACCTGTCTCCGAGGTTACAAGAACCGTCGCCTGCGTCACTGCTCCTCCGGAGGAGTCGTTCACCTGGCAGCGCAACGTGCCGGCAGTGGTTTGTGCAAATAAAGGGCTGGCAAAAACTGGCGTCAAAATAAACGCCAACAAGATATAAAGACATTTCCCAAATAACCGAAATCGCATCACGTCTCTCCTGAAGTCACACTACGCCTGATATCTCCACGAATGCGGAAATCCAGGTCTTTCTGACCTTGTGCGGACCCCCCGCTGGTACGGGGTGACTACGACGGGCACTTGCTTACCTTCTTGCTGCTTGAGTGGGGCACAAGCCCCTACTTACGAGAAACCAACTCTGATTCGAGCCCATGACCGGCGCTGGGCCTGCGACCGGCGCTGGATTATTGCGTCCCTTCTTCTCCGCCTCCGCCGCCCGGCGCGCCTAGATTCCACGATCCCGAGAAGAGCGCTTGGCTGGCGGACGGTGACGCGGTCAGGATTGGCTCCACGCCGCTCAGCAGAGTAATCGCCGTGGCGCCGCCGGTATCCGTACCTTGGCTCGCCACGATCATCACGGCATCACCCTTTTTCAAATCGGCAAGCGTGGCGGTGGGCATGCGATTGAGAAGACGCTGAAAATCAGGCGCTCCACCCGCTCGCGCGCCTCCTGGGCCACCCGGAGGTCCGCCGAAGCCGCTTTGCCCTCCGGGACCTCCTGGAGCCCCACCTGTGGGCGCACCCTGCGAAGCACGGCCGCCGGGTGCACCCGCAGCCGCGCCCGCTCCCGCGCCGCCCGGTATCCCGCCCGGCGCGCCATTGGCGCCCCCCTTGAAAGCCACGGCGATCCTCTGGGCCAACTGGGGGTCGAGCTTGCGCTGCTGGGAGTCCGCCGTAAGCTTCACCACAAGCGGTTTCTTGGTTTTCAAGTCCGTGACCGTGAGCGTGTTCTGGGTGGTGTCAACTGATGAGACGGTGCCGGCAATGTTCAGGAACGTTCCCGAAACAATCTCCTGGGCGTCGAAGTCGTTGCCGTCGGCGCTGCGCGTGCCTCGCGCCTTGAGCTGATCACCGGTTTGGATCTGGCTGAGCGGGGCGGGCTTTGCCTCTTCGTACTTCACCGAATCCGGCGCGTACCGGCGTAGAATGGTGTCCTTGGAAACGTGGACCGTCGTCTTCTTCGCGCCACCGAAGCCTGATGTCGCAACGGTGATGGTGTTCGCTACAGGATCGACGGCGTTCACCAGTCCCCCTACGCCTCGCTGCCACTGTGCGGTTTCCGCCGCGTGCTTCTGCGCAATGGCTGCTTTGCTCATGTCAATCACGCGGACGGCAGCGAGGGTCTTCTGATCACTCGATATCTGCCCTTGAACCAAAACGCGGTCGCCCACAGCGATATCTGCAACACTGATCTTGGTGGCATTCTTGAGCGTCTTTTCTTCCGGAGCAACCCGGACAAGGAGGGCATTGTTGGGGATCTCGACGGCAAGACGAACTCCGGCATCGGTCTGGAGGGTGAAACCCGTTGGCTCGGTACTCGCCACAGTGCCCGCGGCTTTGTAGAGGCTGCTCGGCGTCTGGCTCCATCCCGCCGTGGCCACGCTCATAACCAGCAGGCTTCCGCAAACCAAGGTTAGAGCCGATCTAATGTCGCGGTCCCCGGAAAGCCGGCAAACTTGCATCCTCATTGGCAACCTCCACCGATACACACTGCGAGCGGGGCCTACCCTCAAAGAGGTCTAGCCCCGGTCGACCATTCAGATTTGCGAGTTGGTAAAGTTACGCGGCGGCAACTTCCAACCGTACATGAATGCCATCCCGATAACCCCAGCAATGGAAATGCCATTCATATAAACACCGAGCGCGGACGGAAAAGAACCCCGTCTGCGTAAAACTAGCTCTTCAAGCTATGACGTTTCGGGTGAGTAGCGGGTTGCGGCTAGGATACTAAAATCGCAAAGAATCCGCCTATTTCGGCCTATTTGTCGCCTTTTTCGCGCGGCACGCCCATACACACACCCTTCCCAAGACCCAAGGCGTCTTAGAGTTGAGTCGTGGCGAGGCTCCAAAGGTGCATCTCTTGTGATTGCCCTGGGGCGGCCGCGAGGGCCGCCGCTACAACGCGAGAGCGCTGGTCAGTCTGACAGAGGCGGAGTCGGTGCAGTCTGGGTTCCGCGTTTTTCCTTCACCTCCGTGTTGAACAGCTTGAAGCGCGAGTAGGTGTGTGAGTTCCGAAAGGTCCTTCCCTTCCACTGGACGGTGACGGCGACTTCTGTAGGCAACCACATGGCGGAGGCGAGTTCCTTGAACTGAACGGGCTGGTAAGTGATTTCGGTGGTTTGCCGTTCCAGGCGGATCTTGGGTTGTGGCGACAGCAAGTCACTCCGCAGGCGAACGATTTTGTAGCTGTTCGAGTCAATCCAGGCTATTCCCTGGAAGAGGACCAGAATCGATTCTTGATCGGTGTTGAACCGCTCGACCATCTGAGCCTTCTCCGGCGACTGGGCGAAAGCTACCACTTGACAATGATGTCCGGCAACGGTTTGCTGGCCGATCAACCGGAAGGCCGCGCCGGACTGATAGGCGGGATGAAAAACCAAGGAAGCGGAAGCAAAACCGGAGGTCAGCATGAAACCGGCATCCAGACCCTTTGACCCTGTCCGGTCGCCATGCTTATCGGTGCGATATTCTTCCAGGCCGACACCCCATTTCTCCGGCTTGGCGAGAAGCAGGTACTGGAAGTCTTCTTCCAACAGGTCTTTGGTCTCACCCTTTTTTCCCAGGCGGGTCTCGCGAACCTGCTCCTCCGACATGGTGTTCGAGAAGTTCTGGAAGAAGGCCTGGACGTCCTGACCGGTCTCGGCAAGAATCGTGGCGAGTTGATCCTGGCTCGCCGCCGGTGCCATCGTATGAAGCTCGGGGATTGACTGGACTAAAGTGAGAAGCGGCTGGTTGAGGACGGATGAGACTTTCGAAGCTGACTCCAACTTGAGCCGCGCCAAAACCTGGGTGTGAAGGTTGCGCACGGGCAGCGGGAAATCCGTAGCCGGGCGGTTACCCATGTATTCTTTGAGTTGCGCCGCGGCGGCCCTTGTATCACCGTCATCCAGCAGTGCCCGCGTGCGAAGAATCTTCGATTCTTGAGAATCTCCGGCGCGGATCGCCTGGCCCAAGTAATCTTCGGCAGCCTCAAGATTCTTCTGGAGAATGAGCGTGCGGCCGAGTTCGCGCAGAATGAGCGGATCGTTAGGAGCTTGCGCTTTGGCCTGCATCAGGAACCCGGCGGCCTTCGCGTACTCACCTTTCCAATCCTCCAGCACGCCGAAGATCAGGTTCAATCGGGCTCGCTGAAGGTTGTTGTTCTTCTCATCCGCACCCTTCATGGCGTCCACAAATTCGCGGGCGGCGCCGTTCAGGCCTCCCGCCTCAAGCCGGGCGAGTCCCAGGAGAATCCGGCAATCAACACAATCCGGAGACTTCTTCGAGGCCTCGTTCAAGGAGTCCACCGCTTTCAGTGGTTCTTGGCGGTCGAAAAGCTCATGGACCCCTCGCGCCAGGTCCTTGCGCCCGGATCCCACGCTGTTCTCAGTCTCCAAATCCGACCTCAGCTTTTGCCCAAGCTCATTCACCAACGATCCTTCGGCTAACTCCTCTGTGTCGTCAGTATCTTCCCGCATCGTGATCGTGACTTCCCAGGTCTTATCCCCGTTCCCGAAATCCACGATCTCGCGCGCAGCATGGTAGCCCTCCCGGTCCACCGAGAGTTTCGCGACGACAGTCTTAAAGGTGGTGAATTCCAGTTCGTACTCAGTCGAGAACCGCCCCTGAAGGTCCGTCTGCACATCGCGGATCAACTTCATGCCGTAGCCCAAGTCGATGTGCACGTCAGCTTGTCGAATGGGCTCACCTTTGAAATCGACGACCTTCCCGAAAATGTGCCAGCGGTGCTTCTCTATGTTGCGGATGGAAGGCATCGCAGGGTTAAGGGGCATGGCTCCTTGCGGCCACAAAACAACGGGAAACAGTCCTGATAGCACCGCGAAAAGGAAGGCGGTTTTAATGGCAGGATATCGCATCTTCATCGGCATTTTTCGCCACCCGGCCTAGGATCATATAAAGCGCCTCAATTACGCATTCGACGCCGAAGGTAATATATGCCTAACGGCCCGTCAACGCAATGCCGGCCGGTTCGCAGCGAGGCGGATTCCTGAGGATCGTAGGGGCACGCCATGGCGTGCCCTTACAGGACTGCGCGGCGCTTGCGTAGCCGACATCCTGTCACTTTCAGGGCACGGGCATGCGCCTCCCAAACTTCGTTTTGGTTGCGCAGAATCGTCTGTTTTTTGCTCTTTCGGGTGCTAATTTGCGCGCAAAACGCGCATAATCTGCAACATTTTAAAAACCGACTTTCTTTGTTTTCAAGTACTTCTTAGCTTCGTTCCCACTATTTTCCATTTTCTGTAGCACACTGCTTCTCGCACTTGCGAGGGCCATTTCGACTTGTTGTGGGATTCGGCAAATCCCGGCACTCGGCTCGACAATATGTCACTAAAATGACTACGCTTATAGGCTACCATGGGTCCGCCGAATTGTCAAGCAGAAAATGCGAAAGGAACAAGTAGCGGGCATTCTGCCCGCGCCACGGTTCGTGCCTCTTGCAGCTTCCACACCATCGCTGCGTGGCTGTCAAAACGCGGCGCGAGGGTGTACACTCTCAGGTTTCTGGGTTCCTAAGAGGGGAATGCCGAGTGAGGGCGCGCCCAGTCGAATCCAGGAGGAGGGATTACTTTGAATAGACAACTGCCAAGGCTAATGTTCGCTCTTTTTACTCTGGCGTCTTTCGCCGGTTCGCTTTTCGCTTCCAGCCTGCCGCTCATCCCATACCCGAACCAGCTTGAAACGGGCCAGGGAACACTGCGTGTAGGATCGCGCCTCAACATCGAGGTGCCGAGCAACGACGACGAGGATCGCTTTGCGGCTTCGCTGCTCGTGCAGGATCTGAATTCGCTGGGAGGCGTGGCCGCCACGGTAGGAGCCAAGAGCGGAGCCTCGCCGCGAATTGTGCTGGCGCGCAGCGGCAGCCCAGCCGGCAAGAACATTCTGCAACAGTCAGGGTTGAGCTTGCCGCCCCAGGCCGACGAGGAAGGTTACATCCTGGTGGTGACGGCTCGCGAAGCTTCAATCGTGAGCAAGAGCGCAGCGGGCATCTTCTACGGCGTCCAGACGCTTCGCCAACTGCTGGAGCAAACGCCCGGGGGCAGCGCCGAGATTCCCGCGGTGCGCATTGCGGATTGGCCCGCCATGCGGTGGCGCGGTGTCAGCATCGACATTAGCCGTGGCGCCATTCCCACGCCGGCTTCTCTCAAAAGGGAAATCACCCTGCTGTCCGAGTACAAAATCAATTTGTTCTCGCTCTACATGGAGAACACTTTTGCCTACCCCAGCCTGCCGCTCTTTGCGGCGCCGGGCGGCGCGGTGACTCCGGAGGAAGCCACGGAACTCGTCAACTTCGCCAAACAATATCACATGGTGATAGTTCCCGAGCAGGAGTCGTTTGGCCACCTTCATCTGGCGCTGCAAATGGAGCGATACCAGGACATGGCCGAGGTTCCCTACGGGGAAGTGCTTTCGCCCACCGTCCCCGGCTCCTTCACTTTCATCGGCAAGATGTTCTCAGACCTCGCTTCGGTCTTTCCCGGACCCTTCTTCCACATCGGCGCCGATGAAACCTACGAGTTAGGCCAGGGCCGGACCAAGGCGGACGTTGACAGAGATGGCTACGGCAAGGTTTATATCGACTACCTGCGGAAAATCGACGAGACCTTGAGCCCCTATCATCGCAAGGTTCTCTTCTGGGGCGATATGGGCGTCCAGCACCCTGAGCACCTCAAGGATTTGCCCCACGACATGATTGCGATCCCCTGGGACTATGCCCCGCGGAAGTCCTACGTGAACGAGATTAAGCCCTTCCGCGACGCGGGGCTGGAAACCTGGGTGGCGCCGGGGGTGAGCAACTGGAGCCGCATTTTCCCAAACTACAATGACGCGCTGCCCAACATCCGCCAGTTCGTGACGGACGGAAAAGAACAGGGCTCGACGGGCGTTTTCAATACCATGTGGATGGATGACGGCGAAGGCATGGTGAACTACACCTGGTACGGTCTGGTGTATGGCGCCGCGCAATCCTGGCAGAAAACCGTGGATGACGAGCAGTTCTCCGACAACTGGGACTGGTCGTTCTACCGCGCCCCGGATCACCACTTCGCCACAGAGATCAAGAACTTGACCCAGATTCATACGCTCTTGCGGGGCGCGGTCCACTCCGACGGCGAGGATCGGCTGACCTGGGTCGATGCGCTGAGCCCGGACGGGCAGAAATTCTACGCCCAATTGGAGCCCGCCGCACATCAGATCCGGCTGCTGGCGGAAGATGTCGTTGCCGATCTCATCACGAATTCGCACCTCGCGCGCCGCAACCAGGACTTGCTGGATTACGTGGACTTCTCCGCCCGCCGCTTCGATTTCCTCGGGCAAAAGGCCATCTATTCAAAGTACATCTCCGACCTCTATGCCCAGGCGCAAGCCGATGCGACGAAGCCCGAGGTGGTCGGAGGCGTTCTGGGACGGATCGACAGCGTCAACGGCTTGATGCAGGACATGCGAGACCAGACAACTCTGCTGCGAGCCCACTACCGGAAACTCTGGCTCGCCGACAACCTGCCCTATTTCCTCGACAATATCTCGGTCCGGTATGACGAAGAATTGCAGCGTTGGGAAAAGGCGGCCAGCGACGTAAGCCACCTGCGGGATGTTTACCGCCACCCGCGCCGCCTGCCGCCGCTCGTCGAGCCGTAGCGTACCCGCAATTGGACGCACGGCCCTCTTTCAAGGAATTGACAGCCCTCTCCCCTGGGGAGAGGGTGTCCCGCGACGGCGCTTTCATCAGTCCGTCAGCTGACGGAGACGGGTGAGGGGTTTCGTCCCTAGGCATCAGAAAGGTCGAACCGCAGGTTGTACTTCTCGCCGGTTTCGGCTAAATTGAAAAACAAGCAAGCGCTACCAGCGCGGTTATCAGCAAATGACACTGCAAGAGAAAATCCTGAACCCTTTCGTCCCGGTGACGCTTTTCGAAGTAGTGCCGCCGGCGGCGGATCAGCCCGAAGCCATCGACGAATCTCTTACTGAGCTGAAACGGGTCGTACCCTTTGTAGACGGGATCAATGTCCCGGAGATTCTCGACGAATCTCGAGGGACGGAGCGGACCAGCAAGTTCGTGCCGCGCGTCGAGCCGCGACTGCTCGGCTCGCGCATTCGGCGCGAAGTGGGCGCGGAAGTGGTTCTCAACCGCGTGGTTGTCCATGATCCGAAGCCGGA
>Ga0326728_10024842_pt1 | contig 10798 bp, 8 predicted proteins | sample MB3enrmetagenome_FD_207602 | JGI IMG/M metagenome (GOLD analysis project Ga0326728, IMG submission 207602) | Lab enriched peat soil microbial communities from McLean, Ithaca, NY, United States - MB31MN | ecosystem: Environmental > Terrestrial > Soil > Wetlands > Peat | place: USA: New York...
CCGAAAACCTGCCTGTAAAGCCAATAGTATGGTCCAGCTCACTCATTTCGTGACCACCTCGACAGAGCTGCCGTCCCTGATGCCGCATTTCTCCGGGGAAAGGATCACCCTTTCCCCATCGTGGAGCCCTGAAAGGACGTTCACGGTATCTCCCCGGTCTTCACCGAGGATCAGCCAGTGAAGTTGTGCCGTCTTATCCTTGCCGGCGACGTAGGCCCCTTTGAGTTGCCCTATTTCGATGAGTGCGGCTTTTGGAACATAAATGCCTTTGATCTCCGAACCTACCGAAGGGACCTCAACCACGGCCAGAGTACCAGCCCTGAAATGCCTGTCGCGGTTATCGATGAGGAGTTGCATACGCTGTCCCGGAGCCTCGGTGTTTCCCGACGACATGATTCCCTCAACGGTTCCTGTGACTTTCTGTCCTGCAATCCTGACTGTGAGCATGTCCCTTGGCTTGATGCCTGCAGCGAGGTCAGTGCCCACAGGAGCGATGACTCTCAAAGATGAGTCATCCTCTATGATGAAAAGAGGCTGGCCCGGTGAAATCATATTCCCTACCTCGACCATCTTCCTGACGATAATGCCTGGGAAAGGCGCTCTGGCTTGAGAGTAGGAGAGGCTCACATCCAGGTCTTCGACAGCAGCCTTTGCCGCTGCTCTTGCTGCCTCTGCCTGGCTTGCAGCGACTTCGGAAGTTTCCAGCTGATGGAGGGAAACAGTCTGAGAAGCATGGAGGCTACGCATCCTGGAGAGATTGAGCCGGGAGACTTCAAGGGTAGTGCATGCCGTCTCAAGGGATGCCATGGCCTGTCTTTTTCGGGCCAGCAGGTCCCGGGTGTCCAGATGGATAAGGACCCGGTCGCCTTCGACCCTGTCACCTTCCTGGAACCGCGCATCAATGATCTTTGCCATTATGCGCGCCGAAGGAGTCGCCCTGTGGATGGGCTCGGTGAAACCTGATAAGGTGACCATCCTTTTTGTCTTATCCACTTGTACTGCCAGGGTGTTCACCCTGATCGGGGCCTTTATGTCAACTGATTCTCTGGCATTCGTTGGATCATTGCTGCACCCCACCAGGGCAGCAAAGCAGCAAAGAGTTAACGCAAAGCAGGTCGTTAACAGATTGCGGTTGGTACCAGCATACTCACGATGCCTTAGTATACAGCTCATTACATTCTCCTTCTTCGGGGCATTCCCATTACGCCCGGCGATGTTCTCGGAAAATCTCAGAAAGAAGTATGTCCTTTAGGATAGTCATATGTTTATCCTTGCCTGAGGTTGCATGCCTGGAAATTTTACCTGCTGATTGATAAGAAGGGCATGTCTTACAATCCCATAACGGCTCAAAGCTATGGCCAACTGTTTGCCTAGGAGGGTTTTTTTCTGCGTTGATGACTCGAAGCTCCAGTGGATGTGGACAATGAGATCCGACTCGAAACCATCGGTGCGGTATATCGACATACCACTGAATTGAGCAGATCCCGAAGGCAGTGAGGCCTCCGAGCAGAGTTTGAGGGCAGCATCGAAATTATGCTGCTTCGCAACTCGTACACTTATCGTTTCAAGGCAGTTTATGAAGTCTGATTTTTTCATATGATTGTCGCTGATCTTGCCAGAAAAGTGCCAAGCCAGATTATCTAAATAATAATAGCCAGATACAATAGCTCATAGCATGGCAATCATGGAATAACACAGTTAATGTTGTGTTATGCAATGAAATTGTTGTATACCATGGTAGCTCTTGAATAAGTATTACTCGCGGAGCCTGATGATGGGCATAAACAAGAACGATTTTTTCAGACAGGCAGTATTGCGAATTTGCGGCAGCCTTGACATTGGAAAGGCAACCGCGGATTGTGTAGCCTATATCAGGGATTACATACCCGTCTCAGAATTAACCCTTGGCTGGATTGAGCCTGAAGCCGGGGTTATCAGGAACCTTGTGAATGTAAATTCATCAGGAAAAATCTGGGTTATTCCACCCATACCCATACCCGATGAAACAAAGGAAATTATAGAAGTCCGTCTCAGCGAATGGCAGGAGGTCAGGATCGCGAACGATACCCAACTGGACCCTGCGATAAGCTTTATAACCCAATATTATAAGACTCACGAGCCTTCGGGTATGTACCTGGTGTTGGTCGTGGAAGGAACTCTCCTCGGTGTTGTCGGTATTCTGGCTGAGGGGAAAGGCAGGTTCAATAAGACCCATGCCGGTTTATTTTCGCTGCTGCGCGAGCCGTTTGCCATTGCCATGTCGAACGCACTGAGGTTCCAGGAGGTCCTGAAACTCAAGGACATGTTGGATGCCGAAAATAGGGAGCTCAACCGCGAACTGCTCAGCACTGTAGGAGATGAGATCGTAGGCTCAGACTTCGGCCTTGCCGGGGTCATGGAGATGGTGGAGCAGGTGGCTCCACTGAACAGCCCGGTAATGCTTCTGGGTGAGACCGGGGTCGGCAAGGAGATCATTGCCAACGCTATTCATCACCTTTCATCAAGAGCAGACGCCCCCTTTATAAAGGTCAACTGCGGTGCCATTCCTGAAGGGCTTCTCGATGCCGAACTTTTCGGACATGAAAAAGGTGCCTTCACTGGTGCCCATGAGCAGAAAAGGGGGCGCTTCGAGCGGGCTGACAAAGGGAGCATCTTCCTGGACGAGATAGCCGAGCTTACTCCCCAGGCTCAGGTAAGGCTTCTACGGGTGCTGCAGCACAAGGAGATAGAGCGAGTGGGAGGGACTGAGACCTTGCCGGTGGATGTACGCATCATTACCGCCACGAACAGGAATCTCGAAAGGATGGTTCGCAGTGGAGATTTCCGGGAGGATCTCTGGTACAGGATCAACATCTTCCCCATTATGATCCCCCCCTTGAGGCAGCGAACGGAAGACATCCCGGCCCTTGTGTATCATTTCGTGGAGAAAAAATCAAAGGAGCTCAAGATACATACGCTTCCCTCGATATCGAAGGTCGGGGTAGAGCGACTGAAGTCTCATCAATGGCCGGGTAACGTGAGAGAACTGGAGAATCTCATCGAGAGGGAGCTCATCCGGATAAGGGGTATGGGAGAAGGCGGCCAGCTTTCATTTGAGAATTTCAGTCTGTTAACAGAAGAGAACAAGTCCGTCATCAGCTTACCTGAACAAAGAACCTCTAATCTATCACTCGATGATGTTAACATCATGCATATAAAAAGAGTCTTGAAAATGACAAATGGCAAGATCAATGGTAAGGGAGGAGCAGCCGAGCTTCTGAAAATCAACCCCGAGACACTCAGAACCCGTATGCGGAAATTGGGCATCCCTTATGGCAAGAAAGCAATGAAGTACTATGACAGATAGTTGGAATAGGATTTCCAATTAGAACTCTAGACAGGGCTTTCGATATCGTGAGGGTATTGATGGGTGCTTTGCTTTACAGGTATCACCCGGAGATCGAAACAACTGAGAGTGATGATAATGTAATAGAACATACGATATTTCGTTGATGTTAAAACCGTAAAGTACATGCCAAGGCAGGCGCTCAGAACCAGTAGCCTGGATATCATAGATTAGAAAACAATATGTTCAGTTTTAAGTCTTCTCAAAACAGTGATGAATATTGCATAATCTATGGTTCATAATTTGATTTTGGGGTTAGCAATTCATTTCCGGGCAAGCTTTTTATAGGATGCCCAATTTTTTCATCCGCGCTCTCAACGTGGACGGGTTTATCCCTAGGAGATTTGCCGCACCTCTTTTACCCGAGATGCGGCCTTTTGTCAAAACAAGGGTCTGCCTGATGTATTTGTCTATTATCTCATCCAAGGTCAGGTAGCGGACTGGGTCCTGAGGATAAGTAACGGTATATTCTTCACGACGAGCACCGACAAGCATCGGGAACGACAACGGTTCTCCACGGCTAATAATCAATGCACGTTCGATGATGTTCTGCAACTCCCGGACATTCCCTGGCCAATCATAGCCCTGCAGCTGCTCTATTGCGCCCGGGGTAAATTGGGACTTGTACGGAAGGTTCATTTCGATGGTCTGACGTCTGACAAAATATTCGGCTAGGGCTGGTATATCTATTTTGCGCTCCCGTAGGGACGGGATATGGATGGGAAAGACATTCAGCCTGAACCAGAGATCCTTCCTGAACTGGAGATTTGTGATCAGTTTTGTCAGGTCCCGATTTGTTGCAGCGATCACACGGACATCGACCGAGATGGGCCTCTTTCCTCCGACACGCTGAAACGTCATGTCCTGAATCACCCTGAGCAGCTTGACCTGGGCCTGCAGGGTCAATTCCCCAATCTCGTCCAGAAAGATGGTCCCCCGGTCCGCCTGCTCAAAGTACCCCTGCCTCATGGTGTCAGCACCGGTAAATGCCCCTTTCTCGTGGCCAAAGAGCTCGCTGTCGAGCAGCGTCTCAGGGATGGCGCCACAATTGATGCTGACCATGGGTCCTTCAGAATGTTTTGAGAGATGGTGGATGGCATTGGCAATCACTTCTTTGCCTACTCCGGTTTCTCCCATGAGGAGAACCGGGACATCCAGAGGAGCTGCCTGCTCGATTAGAGACATGACCTCCTTAAGGCCTGTTGCGGCACCGATAACGCGCTGTCCCATCAGACGCTTTCTGATATCCTGGTTTTCCCTGATGAGGCGCTGCTTCAGGCTGGCGATCTCGAGCTGGGATAGGATGTGCCGCACAGTGGCAGCAATGGGCGCGTAAAGCTCTTCCAGAAGTTTGAGGTGCATTCCCTTATAGGGATCTTTCCCCCAGGCGGCGAGGCCAAGCACCCCATATCGGGATGGGCCCAGTTCAATAATAAGGGCGATGCTGGCCCCTCCGTTGTCGTCGATCCCGAGATGGGCAGCGACTTCCCTGGTGATGGAATGGCTTTGAAAATCTCCAAAGGAAATGACCTTCAGGGCACTGACCTTTTGGGCATCTTTCTGTGCGGCCTTCGACAACCTGACGGTCTCGTCCGCAAGAATGACCCCCTCGTCCGTAACGAACGTCCGATATCGCAAGGTGCCGCGCTGGGCATCATAGATGGGCAGGTTCATGAAATCCAGGGGGAAATACCTTCTGAAGAATTTATAGACTTCATTGATGGCGGTCTCCAGATCGTGGCTGTTGAAGACACGGTGGGTGAATCCCTCGATCGCTTCCTTTTCCAATAGGGGCATAAGTAACCTCACAAAACAAATCACCATTTACGCCATATTTGGTGAAAACTCAATATATAACTAGCATTAATTACCATATATGGCGAAACAAGGCAATCCGATTGCGCAACATCTTGATAATACTATCAGCAATTCCATGGCATGAAACTTGATTAATGAATTGTTGATTAATGGTTAAAGGAGTGGCCGGACATGCTGACTGTGGGACTGGATATAGGATCCATAACAACAAAGGTGGCGGTAATGGAGAGCGGAAGGATCCTGTATACGGATATTTCTTTTACCGGATACAATCCAGAGAAGGCATGGCGGGATATTCTCGAGCGGACCCTGAGCGGCCTGGGGCTCAAGGAGTCATCCGTGGACCGCATTGTATCAACAGGCTATGGCCGGAACAATGTGAGCATCGCGCACAAAAAGATAACTGAGATCCTCTGCCATGCAGAGGGTGCCAGGCATTTCTTGCCCAAGGTGCGCTGTGTCATCGACATCGGGGGTCAGGACAGCAAATTCATCCGCATGGATGATAAGGGTTCAGTGGTGGATTTTGCCATGAATGACAAATGCTCCGCCGGTACGGGAAGGTTCCTCGAGGTGATGGCCCGGGCCCTTGAGGTGCCCCTGGATGAGTTCGGAGAGCTGTCGAACAAGGCAAAGAACACGGTTCGTATTAGTAGCATGTGCACGGTATTCGCCGAGTCCGAGGTGATATCGCTCATTTCCAAGGGGGAATCCCGGGAGAATATCATCGCCGGTATCCACGACTCCATCGCATCGCGCATGGTCTCCATGATGGGGAGAACAGGGGTGGTAAAACCGGTGGTGATGACTGGTGGGGTGGCAAAGAATATCGGCATCAGGAAAGCCCTGGAAAAAAAGCTCGGCATAAAGCTCGACGTGCCCGAAACGGCCCAAGTAAATGGCGCCATTGGTGCGGCGATTCTGGCCCAGAACCTGAACGGATCGAATAGGTAACAATGTTTAACACTGTAAGGAGGACTAAAGAATATGGAGCGATTCGCATATTATGACACTGGCCACGAGTTCCCAGAAGAGATCGTCATGGCTACGGGGTTCACGCCGTACAAGATCCTGGGAGACGTTCACGAGCCCACCGACCCTGCCGACGGCTACGTCCATAACTACATTTGTCCTTTCTCGCGCAGTGCGTTGACTGAGGGGCTGGCACATTCGAATGAGTGGGCCGGCATAGCCTTCTGTCACGGCTGCGACACAACGAACAACCAGTATGACATATGGAAATATCACGTCGAAACACCCTTCCTGTACTGGATAAACACCCCGGCAAATAACAACAAGACATCGAAATCGTTTCATGCGCGCGAGCTAAGACGATTCATCGATCATCTCGAAAAAAAGTTCAACGTTACCATAACCGCTGACAAGCTCAAAGATGCCATCAAGGTATCCAACAAGATAAAGGGCCTCATGCGGCAGCTTGCTTCGCTGCGCTCGAAAAAGGACATCCCGAACGCTGATTACCATGAAATTGTCAGGAAGAGCGTCCAGATGCCCAAGCACGAGTTTATCAAGGAACTGGAGTCGAAGCTGAAGGACTGGAAGAAAAGGCCGGAATTCCCTTCGGGCATGGTTCCTGTGCTGATGACCGGCTCCGACATCACCTACCCCGAATGGATGGATGTGCTCGAGAGTTCAGGACTGCGTATCGTGAGAGACGACATGTCCCTGGGTGAGAGATATTTTGCTGAAACAATCCCCGAAACCGGCGATCCTGTTGAGGCGCTCGTGGAATACAACTCGAAGATACCTCAGCCCCCCACCCGTTTGCCTTTTGAAGCGAGGCTGGACTATCTTTTCAAATGCCTCAGGGAAACCCCGGTCAAGGGAGTGGTATACCAGACGCTCAAGTTCTGCGAGCCTCACCTCCTCGATCTGCCGTTCATTGTAGACCAGATTAAGAAGGCCGGGCACAAGGTGATCACCATCGAGCGGGAGTATACCCCGGTTATCGACCAGCAGGTGGTGAGCCGCCTGGAAACCTTTAGAGAGATCCTATAATCAGGAGGACCCACATGATAAGAATAAGCCGCTTTATTGCTCAACATCCGAAAATTGTTGTCGAGGGATTAAAAGGATACCTGAAGCAGCCGCTTACCCCACGCATGTTCCAGATTCTCATGCAGTATATCAACCGGACGAAGCTAATGAAGTTGTTCCCCTGGATAAAGACGGGGTCATTCACGGCCGGTTTCCCGGTGGAATTCGGACGTGCTTTTGGTTTATTCCCCTATTACCCCGAGGCATATGCTGCTTTGACCGGGGCAGCCGAATGCACCCTTCCCTCCATCGAGGCGGCCGAAAGCCTCGGTTTGAGCAAGGACCTGTGCAGCTATATGAAGACGAGCATAGGAGCCTCCCGACTGGGCTGGCCTGAGGATTTCGGGGGCAACGAGCCTACTGATCTCTATTTCTCCGCCAACATGGTGTGTGACACACACATGAAATGGCTGGAGAATGACGCAAAGCTCTTTGGCAAGCCCCATTTCGGCTTGGATGTCCCCAGTTATGTGGCCGGCGAGGGAGAGGAGAGGCTCGAGGAATACATAGACTATGTGGAAGGGCAGCTGTGGGACCTCATAAAATTTCTCGAAAAGCACACCGGAAAGAAATTCAACGAGAGCAAGTTCCTGAAGACCATAGACAGGTCCTATGAATTGAGCCGTCTGTTCACGGAGGTCTATGACTACCGCAAGCGGTTCCCGGCAAATCGTTATTTTGAGTGGGTGAGACTGTACATGCTACCGCTCGTGTGCCAGTGGAATGAGAGCGACGGGGTGAGATTCTACCGCAAGCACCTCAAAATGGCACAGAAGCGCTACGGCGATAACAAGGTCATCGAGTCGGGCAGAGAAAAATACCGGGTAGCTTGGGAAGGGATAACCATCTGGTACAAGGTCGATCTCTACAGGAAGGTGCTCGCGGAAAGGGGTGCCAGAATCGTTGCCGAGTCATACACCGAATCATTCGCCATTCGGAAAAAACCAGCGGGTCCTACGGTAAGTGCAACCCTGAGGCAGATTGCACGGGAGCTCATGATCGCCCCATATACCATGAACCTGGATTTAAGGATCAAGCATTTCGACAAGCTCATCGAAGATTACGACCTCGACGGCATCATCATGCTCGCAAACCAGAGCTGCAGGCCGCAAAGCACAGGGCTTCAGGATCTACGTGACGCCATTATCAAGAAGCATGGCATACCTGTGCTGATGCTGAACACCGACCACTGCGATCCCAGGGCATACGCCGAAGGACCCATCAATACGAGGATCGACGGCTTTATTGAAATGATGGAAGCGAACAAGAAGAGGAAGGACAAAGCAGCCTAAGGGTAACTGTGAAGGCCTGTCGACAAGGCCTTCATGCTTGAGTCATCTTGAAATCAGCAATCCGATGCAAGGAGGGAAAGGGAAAATGAGCCGCAAGGGACAGAGTCTTGAAATGAACGGTGTAAGGTTCAATGTGATCATTGAAGGCCAAGGCCCCGATGTGATCCTTCTGCACGGGTTCCCGGATTCCTCGTACCTATGGCGCAACCAGATTCCTGTTCTGGTGCAGGCAGGATACCGCGTTATCGCCCCTGACCTGAGGGGATTCGGCCAGACTGAGGCTCCTGTGGGCAAGGTTAATTACAAGCTAGATACGCTCATCAAAGATGTGACAGGCTTAATGGACAGCTTGGGCATCAAGAAGGCTTCCCTGATTGGGCACGACTGGGGGGCGATCCTTGGATGGTTCGTCACCATCGAACATCCAGAACTTGTGGAACGCTATATAGCTCTGTCAGTGGGCCACCCTACATCCTTCAAAAAGGGCGGGGTCGAGCAGAAGCTGCGCTCCTGGTATGCCTATGCATTTCAGCCCCCTGTCATTCCGGAAATCATGACGCGGTCGTTCAACTGGCTGCTCGCGCGTTTCCTTACGCAAAATCATCCAGAGACGGGCCATTGGATCGAGGACTTGTCACGGCCTGGAAGACTCACGGCCGGCATGAACTGGTACCGTGCCAACATCATGCGTGTTCTTTTCGGCAACCACCGGCATGTCAGAGTTCCCGTGTTCGGCATATGGAGCAGCGGTGATATCTTTCTGACTGAACGTCAGATGAAGCTGAGCACGCTCTACGTGGATGCCTCCTGGCGATACGAGCGTATCGACAACTCGAGCCATTGGATCCAGATGGATGCACCTGAACGTCTGAACAAGCTGCTGATCGATTACCTCGGGCAGCCCGTGGGGTGAGAGCAGATACTGTAGCATAATAGAAGATGAAGGAGAATTTACCATGAAAGATCTCAAAGACAAGATAGTGGTGATCACCGGGGCTGCAAGCGGTATCGGCCTCGAGATGGCCCGTGCATTCGCCCGTGAAGGGGCTAAGCTGGTACTCGCCGATATCAATGCGGCAGGCCTGGATGATGTGAAAAGGGATTTCGAGGCCTTGGGCCGCTCCGTGCATACCTTCGTGCTGGACGTCACGAAAAAGGAGCAGATAAAGGACTTCTGTGACAAGGTGTACGAGACCATGGGCCGGGTGGATGTCCTGTGCAACAACGCAGGTGTGGGCTGGGCCGGCAAGTTTGAAGACTGGCCGCTGGACGCGTGGGAGCAGATCATTGCCATTAACCTGTGGAGCGTAATCTACGGCTGCCATTACTTCTACCCCCGTATGATCAAGCAGGGTGGCGGTGGGCATATCGTTAACACGGCATCGGGTGCGGGACTTCACCCTGCTCCTCTTCTGACGGCATACTGCACAACAAAACACGGAGTCGTAGGATTCAGTGAGACACTGCGGGCCGAGGCGGCATTGAACGGCATCGACGTTACGTGCGTATGTCCGGGGATCGTAAAGACGAATATCACGGTGACCGGCAAGGTGTTCTCAAGGACCGCCAACTCCACTGCTGACCAGCTTAGAGAGAAATTGGATGCCTTATACATAAAGACAGCCATGAAGCCTGATTATGTGGCAGAGAAGATCGTCAAGGCGGTGAAAAAGAATACGGCAGTCCTGCGTATTGGCCCTGATGAGTTTTTCAACGATAATCTTCACAGGATAAGCCGGGCCGCCCATTCGTTTGTTACCCAGAAGACCATAAAGTTGGCGCTCGACCGGCTATGAAAATTAATCATTCTTTGAAGGGGGAAGTATGAAAAGACATATGTTCGAGACAATACTCGGGGCATGTTTCATTGTTTTCTTTATCGTATTCTGGTTATGGCATTCGCCCGTGACAGGCAAGCTTACCCAGGAAGAAATCAACCGCTACATGGGGATCATCGAAAAGAGCGCCTTCCCGCCGGCTGAAAAGGCGGAAGCCCTTGCGCGACTGAAGGCCTGGGCGGAGAGCGATGATGGGAAGCCTATTTTCATGCTCAATCTCATGCGCAACTTCCCCCAGGTGAAGCCATATCCCGGAGCACCGGACTTCAAAGGCACACCTGCCGAGTCGAACAAGATCTATGAGAACGCCGCCATACCGCTCCTGTTCAAACGGGGAAGCTATCCCGCGTATCTCGGGAGGCCCCAGGGAAAAAACCTATTCGGATACAAGCCTGAACTGAACAACT
>Ga0326728_10024843_pt1 | contig 10798 bp, 8 predicted proteins | sample MB3enrmetagenome_FD_207602 | JGI IMG/M metagenome (GOLD analysis project Ga0326728, IMG submission 207602) | Lab enriched peat soil microbial communities from McLean, Ithaca, NY, United States - MB31MN | ecosystem: Environmental > Terrestrial > Soil > Wetlands > Peat | place: USA: New York...
ATATTTAAGAATATGGGTAAGGATAAAGCCACCAAGACACTAGCCAAGAGCCTTTATCGTGAACTCATTCACAACGGGTTCAAGAATAAAGACATTATAAATCTCTCCAAAGATATTCTTGATCATATGGCCCAAGAGATGAACAAAGAAGCTTCAGAGGTTTCTAACAAAAAGGATCGCCTATTGATCAGCTAATTTTTCTTCTGCATTTAAGATACAAACCGACTTATTAGAATGCTCACGATTTCTTAGTGAAACCTTGAGAGAAGGCTATTGCATTACGTATGTGACTCACTGACCATACTGATATGTTGAGAGTACTTTAAATAATCTACTAAAGGCGGTGACATCTTGAAAACATTCTTATCAGTATTCTTATTATTTTGCAGTCTCCTGGTCGGTACTATTTCCTATGCTGCGGACCCTGGATATCATGTGATCAAAAAGCTGCAACTGGGCGGCGAAGGCGGCTGGGACTACCTGACGGTAGACAGCGCAGCCAGGCGGCTGTACATTTCCCGCTCCACTCACGTTATGGTGATCGATATCGATACAGATAAGGTAGTAGGCGATATTGCCGACACTCCGGGCGTACATGGAATCGCTATAGCATCGGAGTTGAACCGGGGCTTTACCAGTAACGGAAAGGCAAATACGGCCACCATATTCGACCTGAAAACACTCAAAGTCCTGGGCCAAGTGAAAACCGGAGAAAATCCCGATGCCATCCTTTACGACCCTGCCTCTCAACGGGTATTCACTTTCAATGGCCGTAGCAAGGACGCCACTGTGTTTGAAGCCGCTTCCGGTGAGGTTGCAGGCACGATTGCCCTTGGCGGCAAACCTGAATATGCTGCGGCGGACGGCAAAGGCAAGGTCTATGTAAATGTCGAAGACACCAGCGAGGTAGTGGAGATAGATAGCCTGAAGCTCTCGCCTACAAAAAGGTATTCACTCAAGCCTGGCGAGGAACCCACCGGAATGGGACTTGATGCCGAGCTTCACCGCGTCTATTCGGGATGCCACAACAAGGTCATGGCCATTCTGGACATGGAGGCCGGCAAAGTAATTGCCACCGTGCCGATCGGCGAAGGTGTTGACGGAAACGGATTTGATCCGGAAACGGGACTGGCGTTCAGCTCCAATGGAGATGGTACTCTTACCGTGGTGAAGGAGTCTTCTCCTGGTAAGTTTGAGGTAGTTAAGACCGTTCCTACGCAACGTGGTTCTCGCACCATGGCGATTGATCCCAAGACACACAACATCTACTTGCCCACTGCGCAGTTTGCTCCGCAAACGGTGTCGGCAACGGGAGGATCAAGACCACGCCCGATAATGATCAAGGACAGCTTCGCAGTTCTGGTAGTTGGGAAATGACGCATTAGTTGGCAGTTGCTTGTACTTTTTTAAAGCCCTGGCCTCAGCCGCCTGCTGCTCAGTGGCTTTAACGTTGGCTGCACATCAAAGTACTCATAGGGGAGTAGTAATTAATCCCTGTAGACATTTCGGATATCTTGGACGTCATAAACAGACATGAAGATAAAGCAAGGAGGCAATATGAAAGGTCTACCATTAAAGAGGTCTATGAAAACGTCCTTATTCATGATGGCTTTGATATGTTCAGCAGGATTCATTCTTTTTGGAGCAGTACAAGCACAGGCAATGGATATGCATCATGGAAAGCACCAGGGCATGCACAATTTCAAGTGGTGGCAGTGTCCAGAGATGTCCAAGGATCTCGGTCTTACTTCTGGAGAGAAGCAGTCGTTGGATGATCTGTTCGTAAAGAACCGTGATACTCTTGTCGATCTCAAGAGCTCTCTCATGAAAGACCGATTCAAGTTGCATGATATGCTTGAGAAGGATGCCGTTGATGAGGCATCTGTGCTTGCCCAGAACAAAGTGGTTTCAGAGGATATGCTGAGGATCTCGGATGAGCATATCAAATACAAGCTTGGTATAAAAAAGATCCTTGGTCCGGATCGTTTTCACAAGCTTATAGCCAAGTTCCACGAGATGAGGGGAAAACATCATTCTCACCAGGGTAAAAAATTCAGTCATGAGCCTAAAGAACAGTAAGGGTTTAACCTTTTGCTGACAAGGTTGAGGTTGTAAAGGCAAGAAAGCAGCAGAGAACTCGGCAGAAAAGAAAGCTGAATAGTTACTTTTAACAACAAAGAGGTATAAGGAGGATGAGGAGGGTTGTATTTATAGCCTGCACCCTCGGGGTTCTCTTCTTTTCCTGCAATGGACAGAATACAGACATGTCCCGGCAGAAAGGGGGAACCCCTCCTCCTGTATCCAAGAAAGTAATCACCCCATTAGAAGTGATAGGGAAGTTAGATGAAATCCATCTCGGTGATCCTTCAATGGGTATAAGGCCGAAGATATTTCTAACTGATAAAGAAGGAAAGACTTACATCTACTTTATAGTGGCCACCACGACAATTTATGGACCAGATTGGAAAGCAATACCGCTTGATAAGCTAACAGTTGGGCAGCAGGTGAGAGTGCACTATATTATCAATAAGGAAGGTTATCAAGTAGCGCAATCTATTAAACCGATGCAATCTTGATCATGTGTCGATCTTGTCACTCTGAGCATAGCATCTGACCATCATAAATCTCATAAGCAGATCTGCAGTATTCAGGTTTTTTGAAAACGTTGATTTTTCGAAGGAATATTCACTATGGGCAAAGCGATGATCTTGGCATAAAATTTCGCTTTCCTCTCCTGGCTTCTGGTGTAAGAAATCACAAATATAAGAGTACCCCTATCAAATATTCACTGATCCAGAATACCCCTGATCTTATTTGAGAGCTCTGACATAGTGAAGGGTTTCTGGATGAAAGCTTTGCAGCCGTCTTGCATGATCTCTTTTGCCTGTCCATCAAGGCTGTATCCACTCGAGAGTAGCACTCTCACGGAGGGGTTGATACGTTGCAATGCGTTAAAGGTGTCCTTACCGCTGATATCAGGCATGATCATGTCGAGGATCACAAGATCAATCTTGTCTCTATTCTGCTCATAAATCTCTAAACCCTGCTTACCACCTGTAGCGGTCATCACCTCATAACCAAGGCCTTTGATCATCTCAGAGCCGACATCCAGGACCATATCCTCATCATCGATGAACAGTACAGTTTCCTGGCCCTTCTGAACAGCTTCTTTGATCATGTACTCATACACAACATTCCTGTCCGAAGCAGGGAGAAAGATCAAAAAGGATGTTCCCAGATGTTTTTCGCTCTCCACATTGATGAATCCACCATGGTTCTTGATGATGCCATATACTGATGCCAAGCCAAGACCCGTCCCGCGACCACGTTCCTTGGTTGTGTAGAAAGGCTCGAAAATACGGGCCTTGGTCGCTTCATCCATGCCGACACCAGTGTCAGTTATGGTCATCTTGACATATTTCCCGGGTTTGACACCAAAGGGACTCACATCCATATCGTCAAGGTCGACATTCTCGACCGAAAGATACAGGTCGCCACCACCTGGCATGGCCTGCCATGCATTCACATATAAATTGAGGAGCACCTGCTCCATTTGACCCCGATCAACTTCCACGGACCAGAGCGCCTCCGGGACTTTGTGATGAATGCGAATCTCTTTCTTGGTTCGGCCAAACATCTCGGAGCTCTTCTGGATGAATTCCCCAAGATGAGTAGGTATTATCTCATACTTTCCACCCTGTGCAAAACCAAGCAGCTGTTTTGTGAGATCAGATCCACGTTGAACATACTCCTCCATGTGAGTAAGCCGATCGAAAAAGGGGTGCGAATCGTCAAAGTTCATCCTCATAATTGAGATATTACCAAGAATGCCCATGAGCAGATTGTTGAAGTCATGTGCTATCCCACCTGCGAGGGTGCCAATTGCCTCCATCTTCTGGGCTCGCACAAGTTGATCCTCAAGCCTCTTATTTTCTTCTTCTGCTAGCTTGCGCTCAGTGATGTCATGAATGAACCCTTGGTGCCTCCCATCTTCAAGGCTTGACGCGCTTATTTCCACTTGAAATATTGTACCATCTTTACGCTTCATGGGCCGTTCAAACCTGAGACTCTCACCTGATGTAACACGGGCAAGACGCTGCCAGCCTACATCTCTAAGTTCATCAGGATAAGTGTCAAGGAAATTAAGCCCAAGCAGCTCACCCTCGGCATAACCGAGCATTTTACAAAACTTTGAATTAACCAGTAAATACTTGCCGTTTCGATCCATCACATAGATGCCATCCACAGCTTGTTCAATCAATATGCGGTAACGTCTCTCGCTCTCCCGCAGTACTTCTTCTGCATGCTTGCGTTCGGTGATGTCCCGAGTTATTCCCATGATGCCTGAGGGCTCACCATTCTCATTATAGACAATGTTCATGGTAACCTCAGTCCAGACAGTAGAACCATCCTTACGGATCATCTCGAGTTCAGAAGTGATTGACCATTCAGGTCCATGTTGTTGCCCACTGAATTCCAGCGCAAATTCTCTATCGAAAATTTCCTTGGCCTTCTGATAGGATTCCGGTGTCAGGACCTGATCGATGCTCTGTTTCAATGCCTCTTCTACGGTGTAACCTCTCAATTGCTGTACAGACGAGGTCACAAAGGTATAGCCCAAGTTGAGGTCAAAGACCCAGATTACATCGCGGGCATTCTCGGCAACGATTCGGTAATGCTCTTCACTCTTTTTGAGTGCCTCTTCCGCTTGTTTGCGCTCGGTGATGTCGCGGGCAGTTATTACAATGCCATTGATTGCTGGATCTTCGAGGAGATTCTGCCCGATGGCTTCCAGGTAAACCCAGGTTCCGTCAGCCTTGCGGCAGCGAAATTCGGTAGGTATACCGGGATTAGTCTTCAGGTAGACAGCGTTTAGATCGCTTGTAACCCTTTGGAGATCAGCGGGATGGATAAATTCAAATGGTGATTTGCCAACAAAATAACCAGGTGGGTAACCGAGGATGCTCGTCAGAGAGGGCGTTGCATAGGTCACATATTTTTTTCCATCAATAACCAGGATGATATCGGTAGATTTCTGGATTAGGGAACGAAAGCGTTCTTCACTCTGCTTGATGAGAGCATTTACTTCTTGGAGCTCATTACTGGCATTGTTGAGTTCATCATTTGATTTGATCAGTTTCTTTCTGAGCCCATTGATATAGCTCCCGATAAAAGAAAACCATATGAGTACGGTGAATAGCGTGCCTGAGTAAAGTAGTTCCTCTCTGAGATTAACAATCTTGGGGTGGTTGATGAGCAGAAGTGTAATAACAAAGCCATACCCCAAGAGAGCGAGAACAGAGAGAATAAAAAACTGACGGAAGCTCAGCCTGAAGGTACCGAAGGTGAAGACTACCATGTAGAGTAGAAGTAGGATACCTCGCCCCTCATCCAGGCAATATGCCATGTACATAATCCATACTGTTGCGAGAACCATTTGAATCATCGTGAGACTCGGGTCCTCGAATCGTTTATTCAACCCTGAGCGGATCAAGAAGAAAAAGAAAAGGTTTGTCATTATGATGAGGCTGAAAGTCCAGTAAATCGGCCATGGCATTCTCGTGAACAGCCCGTCATAATAACAGTACAGAGCGATAAGCATCCATATAATGTATGTGTCAAATGCCATGAGGAATCTTTTGATCCTCAAGGTTTGTTTAGGGTCATCCTTGGGAATAATTTGCACCATCTTTGTCTACCTACACAGTCCAGGTGTTTCATATATATTTTCGTCATTTTAATGTTAAACTATGAAATTGATTTTAGGGTCTTTATCGAGCCAGACGAAAATGTCATGAAAAGTGAATATAATTTGACAAAATGATCGGTTTCAAAAGTCCTGAGAAACTATGATAATGCCACAATCAATGGTTTGATATTATCGAATATCTGTTTTGCAGATCTATCCTCATCCATGAAAGACCAGCAGTGTTGATTACTGTAATTTATCAAAGCTCTCATGCCAGCATGAAAAATTTATATCCTTGAAGGATATCTATCATCGAGGGAATTATAGATTATATCCACAAACTCATCATCGGTGTTGAATGATTATCTCCTGGTCACTTCAAATCAACTTCATCTGTACCAAAAATTCTGATGTGTTCCTGTCTATAATATTCCAAGAGCCCCGTTCCTGGCATTGGCGTCCTCATCCAGGCCAGGGCTTGGGTAGTTGAATCGACCTGATCGTCGTGTTTGCTCCCCGGGAAGGTGGTGATCTCATGTAGATAATCTTCAAGCCAAGGCGCTTCTTTGGGGAGCAAGACGAGGCCGTTTTCAAACGCATCCGTCTGGCCATGGAGGCGCATGATTTTGTCGCAAGCCGGGGGCTCGTAGCGGGTAATGCTCGAAACACCTTCCCTCATCAGTTCCTGAATCAGTTGAGTACCAGATGCCTTGTCTTCGATTACCACTGCACTCGCGTTATAAATTCTCGCCTGTTCCTTCACTTGACGTTTGAGATCAGGATATTCCATTCTCCGACGGAAGACATGGAGCAGATAGAAATGTTTGTTCTTTTCACCCCAGGTCGTGCAGACACTATAGTCGTTCAGCTCGCCGGCTTTATTGGCGGTATCCCAGCTTTGCACAATACGCTCGAACTTGGCTGGACGTTCTTCGGGTACATAATAGCGAAGCCATTCCTTCTTGACCATGGCTCCGCCCTGTGGCTCCGGGTTTTGCTGGTACTGAGCTGCGAAGTTATATGTGCCAATGGTCTCCCGCATGACAGCCAGGTCTGATAGGGATTCGCGCTCCGGATGCAATGCTTCGCCGGTACGGCGACAATAGCGATAGCTTCCCAGCGGCGACTCTATGAGATATTCTTCGTCCTGTTCAGCGATAGCTGGCAGGGATAATACATCCCACACCTCCTGTTCCAGCACATGGCCAACCAGATCGTCCTGATGCAGGCACTGCATTACGATAATAATGCAGCCATTTGCCTTGTCGTTCAGCCTGCTGAGCAACGTGTTATCGTACCAGCGGTTTACATTAGTACGCTGGGTCTCTGACAACGCATCTTCGGGTTTGAGGGGATCGTCTATCACGATATAATCGGCTCCTCTCCCGGTCAGAACACCGCCGACCGAGGTAGCCATCCGGAATCCATGCTTTGTTGTGATAAAGTCATCTACCGCTTGTTTATCAGGTGACAGGCGCGTCCGGAATAATCTTCTATAAAACGGGCTGAGCATCAGTGTCCGACACTCCAGTGCATGTTTGCTGGCCAAGGGCTGTGCATAACTGGCACAAATAATCTGTGTCGAGGGATTATGCCCCAACAACCAGGCAACGAATGCTACGGTTACGCAGTGGGACTTTAAGTATCGTGGCGGAATGCAAATGATCAGCCGTCTTATTTTCCCCTGACGGCAGGCTTCGAGTCTGGAAGCGATGAGATTGATATAGTCAGCCATCATGAGCTTCTTCCCGGGATTTATCTCGTAGAAGGATCGTTCGATAAAACCAGCGAAATCCTGGCGTAGTATCATCTCGTACTCTAATGGTGTCAGGTTTGTCATGACTCTTCCTCCTTACCGGTCTTTATGGTTTTAGTCTGTTGGTGCTGAGTCTCTATCTCCTGAAGGACACCTTGCCGGTATCTTTCCTTGAAATGGGCCATTACCAGCTCATCAGCCTCGGCAAGGATGGGAGTTGTAGCAGCATCGGCCTCGGCACGGCCTTCAATGATCTGGACCAATGGGAGAAGCAGGGTTAAGGCTTTTTGATCCCCGGTCGCGGCTTTATTTGTGAGTTGGGTGATCGCTACTTCCATCTTGCTTCTCTTCCTGCGCCTGCCGTTTTCAATAACAACAACCTTTTCATTGATTGCATTATCCACGATGGTGGCGAGGTTCTTGGCCCCCTTGGGTCTCCCCTTCGGATTACCGGATTGCCCGGGTTTAAAGCGGGTATCCTGCGGCGGCTTCCCATAACCGACATCATAAGACTTGCTCTTTTTTTCATTCTTATTATTCGGCATGAGAAGCCCCCCTTTCAGGTGCCATTTCATCGAAGGTGCATCCGCTCACTGCATGTCGCGCCTGACCGCCGGTATAGACCTGCCAGCGTCTAATGACGGCATCGACATAGAGCGGGTCCAGTTCCAAACCATAGCAGATCCGTCCGGTGCGCTCTGCGGCCATAAGAGTGGTCCCACTGCCAAGGAAGGGATCAAGCACGATGTCACCCCGGCCAGAGCAGTCGAGGATGGCATCGGTGACCATGGAGACAGGTTTTACGGTGGGATGGATCTCCTGGAGATTACCTTCATCGGTCTTCCGGGTAGAAAAGGAATTGGCTCCACCATAGCGCCAGACATTCGTGCGGTAGCGCCCATTCCTGCCCAGGTCGACGTTGTTGCGATGTGGAGCCCGGCCGTGCTTGAATACGAATATGAGTTCATGCTGGCTCCTGTACAGGGACCCCATGCCGGCGTTGTCTTTGACCCACACGCACAGGTTTTTCAGCTCCGTATAGGCCATCCGCCCGGCTTCTATCAGCTCGGACATGTGTCGCCAATCCATGCACACAAAATGGATGCTGCCATCGATACTGTATCGAGCCATGAGAGAACATGCCCTGGTGAGGAAAGATATGAACTGCGTCTCATCCATCTCTCCGACTGCCATGGCGAACTCGCGGTGCCTAATGGAGCCGAGGCCGCTGACGTGGCCGTCGATCTTCACATTGTAGGGCGGGTCAGTGAATACCATGTCCGCCTTTTCATTGTTCATCAGTAGACGATAGTCAGCACCTTCCAGTGCGTTACCGCACAGGATGCGATGACGGTCCCCCAATAACCACAGATCTCCAGGCCGAGTGACTGGTGGACCCAATGGGAGGAGTGGAAGGGTATCGGCGGGATCATCCTTTCCTTCTGCGCTTGATAGTCCCTCTATCCGCAGGTCAATCTCACCCATAGTGAAACCTGTTGCCTCGAGGCTGAAATCGAGATCCACCTCGGAGAGCGTCTTGAGCTGTTCTGATAATAGTTGGTCGTCCCAAACCGCGATCTCTGTCAGTCGGTTGTCTGCGATCATAAAGGCTGTCGCCTGTTCTTTTGTGAGGTGGTCGATCCGTATGGTCGGGACCTCTTGCATCCCCAGTTGATGGGCAGCTAGAAGACGGGCATGTCCGGCAATCACGATGCGGTCTTGGTCTACTAATATGGGTACATTGAAACCAACTGCTTGAATGCTTTGTGCAAGCATATGGATCTGCCGATTGTTATGCCTCCTGGGATTTTGGGGATTGGATGTTAAGGCTGAGATTGGTAAATAGGCCACGGTCAGGTTAGTAGACATGGACAACCCAGTCTCCTTTCCGAGACGAGGTGTATTCATTAACTTTCTCTTCATATATTGCTGTCCCCTTTCCATTTTTTTCTTTCGACTGAAGCACGCCTTTCCAAGGAAGTCTGCGTACAGTGTAGGGGACCCTTTTATGGGTTGATGGAAAAGAAGAATTTACTAAGATACTAAAAGAGGGTTACTTTCGTTTATATGATTCCAGATAACTGAGAATTTTCTTTTTGGAGCGATCTATATTCTTACCCGCTCCATCACCTTCAGATTCATAAGATTTTTCTTTCTCTATTTCATTCTTAATTATTATTCTTGGGATTCCCTTTTTGAGTTTTTTATGAATCTCCACTTGATACTCTTTTGGTGGAGTGGAAATCTTTTTGATATTGAGCTCTTTCTCTACTGCCTTCACTATATTCTGCGTCTCAGCCAGTATGCTTTTTATCGGTTGTTTCAAATCAATTTTGAGATATAGATATTGATCCTCGATTTTAATAGGGATAGCAGCCCGGCCGCCGTCCGGAAGGGCAATATGTGCTAATATGGCCATGCCTGGATCATTAAAATCTTCTGCTGATTCAGCTAATAATGCAAAATCTTCCCATGTCATATCTTTCAACAAGCCATATCTCTTTAAGAGTTCTCTTGCTGCTGGGGTTAAGGAAAATTCCTGTTTCCATCCTTCAGGTGTTAGTCTTTCATAGTATTCTTTCAGCACAGGAGGGCATCCTGGTTGCTTACTAAATTCTATCGCAGCTTTTTTATATTGCAAAAGAAGGCGATTATAAACTTGTTCGAATTCCGGCTGAGATAGCAATATCTCAGTCATTGCTTTTGCATGAGCTTTTCGATTTTCAAGGACATCTTTTTGTAGGTCTTTGTCAGATTTGTTGAATTTCCTTGGCATGGCCGTTCTCCTACAGCTCTCCTTTTCAACTCATGGCCAGGGTACCGGAGATCGCTCCATCTTTGGTTCGTAAAGCTAGGCCATGTGATGATATTCTTTATACCTCCAATGATATCTGACGTAAAGGCTACGTTACGGTTACATAGAATCTAAAAGCTTATTGGGAGAGCGTTTACAAGAACTCTCTGGACATTAAGTCCAATGTTATATCGATGATTATGTTTACAACCATCAGATGATAACTTTGTAAAGTGACCGTCAATTAAACGAAGGAATCAATGCTTTGAGTAAGGCATTGATTATGGACATAATCTTTTATGTCTCTAAGGTTAGATATCATTCGAGAATCTTAACTATTCATACCTATCTAAGGGTTATGATTTATTACAGCTATCTGTATTCAGATAGGAGCTTGTTTCTCTCATTAATATGTTTGCTAGTTCAGAAGAAGGTACGCGATTCCATATCCCAAGGAATCTATTTCGCAGTAGGAATGCGCCTTACGGCGCACCCCCTGCACAGATCCCAGCGAGCGCAATTCACGCACTGGGCTCCCACCTTGGGTGTTTGACGGCAA
>Ga0326728_10024844_pt1 | contig 10798 bp, 9 predicted proteins | sample MB3enrmetagenome_FD_207602 | JGI IMG/M metagenome (GOLD analysis project Ga0326728, IMG submission 207602) | Lab enriched peat soil microbial communities from McLean, Ithaca, NY, United States - MB31MN | ecosystem: Environmental > Terrestrial > Soil > Wetlands > Peat | place: USA: New York...
GACCGGTACGGTAATGCGATTATCCGGACATCACAGGAACGAGCGATTTTCTCTGTCTCCGGAGATATGAGCTTGCTTGCGATGACAAATTCTGCATACCTGTTCCGGGAGTCTGTGTTCTGAAGAAGTTTTTTCAGGACCAGCTGACGACCGATCGTATCAATCGTCAGCCGTGATTTAATCTCGATGATATATTTTTTTGAGAAATCTTCGATAACCAAATCAGCTTTGAAGGGAAGTTCCTCATAGACCGGTACATCCCAAGACACTAATGCGTTTTCACTGATATCCAGTTCGCGCTTTATGGAATCCAGTATCGAATTCTCTTCGCCGTTGATCATACTGTTACTATATCTCTATAATGCGATACCATAATAAAGTTATCAGTGATAATTTAAATTTTTATGATTATCGCATTTTAGTGATAATATAATAAAGGTATCAGTGATAATTTGAGATCTCAATTGACTTCTGACAGAGGTATGACAATCATCAGACCCGCTTTCAGCAATGCCTAATCATGTAATTTTACAGGTGTTGCTCAATCCGATAATCCCGATAAATCAAGAGGCAGAATTCCCATCCCTCGCATTTTTCCAATTTTTTACTCCAGCCTTGGCTATTATCATGGGTAAAAAACCGTGGTACCCCGGTTCGCATAACACATATCAGAGTCCGGGAGCGATTGTACCAGTACATGAGCGGTACGACACGGTATCCTGAGATCGATATTGTCCGGGGTATCGCCATCGTGATGATGATCATCTTTCATACAGTCTTTGATCTCACCTTTTTCCGGATAATGCCATTCGATGTTTATGACGGTTTCTGGCGATATTTTGCTTATGCCACAGCCTCACTTTTCCTCCTCATCGTGGGGATATCGCTTGCAATCAGCCACGCCCGTGCAATATTTCACCTTCACGAGTGGGCGCTCGTAAAAAAATTCGTAGTGAGGGGTGCCGGGATCTTCTGTTGCGGGCTTCTGGTAACCGTTGCAACCTGGTGGTACCTGCAGGAAGGATTTGTCATCTTTGGTATCCTCCACCTGATTGGGGTCGCGGTCATGCTCTCGCCACTCTTTTTCCGTTTCCGCACCTGGAACGCGGTGATCGGGATCGTCTTTATTGTCACAGGCTGGATCCTTGCAACGATCCCCGGTCCGATGGGGCTTCTGGTCTTTGGCATCCACCCGCTCACATTCCAGAGCGTTGATTATACACCGGTTTTCCCGTGGATGGGACTCATCCTCGTCGGGCTTGCTGTCGGTGAGTTTGTCTATCCCGGGGGAGTTCCGCGGTGGACACTCCCCAAACTTCCTGCCCTGGTGTCCGGTCCACTTACTTTTCTGGGCCGTCACTCGCTCGTGATCTACCTGGTGCACCAGCCGGTGATCCTTCTGGTGCTGTACCTGCTCACAGGCGCACCGATCCTGTGAGAAACAGGAGGTGGACGACCGTTTTTGTTAAAACGGGGGCCGGGGGCACGCCCTTCATGCTGCCCCCCCATGAGGTGAGAGATGGGGACCACTGTCACCGGTTATCCCGTGAGGAAGAGCATTCCGACGGGTGCAACAGGGACGTGATAAGGCACCTCCTGATCTTTGCCAGCGCTATCGGCTCAGCGGAGATCGCACGGGTCGGCCGGGAACACTTCGCGATCGGCACCGCCCTCTCCGCATCCCTGTATCATGGAAGCCAGGTACGACAAAGCAAAGGCCACGCTGTCGGACTAACCACCTGAACCGGACTAACCCGGGAGTACAGGCAGGGAAAAAATGTCGGGGTATCCTCGCCTCACGGTTATTTTTTTGCCGGTTCCCTGACCGTAAACGTCCTGAGGATCTCCAGGGAGATCTTTGTCCCGAGCGTTGGCTGGAGCGACTCAATCCATAAAAAAAAGCCCACGCGGGACGGTGTCGGACGCTCGAACCGGAAGTGACCCTCCCTTGTCTGCACCATCTTGAGGTACTCCTTTTTCTCCCGTGACCTGAGGTAAATGATCAGCTCGAAACCGGGGAGATCGGTCGCGATAATTGCTTTTGAGAAATACCGGAAAAATTCAGCGTATTCGACACGTTTCCCCTTGACCACGAGGCCATACTGGTCGCAGACTGCTTTAATCGCATGGGGATAGAGCGCCCCGTAGAGGATCTTTTTTACAAGCGCTTCCGTGTCGGTTGCAGGCTCCATGTTCTTTTTGCCCCTGCCATGGGTAATGTCGGAAAAGATCCGGTTCCTGAATTCGTCATGATATTTCCGGTAGTCAACCGGGTGTTTGAGCGGGATATCGGTAGCACGGATAAGTTTGGGGTGGTTTGTGGGTTTTGTGTACAGGATACGGGGACGGTAATGCTTGACAAGCGTCTTGATCTGCTCACAGGAACTGGTGTGGATGATCGCATTATCCGGGTCCTTTGCGAGCCTTTTTACGACAGAATAGTTGGAGATATCAAAGGAGGATATAAGAAGGAAGGAGACATGCTCCTGCCCGTACAGGTACCCGAGCAGCCGTTTCTTGAACGCAATCTCGACCTCAAATTCCTTCAGGTCAGCCGGGGACGTCACCACTTCGCCGAATGCGACACGATCCTGTGCGTCCACAAGGATGAGGTCAAACTCCGCAAGATCCTGCCCGTTCCCGCGGAAGGTGATGTCCCCGTACTTCGAGTAAAAAATTCCGTTCTGGCCCAGATGCGCCTGTGCACCGGCACGCGGTGCATCGGCTCCCTTGCGCGCGAGATATCTGATGCAGTCGGATTTCTGCGAGATCTCTAGAAACATTTCGTACACGATCGCCTCGAACCAGCGGCCCTCGGCAGTCCGCATGGGCTCGATATCGGGAGAAAACAATTTTTTACGCTCGATTGTGTTCATATGCCGCGTAGCGTTGAGCGCTATGGCTGCCGTGGGTTTGAAATTTTTAAAATTGGAATTCAGCCACGGGATCATAATAGCTTATTAAGGTTTTCAGTAGGAGGGTAAATAACAATCTGCATGGGACACAACGGTGGATCCAATCATAGTTGAGGCTGGACTAAGTATAAATAGGAAAGAAATATATTTCCACCATATCTCCGGTTCGCTATAACCAGGAGAAGAGAGGAGGGGGTAAAAATCGATGATACCAGAGAGCATGAAGGGCGACAGGAAACCGCTGCCGCGGTACGCCATGCCGGATGGATCCGAGCCGGAATACGGGTCGATCCTTGAACAGCTCCAGAACTACCGTAAATCGATGATAGGTTCATCGTTTTTTTATATCCAGGCCAGACCGGCAGAAGAACTCTGCCTGTGCAGGATCATTCCCGGTGGGGGAAAGGTCTTTTTCCATGAAATTGTCGATCACCAGAAGTACGGAATATCGGAAGAAGATATGGAGGAGGCATTAAAATACGACACGGGGACTTTTACCCTGCCCGGTCATTTTCATATCTCACCGCACATCGAAAAGAAACTGCGAGCACTTCTGGATGCAGGATAAAAAAATCCGGCCAGAAATTATAGGCCGGACGAGAGTGCAGCTGGCTGAAACCTGTTTTTTTTTAAACAGGATGCGGGGGTAATGGATCCCGCTATCCTGAACTGATATTGTTGCATCTGTTGGACGGTATATCTGCGGTTTTTATGCCTTTTATGTCTCCACATCACCGGTCCTGATCCGTATGGATTTCTCGACCGGCATGATGAAAATCTTTCCATCACCAATTTTTCCCGTCCGTGCAGCCCCGGTCAGGGTTGCAATCGCATCATCGACATCCTTATCGCGGACAACGATCTCAAGTTTAACTTTGGGAAGGAGGTCAACGATCATCTTGCCGCCGCGGTACTCGAGGGATATGCCCTTTTGCTCGCCCCGGCCTTTGACCTCGGAAATCGTCATGCTCACATAACCTTTGTCTTCAAGCGCTTTTTTTACGAACTCGAATCGTTCGGGTTTGATAACTGCAACTATCATTTTCATGGTAATCACCCTGATTATCCCTGAGCCCTCTCCCCATGCTGGGAGATATCGAGCCCAACATATTCCTCTTCCTCGGTCACACGCAGTCCCATGATTTTGTCCACGACGATGGCCAGGACATAGGTAACTACGAACGCGTAGATAACCGCCGATCCTGCCCCGACAATCTGGGCAATGAACTGGTGGACGTTCCCCTCAATCAGGCCTGAGGCGCCGTTGACCGCTGCGGATGCAAAGATACCGGTTGCAAGCGCACCCCACAGGCCGCCCATACCGTGCACTGCCCATGCGTCGAGACTTTCATCAATGCCCCTGCCCTGCCTCCAGAGCATAATACCGTAGCACATCACACCGGCGACTGCACCGATTGCAATCGATGCCATCGGGGTCACATACCCGGCAGCTGGCGTGATGGCGACAAGTCCCGCTACTGCACCACTGATAAACCCAAGCGAGCTTGGCTTACCACCGTGTGCCCATGAGACAAGAAGCCATGCCATTGCCGCCACGGCTGTTGCAGTGTTCGTCGTGACAAAGGCGTTGACTGCAAGACCGTTTGCTGCGACTGCACTTCCTGCATTGAACCCGAACCAGCCGAACCAGAGAAGTACGGCACCCAGGATCGACCACGGGATGTTGGCCGGTTCCATTGCGTACTTACCGTACCCGACGCGTTTGCCAATCACGAGCGCCAGCGCAAGAGCTGCAAACCCTGAACTGATGTGCACGACTGTGCCGCCCGCGAAATCGATCGAGCCGAACTGTGATGTCCAGCCTCCGCCCCACACCCAGTGCGCGAGCGGGTCGTAGACAATCGTGGTCCAGAGCAGTGCGAAGACGAGGTATGCACTGAACTTGATGCGCTCGGCAAAACCGGACGTGACGATTGCCATGGTAACGGTTGCAAACACGAGCTGGAACACCATGTACAACATTCCCGGAATAAGTGTGCTGTACGGGCCGGGATCGCTCATACTCACACCGGTTAAGCCCAGGTTGCTCAGGTTACCGACAAATCCGCCGACATCCGGGCCGAATGCGAGCGAATACCCTATCAGCACCCACTGGATGCTCACGAGCGCAAAGGCCACGAATGACAATGTAATCATGTCGATGAAGTTTTTCTTCCGTACAAGACCGCCATAGAAGAACCCGACTCCCGGCGTCATAATCATGACGAGTGCCGTTGAGGCGAGAACCCATGCAATAGCACCAGAATCCATAACCATTCAATTCACCTGTTGTAATCAATGCTGTTTTTATACCGAGACCCGTATAATACGTTAGTTATACAGGCAGGCATAGGATCAATCATCCGGATCCTCGGAAAACGCACAAAGGCCAGAGGGCAATTCCGGATAGAAAGTCCGGACCCTCGTTTTGTAAGCTGGCATTTCTGCATCATCGGCATTCCAGATCCTGAAGCAATCAGTAGTTCATTGAAATTGTAGGAAGGAAATTCTATTCCTACACTTATAAACATTGTTATTTTATCAATATTGCAAAGATATGAAAAAAACATAGGATAACTCAAAATCAATCAGAAAAACTAAAAAAAGGAATGATGGCCCTCCCAAAATTGGATACCATCCTATGAAAGGGGGGAACCACAGAACAATTCCAGTCAAAAAAACGAATAAAAAAGTTATGATAGCCGGATACTTTATGCCCGCTCACCGTGGTGGCAGATATCGAGCCCGACATATTCTTCATCGGGCGTAACCCGCAGGCTAAGGGTGCGATCGATAATAACCGCAAGAATGTACGTCGCGACAAAGGCATAGATCACTGCCGCAAGGGCACCTATGGTATTTGCCACCAGCTGGTGGACATTGCCTTCGAAAAACCCGGAGAACCCGGCAACTGCTGCCGCAGCAAAAAGACCGGTGGCAAGCGTCCCCCAGACCCCTCCCATGCCGTGGATTGCCCACGCGTCCAGGCTCTCATCGAGCTGTTTTGTGATCCGCAGGAGCATCATGCCAAAGCAGAGTACACCGGCGACCGCTCCTATAAGGATAGCCACCATCGGCGTCACAAAACCGGCGGCCGGCGTGATTGCCACCATCCCGGCGATAGCCCCACTCACCATACCCAGTGAACTGGGCTTTCCCTTGTACCAACTGGCAAACATCCATGCAAGGGCACCGGCAGCAGCGGCAGTATTTGTATTGATAAATGCAGTCACAGCGCTCGCGTTCACCGCCAGGGCACTCCCCGCGTTGAACCCGAACCAGCCAAACCAGAGCAGGGCCGCACCAAGAAGGGCAATCGGGATATTATGCGGCTCTAACGAGTATTCACCAAAGCCGGCCCGTTTCCCGATCACCAGCGCCAGCGCAAGTGCGGCAAAGCCCGAGCAGATCTCGACAACCGTCCCGCCGGCAAAGTCAATGAGCCCCATCTGCTGCGCCCAGCCGCCACCCCATGCCCAGTGGGCAAGCGGGCAGTATACGACCGTCAGCCAGATGAGTGCAAAGACGATAAACGAGGTCAGCTTGACCCTCTCTGCAACTGCAGACGTCACGATAGTAAGCGTAACTGAGGCAAAAAAAAGCTGGAAGGCCACGTAGACCAGCGGGGGGTAGGCTGCCGAGCCCGTTGCACTGGCACTCACCCCTGCAAGCCCCAGGTACTGGAGGCTGCCGATAAATCCCCCGATATCAGATCCAAAGGCAAGGGAGTACCCGACCAGGATCCACTGGATGCTCGTGAGCGCGAGCACCAGAAACGAGAGGGCAATCATCGAGATGAAATTCTTCTTCCGTACAAGTCCGCCATAGAAAAACCCAACGCCCGGGGTCATCAGCATGACAAGCAGCGCCGAGACCATGAGCCAAGTTGTAACACCGGTATCCAGAGCCATGATTATCTCCTGTAAACTGAATGAGGGCCAACCGGATCCAAAAAAAGACGGGTTGGGTCTATGCCGGGCTCACACATACGGATCCCGGCATGCAACAGTTCCGGTACCGCACCTGGCGTGCAGGCACCTGCCGCCCCCCTCCCTGTACCTTTCCTTAATCCAGACGACCGACGGGCAGTTACCGGATAAAAAGTCCAGCCTGTCCCGACACGCGGGAAAAATTTTTAAGATTAATAGGTAGCGAGGTACCGGTCCAGTTCCCACGGGTGAACCGCAAGACGGAATGCATCGGTCTCCGCTTCTGCAATGGTAGATAATGTTTCGACAATGTGCGGACCAAGCGCATCGCAGAGCACCTGGTCTTTGAGCAGGTACTGGTGGGACTCGGCAAGGCTGCCGGGCAGCATATCGATCTTCATCTTCTTGCGCTCTTTTGCGCTCAGGTGGTAGATGTTTGCATTGGTCGCGTCAGGTGGCATGATCTTGTTTTTCACACCGTCAAGACCTGCGGCAAGCATGCAGGCGAACGTAAGATACGGGTTGCACATCGGGTCCGGGCTGCGGAACTCGGCACGGGTGCTGTTACCGCGGGCGGCCGGTACCCGGATCAGGGCGGACCGGTTCGTGGTGCTCCACGAAATGTAGCAGGGTGCCTCATAGCCGGGAACGAGACGCTTGTAGGAGTTGATCGTCGGATTTGCAACCCTGGTGATCGCCTTTGCGTGCTTTAAGAGACCACCGATATAATAGAGTGCAACGTCGGAAAGACCGTCAGGCGCGTTCGCATCGAAAAAGGCATTCTTGCCGTTCTTTGCAAGCGACCCGTGAGTGTGCATGCCGCTCCCATTGATACCGGCGATAGGCTTTGCCATGAACGAGGCGTGAAGGCCGTACTTGAGAGCAATGGCTTTTGTCGCAAACTTGAATGTCATGACCCGGTCTGCGGTCGTGACAGCATCCGCGTACTTGAAATCGATCTCGTGCTGGCTTGCGGCAACCTCGTGGTGGGACATCTCGATCTCAAAACCCATGCTGGAAAGCGAGAGCACGATCTCACGGCGCACGTCTTCTGCCTTGTCCTGGGGTGCCAGATCGAAATAACATCCCTGGTCCACGAACTGCGTGGTCGGTTTGCCGTCAACCATGTTGAACAGGAAAAATTCGAGCTCGGGGCCGGTGTTGAAAGTATATCCCATCTTTGCCGCTTCGGCCATGACCTTCTTAAGGACATACCGGGGGTCGCCTTCAAAGGGCTTGTTCCCGTAGGTATACACGTCACTCATAAACCGGGCAACCTTTCCTTCCTGGGGCCGCCATGGCAGGATCGTATACGATGCCGGGTCTGCCTTCAGGAGCATATCCGACTCTTCGATCCGGGTAAACCCTTCAATGGAGGATCCATCGAACCAGGTACCTTCGGTCAAGGATTTCTCTGCCTGGGCAGCCGGGATCGCGGCATTCTTCGGCATGCCGGGCACATCGGTAAACTGGAGCCGGATAAACTTTACGTTATCTGTCTCAATCTTCTTGAGCAACTTTGCCACGTCTGCTGACATAATGGAACTAGGTTTCCAACCAATTACATTTATATCTTCTGAACTAACCTCATGAGGAGAATGCTTACATTCAATGCAGGGAACGTGTCAGTACTATACGTTTCAATTTCCCGCTGGCGCTGGAGCCGGCCGGGGACGGATAACAAAACCTAACCAGGCATCCCGATTGTGATAAAAAATGTGCGGAATTATTGGTGTCATTGACAAACGCCGCCAGTGCATGGACGGCAGCAGGATACGCGAATCACTCGCGATGATGGACGAGCGGGGAAACGGCGAAGGCGCCGGCTATGCAGCGTACGGCATTTACCCGGAGTTTGCCGATGCATATGCCCTCCATGTTTTCTTTGATAACGTTCAGGAAAACAAACCGGTGCTCGTAAAAGAGCTTGAATCGCATGGCTCGATCCTCCACGACGAACCAATACCCACCTACGAAGCCGGCATAAAAAAAGTCCACACGCCCTGGAGATTTTTTTACACGCCGGATGTTAGCCAGGCACAGGAACCCCGCACAACGGCCGACGATATGATCACCGATCTTGTCATGCGGGTAAATACCGCACGCCAGGGGAGTCTCATCATCTCATCGGGAAAGAACATGGGCGTCTTTAAGGCTTCGGGATGGCCTGAACAGGTCGCCAACCTGTACCGGATCCAGGACTACAAGGGGTACCTCTGGCTCGCCCACAACCGGTACCCGACAAATACGTCCGGCTGGTGGGGCGGGGCGCACCCCTTCAACCTCCTCGACTGGAGCGTTGTCCACAACGGGGAGATCACGTCGTACGGGACCAACCGGCGCTATATCGAGAGCTACGGATACGAATGCACGATGTACACCGACACGGAAGTCGTCGCATACCTTATCGATCTGCTGGTCAGAAAACACGGACTTTCCGAAAAAATGGCAGTGCGTGCCCTTGCCCCGCCGTTCTGGGACGAGATCGACGCGATGCCCGAAAAAGAGCAGGAACTCAACCGGGCGCTCCGGCTTACCTACGGCCCGGCACTCATGAACGGCCCCTTTGCGATCTGTGTGGCGACACCTGATATGCTCATGGGCTTTACCGACCGGATCAAACTGCGCCCGCTTGTGACTGGTGAACACGGGGACCGGCTCTACATCTCAAGCGAAGAGGCGGCGATCCGGCGCATCGAACCGGCAATCGAAGGGGTCTGCATGCCAAAGGCCGGCGAACCCGTGATCGGGAGGGTCATCGCATGAGCATCGGCAGCACCCCGCTCCGGTTCAAGGTAGAACTCGACACCGAGCGGTGCATGAACTGCGGCCGCTGTGTCGAGAACTGTTCGTACGGCGTGTTCAGGAAAGAAGGGGACAGGATCGTTGTCAACTCAAGGAACTGCGTGGCCTGCCACCGCTGCGTGGCCTTCTGCCCCCGCGATGCAATCGGTATTTACGAGAAACCCACGGATTACCGGAGCCACCCGGTCTGGACCCGCGAGATCCGCGAGGCGGTCTTTAACCAGGCAAAGACCGGAAAGATCATTGTTGCCGGGATGGGGAATGTCCTCCCCTACCCGATGATCTTCGACCGGCTTGTCCTTGACGCCTGCCAGGTCACGAACCCCTCAATCGACCCGCTCCGTGAACCCATGGAGCTGCGGACCTATATCGGAAAAAAGCCTTCGGCACTTTCTGTCAGGGAGCACCCCAACGGCGACACGGAGCTCCTCACAAAACTCGCCCCGAACCTCAAGATCGAGACGCCTATCATGATCGGCCACATGAGTTACGGCGCGATCAGCCTCAATGCCCAGACCGCCCTCGCAAAGGCCGTCACAAAAATGGGTACCTTCATGGGCACGGGAGAAGGCGGGCTCCACGAGTCGCTCTATCCTTACCAGAGCCACATAATCGTACAGGTCGCATCGGGCCGGTTCGGGGTCGACATCAATTACCTTGAACGCGGCGCGGCAATTGAAATCAAAATCGGGCAGGGGGCGAAGCCCGGGATCGGCGGACATTTGCCGGGCGAGAAGGTCTGCGCAGACGTATCCTGCACCCGGATGATCCCCGAGGGCAGCGACGCGATCAGTCCTGCGCCGCACCACGATATCTACAGTATCGAAGACTTAAAGCAGCTCGTGCACAGCCTGAAGGAGGCCACCGAGTGGAAAAAACCGGTCTTTGTGAAGATCGCTGCGGTACACAACTCGGCTGCCATCGCGGCCGGTATCGCACGCTCGGGTGCAGACGCCGTGGTCATTGACGGGTTCCGCGGCGGCACGGGGGCCGCACCCCGGGTCTTCCGCGACCACGTGGGCATCCCGGTCGAAGCTGCCGTCGCAAGTGTCGATGAAAAACTCCGCAAACAGGGCATACGGAACGAAGTCTCGATCATCGCAAGCGGCGGGATCCGGCAGAGCGCCGACATTGCAAAGATCATCTGCC
>Ga0326728_10024845_pt1 | contig 10797 bp, 4 predicted proteins | sample MB3enrmetagenome_FD_207602 | JGI IMG/M metagenome (GOLD analysis project Ga0326728, IMG submission 207602) | Lab enriched peat soil microbial communities from McLean, Ithaca, NY, United States - MB31MN | ecosystem: Environmental > Terrestrial > Soil > Wetlands > Peat | place: USA: New York...
CTCTGTCAAACCTTTTCCATCATCCCAGACCGGTTACAACTCTAGTCGACTCCCTCTCAATCCCGAAACTCGTTCCGGATCAGCGGCCTGCCACCCAACCGCAAGGCACCTTACGGAACCGCTGTATTAACCCTAGGCATGATTGACTCCGGAGGCGGGGACGGTTACGCTTGAACAAACCGCGCTTGCCGGAGCGCGAACCAGCCTCCACCGATAGCTCGGTCATGCAGGACCGACAGACAATGCCATCGAACAATCGCCACACCTCAAAAAGACCTATCTTCGGAGTGGTCCTCCTGTTGATCGCCAGCGAGATACTCGGCTCCTCGCGAGTCTACGCTCAAAGCAACCTCTCACTTCTGACTGAAGCGACTCAAGTCCGGGGACTTTCAATCGAGCTGACTCGGCTCGGGTATCCCGTCGAACTACGCGGAGTCATCACCTACAATGCCCCGGAGTGGGGGGTTGCGTTTCTTCAGGATCCGACGGCTGGCATCTTTATCCAGCGGAGCGTGGCGCTGGCGAGTGTTCGAGCCGGCGACTTGGTGGAGGTCCGTGGCAGAACAGCGCCCGGTAACTTCGCACCGGTGGTCGCAGTAGCTCAAGTCCGGGTTCTGAGCCACGCTCCCCTTCCCAGCGCTCATCGTGTTTCCCTCGAAGAGCTGTTCACCGGAGCGGAAGACAGCCAGTGGGTCGAGGTGCGGGGCGTTGTGCACTCCGTTGGGTTCGAAGACCACCTTCCGCCTGATATGCGGGAGGGACCCCCGTCGCTGGTGCTCGGGATTGCAGCTGGTCGTAACCTCTTCAAGGCTCGGATCAGCAGATTTCAGAAGGACGCGGATTACGACTACCTGCTGGACGAGACCGTCACAATCCGCGGCGTCTGCGGGACCTTATTCAACGCGAAGAGGCAGTTGACTGGCATCCAACTCTTCGTTCCGAGCCTGGATCAGGTGCACACAGACGAGACGGCAGGACCAAGCCCCTGGGCAAACATCGTCTCGCCCATGGACAGCTTGATGCGCTTTATGCCGGAAAGAGCCTCTGGTCACAGAATCCGAGTGCGGGGTGTAGTTACTTTCGTGAGGCGGGGGCAATACCTTTTCGCCCAGGACGAGTCTGGCGGAGTCATGGTTATGCTCAGTCAGACCCTGGCGGTTCAACCCGGAGACCTCGTCGATGTGGTCGGATTCCCGAGCGTCGGTCGATACGCGCCCGTCCTGGAAGATGGTGTTGCCCATAACATGGGCCCCAGTACACCGCCGGAACCCATCAATCTGATGTCGGTTACCAGCCTGAGCGGCGATCAGGATGCCCAGCTGGTCAGAATCCAGGGGCGGCTGATCGATCAGGCGGTGCGCGGCGAAGACGTGGTCCTGACGCTGCGGACGGCAGGCTCTGTTTTCACGGCCCACATAAAGGAGGCCGCCGCGGGCGACATAGTGCGCTCGATTCCGACAGGCAGTCGATTGCAAGTAACCGGTGTGTGGTCGACCGAGACGGACGAATATCGCAATCCCACGGTGTTTCGGGTTCTCCTTCGTTCTAACCGAGATATCATCGTCCTCGACCGGCCCTCCTGGTGGACGGCACAACGCACTCTGGCCGCGTTGGGATTGGTAATGGCTGTGCTTCTCTTGACCGCCCTTTGGGTCGGTTTGCTGCGGCGACGCGTGCGGAGCCAAACGGAGGAGATCCGGCGCAGTGAGGAGAAGTACCGATCGCTGTTCGAACGGAACCTCGCGGGAGTCTTTGTCACCACCTTCGATGGACGCGTCCTGGCTTGCAACGATGCGCTCGCACAAATTCTCGGCCATGAGTCGTCAAAGAACGCCCTCCACACCAGCGTTGAAAGCTTCTACCCCTCAGCCTCCGATCGAGCGGTTTTCATGGAGAGGCTCAAAGCTGAGAAGTGCCTCACGAGTTTTGAGATGCAGCTTCGGCGCAAGGACGGTTCCCCGGTCTGGGTGATCATGAATGCGAATCTGCTGGAACAGGCTGATGGCGAACCGGCCGTAATCGAAGGTACACTCGTCGACATCACCAAGCGCAAGCAGGCCGAAGGCGAAATGTGGAAGGCCCAAAAGGTCGCCGAAAGTGCCAATCGGGCAAAAAGCCTCTTTCTGGCCAACATGTCGCATGAAATCCGAACCCCAATGAACGCCATCCTGGGCTATTCGCAACTCATGCTTCGTGATCCTTCCTTGGGAGCAGCCGTAAAAGAGAATCTGAGGATCATTAACCGAAGCGGCGAGCACCTCCTGGAACTGATCAACGACATACTCGACATGTCCAAGATCGAGGCTGGCCGTGCGCAACTCAATCCGGTGGCGTTTGATGTTTCCCTTCTGGTTCAAGATCTGGCCTCCATGTTCCGTCTACGGGCCGAGGCCAAAGGGCTGGCGCTCGATGCGTGCGTGAATGGTGAACCGGTGAGGCAAGTCGTAGCCGATCAGGGTAAGCTACGCCAAGTGCTCATTAATCTCCTTGGGAACGCGGTGAAATTCACACAACACGGCTCCATCAGTCTGCGGGTATCAATGGACCGTCGTGCCCAGAACCAACTATGGCTCTCCGCTGAGGTCCAGGACACCGGGTTGGGCATGACCGCAGAGGAGCTAGCTGAGTTATTCCAGCCGTTCGTGCAAACCCAACACGGGCGGGCATCACACACGGGAACAGGTTTGGGCCTTGCCATCAGCAAGCAGTTCGTGCGCATGATGGGAGGGGAGATCACGGTTTCCAGCCAGCTAGCCAAGGGTTCAATATTTCGCTTCGAAATTCCGGCCCAGGTGAGTGAACCTGGCGCCTGTGCGAAAATCCGAAGGACGCAACGCCGCGTGATCGGCCTCCAGCCCGGAAGCGGGAATCCGCGAACGCTTGTGGTTGACGACGCGCCGAACAACCGAGGCTGGCTGAAGGACCTGCTAACTTCGGTGGGTTTTCTCGTACGTGAGGCCGAGAGCGGCGAAGAGGCCATCCGGCTCTGTCGGGAATGGCAACCGCAACTGATCCTCATAGACATACGCATGCCTGGAATGGATGGGCGGGAAGCGACCCGTCTCATCAGGGCTAATGCGAAGATACAGCGGCCCATCATCATTGCCCTCACCGCCAGCGCCATGGCCGAGGACCGAGAGAGTGCGATGCAAGCCGGCGTGGACGATTTCCTCCCCAAACCCTTCCACGAAGGTGATCTCTTGGAAAAAATTCAAGTCCACCTGAAGCTGGACTACGTCTACGCCGGCGAAGCCACGTCGCCGCGGCTCGCGGCGACCCCTCCCCTGGCGTCCGCAGACCCCCCCCAGTTACTCGGGGAACTGCCGGCAGAGTTGCTCAATCAATTGCGAGACGCGGTTCTGGATGGCGACAAGCTCCGACTGGATCAGCTGATTGAACGAGTTGCTGAGCACGACGCTACGGCCGCACCAGCGTTAAAGGACCTTGGTGAGAAATACGAATATGATGCCCTGATGCATTTGTTGGAAGCGACCCGCCAGAGACAAGAGAAGTGAGCCAGGCGCCGAAAAATGACACCCTCCCCAAAGGCCAACATCATAGTGGTGGACGATCAGCCGGCAAACCTCAAGCTCCTGGAAGGTATGCTGCAACAACAGGGCTATACAGTACGTTCATTTCCACGGGGCCGCTTGGCATTAGCCGCCGCGGCACAACGTCCCCCGGATCTGATTTTACTCGACATCACCATGCCAGAAATGAACGGTTTCGAAGTTTGCGAACGGCTAAAGTTGAATGAGGAGCTTAGCCGCATCCCCGTGATCTTCCTCAGCGCACTGAGCGAAAAAGAAGACAAGATGAGGGCCTTTCGTGCAGGCGGCGTCGATTACGTAACCAAGCCCTTCCAGGCTGAGGAAGTCCAGGCACGCGTGGAAACTCACCTGGAGTTGCATCAACTTCAGCGCGCGCTCAAAGAGCATAACGACCACTTGGAAGAGATGGTTCAGCTTCGCACGCGTGAACTCGCGGACGCACACGCACGGTTAAAGATTCTGGACCGGTCCAAGAGCGATTTCTTGAACCTGATCTCCCACGAGTTCCGAACGCCTCTCAATGGACTTCTAGGAGTTGGTGAGCTTCTACTCGAGGAGTCGATACCCACTTCTGACGCCAACGAACTCCGTGAGATTTTCGAAGCATCCCGCCGAAGAATCCTGACGATTCTAGATCATGCTTTGCTCCTGACCCAGATCGAGGTTGAGGGGGAGAAGTTTGCGTCCGAACGCATTCCACTGCCGATAGTCCTGAGTGCGGCGGTGGAACGAGCAGCGGAGCTTGCGCGCGCTAAACAGGTGAAGTTCGAGATGGCGCCGACCCCAACTGTGTTGGTGGTCGGTACCGCGGACCTGTTGAAGAAGGCATTCCGAGCGTTGCTGGAGACCGCCGTGAAGCTCTCGGATGCGGGTGAAACCGTGCGGATTATGTGCGAAACCCCTACGGACATCATCCGTGTGGCAATCACGTCCTGCGGTCGCACAATACCTGCTCACGCCATCCCTAAGTTCTTCGACCTGTTCTCCGTTGGCGAAGCCATCACCTCCGAAGGGGATCTCGGATTGGATCCCGCTTTGGCCTACCGTATCCTAGCGCTGTTCAGTGGGTCGATCGCCATTGAGAATCAAGATCCAGCCGGAACCAAAATGACTCTATCTCTAAAGCGGTCTGCGGAGTGATGAATTAGAACAGGCACATGCCTGTTGCAGCGACGTTACACTCGTTCCTCCGACCTCTTGCTCCTCATGTCGACTGCCTATCTTACTCTGGCGGTGAGCGGTTTGTGATTTTGACCATACGGCCAGCAAGCAGACAGCAAGACCAGGCGGGTTTCCTCTCAGTCCGTCAATCCAGATCGATGCTGTGATTCTACTCAACCCAAACGACCGCGCCTTTGTCGATGGGCGGCAATTTGCAGGTCAGCTTGCCGCCGGCAAATGTTCCTGGTACGTGTTGCAGTTGGCCGAGAAAAGGTAAGAAGGCAACCGTCCCAGGGCGGCTGGCTGAAAACTTGATGGTAACGTTCTCCTCCGGAGACTGCCGGGCGATTTCCTTGGCTTTCAGGCCCTTGAAGTTTGCGAGAAAAACCGAAACCTTACCGTCAACACCGGCGATCTGAGTTATCAGAAACGGTGACGCCTCTACCTGTACGGCGGGCTTGAGGCCGGAGACCTCGAGCAATTCGGCCACGAACGCTTTCCGGAGCTTGTTGAATTCGGCTTGCTCCCACGCGCCCGTGGCGGCTTGCTGGTCAAATTCCTTCCGCAGTTGCACGTAGTACGCTCTACCGGCGCACTGCGGGTAGTAGATAGACTTCTTGCCGGTTTTCTTGACTGCCGGGTCCGCGATGCCCAGAAGCTGATGCACCGGGTTCGAGTCGCGGCTTGCTCCGGTCTCACCGTATTTTCCAGTTTCACCCGTGACGATCAGTGTCTTTCCCGAGCCGGCGTAAGCGCGGAGGTGATCCACTTCCTCCTTGCCGAGACATCGGGCGTCAGGAAGAATCAGCATCTCTCCGTGGAAATCGGCCAGAGTCCGCGGCGTCACTATCTGGAACTCCAGGTGAGACTGCAACAGCAGCATCATGATGCCCCGGTAGGACTCGATAAACTCTTTGGCAAAATAATCCCGGCTCTTTGGCGAGAAATAAACTCCGATGGGCCGAACAGGCTGCCTCGGCAGGAAGAAGGTCTTTTCGTGTTCCTTGATCCACCCGAAAATGAGCTTGCGGGTCTGGATGTCGTTCGACCCCGACATGACGTGCCCTTGCACGTCCCACGTATTTGTTCCAGCCATCAGTTGCGCCATCGCCAGGTTCTTCATCGCCTCCCCGGGCGCGATCTGTTTCTCTTTCTCCCAGGAGTAGCTCAGCATCCAGCTTGGCTTGCTGCCGGCGAACGCGCGGAACGAGTACATGCCAACCATATCCTGGAACCAGACCAGCGGTGTGCGGGCCGCCGCCCGGCCGCCCGTGCTGTACTCATGCGCAATGGTATCGATCACCGGGTACAGTTCGTACACGTCACTGCCCACGCGCACCGCGGACTCCTCGATGCCCGGGTAAATCTCGGCAATGGTTTTGCACTTCGGATTCACGGCCTTGGCGTTGGAGTCGATCTCACGCATGAAATCGGTAAGGGCATCAATGCGGAAGTCGATCCACTTGCGGAAGTTGGCGTCCCGAAAATCGCCGACCTTCAGATCAGTCTTGGCGTTGAGGCCGGTCTTGGCCTTGAATGCCGCCACCGTGAAGTCATCGAAGCTGGCCCATGAGTCCTCCCAGGCGTCGAAGTGCGTCATCCAGTAGGGAATGTCAACGTAGACGCCGTCGATGCCTGTACCCGCGATCTGCCGCACTCGCTCCATATAGATCTTGCGCCATTCGGTCGCGAACGGCGTAATCCAGACGTCTTCATCGCCCTCTCGGATCCAGAAGGCGCTGCCGCCGCCGAACATCGCCGGCTCCCCGGTAATTTTTCTTTGCAGCCAGTCGGGATGATCCTTCGCCATGCTATGCGCGCTGGAAGCGGCTTTGGCGGTGATGCACTCCGTGCCGGCGATATATACGAAAGCGTAGTTGCCGACCTCGTGAGCTTTCTGGGCGGCTTCGTGAATGGCTTTGAGTTTTTCAGTGGGATCGACAAAGCTCTCGTAACGCCCGGGAATGTCGTTATCCACTTCGATGCCGAACACATTCGTCTCGGTAGCGCTGCGAACGATCTGGTCAGCGTTGCCAAGGCGCAGGCCATTACCGGCGATGCGGACATAGTGCGTCCAGTCCTGGCTGACTTGGCCGTAGGCTGCGCTTAATAGAAAAAGGAATGACGCGAAAAACCGACATGTTGTCATGGCAATACTCCGTGGTTTACAAAGGGGTTAGACGCACAGGGGGGCCGAGCACAACCGACAGCCGCACGTACACCCACACAAAGCAAGCCGCCCTTTGGGGCGCGACCTGCCTCATCCGGACAACTGGTTACTACCTAGATTGTAGGGGTTGGTGCCCCAACCCCCTCACTTCGTGGTACCACGATGGGCAGCCGGTTTTCAAAACTCAAACCGTGCCAAGACTTGCATCTGACGGGGAAAAGCCCCTGGATTCAGGCCATTCACCTCACCGAAGCTGCCGGACTCGAACCGAAATGCCGCCCGGTTAAAGCGAGTAACGTTGAAAGCATTGAAGGCCTCCGCCCGGATCTGAAGCCTCATAGTCTCCCGAATGTGGAACTCCTTCCTCAGGGCGAGATCCACATCGTCGATTCCCGGCGAGTTCAAATTCGTAAAGTACCTGGGTGCGTTGCCGACCTGCTGGTCGCCGGGATCGGCGAAGCAGGCAGGGTTGAACACCTGGATACCGGTGGTGTCGCCGTTAAGAAGGTTGGCCGCAGCCTCGTGAAAGCTGATTCCCGTGTTTGGGTTCGAACAAGTAACATTGGGCCGCTGCACGCCATTGGCAAGGCGACTGAGCGCCATCTGGATAGTGACGGGTTGCCCGCTTTGTAGTGTGATATTCGACGAAGCCGACCAGCCGCCGATCACCGCGTCCACGAACTTGTTCATATTGTTGCCCACGAGGAGGCCTCGGCCAATCGGTATGTTGCCTATGAACGCCGCCGCCACGCGATTAGTAGCGTTATTGGCGCTGAGTCCGTACTCTCGAGCCAGATCGTCCGGGTTTTGCACCCCGCTGGTGTTTAGCCACCCCACCCAAGCGTTCCTCCCCGCGGAGCTGTCGTCGGTATTTCGGGAGAGCGTATAGCTGCCCTGGAATGTGAAATACTTGCCGCTTCGCTTCTCGAATCGAAGCTGCATGGAATCGTAGCGGGACGTCGCTACCAGCTCAGGCAAGCCTGCAAAACCGCCGTCATATTGCGGATAAGCGCTCAACAGGTTGCTGAGCGGAATCGTTGGGTTGTTGTACCGCGAAGCCGGTACGTTGAAGATGGCATTCGGCCCGGAAAACAATGGCTGGAACGGGTTCGCCACCGGCGAGGCCAACTCATTGCTGGTGTACTGCTGTTCCACGCTGGTGGGAATGAAGTTCCGATTTGCGAAACCACCAAATGGCAAGTGGGTGCTTCGGTTCGCTGAATAATCGACGCCTATCACGATATCGCTCGGCAGCAGCCGCTGGACACCCACGCTCCACTGGTAGATATCCGCGTTCTTGGCCGTCTCCCAATCGAGGTCGCTGCTGTTATCGAGTCCCCACTGGGCCAGCTTCCCGTACGTGGTTCCTTGAGGAGCCGCTATTCCCGCGGGGAAGGGATTCTCCAGGGTCGCATACCGGGTCTGGTAATCATTGTTCGTGGAGTAAACGTTGACAGTTGATGAGAAGGCGGGGCCGGGGTATTGGTAGTTGGTGGCAACGCTTCCGCCGTAATAAATGCCGGCGCCGGCGCGGATCACGGTCTTCGAGTCCCAGCTATAGGCACCTCCCAGCCGCGGCGCCCAGTTGTTCCGTGCCACCGGAATGTTGCGATGCCCTGGGCCTGGAAACAGCGTGACGCCCTCCAAGGTGCCCAGGCCGGGAACAGTCATTCCGCTGCTTTCGGTGAAGTCCGAGAATGTTGAACGGTTGTAGCGCTCGCTGTAAGGCGTGCTCCATTCATACCGCAACCCGAGGTTCACAGTCAGCTTGGAATTGACCTTCCAATCATCCTGAGCATAGAAACCCGTTTCTTTGGATTTGTCAGCGACCGCGGGAATCTCCTGCAGATTACCGCCACTCCCATACCCCAGTAGAAAACTGGCAAAGGAATCCCCTTGCACCGGGTTACCGTTGTTCGGCGTTTGATTGGTCGCATTCTGGTCGAAAAAGAACGTTCCCGTGGGATACGATGGTTGCCAGAAATTATTGAAGAACTGGCGCTGCTCGCCACCGAATTTGAAGGAGTGCTCGCCCTTCACCCAGGAGAGAGCCGACGAATAGGTGATCAAGTTATGTGTGAAGTTCGTATCGTTGCAGCAAGAGTCGAAGATATTTTGGTAGGCGTTGCCAAACTCAATGCTCGGCATTCGCGTCAAGCCGCCATTTTCGAGGTAGCTGGGAAAACCAGCCGACGTCAAATTCGGATAATCCGTCTTGACCGGCGAATCGACAAAATCCACACCGATGCGGCCAGTATACAGAAGCCTGGGGCTGATCGTCCAGTTATAGTCGACGACCGCGTTGTCGGATGTCTGGTAAGCGTTGGACGGATCGTCGATATAGGTGGGCGGGGTATTGAAGGTAGCGTGTAGAAAGCTGTACCGCATACCCAAACGGTTGTTGTCATTGATTTGATAGTCCACCCTGCTGTCGAGCTGAGTATTGTACGAAGGGGCGGGGACGTTCCTGATGAAGTTGTTGTAATTCGTTCCCGCATCTCCGGTTGTGTTGGGTTCCGGGAAGTACTGCAGCATGTTCTTGGCGACCGTGTCGAACATGTTCGCCGGAATGATGTTGTTGGGGAACGGCGTGCGGAGCCCGTTTGCGTTGATCGAGAACGGGTTGTAGATGATCACCGGCACCAGATTCCCGTTATTGTCGTAACTTTGGGTTTGCGAGAAGTTCCCTTGCCGTTGTAGGTCAGTCGGGAAGGTGGCCACAACTTGATTTGAGCGTAAATCCCGATACTTCTCAAAGTCGAAGAGGAAGAACACCTTGTTCTTCTTGATGGGGCCACTGATCATCCCACCTTCCTGGTCGTGAACGAGCGGCGGTTTCGCTAGGCCGGCGGCGTTGCTGAAGAAATCGTTGGCGTCAAAAGCGTCACGCTGCGCGAAATACCAGCCGCTGCCGTGGAACTGGTTGCCGCCCTGCTTCATCGTCATGTTGATGACGGTACCGCCGTTGTTGCCGTACTCGGCGGAGAAGCTGTTGTTCTGGACCTTAAATTCCTGGACCACTTCCACCGAAGGCGTGTAATAGACGTTGGTATTGCCGCCTTCGCCCTGCTCCGGCGCGGAGAGAGGAGCACCGTCGAAGCGCACCTCAGCCGATGAGTTCCGCTGGCCGTTGGAAATGAAGTTGGTCCCGGTGGGGTAGTTGTCCCGGGTGCCGCTGCCGGCGCTTTCGGTGACGCCGCCGGACAGGAACACCAGGCCGAAGTAGCTGCGGCCATAAAGTGGTATTTCCCGCGTATACTGGCCGGTAATGGTCGTACCGATGGCCGCATCGCCCGTCTCCAGTGTGGGAGACGTTTCCACAATGGTCACCGAAGTTTCCAGTCCCGCCACTTGCAGCGCAAAATCCACGCTCGTGTGCTGGCTGACGCCCAGCACGACGTTCTTAGCCTCCTCCGCCCGAAAGCCGGAAGCCTCGGCCTTGAGAGTATACGTTGCCGGATGCAATCCGTTGAAGATGTAGTAACCGCGTTCATCCGTGGTGGCGGCGTTGGAGATGTTGGTGGCGACGTCGGTGATAGTTACGCGCGCGCCGACAATCACGCTGCCGCTGGAATCACGCACGACACCGCGAACCTGTGCCTCAAAGCTAGCCTGCCCGAAGACGAGCACCGGTGTAAAAGCCAATACCAAGGCGAACAAGACCGCCAGCCTCTTTGCGGTATACAGCATGAGGGCCTCCTAACGTGTTGGGCGTTACCAGGACTTTCCCTTTTAAGCGTTGCGCAAATAGTACACGAGACGTGCGCCGGCGTCAATCCGCATTTTCGTATCTTGTCGTTAGTATGTGATATGTCCGGTCCAATTCACACGTGATCTGTCCGCTTGTACCGGGGCGGGTAATGCTGGGTGGTGGACGAAACCCAGCAGTACTCAGCCGCCGAGATGGAGCGGATG
>Ga0326728_10024846_pt1 | contig 10797 bp, 7 predicted proteins | sample MB3enrmetagenome_FD_207602 | JGI IMG/M metagenome (GOLD analysis project Ga0326728, IMG submission 207602) | Lab enriched peat soil microbial communities from McLean, Ithaca, NY, United States - MB31MN | ecosystem: Environmental > Terrestrial > Soil > Wetlands > Peat | place: USA: New York...
CGCCGTTTCGTAATTCGTGACCAGCACCGGAACCCCGCGCATCACCAGCGGATGAAAAATTTGTTTCAGCGAAGAGACGGCTTCGCTCGAAGGCGTCCCGAGAATAATCCGGTCGGGCCAGTTGAAGTCTTCGACCGCGCATCCGTTAGTGAAGAACATCGGTTGGCACACGAGCAGGCTCTTCAGCCCTTTCTCCCTCAGCATTTTTTCAATCTTCGTCGTCGAACCCACCCGGCCCGGCGTGACAATCGACAGCACCTGGAAGCGGCCAGCCGCGCCCGCCAGGCGAACGATGAGTTCTTCCAGCCCCTGCGGGGAATCTTCGGCGAGAAAAATTACCTGCGCCTTGCGCGCCAGTTCTTCCGGGTCCGCGGAATAGACCAGTCGTCCCGAACGCACGTTGCGCCGAATCACTTCCTGGAGATTTTTTTCGAAGAAAGGAATGTTGCCCTTCGCCACGTCCATGATTCGCGTGCCGTCGGAATGACAGCAGCAGACGGGCGTGCCGAAATCGGCGAGACAGGCGGAGATGACAGTGGCGAGGTAGCCGGATCCGTAAACCCCAATTTGCATATGCTTCTCTTCCGATCAAACCCGCAGCCTGGGATCCGGCGCTTGTTGTGCAGCCCGTTGAATCTATGGTAATCCGGCCAATGGACTTGGCAACAGGTGGAAAGTACATGTACCGCCGGGGCGCGAAATTGGCCGCTAGTTGCGGGTTTTCAGGGGGTCTTGCGGACTTTGTCGCGAGCTTTATTGCGGGCTGGTTGCGGACTAGGACTTGGACGACAATTGGCCGCGTCCCAACGGCACCGGCGCCACGTCCTGCCAGAAATCGCCGTGCTCGCGCACGAACATCAACTCCTCTACAGGGATCTGGCGCTTGCCGGCAAACTGCGTCCAGCGTTCCCGCGCCACCACGCACGCCGCGCGCGCCTGCTCATCCGTTTCCGTTTTCAAAATCGTGAGATGCGGAATATACGGCCAACTCTCTTCGCAGTAGAGGCCCTTCCCATTGAGTTGATTATGCAGTTCACGCATCCGATAAGCAGCCCGCCTTACCTCGATGAACACCGTCGGAGTCGTTGGCAGAAATGTTTCCACGTCTCCCAGGTCGACCGTGAACGGGACGATCTGGCCACAAGCCTCTTCCAGAAATTCCAGAGCGGCCGCTTCGGTTCCGGTCAACTCCCGGGGAGGAAGAATGGTGAGATGGGCAGCCATGTGAGCCATCGTCGGGTGGAGTTCGCGGCGCAGTTGTTCCACGAACTCGCCCACCGGATTGCGGACGTACGTCACCAACGCATAGCGTGAACTGGGCATGACCACTGAGGCAAAATTATAGCCCGAGCGCGGTACACAAGGGCACTCCACCTTTTGGTAGTATCGGGAAGGTCACCCGCAGCGCAGCATTATATAATCGAATCACAGTCGGGGCGTAGCGCAGCCTGGTAGCGCACCTGCCTTGGGCGCAGGGGGTCCGCGGTTCAAATCCGCGCGCCCCGACCAAATTCCAATTCTTCGGCCTGAAATTCGCCCTGGCCGAGCGTCGTCTCTTGTCTGTCGCCCGCTAATTCCGGACGGTTCGCGAAATCCCAAGGGGGATGGGGTCGCGGAATCCCACCTTTCGAAAGGCGCGAAAGTTCGTCCATGCAGCATCCGGTGTCGAGCAGGATCAGCATTCCGCGGGCCTTCCCACTTCCGCAATCTCACCCCTGAACTTTTTCATCACAAACAGCCGGCCCACGCATCACAGACTTCCAATCAGATGTGCGCGATAATGTTCGCTGATCTGTCGCAACCGAGGTGCGCCAACCCTAATCAAGATCCCCCGGCCGCGCCGGACCAGTCACCAGTAACTGTGTGATAAACATGAATCGAGGTGCTGAAGGGGCCCCAAAAACTGCAAAATCTATGAATTCCGGGAGAATCAAGCAAGAAATCCAGCTAAGTACTTATTCCGGAATATTTTGAAAATAAGTCCTTTGCGCTCTAGATTTTGGCGTCGCGATCCCCCGTAACCCCATGATTCGAATAGAGGGGGGGTAGGGGGGTGGTGGTAAACACGCATTAATATCTTCAGAGTAAACAAGCAGGGATAGAGACGGCTGGAAACTGATGGCTGAGAGCTGACGGCTGATAGCTGAACTTTACAGCTCGTACTTCTTCATCAGGTGGCGGAAGGAGCGGTAGGAGATGCCGAGCACGTCGGCGGCCCGGACTTGCACGCCGTGGGTTTCGGACAACGCGGATTGCAACAGCGCGCGCTCGATCTCGGCGACATATTTTTCCATGTTCACGCCCTCGGGCAGAACCGAGCCAGCGGGCGTGGTCATGTTCATTGCAGTTTCCGCGCCGGCGGCCACGGCGCGCGCCTTGGGACGCTCCGCCGGCAACTCGACGCGCAGTTCGCTCGAAGTTTCGAGCGCCACCGCCCGTTCGATCGTGTTCTCCAGTTGGCGAACGTTGCCCGGCCAATCGTAACCGGCGAGCTTTTCGAGCGATGCTGCTTCGACGCCGTGAATGCTCTTGCCCGCTCCGGGCGCATATTTTTTCAGGAAGTGGTTGGCCAGGAGCGGCACATCCTCGCGGCGCTCGCGCAAGCCGGGCACGCGAATGGGAATGACGTTGAGGCGATAGTAGAGGTCCTCGCGGAACGTGCCCTCGGTGACCTGGCGGTCGAGATCGCGGTTGGTGGCGGCGATGACGCGCACGTCCACCGGGATTTCGCTGGTGCCGCCGACCGGACGCACCGTGCGCTCCTGCAGCACGCGCAGCAGTTTGACTTGCATGGGCATGGTCATGTCGCCGATCTCGTCGAGAAAAATCGTGCCCTGGTCGGCGACTTCGAAGAGGCCGCGGCGGTTCTGGCTGGCTCCGGTGAAGGCGCCTTTGACGTAACCGAAGAGCTCGCTTTCGAGCAGTGTCTCCGGGAAGGCGCCGCAGTTGACGGAGACGAAAGCTTCGGCGGCTCGCGGCGAGCAGGTATGCACGGCGCGGGCGACCAGTTCCTTGCCGGTTCCGCTTTCGCCGTAAACCAGAATCGTGCTGCTGGTGGTGGCGACGGTGCGGATGGTCTGCTTCAGCTTTTCGACCGCAGGACTGGCGCCGACGATGTTGTCGAGCGAGTTGCGGGTGGCGGCGTCGCGGCGCAGGGCAAAGTTCTGGCGGCTGAGCGAGACCCTGGTAAGCGCGCGGGCAATGGCGAGTTTGACCTCGTCCACCAAGCCGGGACTCTTGCGGATGTAATCGGTGGCGCCGCCCGCTTTGACCGCCTGCACCGCGGCTTCGTAGTCATCGACAGCAGTCATCAGGATGACCGCGGACTCGGGCGAGATCTGGTGGGCGTGGCGCAGGACTTCGACTCCATCCACGCCCGGCATCTTGATGTCGGTGACAATCACGTCGAAGAGCGCGCTGTCGATCTTGCGCTTGGCCAACTCGCCACCGGTCACGGTTTCCACCTTGTGGCCATCGCGGCGGAGGGCAATGTCGAGCAGTTCGCAGATCGAGCGTTCGTCGTCGACGACGAGAATGTTACCCACGCGGACCTCCTCCTGCTCCCGCTCCCGCGGCTGCTGCCGCGGAGGAAGTTCCGCCGGCGGCGCCCTGCGCATGCGCAGACTCCATGCGCCGCAACCGCACCACGAAGCTGGTGCCCTTGCCGACTTCCGAACGCGCCCACACCTTGCCCTCATGCGCCTGGACGATCTGGTACACGATGGCCAGGCCCAAGCCGGTTCCGCCTTCAAAGTTGGATTGGAAGGGCTCGAAGATTTTTTCCGTCTGCTGCGGGTTGAGGCCGGGACCGGTGTCGGCGAAGCTCATCTCCCAGTCCGGGCCGCGCTCGGCCAGGGCCACGGTGAGCGTGCCACCTTTACCCGTCGTCTTGATTGCGCGCAGGGCGTTTTCCGAGAAGTTCCAGAACACCTGTTTGAGCTTGTCGCCATCGGCCAGGACCCAGGCTTCGGATTTCGGAAAGTTGCGCTCGATCTTGATGCCGGCGTTCTCGGCGGTGAGCCGGTGTTCGAGCAAAGTGAGAGTGTCCTCGAGCAACGGAATCAGATTCACGCGCTCGAAGCGATATTGCTTGCCGCGGGAGTACGCCAGAAAATCGGTGATGATGTTGTTGAGGCGATCGGATTCGCGGATCACAATCTGCAAGAGGTGGCGCTCTTCGGAATTCAAGGAGGGCGCATCCGACAACATGCTGACCGAGCCGGCAATGGAGGTCAGGGGGTTGCGGATTTCGTGAGCGATGGCAGCGGCCAGGCGGCCCACGGCAGCCAGGCGATCCTGCATGCGCACCTCGCGCTCCAGGCGGCGGATTTCGGTGAGATCGTCGAAGGAATAGACAAAACCCAGGTCGCCGCGCGCGCTCACGTTGAGCGCGGAGACCAGCACGCGAAAAGTTTTGCGGAAACCGTTGCCGGCCAGGTAGCGGACTTCGGCATCGCACCGGGCCACGCCGAAGTGGGGCAAGGGATCCTGAAACAGATCACCCACGGAGCGTCCGCGCATCTCGGCTTCGGAGATGCCGAGTAGTTGCTGGGCGGCTCGATTGACCAGCGTGATACGCCCGTCGAGCCCGGTCGTGATGACACCGCCGCTCATGGACTGCACGATATTTTCGTGGAGCGCCTGGAGATTTTCGAGGGCGCCGCTGGCGTCCTTCAGTTGCACGTCGACCTGGCGGAGCTTGCTCATCAGCAAGCCGGCCAGGTAGGCGATGGCAAAGTAGGCAAACAGGTTGACGAAGATCACGACCTGGAGCGCCTTCAGCTTGGGATGCGAGCTGGAATACGACGGGATGACCAGGTAGTAATCGAGTTCGAGGATGGAGCCGAAGAGGATGAAAGCGAGAGCCGCGCTGAGATATCCCCAGGCCCGCGGCAGCAACATGCAGGCGACAACGATGACCAGGGGGTAGAGGAAATTCAGCGAACTGTCGATGCCGCCGGTTACGTGGACGACCAGCGTGACCATGGCCAGATCGGCGAGCACCTGCAGCATGGCCTGCAGGCGGTGTTCGTTCCAGACCGAAACCAGAAAAAGGAAAAACAGCGAGAGCACGAACCACAGCACCATGCCGGTGAGAAAAGGCATGACGGGCAGCGGGCTGGGAGTGAGGCGGATGACGGCGAGTTCGATGGCCAGCAAGACCATCAGGATCAGGATGCGAACCTTCACCAGCCAGGTCAGCCAGTTCCGCTCATCGGAGATGGAGTGCATGAAATTCGGTCGTTCGTCGTTGGTCGTTCGCTGTTCGCAATTCGGCTTGGCGAAAAGCGAACAGCGAACGACGAATAGCGCACAGCGAACAGCGCCTGTTCTTCTATCCCGCCAGTTTTGCGATCATCGAGAACAGCGGCATGTACAGAGAAATAACGATGCCGCCGATGCTGAGGCCGAGCATGGCGATGATGACCGGCTCCAGCATGGCCAACATATCTTTGGTGGCGGAGTCGACCTCGTCTTCGTAGAAGTCCGCGATCTTCTGCAGCATGGAATCCATGGCGCCGGTGGCTTCGCCCACGCCGATCATCTGGGTCACCATGTTGGGGAAGACGCCGCATTCGCGGAGTGGATCGACGATGGTGCGGCCTTCTTCGATCGCCTTGCGCACCTTCATCAGCGCCTCTTCGAGCACGGCGTTGCCCGAGGTGCGGGCGGTGATGGCCAAGCCCTCGAGAATAGGAACGCCGGAGGTAATGAGCGTGCCCAGGGTCCGAGTGAAACGGGCGACTGCGATCTTGCGCAGCAGCAGGCCGATGACGGGCAACTTGAGCAGCATGGCGTCGAAGTAATAGCGGCCACGCGGGTGCTTGCGAATCTGCTTGATGCCGAAGACGGCTCCGATGCCGCCCACGATAAAGAACCACCAGAAATGTCCGACGAAGGCACTAAGGCCGATGACAATGCGGGTGGGCAGCGGGAGCGCAACTCCTAATCCGACAAAGAGGTTGGCGAAGATCGGCACCACCCACTTGAGCAGCGCGGCCACGATTATCATGGCGAGGCCGACAACAGCCACCGGGTAGATCAACGCCGACTTGATGGCGGCGCGCAGCTTGACCGCCTTTTCCACGTAGATCGCCAGGCGCTGCAGAATGATGTCGAGAATACCGCCGGTCTCGCCGGCCTCAATCATGTTGGTCGTCAGGTCGTCGAAGATGACGGGATACTGGCGCATGGCATTGGCCAGCGTGGCGCCACCTTCGACGGTGGTCCGGACCCCGAGCAGCGTTTTCTGAAAGCTGGGGTTCTCCTGGTTGGCACCGAGAATCTCCAGGCACTGCACCAGCGGCAGGCCGGCGTCAATCATGACGGAGAACTGACGGAAGAACACGGCAACTTCCTTGACCTTGACCTTGCCGCTGCCAAAAGTGGGCAGGGAAAATTCCTTGCCCTTCTCGCGGATGCGGCCGGGCGTGATGCGCTCCTTCCGAAGCTGCGAGGCCAGTCCGTCCTTGGTGGAAGCGACGCGTTCTCCCTGTACTTTCTCGCCCGAAGCGGACTTTCCCGAAAACGTAAAAACCGGCATGATTGGTTTCTCCTTAAAACTGCCTTCTCCGTGCAGCCCCTAAAGGGGCATCTGAGTTCAAGAGAACTTACGGCATCGCTAAAGCGATGCCCTGATACGAAACCTTCTAAAAGTCATCGCTTGGCCGACGCTGCCCCCTTGGCCGCGGGAGCCGCACCGCCGCGGTTCACAAAGGTGGCGCCGCGCGCGATCATTTCCTGCAGTTCGTCCTGATTGCTGGAGCGCGTCATCGCCATTTCCAAGGTGATCTGCTTCTGGAAATATGCGTTGGCGAGCGACTGGTTGAACGTCTGCATGCCGAACTTCTCCTGGCCGGACTGCATGGAGGAGTAGATCTGGTGAATCTTGTCTTCGCGGATGAGGTTGCGCACGGCCGCATTGGGCACCAGAATTTCCATGCACATGGCGCGTCCCTTGCCATCGCAGCGCGGCAACAGGCTCTGACACATGATGCCTTCGAGCACCAGCGAAAGCTGGGCGCGGATTTGCGACTGCTGGTGCGAGGGGAACACGTCGATAATGCGGTTGATGGTGGAGGATGCCGAATTGGTATGCAGAGTGGCGAAGGTGAGGTGGCCAGTTTCCGCGATTCGCAGCGCCGACTCGATGGTTTCGAGGTCACGCATTTCGCCGATCAGCACCACGTCCGGGTCTTCACGAAGCGCGGCGCGCAGGGCGTCGGTAAAGCTCTTGGTGTCGGAGTGCAATTCGCGCTGGTTCACCACGCAGTTCTTGTTCATGTGCACGAACTCGATGGGGTCCTCGATGGTGAGGATGTGTTCGTGACGCTCGGTATTGATCTTGTCGATCATGGAAGCCAGGGTGGTGGACTTGCCCGAGCCGGTCGGTCCGGTTACCAGCACCAGCCCGCGTGGTTTGTCGCACATCTTGCTGACCACCGGAGGCAGGCCCAACTGGTGGAACGATTTGATTTCAAACGGAATCAGACGGAAAACGCAAGCCGTAGCGCCGCGCTGGTTGAAGATGTTGGAGCGGAAGCGAGCGAGGCCCTTCAAGCCGAAGGAAAAGTCCATTTCGAGGTTTTCTTCGAAACGGTGCTTCTGGGAGTCGGTCATGACGCTGTAGGCCAGTTGCTTGGTCTCGGCAGGCGTCAACTGGGGCAGGTCGAGCGGCACCAGATGTCCGTGCACGCGGATTTGTGGCGGCGAGTTGGTGGTGATGTGGAGGTCGCTTCCCCCCATCTCCAGCATCCGGCGGAGCAGATCGCTTAATGAGAGTGCCATAGTTTTCTTTCTTTCCTTCTGTATCCAGTTTCTAGTGGATCGTTTCGCGAGCCACTTCTTCGAGCGTGGTCCAGCCTTGCGCGACCTTGATCAGCCCGCTGCGGCGCAGGGTGATCATGCCGCGTTCAATCGCTTTCTTCTTGAGTTCGAGCGCCGAGGCACCGACCAGAACCAGTTCCCGGATCTCGTCATCCACTTCCATGACTTCGTACAAACCGGTGCGGCCCTTGTAGCCGGTCTTATTGCAGGTGGCGCAGCCTTTGCCCTTCATGATCTGCACCGTCTTGGCCTCTTCGGGGGTGTAGCCTTCATCGATCAGGGCCTGGGGCGGCATTTCGACGGGCTCGGCGCAGTCCTTGCAGATCCGCCGAACCAGGCGCTGGGCGCAGATCAGATGAACCGAAGTCGCCACCAGAAAGGGCTCGATTCCCATGTTCATGAGACGGGTGATGGTTTCCGGCGCGCCGTTGGTGTGCAGCGTGGATAAAACGAGGTGGCCGGTGAGGGCGGCCTTGATGGCGATTTCCGCGGTTTCAAAATCGCGAATCTCGCCGACCAGGATGATGTTGGGATCCTGGCGCAGGAAGGCGCGCAGGGCCGCCGCAAAATTCAGCCCGATCTGCTCCTTCATCTGCACCTGGTTCACGCCTCCCAGTTGGAACTCAACCGGGTCTTCGGCGGTCATGATGTTGGTATCGACCTGGTTCAGCCGCGAGATGGAAGAATAGAGGGTGTTGGTCTTGCCCGATCCGGTCGGTCCCGTAACCAGCACCATGCCGTAGGGCTTGAGGATGGCTTTCTCGAACTTCGTCAGCGACTCCTGCTCGAAGCCGAGCTTGGTCATGTCGAGCCGCAGATTCTCCTTGTCGAGCAGCCGCAGCACGATCTTTTCGCCCCAGAGCGTGGGCAGAGTGGAGACGCGGAAGTCGAGCTGCTTTTTCTTGCCGCCAATCTGCATCTTCAGCATGATGCGGCCGTCCTGCGGCAGGCGCTTTTCGCTGATGTCGAGTTTGGCCATGATCTTGAGGCGGGAAGTGATGGCGTCCTTCAGTTTGAGCGGCGGATTCATGATCAACTGCAGGACGCCGTCAATGCGGAAGCGCACGCGGAATTCTTTTTCGTAGGGCTCCATGTGAATGTCGCTGGCGCCGCGCTTCACGGCGTCGGTGAGCACCAGGTTCACGAGCTTGACGATGGGAGCTTCGTCGGCCGCCTTCTCCAGTTCCTTGAGTTCGAGTTCCTGCTCCTCGTTCTGCACCTCGATATCGGTGCTTTCGCCGGCGTCGTTCATCGACTGCATGACCTGCTCGAGCTCTTCCTCTTTGGAAGTGCCGTAGGCCTTATCGATGCCTTCGATGATGGAACTTTCCGAGGCCACGACCGGTTCGATGTTGAAGCCGGTCATGAACTTGATATCGTCCATGGCAAAGACGTTGGTGGGGTCAACCATGGCGATGGTGAGCGAAGCGCCGACGCGGCTGAGCGGCAGAATCTGATAGCGTTTGGCGGTTTCGTAGGGAATCAGCTTGACGACGGCGGGGTCGATTTCAAAGTAAGAAAGATTGATGGCGGGCACGCCGTACTGGCGCGAGAGAAAGTTGGTAACATCCTCATCAGAAAGGAAACCCAACTTCACCAGCGCGGAAGCGAGCCGGGTGTGAGTATCCTTCTGGAGTTTGGTTGCCTGCTCCAACTGCTCTTGGGTGATGACCTTTTCCTTGACGAGCAGGTCACCCAGCCGCTGAGACATATCTCTCCTGTATTCCCGCGAAGTCCGGGGTCAATGCGAAGTCGCTGATTTTCAGGGGGATCAGCGTGGAAGCTTTCGCACTGACACAAATTGTCAACCCAATGGGAATTCCGAAAAAGTAACTTAGGTACATCCGAGTGGTAACATCGGCTGTTGTACGGACGTAACTTACAGATTCTGTAGGGCTGTAGGTGTTCGCAGGTTTCGGAGATTTAGGTGGTTTCGCGGGAAGGTAATGCAAAAAGTAATGCAAAACTCCAAGGTCTCCGCCTCACGGTTTGAGGCTAAAGAAATGCGGTATCGTAAAAATATACGACCTGCGAGGCTAAAGTCAGGACGGTGGTGAGGGACGAGAAGGGCAGGATACGCCGCGTCTTTTGTCTCTGGGGCTGCGCTCTACACGCTGTACTCATGTGTGGGGTGCCGACCCGGACGCGCATCGAAACGCTCGAAGCGCCCAGGCCGGCACTCTTCTCCTCGCCGGCGGGCGCAATGGCTTGGCGGCCGCTCTCCGTCAGCGCGCCGCAACGGTAGACGCTGTCGGGATCGATCTGCTTGGACCATGGATCGGAGTTCCAGGAGAAGTAGTCGATGCCCGCGAGGCGATGCTCGGCGGCGACTGCGGCAAAATCGCGTCGCAGCTCTTCGACGAGGAGCGTGCGGCCGGCTTCCTTCGCCGGGCACGATAGGTCCTTGTTCGGGAAGCCCCATTCGGTGATCCAGCAGGGCTTGCCTTCGGAGCTTCCCTTGGCGCGGCACTGGGCGAGATCGACGCTGTTGAGGCGGGCCGCGCGTTGGGCCGCGGCGGTTGGGTTGCCGGGCTGCGCTGTAGAGGGATAGCTGTGGACCCCATAGGCATCGACGAGCGAATCGAGGCCATGGGCGCGGAGGAACTCGATGGCTGCCGCCAGGCTAACCATGTCCTCCTTTTTGTTGTTGTACAACTTCTCGCCATCCTTGGCGCTTACCAGGCCAGCGGAGATGATCGGCGTGCTCCGGTTCAAGCGGGAGTGGTCGCGGACATCCTTGAGGACCGCCAGAACCTCGATGTACTGGAGAAAACCCTTCGCGATCTGCTTGCCCTCGGGATCGTGGGCGAGATCCTCGCGGCTGAGAATCTTTCCCTCGCCGGGCAGCGGGAACTCCGGATTGAAGGCGGCCCAATTGATCTCGTTGCCCAGTTCGACGCCCGCCAGCGCAATGCCGTTCGCGTCCAGGCTGTCGAAAAGATGCTGAAAGGCAGTTCTGGAGAGCGCGGG
>Ga0326728_10024848_pt1 | contig 10797 bp, 6 predicted proteins | sample MB3enrmetagenome_FD_207602 | JGI IMG/M metagenome (GOLD analysis project Ga0326728, IMG submission 207602) | Lab enriched peat soil microbial communities from McLean, Ithaca, NY, United States - MB31MN | ecosystem: Environmental > Terrestrial > Soil > Wetlands > Peat | place: USA: New York...
GTGTTGGTGGCCGCCGGCAGTGGCGTGTTGGTGAACGTCGGCCGTGGCGTGTTGGTCGCCGTCGGCAGTGGCGTGTTGGTGGCCGTCGGCAGTGGCGTGTTGGTCGCCGTCGGCAGTGGCGTCTTGGTGGCCGTCGGCAGTGGCGTGTTGGTCGCCGTCGGCGTGGCCTCAGCCACCGTGATGGAGTCGGGCGTGGTACCACAAGGCGTCTGCGCGCTGCTGCCCGTGCCGCAAAGTACAACGAGACCTCCGATTTCGGCGACTTGAGTGCTGACTAGACCCGGATCCGGGGCCAACCCAAAGCTCGCAGGAGGGGTCACGTTCGGGGAAATCTGAAAGGTGCATGTGAAAAGCGTCCCGTCCTCAATTGTCTGAGTGGAACCAAATTTCAGATTGAAAATTCCGAGGCGGAGACGACTTTCTCCAGGCGGCGGCGCGAGGTGTGCGTCAAATATGCTCGCCGAGCTGCTGAAATCGGTGTACTGGTCCGCCGCAACACAGTCCGACACTTGCTGGGTCGTTTGATCCACGTTTGCGAAGCTGATGCCCGGAGTGGTGTTGTCAAAGAGGACGTCAACTTGTACGGACCCGACGTTTTGCCCAGTGGCCCCAGTGATGCCGATGGTCATAGCTACGGTGCCCCCCGGCGCTCCAATTCCGGGGACCCCCGGCGCTCCGCTTTCGTCGCCGACCCAAAGCGTGGGAACCCCCTGAGCTTTGCCTGCAGAGGAAGTCACCAGCAGTCCGAGCACTGCGACAACGAATAGCCGAATCGAAGCGCGGGCGCGCGATCCGGCTGCAAATGCGGCCCTATCTATGCTCATATTCCCTCCTGCAACGGGGCGACAATTCATCGGATCATCTTGCCGACGCATCCGTTCTACGGGCACCCCGTGCCGAAATTATACACGCCGGTCAAAATTTCATTGCCCTCAACAAACAGGTCTCCATTGATGTCGCCAGCAGGACAACTCGCTAGCGACGTATCTCCACCGAAGATACTGACCATAGTAAGGATCTCGTTTCCCTCCACAAACCCATCCAGGTTGCAGTCACCGCCGCACTCGCAGACGCCAGAGCCGTTTTCGAGTACGCATGCCTCCCGGCCGACCACGCACTGGGCAGAACCGATGCAGGGACGGATCCCCGTGCAAACACCGGCGCGGCAATGGAGGCCCGGATTGCAGTCGGTATCGGCCGTGCACGTCTGCTGGACGACAGTGATCTCCGTGGTGGTTGGGGTCGACGGGATCACGTTTCCGAGAAAATCGCCGAGGTTGGTGCGGTCGCCCTCCACCGCTGACTGTCCAAGCGGCGCCGTCGGGTTGACTGTGAACGTGCAGGTCACTAGTCCCCCGTTGCCGATCGCCGGGCTGCTGGGTGTGAAGTTCGGATTGCACACATCCAAGTCCGCGACGAACACCCGCAAGCGCTCCACGTTGGCCGGCGTGTCGGGCCGACGCGGCAGGAAGGTGAACGAGACGTCGGTCGTACTGAGCAGCGGATTGACCGTGCACTCGTTGAAGCTGAGTACGGTCGTGTCGAACAGCACGTCCAACTGTGCCGTCGCCACGTCCGTGACCCCCTCGGTGCCGCCACTGAGGCTGACGTCGATAGGAATCGTCTGACCACGTGAGACCGAGTTGAGGGGCCCGGTCAGAGTCAACGTCCGGGGCTCCTGGACTGCTGCGGCCATGGCGGCGGCGTTTTGGATGCCCAACGGACAACCGACCCCGAGATTGGTCACTGCGTCGCAGATCTCATTGCCCTCGATCTCACCATCTCCGTTGAGGTCTCCCGCTTCACACTCGCTCAGCGGACAGCTCGGGTTGCCCGACATAATGCAGATCATCTCCGCGATCTCGTTGGCAAAAACAAACCCATCCGAGTTGCAGTCGCCACCGCACACACACGTACCGTTGACGCAGGCCTCGCGGTCGATGATGCAGGCAGTCGTGTTGCCCGATGAGCACAGGCGAGTCGGGGCGCAGACGCCGTCAACGCAGCTGTCCGCCGGGCTGCATTGGTCGTCAACGCAATCCTGAGTAGTGCGGCAGTCGCCTGCGGTGGAGCACGTCCTGGTGCAGTCGTCATCCGTCGAGCACGTAGGGATGGGCGTTGGGGTCATGGTTGGAGTCGGCGATTGCGCCGGCTGACAGATTCCGTTCAGGCAGATCAAACCTCCCGAACACTGGTTGCTGTTGGTGCAGGCTATCGGAGTCGCCGTCGGAGTCGGGAACACGCAGAATCCTCCGACGCAGACCTGTCCCACCGGACAGTCCTGATTTCCGATGCAGGCAATCGGGGTAGGGGTATTGGTCGGCGTCGGGGTCTCAGTCGGGGTCGGTGACGGGCCGGTGGGGGTGGGAGTCGGAGTCTGGCTCGGGGTTTTTGACGTCACGGTAGGGGTAGGGGTGGGCTGCACGCAAAAGCCGCCGACGCACATGAACCCCACCGGACAGTTCGCGTCGGTGGAGCACACGAACGGGTCCTGCGCCCCGAATACATTTGACAACTGGTTGCCGCTGTTGGGGGCGAGGTTGGTTGCGAACGACACGAAGGCGATTTGCGTGCCATCGTCACTGATCGCCGGGGAAACATCCGGAGTGCCGCCGTTGGCCTGCTGCCCGTTGGGGGCGAGATCCGCCAGCAAGGTCACACCGTTCTGGCGGTCGCGGACAAACACGTCGGCAGCCCCGTTGGCGTCGTTGGGCACCAGGTTGGTGGCAGCTGATCCAAAGGCAACGAACCGTCCATCGTCACTAATGGCCGGCGGAAACGAGACGTCGTTGGAGTTACCGCCGGTGACGCTCACGCTGACACGCTCTGTCGTGCCGGCGACGCGATCGCGCACGAACACATCCACCACGCCGTTGGTATCGTTCGGCACCAAGTTGTCGGACTCGGACTTGAAGGCGACCAAGCTGCCGTCGAAACTGATGGCTGGCATCATGCTGTCGCCATTTCCCGGCACGCCCGCGCTGCTGACGCTGACGGACTCGACCGTACCTGCCGCCAGGTCGCAGACGAAAACGTTCAAGATCCCGGGCGTCGCGTTCGGATCCAGGTTGGTAGCCGCAGAGACGAAGGCGACAAAGTTGCCATTGCGGCTGATGCTCGGGGAAATGCTGGAGGCGTTTGGCTGGACCCCGCAGAGCCGTTCGGTGGTGCCGGCCTGTAGGTCTCGGATGAAGATGTCGGTGGCACTATTAGTGTCGCCCGGCACCAGATCGGAGGCGGCGGATTGAAAGGCGACGAAGCGACCGTCCGCGCTGATACTGGGCAACATGCTTGCCCGGTTTCCGGACGTGCCGCTCATATTGACGCTGACGAGTGTGGTTGTGCCCGCCTGCCGATCGCGCACGAACACATCGGTGGTGCCGTTGTTATCGTTGGGAACAAGGTTGCTGGCGTCAGAATAGAACGCGACGATCTCGCCGTTGCCGCTGATGGCCGGGGCCATCCCACGGGTCTGGCTTGGTCCGTTGGCTTGAGCGCCCGAGTTACTGACGCTGACCCGTTCGGTCGTCCCGGCACTGCGCACGAACACGTCACGGGTCTGGTTCGTATCACCGGGCACTAGATCATCCGCGTCGGAGTAAAACACGACGATGCTTCCATCCGTATTCAGCGCCACGCCGCTGCTGGGGCCGTCTCCGGAAACCCCGTGGATGTTGACGCTGCTGAGGTCCGTTGCCGCCGCCGGTGCCGCGAAGGACGCCACCTGCAGGCCAAGGGCCGCAACCAGCGCCACCCCCGTGATGGCACGAGTGCCCACGGCACGAGTGCGCCTGGGGCGAGATGTCCGCCTCAGCGGCTGCTGTTTCGGGTTCGTCAAGTTCCTTCCGTCACGCGGCTCCATACCTCTCTCCTCTGTGTGCGGTTCACCTGGCCCCGTATTGTTCAACGCATCCAGTTCGCTAGCCTTGCTCCCTCGCCATGAACCCCTTCGACATCGCCTCAAGAGAACAGCTACGGTAGCGCTGTAAGCTGCCATCATCAAGTGAAAAAGTCAACGCTCATCTAATCCGATAAGTGCTTTAGACAGCGAGCGTTCACAGCCAAAAAGGGTCTCGAACGATGCGGACCGCCCCTGTGCTCGGCGTGTCTCCCGAGGAGCCCGACAGCTGTACTGTGTTAAGACGTGACGCACATGATCAGCCGATGAGCCGGCCGATCTCTTCGGGCAACCGCGAGAATTGAAACCCTGCCTTGCTCAGCAGTTGCCGGCTGGCCTGGGCGAAGAACGCTTCGTCGTCCCCGGCGGCCTTGTCAAGCAGGACGAGCAGCGGCAGCTCGCGCGTCGGCTCATTGGCCCGCAGGGTGAGCAGGGCGCGAGCCGCGGATGGACAGCTCGGGGAGACATGGAGGATTGCCGCCTCGGGGTCGATCATGGTCGCGAACTCTATAACCTGCCTGGCGTCGAGCACGATCGACGTCGAGATCTTGGCGCGCGCCAAGGGTTCCCGCAGACGGCCCATGCCGTCGACATCGGAGGTGACGGCAAGCAACCGATGCAGCTTCGGACGCAGGCGGCCGAGACGCTCGATCATGCGACCGGGTTCCAGCGGCCAGAGCGCAAAATCAGTCCGCCCGAAACAGAACCCCATCGGGGCGTCGGCCGCCATGACGTAGGCGAGGATCGGGACGTTGCGTGTGGCGACGCGCTCGCGCAACAGCTTCAGCGTCCGCCAGCCGGCTGCGCCGGCGGCCAAGTTCAGCATGACGCATTTCAGCTTCCGTCGGGCCAGCTCATCCACCGCGGGTTCTCCGAGCCCGAGCGGGGTCACTTCAAAACCGGCGCCTTCGAGCGCCGCACGCGCCTGCTCGCCAGACGCCCCCTGATCGAGCAGGACGAGCTCGCCCAACGACGCCGCTGTCCGTTGGTATCCTGCTGCCGGCTCGAGGCTTTCCGCCGTCTCGGCGAACGTGTCAGCCGCAGCCGCGAGCGGCGCCGAGCGCTCGATGATCAACGGCTGCTCGGCCGCTTCGATCACCTCGTCGACTTGCACGTCTTCCGGCGCGACCGTTGGAGCCTCGGCAGCGACGCTGGGCACTGGCACCGCGGATTCTTCGAGCACGGCTTCAATTTCGGCGGCGTGCTTGAGCCGCTCCTCTTCCAAACGCTGCACGGCATCGCGGACGGTTTGGCGGAGATCCTCGGCCTCCGCCGCCGCGGCGCGCGCCCCCGCTTCCGCCGCCTGTACTACCGCTTGCAGCTCCGTCCGCTCGCGTTCCGCCGCAGCACGAGCCTGCTCGTGATTGCGCTGGGCGGACTCGAGCTGCGCGTTCACATCTGCCGCCTGCTGCTCGGCGCGCACGCTTTCGGCGCGCGCGATTGCGACCTGCTCGCGCAGGCTCGCGACCATCTGCTCCAAGCTCGCCGCTTTGTTGCCCAAGTCGGTCGCGTTACGTGCCAGGACCTCTCGATCCGCGCTCGCCTGGCGCCGCAGCTCAGCTTCGGCTTGCGCCTGCGCCAGCGCGGCGCCCAGCTCCGTCTCCCGCGCCGCGGCCGCCGCCACGGTCTGCTCGAGCTGGGCCGTCAGCTTAGCGACTTCCTCCCGCAACGCGGTGGTACTCTGGTGCAGGGTGCTCTCGACCTGCCGCACCCGCTCGCTCTCATCGCGAAAGCGCGCCAGGTCGGCGTCGCGTTGCGCGACGTGGGCTCGCAGAGTCGAGGTATCCTGCGTCAGCCGCGCGATGTCCGCCTGGGCCGACGCGAGAGCGTTCTCGAAGGCGTGCTCAGCCTCCTGCCGTTCGACGCCGGCCCGCTCGAGCTGCGCCTGCAGGGCCGCCAGCTGTTGGTCACGCCCGGCGAGCGCGGCGGCCCCGTCTTCCAACTGTTGCTGGAACTGAGCTGCAGCCGTGGCGGCCTCCTGCAGCTCGGCTTGCTTGGTATGAAGTGCCGCGTCGAGCTCCTGTACGCGTGCGCCTTGGGTCTGTTGGGTTTGGCGTGTTTCCTCGAGCAGGCGTTCGACTCGCGCGATGGCAGCCGCAGCCGTCGTCTGCTCGGCTTCGAGTTTGTCACGGCTGGCCTGCAGCTCTTGGGCTAACACCTCCTTCTGCATCGCCAGCTGGTCGCGCTCCTGCCGCAGAACGCTGAGGAGCGGTTGCATCTCCGCGCTGCTCGATTCGGCGGCGCCCAGCCGCTCCAGCAACGCGTCACGCTCCGCCTGCAAGACCCGGATGGATTCTTCGGCACGCTGGCCTTTCGCCTCCGCGGCTCGTTGATAGCGGAGGCGCTCCGATTCCGCCGCCAGCAGCCGCTCTTCTAGCGTCGAGATCTGAGCGCGCAGGTTGCTGGTTTCACTGCTGCGGAGATACTCCAATTCCGTGAGCTGCTGAGCCAGCCGGTCGCGCTCGCCCCTGACGGCACGTGTGGCCGCCGCGACGCTGCGCACCGCCTCGGTGCGGCGCTGCATTTCAGCTTGCGCCCGGGCGAACTCCTGTTGTACGCGCTGCGCCTCGGTGATGGGGAGTTCCGGCAGTTGGCCTGGAGCCGGCCCGAGCTTCTCGCCGCCGAGCAGCCGCAGTGTCGGTGTTTTCTGCGCGCCCTCACCAGCCGGCTCGGTGGGGCTGACCGCTGGCTCCGCGGCGGCGGTTTGGATCCGCGCGATCAGGCTCTCGCGCTCACGCAGGCCACGGCCACAGACACGCAGGGCTTGACTCAACGTTTGCAGTTGTGCATCCGGAAACGCGCGACTGCGGGCAGCAAAGAGCAGGACCACGCCGACCGCGTCGTAATCGTAGTAGACGGGCAGGGAGGCGATACAGAGCCCCGTCGGACAGAAGCTGGTCAGCCCGCGGGGGACGAAGGGATTCTGATGCGCCGCCTCAATGACGCTGATGCGCCGGTTCTGCAGCCCGCGCAGCGGGATGTCCCAGGCGCCCTCGGCGCCGCTGCCGAGCGCAGCGCGGGCTTCGTTGGAGAGCCCATGATCGGCGAGCAGGACCAGGGAACCGCTTCGTCGCTCGTATCCCAACACTGCGGCGGCCCTCGCCTGGGCGGCCTCGGCCAGCAGTTTGGCCATTTCCGCCGCGAAGGTCCGGCGCGACCACTTGCGGCCCAGCAGTCCGACGAAGCGGTTGCCCAGTCCGGCCAGTTGTACCGCTGTGGCACCGGAAGACGGCTCGCCGTCGCGTTGCGCCTGCAAGGGGTTGGAAAGCATCAGGAGCTGATCTCGATATTGCTGAAATTGGGTTCCGAATTCCGCAACGCCGTCTCCCGCACGAGCTTCGCACGCGTTGTCGACAGGAAAACGCAAGAGATGTACCACGTCCGCAGCATTCGGAATCGGTCGGCGCGCCCGGACGCGCGGCTAGCAGGGACAGCGCTCCCCGCGCGGCGGCGTCGGATCAGCGTCTGGTGCCCAGGCGACGAAGGTTTGGCGTCCGGTGTTTTTGCGACGCGGGATATTGTCGGCCAGGAGGTGGCACGCGTAGCCTCAAGCGCGCTCCGGGCGGCCCTGCCGGTAGAATGCTCCTCTCGGCGCCGGGATCGTCGCGCTCGCTGCAGTTCTGTACAGGAAGTCCAGCGCCCCCTGCCCGTTGTCGATTACCCCTAGCTCGTTGCCCTTTTTGGGGGGCGACCTAACCCCCGTGGCGGCCGCGGCTGGCGCGGACTTGACACCGTACCGGCGAGAGCAATATACCGGGCTCGCGGCAACGACAAAACCGCCGGCTGTCGTGGGCAAGGAGGTGTCGAATGCGTGAGTTCGCTGGTCCAGTTGCAACAAGAACATTTGTGCGCACGCGAAGGCTTCTCGGCGTCGTGGGCGCTTTGATCGCCATCAGTATTCCGACGTGGGCGACGGATGGACCCTTCCTGGGCGTGGATCTCGGCGCCTCCAAGCCGGCGAATAGCAACTACCGCGTCCTCGTGGAAACGGGTGCAACCGCCAACCCCTACGTCGGCTACATGTTCAATCACTACCTCGGCGTGCAGGGCGATCTCCATTTCGTCTTTCAATACCCGGACAACGGCCCTGCCAGGCATGCCAGCTTCCAAGGAGAAAACCAGATAACGAGCCTATTTGGTGGGACGGTTGGTCCGCGTGTGTCGCTACCGCTGAGCGAGCGGGTCGAGCTGTTCGGCGTCGGCGAGGGTGGATTTTTCACCGGCCTCAGCGGGCGGCTGCTCCATACGTCGGCGGGCGTTTCCGCCGGTGGTGGGTTCGACTACTACGTTACGCCCAACCTCGCGGTGACCGTGTACGGCCGTTGGAATCGCGCCTTCCAGGCGCCGCGGCCGATCACCCTTACTTGCCAAGCCGAGAACCAGCAGGGACCGGCCGACGCGCAGTGGGCGGTAGGCGGGGTTGGCCTGCAGTACCGCTTTCAAGCGCTGACACAGCCGTTCCCGTGGCCAGCGAGTAGTAAGTAAGCGTGCGGGAATGAATCTTCCTCGCCCGCCCGGCGATCAATGATCGCTGGGCGCCGGTGTACGCAGCTCACGCAAGTGCCGGTTGAGGTGTTCCCGCGCGGCAGCGGCGTGCCGCGGATCGGCCCACTTGACCTGTGACAGCCGGCTCATCGCGTTACGCAGGTGGGGAACATCGACGCGCCCGGAGCGGTCGTGGTGGGGCAGGTGGCGTAGCTTCTTGCCGTCGGGCGTGGTTTCGATCGCCGCGAAGGCGGAGTCGGGCAGGGAGTTGATATACTGGCGCGTCCACCGCTCCGCACCCGCTTGCCGAGGCAGCAGCCACGCAACCGCCAAGACCGCGATAGCCAGGTAGGCTCCGCGGCGTCCCACTTGCGCTGGGCTGGGTGTCATCGTCGGCTCCAGCCGGCTTACTTCGTCTTCCCAGCGTAGATGTCCATCACCGTGTTCAAGAACTTGATCGCCTCGTCGCGTGGGCGTTGGAACGAGTTGCGGCCGATGATGGAGCCGAAGCCGCCGCCGTCGCGAATGGCGCGGACCTCGTCGAGCATGGCGCTGGTCTCTTTCGCTTCGCCACCGGAGAAAATAACGATGCGGCGTCCGTTGAACGCGCTTTGCACCACGTGACGGACGCGCTCGGCGAGTGTGGCGATGGGGACGCGTTCCTTCTCGTACACCTTCTTGGCAGCCGCTTGCTCGATGTGTGCCGTTGGCGGCTTCACTTTGATGAGGTGCGCGCCGAGCTGCGCCGCGATCTGCGCTGCGTAGGCCGCCACGTCGATGGCGGTCTCACCCTCCTTCGACAGGCCCGAGCCGCGCGGATATGACCAGACCACTACCACCAGCCCTTTGCGCTTCGCTTCCTCCGCCAAGGCGCGGATTTGTCCGTACATCTCGTTGCGGAAGGACGAGCCCGGATAGATGGTGAAGCCGATGGCGACGCAGCCGAGACGCAGCGCATCGTCGACACTCCCGGTAACGGCGGGGCAGGGATCGCTGCCGCCGAGCAGGCTGTCCGAGTTGTTCAGTTTCAAAATGAGCGGTATCTCGCCGGCGTACTCGGCCGCGCCGGCTTCGAGAAAGCCCAACGGCGCCGCGTAGGCGTTGCATCCCGCCGCCAGCGCCAGATCGAAATGGTAGCGCGGATCGTAAGCCGGCGGGTTGGGGGCGAAGCTCCGCGCCGGACCGTGCTCGAAACCTTGATCGACCGGCAGAATCACGAGCCGGCCCGTGCCGCCGAGCCGGCCATGGTTCAGCAGGCGCGCGATATTGGTGCGCGTCCCCGGCGTGTCGCTGCTGTACCAGCTCAAAATCTCTCGGACTCTTTCAGTCATCGTACTCCTCCTTCTGGGCTAAGCGCGCCGCGCAATAGCCTGCCCCGTTCAAAGCGGTGGTTTCCTTTAGTATAACTCGGACGGGCATCAGGTCCATCAGGAAGCTCATCCGTCCTTTATCGCGAAAGGCGGAGATGAAGGTTCCGTCGGTGAGCTTCGGGCAGATTTTCGGTGCGATACCGCCACCGACGTACACGCCGGCGGTAGCCATGACTTTGAGTGCCAGGTTGCCAGCCTCGGCGCCATAGATCGCGGTGAACAGGTCGAGCGCTTGCACGCAGAGCGACGGCGTGCCCTGCAGGGCGGCGTGAGAGATCGCGGCGGCGGGATCTTCCTCGTGCAGCCGGCGCGTAAACGCCGGCGGCTCATCCCCACGACCGGTGTCGCGCAAAAACTCGTAGATATTGACGAGGCCGGGCCCGGACAGCAACCGCTCGTAGCTCACGTGCTGGTAACGCCGGCGCAAGAACACCAGCAGCTCCGCTTCGAGATCGTTGCGCGGAGCGAAATCCGTGTGGCCGCCTTCCGAGGGCGCCGGGTGATACTGTGTGCCATCCCAGAACAACAGCCCTTCACCGAGTCCGGTGCCGGCGGCAATCACCGCGGCGTTGCCCGGCACGGTGGTCCCGGCGTTCAGCATCAGCATGTCCGCCGGTTCCAATGTCAGCACGCCGTACGCGGTCGCTTCCAAATCGTTGATCAGTTTGACGCGCCGGATGCCGAGCACGCTGCGCAGGTTGTTGCCATCGACGCTCCAGGGCAGATTGGTGATCTGCGCGCGGTCGTTGTGCACCGGGCCGGCCACGCCGAACGCCGCGGCGTCCAGCCGCGGTGCATGGTGGCCAAGAAACATTCTGAGTGCGGTGGGCAAACCATCAAGCTCGAGGCTGTGGTATGACTCCATGCGGACGCACGAGAGCCGCCCGTCCTGCGAGTCGAAGAGCGCCAAGTTGACCTTGGTTCCACCGATATCGGCGCCCAACACCCTGCCCTGCGGTCGCGGCATGCCCCTATCCTATCAAAAACTCCGCCAGCCGCGCCGCTACCGTTAGCGCATCTTCATAGACGCGGTCGCGGCCCACG
>Ga0326728_10024849_pt1 | contig 10797 bp, 6 predicted proteins | sample MB3enrmetagenome_FD_207602 | JGI IMG/M metagenome (GOLD analysis project Ga0326728, IMG submission 207602) | Lab enriched peat soil microbial communities from McLean, Ithaca, NY, United States - MB31MN | ecosystem: Environmental > Terrestrial > Soil > Wetlands > Peat | place: USA: New York...
AACGACTACTCTGGACCAGTTCATCGACCCAGTATCCTTTGCGATTATAATGCCGATGCAGTTCCATCTCATAATCCCGGGTCAGCAGAAACCCCTCTGTGTATTCCGGCGACCGCTTGATCGCCTCGCGGGAAAGATTGACGAAGACTTTGGACTCGCCCCAACTAACGTTCTCGACCCATTGCGGTGAAATCAGGACCTTTCTTCCCGGCCACAAGTTGTGTGTATTGACTATCAGATAACGAATCGCCCACGTCTCGTCATCAATGACAAAATCCTCGACATGGCCAACCTCGCCGTCCAAGGCCTGGATGTGACAACCACTGACAGCGTTCGTGCTGCGCAGATGGTGGCTCCGTGGCATCGCTTTCTTGCCTTGCGGGGATGGTTTCCATTTTTCACGGTCGCGCACAATGCAGGGATATGGTCCCCAACTGGCGGGGCCGCCCCAATACAGCGGCCAATCATAATACCCATGGTAGTCTTGCTCGAATTGGCGTGAGACAGGTTTGTGACTGTCCAGGGGAGGGCTCTTTTCGATCTGTTCTTTGGTTAAATCGATGTCGATGTGTTGCTCTTCCTTGATTATGGAAAGCAGCGCGTACGGGGAGATCAAAACCTGCCTCTCTACGAGCCAGGTTCCCGTGTTTGCCACCAGATAGCGGATGGTCCAGCGCCGGTCATCGAAGTAGAATTCCCTGCCCCGGCCTATTTCCCCGTCAAGACCCTCCAATTTGTAACCCGTTATTGTTTTAACCATGCTCAGCATAATAATAGTTCTTTCGTTTCTTGTTTTTATCTTCTGCTGTTTTGGCATCCGGCTGACAGCAGGGTGGTTGCTTCCCCAGATTCATTGCCCCTGCGATCAGCACGGATGCCAATGATGAGTTTGTGCCCGAAGAGACGATTTTGCCATGGGGTATAACCCGACTGTGGATGATCGGAGAATGCGAAGCAACAGAGTCGATCAACCCGTGTCTCATCGCAAGGGGCCAAAGGGTGTGGCTCAAGAAATGAGAGCCAACCGGGGTTTCAAGGTCTTTTTGACAGCCTGTTTGGCCGCCACCATGTAACGCATCATTGGCCGATGCGGACCCTTGATCTATCCGGCTTGCCGGCCATCCTGGGCCGGTGCAGTCAACTGCGAATGCCCGGCTGAGAGGCAGCCACCTTCAGCCTATTTGTCTTGAATCAGCCGGGAAACCCCTCCAAGAATGCCCCAAGCATGAAAAGGACTCTTTTCGCCCTTTTAGTTTTTGGGCCAGGTTTGTGGCGCAGATTCAACTTGAAAAGCGCGGGTAATCTCTCGTGACCGGAAAATGGAAGACACACCCAATACCGGGTCAGAGCAAACAGTGGAGCCGCAGGGTTCAGGCTCCCCAGATTCATCAAGTTCGCAATCGAATTCCGACGCTCTGAACGCCGTAATGGCCAGCTTTCTCGGCTGGGCTTTCGATGCATTTGACTTCTTTGTTCTGGTCTTTGTGCTCACCAAGGCAGCGAAGGAATTTGATGTGTCGTTGGAGAAAATGACGTTAACTATCACAGCGACTCTGGCATTTCGTCCAATAGGCGCGCTCCTATTCGGTTCGCTTTCCGATCGTTATGGCCGCAGGGTGCCGATGATGTGGAATCTGGTGTTCTTCAGCGTCATGGAGGTGTTGTCCGGTTTGGCGCCGAACTTTTCAAGTTTCATGATTTGCCGGTGTCTGTTCGGCGTGGGCATGGGCGGGGAATGGGGTCTGGGTGCCGCTCTGTCAATGGAGAAGGTGTCCCCCCGGTTGCGCGGAGTCGTCTCAGGTTTCCTGCAACAAGGATACCCGTTTGGCTATCTCTTGGCGGCGTGTTGTTTTCGGCTGATACCTGTGGAGTGGAGCTGGCGTTCGCTTTTCTTCATCGGCGCACTGCCCACCGTGCTTGCCATGGGTCTCCTTTACCGCGTGAAAGAATCGGCGGTATGGCAAGGAAGCCGGCAGGAAAGCTGGGCAAGTCTATGCCGGGCTGTATTGAAGAATTGGAAATTGTTCCTTTATTTGACGCTTCTTATGACCCTGATGAATTTCGCGTCGCACGGAACTCAAGACCTTTATCCAACCTTCCTCGAAAAAGAGCGCCATCTGACCAAGATCCAGATTGCCGATATCGCGATTATATACAACATCGGGGCGATACTTGGCGGGGTCGCGTTTGGATTCTTGTCAGATCGTCTCGGGCGACGTCGCGAAATGGTCCTGGCGTACATTTTCGCCGCCGCCATGATACCGCTTTGGATATCCGGAGCAAGTACTGCAGCACTGGCCATAGGTGGGTTTTGCATGCAATTCATGGTGCAGGGTAGTTGGGGCATTATACCTGCTCACATTACCGAACTTTCGCCTGATTCGGTGCGCGGATTCCTCCCGGGCTTTGCTTACCAGTGTGGAGTCCTCCTTGCCGCCAATTCTGCGCATTTTCAGAGCCAATTAGCCAAACAGAGGGGTTACTCTGCAACCATGGGGACGATGGCGCTCGCAATTTTCTGCGTCGGCATCATTGTGATCATGTGTGGCCCGGAGCTTCGGGCGGCACAATTCGGAACAAGTTCAACATCCCGGCCGGGAGGGCTTGGGCCGAAGGCCTGAAGATTCATTTCTTCGGTTTTTCCATAATGCCTGTGCCAATGATAAACGAGCCGAAAGCGGCAAACGTGCTGACCTCCTTCGGCTGTGAAATATACGCCTGATAGTTGTTTTGTATGCCTATGCTGCTACAGTCAACCAGGTCAACAAGTCCTTTTTCGTTCAGCCTGGTTTTCTTGATGATTCCTTCATAAGCCCTTTTGACAACCGGAGAATATTCTTCGGAGCTTATGTATTCTTTATCAATCGCCTTCTTCAACAAATATAAAAACATCCCGGTGCCGGATGTCTCGTTCCAATTTCCGGGCTGGCCGCACTTGTCGACGACCTGGCACCACATGCCGGTTTGGGGGTCCTGCACCTCTTTCAATCCCAGGCAGAGTTTTTGAAGAGCCGACATAAGGACTGGATAATCGGGATGCGATTTGGGCAGATAATCAAACACGTCTGCGATCAAAACAGCATACCAGCCAAGTCCCTCGCTCCACACCTCGGGAGCCAGCCCGGTTTCCTTGTTGGCCCAGCTTGCCTGTTTCGACTCGTCCCAGCCATGCAGCAGGAGTCCGTTTGGCTTCTGGCAATGTTGCAAGGCCAGTTTCATTTGTCTGGCAACCTCCCCGAAGGAATTGGCGCTGTCGTCCAGGGTGCCGCCATATCTGGCCAGGAACATTTGGCCCATAAATACCCCATCCACCCATAATTGATGCCTGGCCCAATCGCCGTGCCAGAAGCTGCCGTCACTGTTGCGCGGGTAGTTGATGAACCCGTTCCGCACTTTGTTCGCGGCTATCTTGTATTTTTCCTCCTTGGTTTGTTCATACATGAAGATAATGGCATATCCCGGGAGAAAGTTATCCAGGGCATTGCTGCTGAAACGGGGCGCGTTGCCTTTGTCATCAACATGCTCATCAACATATTTTTTGATGTAGTTGAAATAGGCCGGGTCGCCGGTCCAACGCCACATTTTCTCCATGGCAAACATAATGTAGCCGGCCTGCCAGCTAAAGCTGTTGTTTTGCCCCACCCAATGGATGTTGTTCGGGTCTGGCATCCTTTCAATGAAACTCCTGGCTACCACAACAGAATAGTTTGCAGGGGCTGTCTGGGCCGCCGGTGGCGGGTCGCCAGCGCGGTCATCGAAGGCCATGTCATCAATGAAGAAACTGCCATCCGTATCTTTCCCTGCCATAAAGCCAAAATGGATCTCACTGATGATTTTGGGGTTAAAGCCCTTGATTTGGTTGAGGTCCGCCAGCGGAATCACCACCTCGTGCCACTGGCCGTCCAGGAACTGGGGGCAGTATTTGCTGACCGCCACTTTTACCGTGTGTTCTTCGGGAGTGTCCAGCACGTTGCCGTTGCACAACAGGTTGACATGGAGGTTGCCAGCCTTGCCTTTGGTTTTGATCCAGAAACTCAGATTCTTCATGGCGCTGGCGTCCGTGCCGACGTTCGCCCCGGTTTTAAAATTGAACCAGTTCCAGCCGGCCCCCAGCCACTCGTTGCTTCCCTTAAACTTGAACTCCAGCGCCGTTTTCCCGCTGTGAGCCTCAACCGTCTGGGGCTTAATCGTTGAGGTCGTTAGATTGACCCAGCCTGCACCAATGTTCGCTTGTTCACCGTCCCACACCACCATCCGCTTCACCGAAACAGGCGTGCCACCGGCAACTTCAGCGGCGGTGGCGCCGAATGTAAATACTGCGAGGACAATTAGTGAGGATTGCATGACCTCCTGTTTCCTCAATGACATGACTTTGGTTTAATGGTTGATCAGCCAGACTTTCTGGAACCGCTTTTGCCTGTTCGTGTTGGAATTGCCATCGCAGGCTTATTTGAGGAGGGCTTTCTCCAAGGCCTGTGGAAGGCTTAACCCGGCATAATCTTGGGCCCGGAAGATCCGGCCGCTTTCGCCATCATCGAGAAGAGCCGGCACGAGGGCTCCTGGAATCACCGAGGATGGGTCGTTGGGTGCCTTGGGACCCCCCAAATCGGTGCGCAGCCAGCCTGGATCAAGCAGATTCATCTGCACCCCGGAGCCGGCGAGATGCGGGACAAAGTCGCGAACAAACTTGTCCACGGCCGCCTTGGAAATCGCATAGGCGGTCAGATTGGGTTCGTTCATGATCCCTGAAGTCACGTTGATGACGCGACCCCATTTGCGGGCGAGCATGGGAGGTACCAGCCGGTGGCAAATCCGTGCAAGGCTGATGACATTCACCTCAAAACTTTTCCGGAAATCCTCCGCCGGTATGTCCCAGGGGTTTTCCCTCCAGGGTGTCATGATGGCGGCGTTGTTATAGAGAATATCGATCTGTCCCGCCTGCCGCAACGTTGCGCCGAGCATGGCGTCGACTTGGGCTTGGTCAGAGAGCTCTCCGGAAACCGTGACCACCTTCACGCCCAGCCCCTCGAGTTTGGCGGCCAGCGTCCGGGTGTGGGACAACTCGCGGCTGTGCAGCACCACATTGGATCCCAATTGCGCGAGGCCCTCGCTGACATGGGAACCGACACCCCGGCTCGCACCGGTGACCAGGGACCATTTATCTTTGAGCGATTTCATTCTTGAGTTCCTTTTTTTGTTTGTCGTTCACCGGTGCGCGTCCTTTAAATCGTCCTTCGTCCACGCGGGAGCTTAATCCGACGCCCCGGGAATGCCAAGGCCGGTTTAAAAATGCAGATGGATCAGACGAATGCCGCCCGGAGGGCTTGGGATTTTGTGTTTGGATAGTTGGCTTGTCTCCTCTGGGTTGCGGTGCTGCTGCTGCCAGTATTATGAGAGAGAACCACCATTTGGCGGATTACAAATCACGAACTTGCGCAGCGGCGGGCAGTTCCTCGGGATTCGTGGAGAGCTTCTCCCAACTGGGAATGTCGTCCGCGCAGCCGATGGATTGCAGGTAACTGGTTTTCCAATCGTCGATGGGGAATGGATCGGGCGGAAATGTGTGCGAGGCGAGGTGGTCGGCGATGTAGAGGGCGGACGTCAGGGAAAAGCCGGTGGCCGGGTCTTTTTCCGGATTGTCCAGAAGGGAAATGCCGGTGATCACCGCGGAGGGGAGGCCCCAGAGTTCAAGCACATAGGCGGTTATTTGAGACGGGCTGACTTGAAAAGCCTCGCGCAGGCACAATGCCAGAGGGGTTTTAGAATGACGCGCGCCGTCGCACGCGAGTTGAAACTGGTCCAGAAAATTATCAACAAGAACGAAGCGCCCCATTTCGTGCAGCAGGCCCGCCAGAAAGGCTTCTTCGCCGGATTGGCGCGGCAGCTTCTTCTCGCGGCAGAGGCGTTGGGCCAGGCAGGCGGTTTCCCAGCAGTGAGCCCACACCCGTGGCAAATCAATATCCCCATGTTTGAGTGTTTCGTAATGCCGGAAAACACTCTGCGAGAGAACGATCGCGCTAAGCATGTCGGTGCCGAGACAACTGACCGCGTCAGTCAGGTTTGTCACCATGTAGCCCGGGCCGAAAAGAGCGGAGTTGGCCAACTGCAGCACTTTGACCGACAGGCCCGGGTCATCCCCGATCAGGCGTGCAATGGTCGCGCTGGCAGTGTCGCTGTCCTCCAGTTCTTTCAGCAGCGATTGGTGGGCTTGGGGCAGGGAGGGGATGGAGCGGATCGACGTCACTACCGCCAGCAAGGCTTGATTAATAATCCGTTCCTGCGCCACGAAGCTTCGCTGAATCAAATCCCGTAGTTTGCCGGGGTCAAATGGCTTGGCGATATACTGGTGAGCCGATGTAATAAAGGTGAGTTTGTCCAGGGCCACGCAGCCGGACATGATGAGACGGATGGTGTTTGGAGAGGCGATTCTGACCTGTTCGAGCAATTGGCTTCCCTGCATCCCGGGCATCAGTTCGTCGGACAAAACGGCGTCCGGCGCCTTGGCCTTGACCGCTTCCAAGGCGGCGAACGGATCATTGAAACCGGTCACGTCCCAATCGCGGCCCATTGAGCGCAGAACGCGTACCGTCGTTTCCAAGACGGCTGCTTGATCGTCCACTATGTAGATGGATCGCTTCATGTTTTCATTCCGGCCAACAGCGTTCCCGGTCTTAAAGCCATAATGTCATTCGCGGATTGTGACGGTATCTGTTGTTCACAACAGCTCCGAAGCGCGCACTCGAGTTCGCACCGATGATCTATCGGCATTTCACGGTTATACTTTAACGCCCGGCTAAAACCCGACTGTGGATTACGCGGGAATGGCTATCGTTTTCTTGAACCATGCTTCACATTCTGGAAGACGGCCGAGTTGGGCGCAGCAGCAGGCCAGGTTGTGAGGGATCCGAGAGTCAAAAGGCAGAACGGCTTTTCATTGTGCGTCCTGCGGCCGATGCCAAATGCGCCGGCCCTCTTTATACACTTCCCGAACGCGGTGAAAAGGCACACGATGAATCCGGCCCTCCACACGTTCAAAGTCGCCCAACTCGAAGTTCCCACGGCCAAATTCGGGGTCCCAGCGGATACGGTTCAGCAGTTTGTGAATGGGGACCATCGCGAAGACCGGTCGGTTAAGTACAACAATCTCGTTCAAAAGAATCTGGAGGCGGCAACCGCATTACTTCGTGATCTGGACCGGCAGGCGGTCTTTGGATTTTGTTTTTCAGCGCTGCCGGCCGTCGCGGCGGAGGAGATTGCCGGGCAGGGAATCTGTTATTATTTGCGACGATCAAAAGCACTTGAAATATTGGCTGGCCAATAATCTTCCGGTGATCGTTATTGTTTACGACCCGGACACTAACCCTCAGGGTCAACTGCGCAGCGAAAGCCAATCGTACTGCACCGGTCAAGACCCGGCCACATCAGCAAAAACTTGGCGGCAAAATCGGCTGGGCGCGGGCCGCCATCGGCATACCAACCGGAGCCTCTGGCTTGGAAAAAGGCGCCTCCTCGTATGATGCAAAATCGTGTGTGGCCGTCGCTGCGCTGGCTTTCGGTCCACTCCCAAACGTTGCCGCACATATCATAGCAACCATAGGGCGAGCGGCCTTGCGGGAAGGCTTTCACGGGCGTGGTGTCTCCCGTTTCTCCGCCATTACAGCGGCCCGGTTCCATAAGGTCGCCCCACGGGTATTTCCTGCCATCGCTTCCTTGCGCCGCGAATTGCCATTCTTCCTCGGTGGGAAGTCGTTTGCCAGCCCACTTGGCATAAGCGCGGGCGTCGTCCAAGTCCACATAGACAACAGGATGTTGTTCCTTGCCCGCGGGGAGGCGCCCGTGCTGCCAGTGCTTCAAGAAGTTTTGCCGATGCCGTGGTTGATAACCACTCGCATGCAGGAAGGAGGCGTAATCCGCGTTGGTGACGAGCGTTTCATCCAGCGCGAAACGCGAGAGCACGACAGAACGGCGGATAGTGTGAACCCGAAAGTCAAAGGAATCTCCGAGATTCTCGTCTGGCGGAGGCGTGGATTGATAATAGCCGCATTCCCGTCTGCGCATGTCAATGCTCAACTCAATGGTGACTGGAGGAATTTCCACCATTCCAGGCAGGATTCGTCGATGCAGCGAACGGGTAATCGGGAACGTTTCCATTTCGACTTTCGGCCGATCGGTTTTGAAACATTTCTGCGAGTCCAACCGGGCTTGTTGGATCAGGAATCCGTCGAAATCCAATCCCAAAGCCGCCCTTGTACCGGAGAGGAAACAACCGATGCCACGTGGAGGAATACTGCCGGGCAGGAACACGGTTTCCTTGTCGGGAATCCCGCTGATTTCGACGCCACTTAACAGATCGAAGTAACGGTGCTCTGCCATGGAGGGCGCTTTGAGCAATATCCCGTTGCAGGCGGTTTCGTTGCGGTTGACGAGCGTCCACACCCGCAGGGCGTCACCTTCCCATAACGTGGCAAAGACGCCTGGTTGTTCGACGGGAACGAGCGGCGTCCAACTTCCGTTGTTGAACAGCTTGGTGAACCGGCGCTGGATTGGAAGCATTCCACGGAGGATGGCCCTATCCCTTTGGTTCCATGGCACCCAGGAACCAAACACATTTTCCCAAATCATCATCCCGCTCCCATTCATCCAAGCTGCGTGCAACTCGCCCGAATGATCCTGGTCCCACCGTCGGGTCTGGTGTTGCATATGATGTCGCTCGATCCATTTATGCTTGAGAACGCCGGGGGCATAACTGTCTTGGAACCATTGCGCCCACGAGGCAAGGTGGTCGTGGATGTTTTCCAGCGGCACGGCATCCTCGCTCTCCAGAATCACGCCCGGCCGCGCGGCGTCAAGCCTTGCGCGATAATCCGCCCCACCCTTGTTCAATGTGTCCAGGAAAACCCCATCGGCCTCGACTCCACGCACGATGGAGGCCAGCACTTCCAGGTCGGAATCCTTCTCCCGGCGCGTGCCGACATCCCAAGGATTGTAGTCGAGGTAAACTCTGACATCGTGCTTGTGGAACTGGCGCACAACGTCGCGCACGCCTTTCAGTCCGCCGGGCATGTCGCGGTAAAAATCGAATTGATTCCGTTGGTCCACTCCGATGCGTGGATAGGCATGCCAAAGCAAGACGCTGTCGTAGCCACCGAATTCACGGTCCCCGTGGCGAAGGATTGTCTCCACAGTGTAGCGGCTGCCACGGCAGTCGTAAAACGTCTCATCGCACATCATGAGAAAGCAGCAGGCGTAATTGGAAGCGGACCACGCAAACTCCGGGCGTCGATACAGCACATCGATGTCTGGGAGTCGTGCCCGGGTTTCCTCGCGCCACCTGGCCAACGCCACCCGGTAGGCCGGCCACTGCGCGGCTCCGCTTGGAGCCGGAATAATCCCCCCGGAAGCGTCGAGGCTGAATGAAGATGCGGCTTCGGCCTCCGGAATACGCCACCCGGACACTGCGGGCAGCAGCAAGGTCGCTCCGAGTTGAAGAAATCGTCGCCGACGCATGTTCATTTTTTGATGATCTCTTATTCCTGAGGAAGATGGCAAACCCGAATTTTGAGTCAGTTTACAGGAAAAAAGGTTGACAATATACGGGATTTTGCACAATCGTTTATGTTAATTATTACTTTGATGAACTGTCAGATTCGGTCGCGGTTTGCAAGCGCCCTGACCGTGGTTATCCTCGTGTCCGTCCCGCTGCTTTCGCGCCTTTCAGCCTCCACTATTTCACCTCTATCCGACAAAGTGGAGCCTGTTATCGCGGACCGGCAGGACGCACAAGTTCCAGACCGGGTGCATCTTACTGGATGGGTGGGGATGCGGATGGCTGTCAACGAATCAAATCGCCTGGCCATGCTGGATGTGGATCGCCTGCTGGAAGGGTATCGCAAGCGTCCGGGCCGGCAGAGTTGGGATGGGGAACACGTCGGCAAATGGTTGCACGCCGCCACGCTGGCTTGGGTCAATACAGGCGATCCGCTGCTCCGCCAGAAACTTGATTTCGTCGCCGCCGAGTTGGTCAAATGCCAGCTTCCAGACGGCTATCTGGGAACGTATCTTGAGAAGGATCGCTGGACGGAATGGGATGTTTGGGCGCACAAATACAATCTCATTGGCCTGATCACTTATATGCGTTACACCGGCAACCAGGCGCCACTGACCGCCTGCCGCCGCATGGCCGATCTTCTCTGCCGGAGTTTTGGCGACCAACCCGGCCAGCGCCACATCATCGCCGCGGGATTCCATACGGGCATGGCGTCGACGAGTGTGCTCGAGCCCATGATGTTGCTCTACCGCATGACCGGCGAAACGCGTTACCTTGATTTCTGCAAATACATCCTGCGCTCATGGGAAGAACCGGATGGCCCAAAGATTATCTCAACCCTTCTGACCTCCAAGCGCGTGGATCAAGTCGGAGACGCCAAAGCATACGAGATGCTGTCGTGCCTCAATGGCGCGTTGGAGTTTTATCGCACGATCGGCGACCCCAAAATCCTCGAAGCTTGTCTCAATGCATGGCAGGACATTGTGGACCATCGCCTCTACCTCACCGGCACCGCGAGCTATTGCGAGGTTTTCCACGGGGATTTCGATTTTCCCAATGTCAACGATGTCGGCGAGACTTGTGTCACTGTGACCTGGCTGCAATTCAACGCCCAGTTATTGCGGCTGACCGGTGAGAAACGTTTTGCCGATCAGATCGAGAAAACCGTTTTGAACCAGTTGATGGGCGCCCAAAGTTGCGACGGCACAAAATGGGGTTATTACGTGCAGATGGAAGGGAGAAAACCGTAC
>Ga0326728_10024850_pt1 | contig 10797 bp, 7 predicted proteins | sample MB3enrmetagenome_FD_207602 | JGI IMG/M metagenome (GOLD analysis project Ga0326728, IMG submission 207602) | Lab enriched peat soil microbial communities from McLean, Ithaca, NY, United States - MB31MN | ecosystem: Environmental > Terrestrial > Soil > Wetlands > Peat | place: USA: New York...
AAAAGGCAGGACAAAACCAGCCATCGCCGCTTGGAAATGGCGTTCCAATAATCAAGCAGGGGTTGGACTTCTTCCGCTGAGACATCCAGCGTCTCGAAGGGCTGCCGCAAGTTCTGAGGGCCTGAAATCACCAGGCTCTGGGTGTGGTCTGTAGTGGTCGAAACTTCTGAGTTTGGCATTTATCACCAAGTGGGAGCTGGGTCGAGCGCCTCAATGGGCCCAAATAAGCCATCCCGAGAAAGTGGAAACAGAAGCGTCGATGGCCCGCGAGGTGGCCATTTTCCTCGTGCTGTCGGGAACATATAGGACGTCATTTGAAGCCAGCGTTAAGTCCTCTGCCTTCCCTTTCAGAACCCTCCTCAAGTTAACAGGGAGTTTGATCTTGGAGCCGTCCTTTCGAGTCCTCAAAATGACAGCGCCTCCCTTCGAGGCAGTCGGTGTAAAACCTCCAGCCATAGCAAGCGCTTGAATTACGGTCATAGTGGGCCGATCCTCGAGAACAAATCCGCCCGGCAACCTGACCGCTCCGGTTACATAAACCACGTCAGCCTTGCTCACGGAGACGATATCTTGAGGCTTTATTTCAATATTAAGGCCCGGATTCCTGGTATAGAGCAACCGGTTGAGGTCGATCTCAATTTGGTCCGGCCCGCGCACGTGCATTCCTTCCACCACCTGGAGATCCTTGAACCCGCCCTGGCGCGTGATCACCACCGTACTTCCGGAGCCGGCGTGCTTGCCAAAACCACCGGCCATCGAAAGCACCTCAATAAGGCTGCGCTGGCCCTTGAGGTAATAGAGGTCAGGCTTTTCGACCGCGCCATTCACGGCGACGGGCCTTGCCTTGAATTCCTTGACGAAAACTGATACCTGGGGATCCTGGAGGTAATTCTCGCCCCATTTATCGGCGAGTTCCTGCCGAAGCTGATCGGTGGTGAGGCCCGACGCCTGGACTCGGCCAATCAAGGGGAGGGTAATCTGCCCGTCGGCAGCAACTCTGACCGTTTCTTTCAGTTCGGGAACGTTGAAGACCTCAATCTCGAGCTCATCCTCGGGCCCCAGAATGTAGTTGGGGTCCGTGGCGGAGAGGGAGGACGAGTCGGAATTCCCTGGTGCGTTCGCAGTCGTTGGGTCCGTGTTGGTCGTGGGAGCGGGCACAGCCTGGGAGCCCGGTTGGTCCGCGCTGTTCTGCGCACCCAACGGCAGCGGGGTCAATATGACCAGCAGTGACAAGCAGAATGTAAACCGCACAGGCGGACGTCCCCCAAAAACCTTCATTTTTGCCCCGATATGATTAACTCGTTCCCCCGTGTCGACGCCTCGCCATGAGGTCAGCTTGAGTATGTACGTTAAACCTTAGCTCTCTAAATTTACCTTTCAGCCCCTCCAATGTCAAGTTGAAGCTGCACTAGGTGGTGTCTCAGATTGAATTAGAGGCGGCTTTACGCCGCCGCTTGGCGAGATAAACTCGCCGCCACGAATCCAAACTGAGGCACTACCCTGCACTACGGTTGTGCGACCTGGCATTTAGCCGATGGCCGGCGCAGACTTCGCCCTGGGAAGTCTGCGATCCCGCGAAGCGGGAGAGAAGTGATCTGTCCCCCTGAAAAAGCTCGGCACTTCGGGCGTGTCCCTCCGGGACATCGCTGACTCCAAAGAGGGGATGTGGCGGCCCTCCCGAAAGGGCTACGTGACGCCGTCTTTTCCTTTGTGGTCATGCCCTTAAGGGCTTCGTTCCCGCCGCCGATAAGAAGAGCCAGCGGCATTCCGGCTGGCCTATCACAAGGGCCGCGCAGGCTTAAGGCCGGCAGCGCACGGAGTAAACACTAACATCATCCCAGACCCTGGCTGGAACATACCCAACCTGCCGGATGTGCCGCTCATATTCCGAGGCTCGCCGATTAGTGAATGGCGGAGTTAATTTGTCCCGGTCTTGAAGGACGACCTCATCAGCTTCGCCTATCGCATGGAAGTCCTCCTCGATCGGCACACGAAACCTATCTTGGGTAGCCAAGGTGCTAACCAGGCCAGCTTTAATTAAGGCTCCCTTTCCTGAAACCTCGAGAGCAAGTTCCATCAAACCCTTGTTCAAGGTTGGGCTCTCGGTAAGAAGCAAGATCCGCTTCGCATTGCATCCAGCAGCGTGAGCCAAGACGGCGTCGGACCTGCTGAGACTTTGTCTGCTCGCCCGGTGCTGCGTCGGCACACCTGCCGCAAGAAGACCACAGAAGGCGAGGCAAGCGGCGAGAGCTGTGGATCGAGCGGGGGCCGGGTCGCCTTTATTGGACATAAGTATTGCGGTCAAGAACGGCGCCGCCACGATTGCCGGAAATGCATACCGAATTTGCCTGTTAGTAGCCGCGAGCACGATTGTGCCGAAACCTATCGTGATCAGGAGCGCCAGGAAATCCGCCCCCCACAGAATCGTGCGCCTCTTGATCACAAGGTATATGAGCGTGCCAACTGTCAGCACAAAGGAGAGCGCCAGGCCGGGCGATTCTCGAATAGCATTGCCGAGAAATTGCAAAAAGGGAACATAGTAGAAGCCCGAGACCCCTCCGAACGACGATGCTTTGGCATTTTCGAAGGCCAGTCGCCCGAATAGAACCAAATAGAGTGCAGATGGAGCTGAGCAGCAAGCAAATGAGGCAAGCGCCGCAAGAGCACCACGCAGTCCAGAGTTACGGAGCCTTATAAGAAACAGAGTTGGGACGATAAGCAGGATAAAGTAAAAGAAACTTATCTTCGTCATCGCCCCTAACGAAAGTATGGAGCCCCAGAGGATGCCCCGCAGGATAGCGCCTCTGATTGAGGGGCAATGGGTCCTCGCTTCATAGGGGATGAGGAGCACCGCCGCCAGACATGTCCAGGCGAAGAGACTGTCCGCCAGAAACGCGGTTGCGGCGTAATGCCCAGCCGCTTGCCCTTCGACGAAACTCATGGCGTAAAAAGGTGGAGACGCCGGGTAAGGTCCGATTGACGCGAACACGCACACGCTGGCTGCAACGAGGAACAGCGGCTTCACTCCCATGCGCAGCAGTAGATACAGACAGAATGCCGCCAAGAGCGATATCACTGCGGCTAGGGTGACAAAGCACCGGCCGGCGGCATCCCAAGACGCCGGCAGTATCCAAGGCAAGCCCAACAACGCCATGGCGGGGGGCCGAATGCCGTACATCGCTGAGAGCCCACGTACATTCCCGGACCAAAAGGCCCGGCTGACCCTAATATCTTGTAGCAGATAAGCGGCATCGTCCCATGCGAACAGATAGGGCTGATAACTTATAAAAGTGGGAGCCACGCAGGCGGCAAAGATTGCGGCTACCACCAACCACTTCCACTTACCTAAGAAGTCAACCAATTCTCGCTCTCCTTACATACAGCCTGCAAATTCGCCGCGAGAGCACTGTGCCTGGGCAGAACTCTTCAACTCAGGAAAAGGGAATTCCTGCAGAGCCTGTTTCTGTGATCGTCTGGGTCTCGTTGTCCGTATGTTGAAAACCCCTGGTAGGGCGGGCCACCTAAGCATTAAGTCGGGATCTCCCTTGGCCAAGCCTGGCCCTTCCCTTATTTCACGAGGGGCAAACAGTTTCACCGGAATTTCCATTATGGACTTCCGGCCCGACCTAGAAGATATACCCGGCCGCCAGCGATTGCAATCGCGGGTGGCGCAGGCTTCCCCTTGATGCTGTGAAAAAATCAAAACAGCTCACGCCAAGGCGCCAAGGCGCAAAGAAGCGCGAAGGATGAGTTCTTGGTTTTCTTTGCGAACTTTGCGTGCTTTGCGGCTTTGCGTGAATCTGGTTTCTCGGTCCATGGATGAATTCACAGGTTCCTTGGGAAGTCTGCGATCACGCCAAGCGGGACAGGAGTGATAGTGATCTGTCCCCTGAAAAAGCTCGGCACTCCGGGCGTGTCCCTGCCGGACATCCCAAACCCCGCACATCGGGGTCTGCGCCAGCCCGCGAAAATTCGCCCGGTTCAGGGCCTGGTAAACCATACCACCCACATCGACCCGCCTTGCTCTTCCCAGGACGGCATACTACCCTAGCTTCTTGCCTGGAGACAGTACCTGAAACCGTTTCTCCGCTAGGTTCCTGCGGAGCTCCCGCTTGCTTTCTTCTTAATCTCGGTCACAACTTCGGAAACAAACTCGTCGAAGTCCCCGTCAAGGACTGGCTTCCTTAGGTGTTGCCGAGCATGCCACCAAGTCCGTAGCCCGTGGGCTCGCGCAATGTCCAAGATGAGCTCTTCGAGGTTGGGCACAGCGCGCGCTAGCAGTTTGGGCTCGACCACCCCACTCCAGAGATCAGAGCCAGCTTGGTCAGAGGCAGCAAAGGCTTCAACCTGGGCTAAGAATGGGCCGATCAGAGACCTACCGCGTAGCCGGAATGCCCGGACTGGGTCAACACGAGCCAGCTTTGAAACAGCTTACTCGTAGTTTTCAACAAGTTTTGGTGGATCAGGCACCAGCGCGCGGATGTGTTGCTGCAAGTGGAGACGGGCCTGCGCGGGAATCTGAAACTCCTTATCAAGTCGTCTCATGGTCGCCCCCAGGCCAACGAGTGAGTGTCGAATCTCAAGCAAGTCGGTCAGAACCGGCCCGGCGGCGCGACGGTCTTCGCGCCGGAGTCGAACTAAGGACCCCACCTCGTTGAGAGCCCAGCTGAGCACCAGGGTGAGCACAGGAAACAGCCCGCCTATTTCCATAACCGTCACTCCTCTACGATTTTGCGCTCCTGGTCGGTGATGTCGTAAAGCTCGTAAACCAGCGCGTCGATTTCCTGGTCGGTAGAAGCGATTTCGCGCTCCAGGCGGTCGAGTTCGGAAGGCGCGAGCTTGCCGGAATGCTTCTTCTTGTTCAGGTCCAACATGCACCCCACCAGGCCTACCATCTTGTCGTGCCGCGCTTTGTCCGCAGGGTTGGCCAAGTCGACGGGCGGAATGGGGAGACTGCGCGTTTCCTTGAGTACGATCTTAGGGAAGTCGTCTCGTTGGGCAATGTTAGAGCGGCGCAGGAAATACCAAGAGATGAGGCCGCTGTTGAGGCACCCTAGTAGGAAATTCAGGTCGGGCCCTCCGGCGACTGGCAGGATACTCTGCATGGACTTGTTTGTAACGAATTCCTCCGTCACCTTCACGGCCTGCAACCGGAACTGCCGACTGATGAGCTCACGCAGAAGAATTCGAGGCCCCATGAAGTAACGTTCCGGTTTCGGCTCAGCAAGGCTGTCGTCGAACCTGACATATCTCTCGTTTCCCGGGTCGAATGAGTACCTACGAACCGCCCCGTTGAATGCGCGGCGGCTACGGGGATGCTCAGCCTTCTCGGTTAGGTTGAAGGGAGTGACCCCCCTTTGAACGTCGGCGAAGTCCTTAAGCGGCTTACTCCGGTTTTGTATCTTGGTGATTAGTGCTGCAGTGGCGGTGTCGGCGTAGGTCAGAAACTGATCAGCGCCCTCCGCAAACCAAGACGTGATTTCTCCGGCATGGGTCCCTTCCTCAAACTCGGTGGGATCCTCAATTTTGTGTCGTTTTGCGAAGGTCTTCAGAATCACGGGGCAGGAGGCGTGGCGAGGCCAATCAAGCGGCTTCGCCCGTTTCACCGCCACGAAGACAGTGGTATCAACCCAGGCTTCAAACACGTCATATGGCAAGTTGATGAATACGCTCGGGTCGGTAAAACCTGCCACGTGCCTGCGCAGCGAAGCAAATCCCGCACCGCTGTACCAGCCTGTCGGCACGATCATGGAAACCTGGCCATAAGGTCTGCACAGACCGATCGCTTTTTCGATAAAGAGACCATATGTGTCCAGTTCGCTCGTGGCCGTCTCGTATTTCGACCTGAGGTACTTCGTCTCCGCCTCGGTGAGCAGTGCGCCGTACGGCGGGTTACCGATGACGCAATCAAAGCCGCCGTTTTTCATCACCTGGCCGATGGAAGCAAGGCCGTTGCCGGACGGACGCTTGCGTTGTAGGAGCGTCCCTTGTGGGCGGCCGTTCCCCACGGTCACGAGGCCCGCCCCTTCGGGAACGAAATTCCAATCGAACGCATTGATTCGGTCGCGCTCCTCGTCGGTGAACAATACACCCTGATTGTAGATGTCGGGGCCGATCAGGGAATTCCCGCACATGATGTTATATTTGAGTTCGGGCAGGAGGTGCTGCTTGGGTGGGAGTTGCGACTGCTCGCCTTCCAGGGCTTTCAGATACAGGCTCATCATGGTGATTTCGACAGCCTGGGGGTCGATGTCCACACCGAAAAGGTTATTGCGCAGGATTTTGGCCTTGCGATAGACCGAGAGGCGCTTTAAGCCGTCGGGATCGGTCCGCACTTCCCGCATGAAATCGAATGAAGGGTGCGCGTGGCGGACTTCCTGCTCGGGGTGGTCCAAATACCATTGGGTGTGATAGTCGATCAGGTATTGAAACGCCCCGATGAGGAACGAGCCGGAGCCACAGGCGGGGTCGAGAATGCGAATTCTCTCAATTTGCCTGGGTGATTTGCCCTCAATGATTTTGCCCACCGTGTTTTTGACGATGTAATCCACGATGTATTTGGGCGTGTAGTAGACGCCGCCCGCCTTGCGCACTTCCGGTTTTTCTTCGACGCGCACTTGCCTGGGCGTGAGCCGGATGGTGTTGCCGAGATAGCGCTCGTAAATCGAGCCGAGCAGCTCGACGCCGATCACGTCAAAGCGGTAAGGGCTCTTGGGCGGGTAAAGCCGCTTGATAATGCGCGCCAGGATTTCGGAATCAATTTGGATTTCTTCCGAGAGGTGCGGCTTGAATATTTCCCCATTGAAGTCGTCGTTGATCTTGCGGAAGAGCGCGTTGAGCCAATCGAAAATGGGAAACTTGCCGCCGTGGGTTTGCCATTCCTCGACCACCTCGGCGAGCTGCCGCTTCTCGATCACGTGCCGATCTTCCGCGATTCGGACGAAGACAATGCGGTCAAGCAGGCGCTGGACGACTTCATTTAGCTGTTTGGCGGTGAGCGCGGGATTCTGCCTGTGGATGTCCTTGGCAAGCTCCTCGCGCCAGCCGGTCATCTCATCCAGGAAGACGTCGTCGACCTGTTTGCGCAGGTGCGGGGCGCGGCGAATCTTAGGGAGGAGCGCATCGAGCGACCCTGCGGCAACCCGCTCGCGGGAGAACTCCCAGAGCTTCTCGGCGTTCTCGAGATACCCCGCCCACCCGAGTTTCAGCAGTTGTCCCTCATCCGCGTTACGCTCATCGGGCTGGCGGGACGCGTCGTAGAAGCGGAATTCTTCAAAGTCCGTGAGGATGACGAAGAAAACCGACCGGGTGTTCCAGACGTATCCCTTGGCCTGGAGAATGTGGTGGGGATTGCCCAAAGCCTCCGAGGGGGCCTTGGCCTCGACGAAGAATTTGGTTTGCCCGGCGATGCGGAAGTTGTAATCGGGCCGTCCCGTGGTCTCGCTCTCGCCGCGCTCCACGACCACCTCACGCTGGTGGTGCGGAAGGCCCGCTTCGTTTTCCACGTCCCAGCCCAGCGCCTTGAAAAACGGCGTGATGAAATCAACTCGCGCCTGCGCCTCCGAGTAGCTTTTCGATACGTAGTACGCTCGATCTGACTCGAATCGACGAATCAGTTTCTCGACGATGGTCTTAAACGAGGCAAGGGAAGGGGACAAGAGTTACTCCTCGATCTTGATTTGAGACCGCTCGCATTGGAGTCTAATTGAGGAGGGGTTGACTTGCAAGCTAAGGAGAAACCGTGTCAGGTACGCTTCAAGTTTCTGACATTGTCTCTCCATGTTTGAACTCAACCGTCAATTCCCTTGAGAGAATAACTCGTACTCCGGCCGCCGCCGGCGTTTTTGACCAGAACATCCTTCTCGATCAGATATTGGATATCACGCAGCGCGGTGTCATGTGAGCAGTTCCCGATCTTCGCCCATTTGGTGGAGGTCAGCTTTCCCTCGAAACCATCGAGCATTCGATTGAGGACCAGGCGTTGCCGCTCGTTGATCGCCGTACCGGCAAGCCTCTCCCAGAACCGCGCCTTGCGCAGCACGGTGGCCAGGGTCGTTTCGGTCCGGTCAAAAGCGCGGTCGAGGCAGCCCAAAAACCATTCCATCCAGGGCGTGATGTCGAGAGTTCCTTTCTGCGTCCTCTCGAGGACGTCGTAATAAGCCTTCCGCTCCTGCCGGATTTGCGCCGACATGCTGTAAAACCGCTGCGCGCTGTTTTCTGATCTTGCCAAGAGCCAGTCAGCAATCGCGCGTGCGATACGGCCGTTGCCATCGTCAAAGGGATGGATCGTCACAGACCACAAATGAGCGAGTGCGGACCTGAGAACCAGATCAGTGCTGTCGGTTTCATTCGCCCACTCTATGAACCGTGACATTTCACGGTCAAGAAAAGCAGCAGTCGGGGCTTCATAGTGAACTTTCTCTTTGCCTGCCGGACCGGATACGACCTGCATTGGACCTTCCGCATCCGTGCGCCAGGCGCCCACCGTAATCTTGCGCAGGCCGCTGCGGCCTGTGGGGAACAAAGCCGCATGCCAGCCGAGCAGACGCTCCTTGGTGAGAGGCTTGTCGAAGTGTTGCGTGGCGTCCAGCATCATCTCGACGACGCCTTCCACATCACGGTCGGCCGGGACCGCCCCGGCGATCTCCATGCCCAGCCGTCGCGCGATTGAAGAACGTACCTGTCCGGCATTGAGTTTTTCACCTTCGATTTCGCTAGACTTCAGAACGTCAAGGGTCAGCGTCTCGAGTTCCGCCTCCTTCCGCAGGGTAAAGCCAAGCGCCTCCATGTACCCAAGCAGGCGTCCCTGCTTGTGGCGGACGGCGGCAAGAGGCGCCGCCAGAGCCTCCTGATTCCAGTAGAATCGCGGCCATTCCGGCAATGCGTGGATATATCGGCTCATTCTTCGCACCTCATGCGTAGATTATAGCACGTAATCTACGCATCACAAGCTTAATGTACGCATAGTGTGCGCCCGCCGGCCTTCCGCATTTTTCGCTTGACAAGAGCCCTGGCCAGTGATAGCCTATCGTAGTTGTCGATGCTCGACGTTTTGTGGCCGGAGAGCGCCGGGATGCCTGGTCGGAAGGGGAAAGGCGAGAGGGTCCCGGCGAGCGGGGGAAGAGGGACTGGAAAAAACAAAAAATAATACGAGCGAAGCCAGTATGTTATTGAAAATAAAGAAAGGCACATCCAAAACGAAGCTAAAACGAACCCAAAACGGCGCAACTTCGAGCCTCAAATGGCACAGTTCGCGTGTTTTTCCGAAAGCTACTAGCGTATAATACGGTCGCTTTTTCTCAGATATCGTGCCACCTCTCAAGGGACGGGAAATATGCAGATTGCTATAGGACCGAAAGCCGTAAGGTGGTTGCTGATCGTCGCCGAGATTGTCGTTCTCGCAGTGCTCACAGTTTGGGTGGGCAAGGGCTGCGTCGCAGACATGCTCGCGAACAAGCCGACCGCCGGCAACCTCGAACGCGCCGTCGCGTTGGACCCGAGCAACGCCGACTTCCAGATGCGATTGGGGAGTCTCTACGAGTACAGCCCTGTCGATATGCAGGTTGGCAAGGCCGAAGAGGATTTCCGCCGCGCCACTCATCTTGACCCCTTTGATCCTCAGACTTGGTTGGATTTGGCGGCCGCTTTGCAGTTTCAGGGCCGGATCGACGAGGCCGAGACTTGCCGCCGCCGCGTCGATCTGCTGGCCCCAAGACTTCCCGCATATCAATGGCCGCTCGCCAATTTCTATCTGCTGCAGGGAAATACCGAGGAAGCCCTGCGGCATTTTAAGCTGGTGCTTGCTGGTACCTCGCAATATGACGCCAATGTCTTCCGATTGGCCTGGAAAGCCACCGACGATCCCGGAAAGATTCTGGAAGAATTGATCCCGCAGCGAGTTAGCACCGAGTTCAATTACCTGAATTTTGTACTTTCGCAGCACCGCTTGGATGAAGCGCAGCCAGTCTGGAAGCGAATTCTGGATGGCAGCGAGGAGTTTTCTCCCAAGGATGCTTCGCCCTACATCGACACCCTGATTGCCGAACACAAGCCCGATGATGCCTACCAGGTTTGGACTGATCTTCAAAAGAAGGGACTGATTCGAGACTCTTCCACGGCCTCGGGAGCTAATATTATTGTCAATGGAGACTTTGAGGATGAGTTCTTGAATTTTGGTTTCGCATGGCGAATGATTCCCCTGGAAGGTGTCTATGCCGGTGTCGACAGCTCGACTTATCACTCGGCTTCCCACGCATTGATGGTCCAATTCTCCGGAAAGGACAACCTTCAATACGGACATGTTTACCAGTATGTGAAGGTCTCTCCCGGGCAAGCCTACCACCTTCAAGCGCTCATGAAGACCGACGGCATTACCACGGACAGCGGGCCGCGCCTGGAAGTGTACGATGCCTACAACCCGTCCGTTCTGGACAAATTGACCGACGACCTCACCGGCACTTCCGACGCCTGGACAACCTTGCTTTTGGATTTCGTTACCGGACCAAAAACCGAGCTGCTCGTGGTGAGGCTTAAACGCTTGCCCAGCAAGAAACTTGATAATCTCATTTCGGGCAGGGTGTGGCTCGATGACGTTCGGCTCACACCCGCACAGAAGTGATCGATCGGGGAAGGTCAGCCTCTTCGGGGAATCTTGGCCGCCTCAGAAGCAATGCCCAGCCTGGGGTAAACTGGATTGTCCAGGTCTGACGCGAGTCTGAAACTGTGCGTTTTTCCGAGTGGTCGGGATTTGTTCTCTACAATAGCGGCAAACTCCCCATTCACCATCTCTTCCGTCGC
>Ga0326728_10024851_pt1 | contig 10797 bp, 10 predicted proteins | sample MB3enrmetagenome_FD_207602 | JGI IMG/M metagenome (GOLD analysis project Ga0326728, IMG submission 207602) | Lab enriched peat soil microbial communities from McLean, Ithaca, NY, United States - MB31MN | ecosystem: Environmental > Terrestrial > Soil > Wetlands > Peat | place: USA: New York...
CCATATTGTGCTCGACCACAATTGTCGTGATTCCCCTTTCGTCCCTCAACGCCTTCACGAGTGATATGATGTTTGTCACCTCTTCCAGATTCATCCCGGTAAAAGGCTCATCGAGCAGCAGCAGTCTAGGGTCGGCGGCCAGAGCCACCGCGAGGCAGAGGAGCCGCTGTCCGCCGTGAGGTAAACTTACTGCGACCTGGACGGTCTCTCTGTCCAATCCAACGAACCGAAGGGTGTCCATGGCCCGGTCTTCCAGCACCTTCGCCTGTCTCAGGATCGGCGCCCTTTTGTAAAATATCTCGACGAGCCCGTGGGTCGCGCGAAGATGGGAACCGGCCAGAACGTTCTCCAGTACCGTCATGTTTTGGAATAGGGCATTTCTCTGGAAGACGCGCGCGATGCCTCTCCGGGTCCTTCTGTAGGCCGGCCATGTGGTAATATCCTCGTCCTCCAGGGTGATTCGACCGGCTCTAGGCATGAGAGTGCCGGCAATCATGTTGAGGACCGTAGTTTTTCCCGCGCCGTTGGGTCCTATCAGCCCGAGGATCTCTCCTCCATTGACGTTCAGGTCGAACTCATTGACCGCTACAAGCCCACCAAAAGACTTTGTCAACCCGCGTATCTGAAGGATCTCCAACTTACATACCCCCACCGGATTCCAGTCTCTTATCCCGCCTCCCCAGGACGCTCGAAAGACCGACGAGGCCTCCGGGCATGAAAAGTACTACCAGGATTGCAATGGCGCCGATGATCATGGGTTGATATTCCTTCATAGGACGGGCCCACTCCGAGATCACCGTCAACACAATCGTGCCAATGGCAGGTCCTAGAAAACTCCTTTGGCCGCCGACTACCATATAGACCACGAGATAGATAGAGGTGACTACGCCGAATCTCGAGGTAAAATCGGCACTCAAGCTACGCTGGTAATGGGCGAAGAGAGACCCGGCAATGCCGGCAAAAAAGGAGGCGATCGCGAAATTGATGATCTTGTAGCCAATGACATTGATGCCTACAGACTGCGACAATTCTTCTCCATTCCTGATGGCCCTCCACGTGAACCCCAAGTGAGATCGTTCGATGAGGTAGAGCGCTCCCATACAGACCGCAATGACAATGAGGGTCAAGTAGTAGTAAGCGCCGGTTTCATCAAACGATACGGTCCCTAGTAGGGGAAGGGCGATGGGTCCGGGCGCAGGCACGCCCACCAGACCCATCGTGCCGCCGGTAAGGCCGCGCCAGTAGAAAGCCACTAGCCTGAACGTCTCTGCGGTGAGGAGGGTTAGGATCGAAAAATATATACCCTTCACCCGGAGGAAGGGATAGCCGAGGATGAGGGCAACTGCCGCCGATAGAAGGCCACTCGCCAGCAGGGCCGGCCAAAATGATAGGCCGCACTTCATCATGAATAGGGCAGAGGCGTAGCTGCCGATGAGACTGAAACCGACGTGGCCGAGGGATATCTCCCGGAGCAGCGCGATGGTCCGCAGACTGCTTACCATGAGGATATTGAGGAGTATTAGAATGAGAACGGATATCAGATATTCGTTGTGCGCCAAGATCGCCGGCATCAGCAAGGCAAGGAGAGCCAGAGCTCCGAGGACGAAGGCATTGACCCTACCCTTCTTACTCATGGCCGAACATTCCCGTAGGTCGTATGAGGAGGATAAGGATGACTATGATGAGAGGCGCAAGGGCGGCTGCCGCAGGCCCGAAAATGACCGGTATCGTCCCGTCTATGAGCCCGAGCAGCATTCCCCCGACAAAGGCCCCCGGGAGGCTGCCTAGGCCCCCCAGCACGATGATCACCAATCCCTTGAGCATAGGTTGAGAGCCCATGTACGGCTGGAGCATTAGTATCGATCCCGCCAATGCCCCCGCCAGGGCAGCCATTGCGCATCCTATGGCCATCGAGATCATAGCCATCTGATTCGGGTCGATGCCCCGTAGGAGGGCTCCTTCACGGTTCTGGGCGCTCGCCATGATGGCTTGACCCCACCTGGACCGCTTGAGGAAGAGGAACAGGAGCAGCAGGGCAGCCGCCGAAAAGATTATGGCGAGCAGTCTATCCTTGGGAACTGCCCCGCCGAAGAGCCGAACAGAACCGTACAGGAGCCGGGGAATGCTTTTTTCATAAAGACCGAAACCTGCTACCGCCCCGCTCGTCAGTATGAGACTCAAACCCGTCGAAACTACGATTGGAGTGAGTACGGGGTCCCGGTCTGCCCGCACCCTGAAAAGGAACCTCTCCAGAAAGATTCCGAAAGCTGCCATGACCACCATGGAGATGAGAATTGAGAAATAGACGTTGAGCCCAAGGGAACTGCACAGATAGTAAACGACATAGGCGCCTATCATGTACACCTCGCCATGGGCAAGTTGCAGAATTCCCATGATGCTCAATATCCATGTCAGACCGAGGGCCATGACAATGTAGAGCCATCCGAGGGCGACCCCGTTCACAACAGCTTGCAGCCACATTTGTACCTGGAGGTTCAATTCAGACCCCTCGCGCTTCCGTGGTTGGGTGTTGCCGGTTGGTGGGAGAACCGCACACAGTTCTCCCACCCTCATTGCGATTGGCTATTTCACTGTCATGAAGCCTATGAACTCTGTCTTACCGTTCATGATGCGGGTGAGGGGCAAAGGTCGCGTCAGCACCCTGTTGACACCGAATCTCTTTGCGCCTCCCATCTGGCCGGGGCCGAAACAGGTCTTTAGACTTCCCGGTGCGGTCATCGTTTCCAGGGCCGCTATAACTTTGTCGCCGGCGACGCTCTTTGCTTTCTCCATTGCCTGGGTAAGGATCCATGTCTGATCCCACGCCGCGAGACAGTCGGACACGAATGGATCTTTGAACTTGGCGTCCCATCTCCCCATAACGTCCTTGATCATCTCGTTCGGCCTGGACAGATCGACCCCATTGGTGATCACATCGGTGAGAGCGGTAGGATCGTTGACCACGTGCTGAAAGACCTCAGGACCGAGGGGGACATTCGATACGAACGGTCCTTTGAAGCCCAGCTGCCGGGCAGCCATGAGCTGGTACGTGGCCTGGCCGCTCACCATGGCCCAGATGACTTCGGGGTTCATGGCAAGCGCTTTCGTGTAAGTGGGAATGAAGTCGGTGGTTCCGAAAGCCCACTTTCCCACCCCCACAACGTCTATGCCGACCACCTTTGCCTGGGCTGTAAGGTGCTCGATCATACGATCATAGTCGACGTCGGGGGCCACGATGACCATCTTCTTCGCCTTCGGGTAGGTCTTGACGAGATAGTCGAGGTCTATGGAGTGCGAATCATCGTGGGAGTAAAACAAGCGCACGAGAAATGGCTTCTTCGGGCTCACGTCGGCCTGATGGCCTGGAACGTTGATGTTTGCGATGATGAAGGGCACCTTCCGAGTCGAGGTCGCCTGATAGATGGCCTCCAGCTCGAATTCCATGATCCCGCCCACGACGTAATCGACTTTGTCCTGATTGATGAGTTTTTTCGCGGCGGTACTTGCGCCTTCGGCAGAAAGCTTACTGTCCTCCGATATGAGGTCAAAGAGATACGTTTCGTCACCGATCTTCAGTCCTCCTTGGCTGTTGATCTTATCCAGATACAACTGCCAGCCACGGTTGAATGCGAGGCCGAGGACGGCGAGCGGGCCGGTAATGGGCATAACCGAGCCTATCTTGACGTGCTTCGCTGGTGCTGCCGATGTTTGATGAAAGGTCCCCATGGCCCCGACGAGCAAGGCCGCCGAAAGAACGACCCCCAACAGCTTTAGTGTCACGCCCCTTCTTTTCATTGCACCTCTCCTTTTTTTCGGGAAGAAACTGCCAAGTACTTCGTCCGACTCCCTATAAGCGAATATTCTCACACAGACAAATCCGGTCTGGATATAATGAAAAATCGATTCTTCTGTAGAATTTCAACTACAACAACGCGAGCCGGAGCAGGACCGGCAAATGACCATACCGAACGTGCCATGGGGCCATTGACCGATCTGTATGACTTCCGGAGACCCTGATAAGTCATTGCCGGTCAGAGCAGGAGATTGTTCTGCGAGGCGTAGAGCGTCAGCTCAGCGTTGCTCGCCATGCCCATCTTTTCGAGAATCCTCGCACGATAGGTACTGATCGTCGTGGGACCGAGGGACAGCAAATGTGCGATCTCCTTCATTCTCTTGCCCGAGGCGATGAGACGCATAATCTGATACTCCCGGTCGGAGAGACGCTCGTGAGGCTGCTTTCGGAGGTCGCCCGTGAGACTCGAAGCTAGCTTCTCAGCGAGCGTGGGACTCACGTACCTCTCGCCTCGCGCGGCCTTCCGCACCGCAGTGATCAGAACGTCCGGAGCACTCTCTTTCGTGAGATATCCCGATGCTCCCGCCTTCAGGACCCTGGTCGCGTATTGCTCCTCAGAGAACATGCTCAGCATAAGGACGGGCAAACGCTGATATCTCGTCCTCACCTCTTTCAACACTTCCAGACCGTCTTTGCCGGGCATGCTGATGTCGAGGACAAGGACGTCGAACGAATCCTCCTTGAGCCTAGCGAGCACTTCGTTTCCATTGCTCGCTTCACCGGCGACGGCGATATCGGACGTCCCTGCGATAATCTTTTTCAGCCCCTCACGGAAGAGGGTATGATCGTCAGCTATGAGTACTCGTATCACGGGCGCGACCCTCCTTGCGCGAGTCACCTAACAGGGATGTTTACGGTTACGGTGGTTCCCTTGCCGAGCCTACCCTCGAAGCCTACTGTTCCACCCCAAAATCGAGCCCTCTCTACCATTCCCATGATCCCAAAGGACCTGGGATTCGAGATTTCCTTTTTTGTGATGCCTCTCCCGTTATCGATCACGCGAAGAGACAGAGTGCCGCTGTCCTTCACCAGCATGACTCTTACCCAATCGGCGCCCGCGTGACGCACCACGTTGGTAAGGGTTTCCTGGAACATTCTGAACACCGCGATGCTGAAATCATGATCCAAGTCCATCTCCTCCGGCTCAAGGTTTACGTAACACTCTATGCCCGTTCTTCTTTCGAACTCCTTCGCTTGCCATTCGATTGCTGCGGGGAGACCGAAATGATCGAGTATGGCGGGCCGGAGCTCCGTGCAGATCCTTCGAACACTCTGCACGGTCACGTCGAGACCTTCCGCTATCCCGTCGATCTGGTTTTGCAGAGTCTCATTGTCGCCTACGGCATCACGCAGGCATTTTACGTCTATCTTAAGGACGGACAAAGCTTGTCCTAACTCATCATGCACCTCACGGGCAATACGCTTCCTCTCTTCCTCGCGAGCCGACTGGAGATGCTCCGAGAGGCTGCGTAGCTGCCCCCGGGAGTCCTTCAGCTCTTGCTCCACCTTTTCCCTTGTTGCTATTTGTTCCCGCAGCTGTCTGTTGACCTCAAGAAGCTCCAGGGTCCGTTGCTCAACCCTGGATTCCAGCTCTTCCTGGACCTTTCTTAGCGCCGCTTCTGCCCGTTCCTGTCTGGTGATGTCAGAGAAGGTGTTTACCGTCCTGCCGTCGGGCAGCGTCACGGTCCTCAGCTCGATGTCTTTGACGGATCCGTCCTTGCATGTTACCTTGAGTACGGCATTGGCCCTTCCCGATATCCTGAGCCCCTTCCATCTCCGGACTACGTCTCGCCTATACTCTCTATCGGGATACGCTTTTGGCAACCAGATCCTTACGGTGCGCAGGTCCTCGATGGTGTAACCGGTGATCTTTGTGAATTCGGGGTTCTGGTAGAGAATTCGGCCGAAAGCGCCTTTGCAGAGACCCACTCCGTATGGGGCGTTTTCCAGGATGGCGGTAAGGACTTCTTTCGCCCTCTGGGAGACCCTCTCGAGCTTTCTGTATTTGCGCTCGGATTCCTTGAGGCGGGCTACTTTTTCACGGAGAAAGTTCAACTCTTTGATAAGTCGCCTTTTGGTCTTCTGTTCGTCATCCATGGGTCGCCCGTCTAACCCAGATTATACCACGCCTGGCTGCTCGGGAACCGGAGACCGTCCTGAAAGCCGGGGTTCCCGCGTCAACCAGTGCGGAGATACCGTTTTTCCGGGTTTGTTTCCTTGCTCTTTCTTGAGATCCTGCCGCGTCACTTGTGCGCCCGTAGTCGGGTAAGATCGTATTCCGTTCTATTGAGCAACTTGCCGTAAGACCCCACCGGGAAATTCATCGTCCTGCCCTCCGTGTCATAGCCTTCGCAGCCGAATATTTTTCCGTAGGAGCGCATTGCAAGCACCGGTCGGTATCCGCCAACCCCTTTTCGTTCCCGGCGATGCAGTGCCAGCAGTATGTATTCTCGTTCAGGTAGATGTGCTCGTAGGCGTCTTTGGACCTGTAAACCCACTCGATCCTCTCGCCGACGAGGTTTCCGGTCCGTTCATGCCGAGAAGTGGCGTCGGGAAAAGGTCCGTCAATTGCGGCGTGCTCGAAGACCGCCTTCACGGAGGTGAGAGGCATACCTCCTTATGCTCGAACGATCAACGGGATCATAAGCTCAACAGGGGTCGGCAGAATGCCGGTAACAACGGTGGCAATTCCGCGCGTCACTTCAAGGATGACGGAGACGGATTCTCCGCTGACGCGGGGAGCAAGGAAATCGACAAAGTAAATTTCGTCGCGAGGCATGATCGCCCTGTATCGGCACTCGAGTTTTTCCTTGTAGGCCTCGTCCGTCGTCTCCCGCAATAGACCTTCTGCGCTTATGAAAGTGATGGTTGCCCTTTTCCCGGATTGATAGTGCAGCTCTCTCTTTTTGCCCACCAGAGAATCCGTGGCAGGAAGAATATGCTCACTGAAACCGGCGGCGAGCTCGCCCACCGGAATGTAATCCGCGCCCATGCCTACGCCATCAGCTCCCTCTCTTTCTCCTTGAGCAAAGCAACGAAAATCTCTACGGCCTTTTCGAAATAGGATTTCGGCGTCGTCAGCGGCGGCATGAACCTGAAGGTGTTGCCGTATCTGCCACAGATGAAGTTGAGGATGCCTTTGTCGATCATCTCGGTCATGAGACCGAAGATCTTCTCGCCATCAGCAGGCTCCCTGGTCTCTTTGTTTTTCACAATCTCGACGGAGAGCATGAATCCCCTGCCTCGAACGTCCCCGATCACCGGACTCGTTTCCATGGCCTTCCGGAAGAGGGTCATCATCTCGTTACCCACCTTCTCCGCCCTCTTTATCAACTCGAGATTCTCGTCGGTCATGAGTTCGATATTGGTGAGCGCCACGGCGCAGGCAAGCGCATTCCCAGGAAATGTGGCGGGAACGGAGCCGACTTCCAGCTTAGGCAGATACTCGGCTTTGACCGAAACCCCGGTGAGGGGCAGCTCTCCGCCGACGCCCTTGCCCCAAACCAGTATGTCAGGCTCCACACCGTAGTGTTCGATAGCCCACATCTTGCCCGACCGGCCGAAGCCTGATTGAATCTCATCGACAATCAAAAGGGCCCCTGCTTTCTTGCAGGCAGCGGCAACGTGTTGGAAGAACTCCTTTGGCGGATCCACGTAGCCCCCTTCACCCTGGATCGGCTCGACGATCACGCACGCCGGCTGCGTGATGCCCGTGTATGGTGTGTTGAGCACGTAGTCGACGTACTTTCCGCAGGCTCCGCCGCAATCCGGATACTTCAGATCGACAAAACAACGGTAGCAATAGCCGTAAGGCAGGTGGTGGATGTTGGGCACAAAGGGTTCGTATCCCGCCCTGTAGTGAGACGACACGGTAAGACCGAGGGAGTGGCCGTATACGCCGTGGTATGCACCGTGAAAGGCGATGAGCTCCTTCCTCCCGGTAATCATCTTCGCATACTTCACCGCGGTCTCCACGGCCCCACTTCCGCTTGTTTCAAACGCAGTGAAGCAATTGTTCCGAAGGCCGGCAGGCATGATCTGACTTATTTTTCTTGCAAGCTCGGATCTGGGCGGATTGACCATATCGAGGGTATGCATCAGCTTGGGCGCCTGTCTCAGCACGGTTTCAACCACCCGGGGGTGATTATGACCAACATTACTCACACCGAGTCCGCCGGTCATATCGATGAAGAGGTTGCCGTCAGGGTCTTTTATCGTAGCACCGTAGGCCTCGTCCCACACAAACTGAAGATAGCTTCCGCCGACCCTGGTAGGGGTTTCATACTTCCATGATTGATCCCAGATGTCCTTCGTCCGGGGGCCGGGGAACGGGCTATTGACCTTCGGCGCGTTGGGAAAGTTCAATTCCATAAGCGCAGCTTCACTGATCATTCCATCCTCCTGATATCGTTTCACTGGTTAATGAGTCGTTCCGGGTCGACTATGGTGCAGCGTCATTCTCGCCGTGCTAGACCGGATAACCCACTTAAGCCGGGAAAGTCAAGTAGCTTCCTCTACCTCTGGTAATCTAGAAGCCGACTGCCTGACATTCCATGCCCTGTGCCTCTGCGACCGGCGGACATACAAGGTTTCCGAAATAGATATTAAGACCTTTCCTTAGCGCTGGGTCTCCCTTCAGAGCGGCTTCGTACCCCAGATTGGCGATCTTGAGCGCGTACGGCAACGTCGCGTTTGCCAAAGCAAAGGTGGATGTTCTGGCCACGGCACCGGGCATATTGGCCACACAGTAGTGGACCACGCCATCGACAGTATATGTTGGGTCGTCGTGGTAGGTGGGGTGGGTCGTCTCTGTGCATCCACCCTGGTCCACGGCAACATCGACGATGACCGCGCCATCCTTCATAAGGGAAAGCATCTCTTTGGTGATCAGTTTAGGCGCTCTTGCTCCGGCCACAAGAACGCCTCCGATCACAAGGTCGGCGTCGGCTATGAGTCTTTTGATGTTGTGGCTGTTTGAGAGCACGGTCTTGACGCGCCCCGAGAAGATGTCATCGAGGTAGCGTAATCTTTCGAGGTCAAGGTCAAGCACCCAGACGGCTGCGCCGGTGCCCACCGCCATCTTAGCCGCATTCGTTCCAACCACGCCTCCGCCCAGTATGACCACGTTGGCGGGGTCCACACCTGGGACGCCGCCGAGAAGCACACCTCTGCCTCCTCGCTCCTTTTGGAGGGAATACTCTCCCACCTGAATTGACATTCGTCCTGCAACCTCGCTCATGGGAACGAGAAGGGGGAGCGATCCATCTTCCAGTTGGATAGTCTCGTAGGCTATTCCTACGATCTTGGCCTTCAGCATGGCCCTCGTGAGCTCGGGCGCGGGCGCAAGATGGAAGTAAGTGAAGACTATCTGCCCCTCATGAAATAGGGGATACTCTGGGGGCAATGGTTCCTTCACCTTCATGACCATCTCAGTTTTTCGGAATACCTCTACGTTGCTGTCCGCGATCTCCGCACCGGCTTCCGCGTAAGCCTCATCAGGTATTCCGCTGCCCGTTCCGGCGCCCTTCTCCACGACAATCGTGTGACCGGCACGGGTGAGGGCCTCCGCACCTGCAGGCGTGACGGCTACCCTGTTTTCGAGCGGTTTGATCTCTTTCGGCACGCCTATTACCATCTCTCCCTCCCCGTATCCCAGGATATTGTAAGTTTGTCGTTGCGGTCCCCCCTTCGCGTGCATCCATTTTTCGGGGCAAGAAAATCATATTATCCATCGCAAAAGCTGCGCTGGATATCATCAAAAATCGATTTTCTTGTAGAATTACAACTACAATGAAGTCACAACAAAAATGAGAGATACCCGGGAGAACGATCTCACTTATGCTTTCCGGTGCGCCTTGGCGACCCTGGGTAAATTAGGTCTTTCCCTTACCGCGCCGTACTAAGCCGGGCGATCCCTTGCTCATCTTCAGCCGGGAGTAAGCCGTAAGATCGCGGGTAGTGTCCTAATTAGGAATCAAATTAGGACACTACCAGATCGCGGTATTTGTCGTATCGAACGAAGCCGCGTATACTATTCGGTGCATAGTCGCCCGTAAGGCCCTGCGCGTCGTTGCAATGAGGGACGGGAGCGCTCATTCGTCGGACCACAACTAAGCCGGCTTCTCAGGGCTGCAGCAAAATAGAACCGTCCGACGCGACTGTCGGATACCCTTTCCGCGGGACGTTGCAGATCTGCGAGATGTGTGCCCATCCTTCATCCATTCGGAAAGGAGAGGTGGAGGCTCACGACGGATAAGGAGGAGAACATGAAATACCTGGTTATGGGAAACAACGGACCGACGGGGACGACATCTGAGGACATGATCGAGATCCTCGAGGATATCGTCCTGCCCGGCCTCGAAGCTCTCGTGAGACTCGAATCGGAGAACACGGTCCTTGCCGGTGGGGTCCCGGTTTCCGAGCGCGGCGTTGCTTTCATTGTCGATGCCCCGTCCAACGAGGAGTTGGACCAGCTTTTGCGAAATCTGCCCCTTTGGGAAATACTGGAATGGCAGGTGACCCCCCTTCAGACTTTCGAAGGGCGGGCCTTTCAGGAGCGCAGGATGGTCCAGCAAATGAAGAAAAGATAAGAAGAGAGGCGTTGACCTTGCATACATTCCCGATTTTGACCCGTGGACCGGGCGCCTTATGCGGACCTTAGCCTCTCGATCCCGATCGTGTTCACACGTGTTCACTGCGGCTGTGCACTTCAGCCATACGGCAAATGAGGAATCTGCAAGAGCCGCAGGGCATCAGGGCCTTCGTGCTGAAGCCCTCACGAAGAGGGGGATAGCGAAAACGATGAGAAAAGTACTGGACGAGAGAGCTGCGTAGCAGCTTTCAGCCGATAATCGATAGGTTGCAGCGAATAGCTCTGCGCTCCATCAGATGTTTTCCTTACGGTGAGGGCTTACCTCACCCGGATAGACGCAAGGTGACTTCTT
>Ga0326728_10024852_pt1 | contig 10796 bp, 9 predicted proteins | sample MB3enrmetagenome_FD_207602 | JGI IMG/M metagenome (GOLD analysis project Ga0326728, IMG submission 207602) | Lab enriched peat soil microbial communities from McLean, Ithaca, NY, United States - MB31MN | ecosystem: Environmental > Terrestrial > Soil > Wetlands > Peat | place: USA: New York...
TGAGGCAGCGACCCGGCACGGGGTCCGGGTTGCCCGTATACCCAGTGAGGAGTCCGGTAATGCTGCTTCGGTGGCAGAGCATGCAATCCTCCTCATGCTTATGCTCTCCCGCAAATGGAACGCCATTACTGCAGGTCGGAGGGAAGGGGCACAGGTCCCATGGGGATCACCTGCCGGACAGGCACTCAGGGATAAGACGGTCTGTGTTGTCGGCCTTGGGGGCATTGGCAGGGAGGTTGTCCGCAGGCTTGCCGGGTTCAGAGTACGTATTATTACGGTCGATGACCATCCCGGCCGGACTGTCCCCGGGGTAGAAATTGCCCGATCCTGTTCCCTTGCCGAACTTACGGAGAGTCTTGCACATGCAGATTACGTAGTGATTTGCATCAACTACACACCCGATCGGTTCCACCTTATCGGTAAAAGGGAAATCGATTCCATGAAACCGGGCGTGTTTCTCGTTAACGTGGCCCGGGGCGGGCTTCTTGACCAGGATGCCCTGCTGGCAGCACTCCGGTCAGGTCACATGGCCGGTGCCGGGCTCGACGTCTATTGGGAAGAGCCGGTAGACTTTGGCCATCCCCTCTTTTCGGAGAATGTGATCGCCACCCCCCACATCGCCGGTGTCACCGATGTCTCCTACGAGGGCATCGCAAGAGCGTTTGCAGAGAATATGCGAAGATACGCTGCCGGTGAAACGCCGCTGTACCTTGCCAATGCCCCGGCTTTACCCCGTGCCACAAAGCCACGGATATAATGCATCTACGACAGGAGATCCTTTGTTCCTTTAGTGATCCATAAAATACCGGATAAATTCTGATTAATCCTGATAAAACGCGGGAATTCCTCCAGCAGGCATTTATCCCCTGCACGCTAACCAGAAGTGAGTTACAACCAGTTTGTTTTTATGTGGAATCAATCATGAGTTTAGTCTGGAACAGGCGACTATCCCGCGAGATCAGGGAATTAGGATATGATATCGTTACAGGGAGGCTCATTGTTGTTTTCCCTGATGGGATAAAGAGGAATTACGGGCCGGTAACGTATGAAATGTATGATGCACTTAGTCACGCACCAAATCCCGGACGGTTGTTCCGCCAGATTGTCGAAGGGAAAATCCCCCGCATTTCGTAATCAAAAGCCATAAACAGGGATACAGTTCTCATTATTTCCCATTAGTATTCCTTTTTTACCGGGACATTCCAATGCATTCCCGGAAACAGCCTTTTACCAGTGTTTTCCTCTCTGTAGTTACCCTTTTCCCAAACTCTATCGTTGGGGGTATATTATTTTTATTTAACATACTTAAATTGTAAAATAAAAAAGGTTAAAATAGGTCAAGTGTTAACATAGATATTGTCCCTTTGGAATGCACCCCAACCGGACACATGCACAAACACACACGAATACATACGATGTTCCCGGGAATTTAATTGAATAACAGGTAGGTTTACACCATTCAGGCACCGGTAGATTCCAACTAACTCCATCTCTTAGTCCGTATAGACCATACCTCATACCCAAGAAGATCACCGGTGCTTGGAATCCTGCACTGTCGGGCACTCTTTTCACTTACTGTTGTCGGGTGAAGTTTCTACGGAATGAACAGACTGTATTTCTGTATACGTCTATGAGGAAATGGTCTGGTTCCCGTCACGGCCGCTTTGTACATGCTCATGTACGTCAAGTTAGTGCACAAGAACGAACATACCCGCAGCAATCCCCACCCCGGCAATAACCACCCAGGGGATCTCGGCACCGAGAAGGAGAGAAATAAATGCTCCTGCAGCAAGAAGGCCGGGGAACAAGGACCAGGGAACCGCAAGTGCAAGCTTAATAGTTACGCTCAGCAGCAGACCGACAAACGAGAAAAGGATACCTTGGAACATTTTTTGGTACAGCTGCGAACTGCGCAGCCAGTCATAATAAGGGACTGTCCCGACCACAACCAGGAATGAAGGGGTAAAGATTCCAATCGTTGCAACGATGCCTCCCCAGAACCCGTAGGTAAGAAAACCGACAAACGTTGCAGTAATAACGATTGGACCGGGTGTCACCTGGCCAAGGGCGAGCCCGTTAATGAAGGTAGTACTGCTCAGCCATGAATGGACCACGACAACTTCCTGGAACATCAGCGGCAGCGAGGCGAATCCTCCGCCAAATGCAAAGAGATCAACCCGTGCCATGGTAGTGGCGAGGGTAAAGAGATCGGTGTTGAGGAAGTTCAGCAGTACAAAAAAAGTACATGCAACGGCGAGCAGGATAAGAAAGGACGTTTCCGGACGGGGAGATGCAGTGACCGGCAGCTCTTGTTTTTTGTCTGGTGCAGGAAGAAGAGCGATACCCAATAGAGCCGCGAGGAGAATGACGATGATGGGGTTAACACCAGCGATGAAGAGTACCGCAGCGATCCCGGCAATGACAAGGGAAAACCACCGTGTAAGTGAAGTCTTCCCGAATGAGACTGTCGCATAAGCCACAAGCGCAACAACGATTGCCTGTAACGCGAGGAATAATGCTTTTACCGGGGGGAGATCCGACGTCGAGACATAGAGAGCGGAAAGCGCCATCATCAGGATAAATGCCGGGAGGCAAAAGCCCACAAATGCGGCAAGTGCCCCGGTGATTCCACGGATGCGAAGACCGGTATACGCTGTAACCTGCATGGCAGTAGCACCGGGAATAGCTTGGCAGAGTGCAATACCCTCGTCAAAGACCGCACCATCAAGCCACCCTTTCTCGTTCACTGCCATCTTACGGATGTACGTGACCATGGCAGGTCCCCCGAACGCTGTTAACCCCAACCGGAAAAAAGAAAAAAAGAGGGAACCAAGGGAAGGCTGCTGCGAGGCGGACGATGAAAGGGGATCAACCATATTACAAGAGAAATTTTGATCGCACTATTGATAATGATACGTGATGCTGAGATGGAGCTAGGTAAAAAAACGTGAGGTCCCGTAAACTAGTGGCAATCACCAGCACAGCATGTTCTCACTGGGGACACATGCACGATATCATTTTAGTCTTCCGGATTCATGGTACTTACCACCGAGATGAATGACCGATGAAAAAGGGCAGTGAGTATGTCCATGGCTATTCCCCCCGCGAAGCTGAAAGGCTGTTTGACCAGGCACAGACACTGACAGGTCTGCTGCACCATGACACCCGGTACCCGGCAGGGAGCAGGGTGCTCGAAGCCGGCTGCGGTGTGGGCGCCCAGACCGTTACGCTTGCCGCAGGAAGTCCGGAAGCCTCGTTTACCTGTATCGACTGCTCGGAAGTATCACTTACAGAAGCGGAGGCACGGATACAAAAAACCGGGCACCGGAACGTCGTTTTCCAAAAAGCCGATATATTCAACCTGCCTTTTCCTCCTGCCAGTTTCGATCACGTCTTTGTCTGTTTTGTTCTTGAACACCTTGCGGACCCTGCCGGTGCACTTGAAAGCCTGAAAAATGTGCTGAAACCCGGGGGTACGATCACCGTTATTGAAGGAGACCACGGTTCCGCATATTTCCATCCCGACAGCATGTATGCCAGAACGGCTATCGACTGTCTTGTTACGTTGCAAAAAGAAGCTGGAGGAAACGCCCTTGTCGGCCGAGAACTATACCCCCTTCTTAATGGGTCCGGTTTTTCTCATGTCTGTGTCTCGCCCCGCATGGTCTACGTCGATGCGTCCCGCCCCTCACTTGTTGAAGGATTTACCAGACTGACCTTTACCGCAATGGTCGAAGGAGTGCGGGAAGCAGCATTGTCCAAAGGGATGATGACAGGCCCGGATTGGGACCGGGGGATTGCTGACCTGTACCGGACCTGTGAACCGGACGGGGTGTTCTGTTATACGTTTTTCAAAGCTGTCGGCGTGAGGAAGTGAGATTTTGATCGTTTCGGTCATTCTTGCCCATCCCCGCCCCGGTAGTTTCAACCACGGGATAGCTGAGACTGTTGTTACTGCTCTCACGGTATGCGGTCATACGGTCAGGTTCCATGACCTGTACCAGGAGCACTTCGATCCTATACTGCCTTACGAAGAGATCCCCCGGGACGCAGCCTTGCCCCCGGATATCGCCCGGCACTGTGCGGAAATTGCCGCAGCTGATGGCATTGTTATTATCCATCCGGACTGGTGGGGGCAGCCACCAGCGATCCTGAAAGGATGGGTCGACCGGGTCCTGCGCCCGCAGGTCGCGTACCGGTTCCTGGAAGGAGATGCAGGGGAAGGTATCCCGCTCGGCCTGTTAAAGGCAAAGACAGCGCTTGTTTTCAACACATCCAACACCCCGGCTCAGCGGGAAAAGGAAATATTTGGTGATCCTCTGGAACGGCTCTGGAAGGACTGCATCTTCTCGTTCTGTGGTGTACCGGTGGTCGACCGCAGGGTGTTCTCCGTGATCGTCACCAGTACCCCAGAAGAGAGGAAGGATTGGATGGATGAGGTTTCGATGCTCGTAAAAAGATCATTTCCTCCATGAAGGGTTCTGGTGCATTTGCCGAATAATTATACCACCGTTACCGGTTTCACAGGAACTCAATTATTAAATCTTTTTACGTCGAAGCATATAGAGACGAGAATAATTCAAAAGATTATATATGCCGTCCTCTCATAACCATAAACATAGGTTGATTTGCAGGTTTTCTTCTCTCCGGGACTGCCCGGTGAGAAATTCGTGTTTCCTGTGATTCGTGGTATTATGGAGTTGGAGTGATTGAGTCTGAAACGGTATAGTCTGGTTCTTGCATGGCTGTTGGTTATTGCGCTGGTAATTGTTGTGGCACCGGTATCGGCGGCGGTTGTGACTATTGATCCGACGACTCCCGGCGGGATTGCTGGTGCAATCAGTGCTGCTGGCAACGGCGACACCATCATCCTTGAACCGGGAACATACGATGCACATGGGATCTCGTCCTCGGGTAAGAACCTCATAATCAAGGCAAACGCGTCAGCTGTTCCGGTGGCAGGCAGCCAAGCTAACACGATCATTGATGCGCAATCCTTGGGAAGATTCATCTATGTAACTGACACGTCCTCCCTTACCCTTGACAACCTGACCTTGAAAAATGGGAATTCGGGCTCTGGTGGTGGCGGTGCGATCGCCTCTGGTGGCAACGTCACGCTCTCCTCCTCCACGATCACCAACTGCTTGGCGGGGGGTGATGGCGGCGCGATCTGGTCCAATGGCGGCGTGATCACAACAATTTCCGTCACCATAATTTCCTCCACCATCTCCGGTTGCTCAACAACAGGTGGCAAAGGTGGCGCGATCTTTTCCAATGGTGATATCGTTACAATAATGTCCTCCTCCACCATCTCCAATTGTCTGGCAAACGGTGGTGAAGGCTATGGCGGAGCGATTGATGACAGCACCGGTACTATCCTCATCACAGGTTCGACAATCACCGGTTGTGAAGCCAATGATGGCGGCGCGATCAATAGCGACGGTACTCTCACTATAACCTCCTCTATGATCTCCGGCTGCTTATCGGGTCAAGGAGGTGCAATCAACAGTGAAGGGGGCACAGTTACCCTAACTTCCTCGACAATCACCGGATGCTCAGCTCAAGGAGAAGGCGGCGCAATTTATTCCTTATCGGATAACATCATCTTAGAAGACTCTTCCACTATTTCCGACTGTTCGGCCAATAATGGGGGTGCAATTGACGACCAATGGGGATCTGTCACCATAACCTCCTCTACCATTTCCAACTGTTGGACAACATCTGGGGGTGGTGGGGGTGCGATACAAAACTACGGGGACAACATCGTCATAGAAGATTCCTCAATGATCGTCAACTGTTCGGCGGCAGACGGTTCTGGTGGCGCGATTGACAATGGAGATGGAACCGTTTCCCTCACTACCTCAATGATCTCCGACTGTTGGGCAAATGAAGGGGGCGCGATCTCGACGACATATTATTCTGGAGGCCATCCCTCACCCACCGGGACTTCATCCAAATCTGTATCATTAGAGCCCGAAACTCCCCTTATCATATCTGGTTCCACAATCACCGGGTGCTATTCAACCGGTGATAACGCTGATGGCGGTGCAATCTATTCCAACAGCGATGGCTCAGGCCCTGCCTCTTTCTCCATAACCGACTCCACTCTCTTCAATTGCTCGGCAATTGGCAATCTAGCTGAGGGTGGCGCGATTTATGATAACAGAGATACAGCTACAATTGCCACCTCAACGATCTCTAACTGCTCGGTAATAGGACAGCCTGAGCTTATCAAATCGGTGTCCGCCGACAGCGAATATATGAATGGTGATGGTGGTGCGATCTTTGACAACACCGGTCCTGCCACCATTATCTCTTCAACAATCATCAACTGCTCGGCAACAGGTAGTCCCAGTATAGGTTTTGGCGGGGGTGCGATCTTTACCGCGGCTGGTGGATCAGAGCCTTTCACCATGCATTTCTGCCGGATTTATAACGATAATACAGGAGCAACGGTCGTATATAGTCCTGATGGAGCTGAATCTATAGATCTGACAAACAACTGGTGGGGCTCAAATGAAGATCCATCTGTATTTATCGATGCCAGATCAGGAACGGTCATTTCATCCCCGTGGCTTATTCTTGGCGCAGCCGCCACACCGTATACGATCGCACCCGGGAGTACTTCTGCCGTCCTCGCGAACCTGACGTTCAACTCTGCACCTGCTCAAACTTCGGGGGGTGGAGTCTTCGTACCTAACGGTATTCCGGTTTCGTTTGCAATCGTGAGCGGCCCGGGTGGCGGTCTCTCGTCATCGACAGGGACGACAACAAACGGCGTGAGCAGCCCGACAACATTCACCGCAGGTGCGATTTTAGGAACAGCCACCGTTAATGCCACGGTTGATGCACAGAACGTAAGTGCTATAATTGTTATAGCAAATACACCGGCACCAATTTCGACGAAGAGCCACAGTGCAGGAACCTGTTATTGGTGCACCGGATCCAGCTCCAGTGGATCGAGCAGCGGGTATACCGGACCCAGCACTACTCAGGCAATAACTAATCCAACACAGATGCCCACAGTTGTGCAGCCGACATTGCAGCCGACAGTGATCAGTACTGCCAATCAATCAGCAGCATCACTCACACCCGTTGCACCACCGCTGCCAACAAATACCCCTAAGTCAGGAATAGATGCAGTACCGGTTCTCGGAGCACTCGGCCTGTGTGGTGCGATCTGCCTTGTCCGTAAGAACGGGAATTAATCTTTTTTAGAAGTCATATCGCACCAGTGTTTTTGGTATTGTTCCCTCATCCAAATCCTTTCCTGCAACATCTTCCGGAAATGCAAAAGAGTAAACCCCATGAGAATATACATCGAAAAGGTTACATGAGTAAATTCCTTCATCCCGTTGATGTGGCTGAAGCGGTTGCCACGGCTCTTCGTATTGCTCCGGATCCTGTACCGGAAGAGATTCCCGCGGATGGTGCAACAGGACGAGTACTCTCTACTGATGTTATTGCCCGGGAAGATATCCCGGGGTTTGATCGTTCTGTTGTTGACGGGTTTGCGTTCAGGGCCGAAGATACAACCGGAGCCAGCGAATCAAATCCGGCACTGCTCCAGTGCGTAGGCCGGGTTTCCATGGGATCACCTGAGACTGGACTTGTGGTTACCAAGGGAACGTGTGTTTATATTCCCACCGGGGGCGTCCTCCCGGAAGGGGCAGATGCTGTGGTTATGGTTGAACATACGGAAAGGGCCGGCGATACTGTTCTGGTCAAGCGTCCTGTAGCCTACGGCGAAAACGTGTTATTCCATGACGAAGATTACCGGTGTGGTGCTGTAATTCTTCCGGCTGGCCGCAGGTTATCGCCGCAGGATACCGGTGTACTTGCTGCCTGCGGCAGGACATCGGTCATCGTCGCAAAAAGACCGGTGATAGGGATCATTTCCACCGGTAACGAGCTTGTGCCGGTAACCGCTACCCCGGGACCGGGACAGGTCCGGGATGCCAACGCATCTATGCTTGCAGCATATCTCCGCGAGTATGGGTGTGATCCCCGGCTTTACGGGATTGTCCGGGACGAACGCGGGTCATTTGAGGCCGCATTGTCTAAAGCACTCCCGGAATGCGATGTAATCCTCATCTCCGGGGGAAGTTCCAAAGGTGACCGGGACATGACCGCCGGCGTCATTGCCGGCAACGGTGAAGTGTTGGTTCATGGGATCACCCTCGCTCCCGGTAAACCGACGATCATCGGCAGGATCGGTACTACGCCGGTTTTTGGTCTTCCGGGGCACCCCGCTTCTGCCTATGTCGTGCTTATTGTTATTGTCCTCCCGCTTATCAGCCACATGCTCGGAGAAAAAAAGCCATTCCTGCGTACTACCCGGGCCGTTCTCGGCGACAGCCTCCCTTCCCAGAAAGGCCGGGAAGAGTATATCCGGGTCAGGCTTGAGGAAGGGACTGCCTATCCGGTCTTTGGAAAGTCCGGGCTCCTTAATACCCTTGTGAATAGTGACGGACTTGTCCGCATCCCTGCCGGCATTGAAGGGCTCGAAAAAGGCAGCGATGTGGATGTGATTCTCTGGTAAAATGGTAGATTGCCCGGGCTTTCACCGGGTAATTCAATCATCAAGTTTCTTAAAAACGCCTCTCTTGCATTTCAGTACTTTGCACAGCGGGCAGCGCCATGTATCCGGAAGTTTTTCGAAGGGAACGCCGGGAGCTATTCCCTGCGACTTATCTCCTTTTTCCGGATCGTAAATATAATGGCATTCAAGACATACCCAGCGGGCGGGTTTTACCGTCTGTTGTGTCATCTGGTTACCTCGGTTAAATCTGTTTAATTCTTCAACGTTACCAGATATGAACTCTCCCGTCAGGACAGTAACTCCGGGTCATGGGGAGTTTTCGTTGACAAACCCATGAACTGCCCGTGCAGAAAGCCGTGCTACCCGGAGCGGTTCGGGGATCTTTCCCTCTTTGGTAAATGCCATGCATAGCCTGCCGGCATCCTGCACAGAGATTCCCCAGCTCCGCAGGTATACGGTCAATCCATCCGGAAGGTTAAAGGGTGTACGTTCTCCCAGCTGACGGTATGCGTCAAGACGCTGCGTATCTCCGGGGAAATGGTGGCGGATATCTCCTTCCAGTCCTGCTGAGTCTTCATAGGTGACACAGATGACCGGAAGTCCCGCGCACGCGGTTATCTCCCGGGGATCGATAATATTGAAAAAAGCAATAACACAGCCCGAGAGAAAGATTACGTTGATGTCCCGGCGGTCAAGGGCCTGTATAATATCAAGGACACCCCGGGTAGCATCCATCCCGCCAACCGTCACGCGGGAAAAAGCAACACCATCCAGAATAAGATCTTTGCGCATCACGACACCGGCAAGGGTCGATTTTTCCCGGCCGGAATAACTCTCTGCAATGCCAAGTGACCGTAGCCCTTTTTTCGGGATGTGCATAGAAGCACTTATGACACCTTGTTAAAAATAGTATACCAATGAAATTCAACAAAGATGAGGTCTGCATCCTTATCCCCACACTGAACGAAAGTCTGACCGTTGGCCCGGTAATAAAGGAATTCCGTACTTTGGGCTACACCCATATCCTTGTTATGGACGGGAAAAGTACGGACAACACCGTAAAAAATGCCCGTGAAGCCGGGGCGTTAGTCAGGACGCAGTCTGGCAAGGGAAAAGGCAATGCAATTATTGAAGCATTCGAAGTTATCGAGCAACCGTATATCCTGATGCTGGACGGGGATGGTACGTACTCGGCAAAAGATGCGGAAAAGATGCTTACGCCCCTTTTCCTGGGATTCGACCAGGTTATCGGAGACCGGCTCATGAACGCTGAAGAAGGATCATTTTCCCGGCTTAACCTGTTTGGCAACCATATGCTCAACCTTTTTTTCAAGCTCGCCCACAGCCGGGACCTTCATGACATTCTTTCCGGGTACCGGGCCTTTACCAAAATGTCCATCCAGCAGATGAACTTAAAAGAGACCGGTTTTGAGATTGAAACCGAGATGTCGGTAGAAGCAGTCCGGAACGGCCAGCGGATCATGGTTGTTCCCATCCGGTATTCACGCCGCCCCGGAACACCGACAAAGCTTTCACCCTTCCATGACGGGATCCGGATCGTAACAACCATTTACCGGCTTGCCCGGGTCAACAATCCCCTGTTCTATTTTGGTATCATGGGGGTTTTTACGACGGTCCTTGGTATTCTTACCGGTGTATATGTTACCCTTGAGTGGCTGCGTCATATCGATCACATCCCCCTCACTATCCTGACAGTCCTTCTAATTGTGGTGGGTATCGAGATCTTCATGTTTGGTATGATCTCTGATATGCTGCTGGTATTCCACCGGGAAATTATACGGGAGATCCAGTTGAACCAGCCGCCCCGGCAAAAATAAAAAAGATTTTTTTTTAATTTGGGAAGTATATCCCGACGATTTTTTTAAAGGAACATTTTTCTGTACGCAATGATTTTGCAGGCATGTTCGGCAAGGGAGGTAAGCTGGAATGCTTCGTCAAGTGTTGCCCCGGCAGCAAAGGTCCCGTGTCCCCGCGCAATGACGAGCTTGTGGTGAAGCATAACCTCGGAAACAGCATCTGCAAGCCCCGGGGTACCCGGTGCACCCGAGGTCACGGGGATCACCGGACAGAACATGACGCCCTCAGAATCAAGAGGTGTTATCTCAGCGATCACGAGGGAGGCTGCAATGGCGTACGGCGGGTGTGCATGCACGATAGCGCGGTACGGTGTTTTTTGATATACGGCGAGATGAACGCGGTACTCGCTTGAGGCGTTTTTGGGAACCGGGCCATC
>Ga0326728_10024853_pt1 | contig 10796 bp, 8 predicted proteins | sample MB3enrmetagenome_FD_207602 | JGI IMG/M metagenome (GOLD analysis project Ga0326728, IMG submission 207602) | Lab enriched peat soil microbial communities from McLean, Ithaca, NY, United States - MB31MN | ecosystem: Environmental > Terrestrial > Soil > Wetlands > Peat | place: USA: New York...
GGCTACATTGGCGTTGGCCTGATGGGTCACGGCGCGGCAAAGAACATTGTGCTCAAAGGCTATCCGCTGGTTGTATACGATCCGTACGCCAGGGATTCGGTTCGCGATCTGGTGGAGCGCGGGGCGAGCCAGGCGGCCACCATCGCCGAGCTCGCCGGCAAATCGGACGTGGTTTTCCTCTGCCTTCCCTCTTCGCAGGAAGTTGAACAGGTGGTTTATGGCCCTGACGGCCTGCTGGCAGCCAGCTGCCCGGGCATGATCATCGTCGATTCGACCACCGCCGACCCGGAGGTCACGAAAAAGATCGGGCGGGACCTTGCCGCGCGCGGCGTCCAGATGATTGATGCACCGAATGGGCGGACGCCCAAGGAGATCGAGGCGGGGAAGGTCAGCACCTACGTGGGAGGGGCGAAAGAGGCCATCGATCGGGTCATGCCGGTTTTCTCCACCTATGCCGACGTGATTATCCGCACCGGCGAACTGGGCTCCGGAACCACCATGAAACTCATTAACAACTTTATTACCATCGGCACCGGCGCCCTGATCGCGGAAGCGCTGGCGACGGCGCACAAACTGGGGGTGGACCTCAACATTCTGGTGGAGGTTCTTTCCGCGGGGGGCGCCAACAGCGTGATGTTTCAATGGATGAAACCCTGGATCGTGGAGGGTGACGACAGCCACCTGCAAGGACCCTTTCGAATCGCGGCCAAGGACATCAAGGCCTACGCGCGACTGGCGGATTCAGCGCCCGCCATGAGCATTCTGGCGACGGCCGTAGTCCAAATCTACCAACTGGCCCTGATTCAGGGGCATGCCAACAAGAATATACCGGTGTTGCCGGGGATCCTGGCGGAATTGAATGGAACCTGCATTCATCCCCTGAAGTGACGATGGGGGTGCGGTGAAAATCGCCGGCGCATCGCACGGGGACTGAAACCAGCATAAGGAGAATATCGATGAGTGACGGTCAACCGTTTGTGATTTGGGTGGTGTTTGACGTAAAGCCGGAAGCATTCGAAAAATTCTATCAAGCGGCGATTGATGACTCCACGTGCTCGGTTCGGGATGAACCGGGATGCCTCCAGTTCGATATTTTGGCGCCCACCGCCGGGGGCAACAGCTTTGCCTTCTATGAGGTCTATAAGAGCAAGGACGCATTCTCCGCACATATGGAAACTCCCCATTTTAAGCGATTCGCATTGGTGGCGGAGGAAGCAATCAGTGATAAACATGTCGGGGAATACTTCCGCGCACAGGGTGCTGCTAAACCGTTCCAAAGTTAAGCAGGGAAATTGTAGCGTCGATCTCTGATCGACGACGGCGGCCGGAGACCGCCGCTACAGCCGGGAAGGTGGGACTATGAAACTGGCGACATTTGAATCTGGCGGCGCCCAGCGCATCGGCAGTGTCAACGCGGATGCGGCAACGGTGACGGATCTTCAACAGGCGCATCGAGCCGTGAAAGGTCAGAGCAGTCCGCACTTCGGCGACATGGTGGCACTGATCGAAGGCGGAAAGCCCGCCCTCGAGTTGGCGGCGGAGATGGCGTCCGCGCCCCCGGGCGAATCCGTTTTGCCACTGGAGAGCGTGCGCCTGCTCGCCCCCATTCCCGTCCCGCCCCAAATCCGGGATTTTTTCGCTTTTGAACAGCATTTCAAAAACGTCAATGCCCAGGCGGCGCGCTTGTTCGGATCGACGCCGGAAATTCCCCACGTCTGGTATGAGTTTCCCTTGTATACGAAATGCAATCGGTATTCGGTAATCGGGACCGGGCAGGACGTCAAGAAGCCGACTTATGCCGAGATTCTGGATTACGAGCTCGAACTTGCCTGCGTTCTGGGCAAGCGCGGGGTCAACATTCCGCGCGCGTCCGCATACGACTACATCTTCGGGTTCACCATTTTCAACGATGTGTCGGCGCGCGATTTCCAGATGCGCGAGCAGGTGGGCCAACTGGGTCCGGCGAAAGGAAAGGATTTTGACACGGGAAATGTTTTCGGGCCATGGATTGTAACCCTCGATGAAATCGGGGATCCCCACAATCTGACCATGGTGGCGCGCGTGAATGGCGAGGAGTGGAGCCGGGGGAATTCGGGGGGGATGTACCACCGCTTCGATGCCATCATCGAGCATCTTTCCCGAAACCAGACCATCTTTCCCGGCGAGATTTTTGGATCGGGCACCGCAGCCACGGGCAGCGGCCTTGAACAGGGCCGGTTCCCTCCCCTGGGCTCCGTGGTGGAGTTGGAAATCGAAAAGATCGGAATCATCCGAAACCGCTTTGTGGCCTGAAGGAGGGACAAGATGAGTCGAGCCAAAGTTGTCGATGCGCATGTCCATTTTTGGCAGCTTTCCAAGGGCTGGTACACCGCCCTCGAGCCGCACATGACGATCCTGCTGAAGGATCATCTGCCGGGGGATCTCGCGCCCTGGCTGAAGGCGGCGGGGGTCGATCAGATCGTCGTGGTGGAAGCCGCCGAAACCGTGGAGGAAACGCATTTCGTTCTCGGCCTCGCCCGGCAATATCCCTTCATCGCCGGAGTGGTGGGGTGGATCGACCTCGCGTCTCCTGACGTGAAGAGGGTGATGGCTTCGCTCAAGAACAACCGGCTCTACAAGGGAGTGCGGCCTTGTCATGACGATAACAAGACAATCCAGTGGATGCAGGATGCGGCCAACGATATCGGGTTTAAGGCGCTCATCGATTTGAATCTGTCATTCGATGCGCTGATTCAAGACTTCAGAGAATTGCCCTGCGTCATTTCCGTGGCGGAGCGCTTCCCGGATCTCCCCATCATTCTCGACCACTGCGGCAAACCCGACATCGCCAACAACATTTTCGCGGGTTGGGCAGCGGACATCGACCGCCTGGCAATACACCCGAATGTGGTCTGCAAATTCTCCGGACTTCTGAATCAGGCCAAGGCCGGCTGGAGCCTGGAGGGCCTTCGCCCCTACGCGGATCATGTATTGAAATGTTTTGGCCCCCAACGGTTAATGTGGGGCAGCGATTGGCCGCCCGCGCGCCTGACCGCTGAATACAATGTGGCGTGGGATGTGTGCCACGAATTGCTGGCCCACTTGCCGGCGGCCGAGCAGGAAATGATATTCGGGGGAAATGCGACCCGAGTCTATCGCCTGCATAATCCGGAATAAGGAGGGATTTATTTATCTTCCCTGCAAGCGACTGGTCAAAAGGTAATCATCTTATTGAGTTATGCAGAATACGGTGACGCATAGACCCCCTCACCCGTCCCGCCCCGGCTGGAGAAACGCCGGTTGCGGGCCACCCTGTCCCCCAAGGGGGCGAGGGCGCAAACTCAATCTAGCTCTCCCCTCGCCCCCTTGGGGGAGAGGGGCGGGGGTGAGGGGGTCTGTGTCACTCAATTTTGCAGTAATCAGTAGAGAGTGAGGACCGAATGCCGAGTACCTTCCTGGGGGGAGTTGCCATAGCGATTCTGGCGGGCTTTTTCAATGGCGCGTTTGTCCTGCCATTACGCTATGCCCGGAATTGGTGGTGGGAGAACACCTGGCTGGTTTTCTCGTGTTTCGCCCTGATTCTCCTGCCCTGGCTGGCGGCCTTCCTCTTTGTGCCTCATCTGCCTTCCCTCCTTCGCGCCGCCCCTTTCACCTTCTTCTTACCCGGCGTGATCGCGGGATCCTTCTGGGGCGTCTCGATGGTGCTTTATGGATTAGGGCTAGATATGGTGGGCATTGCGGTCGGTAACGCCGTGGTGGCCAGCATGTCAGCAATGGCCGGCACACTGGGCCCCTTGATGGTGTACGCTCCGGATAAACTCTTATCCTCCACGGGACTCATTTTGATTGCCGCCATCATCCTGATTGTCTCGGGAATTTACACTTATGGGAAAGCCGGAGCGCGCAAAGAGAAGGAAGCAACGGGTGAGCAGGCATCGGCGCCGCGAGTGCATGGAAGCTTTCGGGCGGGATTGACGATTTGCTTGATTACGGGACCGATGGGAACGGTTTTCATTTATGGAATCGCCTCCAGCAGCGGATTGCTGCGTGCGAGCGCGGCGGCGGGGGCGAATCCGGTGTTTGCGGGGTGTGTTCCCATGGCCGTGACTTTCAGTGTCGGCTTCATATCCAACCTCATCTATTGTCTTTATCGGTTGCGCCACAACGGGACCTTCGCGCGTTTCAGCAGCGGTAGTTTCCTCCGCAATAGTTCGCTCGCCTTCTCCATGGCGGCAATGTGGTTCATCGGGCTTCTCATGTGGGGGGCGGCAGCAGTCAAGATGGGCCGCATGGGGCCTTCGATTGGTTTCGGCCTTTTTGTTAGCGGCACGGTTCTGTTCGCAAATTTTCTCGGATGGCGGGCGGGCGAATGGAAGGGCGCAAGCCCGGGTACGGTGCGGGACTTCTTGAAGGGCATGATCCTGGTGGTGCTGGCAATTTTCGTTATCGCCTTTGGGGCGCATTAATGCACCTCGAGAGCATCGCGGCCCCCGCCGCAAGCGACGAGTTTCATAGGGGCGGGGCTTGCCCAAATTACGGTCCGCTTAATGGAGAGCGATCGGCGGCTTCGCCGCTTGCTCTGCGGAAAGGCTTCGCCTTTCCGTCGTGGGAAGCCACCCATAAACCTCCTCCGCACGCCTGCCCCGATTGAGCGGGGCAGACGCGCAGAGGAGGAGAAAATGGGGGTGATCGGCCGGAAAGGCAAAGCCTTTCCGCACAGCGGTGGGGCGGAGCCCCATGAAACGCCATGATCGCTCGTTGATTTGGACAGCCTTGGGCAAGCCCCGCGCCTACGGATCGCTCAATTCTGCCATGGGTGGCAATGATTCCGGTTGAGGAGGAACAGATGAAGAGAGTGGGTTTCATTCTGAAGGTGAAACAAGAGAAGATCGAGGAGTACAAAGAGTGGCATCGGAACGTATGGCCGGAAGTGGTCGAGGCCCTCAAGCGCAACGGATGGCATAACTACACCTTGTTCATGCGCCCGGATGGCTTGCTGTTCGGTTGTTTTGAAACACCCGAAAACTTCGAGGCGGCGCTGGCAGGCATGGCGACGGAACCGGCCAATTTGAAATGGCAGGAATTAATGAAGCCCTACTTTGAAGCCCTCGAGGGCAAGCGCCCCGACCAGAGCATGCTCGAACTTGAGGAGGTTTACCATCATAACTAAGAAATCGGCTCATCGGATCATCGGGCCATCGGATCATTGAATAACGGGCATGATCCATTGTCAGGGGGCTTCAGGCGTTCGATTTCCGCGCATCCCTGGCAACGGACAACTGACCACGAACCAAGGACAGGTTTTCAATGACCCGATGGCCCGATGACCCGATTCGGCGAGTCTCCAGGGCAAGGTGAAATCCCGGTCAAGGGACGGGCACCAGGAACGCTTTGCTGGCGACGGTGGTGAGGCCATCAAGGGTGTCCATAAAGGCGGCGGAAAGGGCAGGCACATCGCGGAGATGCCAGAGTAACTCGGCATTGTTCCACGCAGACTCGCGCGCCGCCGCAACGCTCCACGCTCCCAGGGTATCGTCCAGATGCGAACCCGGGGGGAGGGCATCGCCCAAAAGCCGCACGTGCAGCGTTTGCATGGCGGGTTGGATGACTCCGTCCAGCGTAGCATTGACCGCCGTGTAGTCCGTGTATTGAGTGCTGCCGTGTTGCGGTGTAATCGCCGTGGCCTGACAGGTGGAGTCAATGGCCTCGGGAAGGTCGTGATTGATGTGGGCGTTGATGCCCGCCAGAGCGAATTGGATGCGGGCGAGATTGGTCTGGCCGCGCCGTTCAAACAGCGCCTGCCAGCAACCGGCGGCCGTTCCACCTGACCATGCCGATTGAACAGCGTCGAAATATAGGCGGGCGAACTGCACATCCAGTTGGGCAAGCCACTCGGGACTCGCAAATCCGCCAGAGTTGACGCGCGTAGCAACAGCCTGCGTCACCTGGAGATAAAGCCGGTTGAACCACTTCAGTCCATCGCCATCGGCGCAGAGGGCGTCGATCCTCTGGAGGGTTTGGATGACGTCGGGAATCGATTGCGGAGGGCTCGTGACGGCCGCAAGAATCATGGGGTCATAAGAGAACATAGCTCAGCGCCACTCCTCCGCTGCACGGCTCAGCGCGCGGACAGTATCACGTCTGCCGCCTTCTCGCCAATCATGTAGATGGCGCTGACGATGAAGAAGCCGGGGATGCGCGGAAACACCGATGCGTCCACCACCCGCAACCCTTCGACACCCAGGACCTTGAAGTCGCTGCCCAGCACCGACCCGATGGGGCAAGTGCACGAGGCATGATGGCCCCAGGCGTTGTCGCGCACGAACTGCCGCAGATCGTCATCGGACTGCACCTGGTCGCCGGGAAGTTCCTCCGCAGCGATCACTTTCTGTTGTTTGAGCTTCGCGGTCATGGTGCGCGCAAACTTGATGCCGTCCACGACGGCGTTGAGGTCCGCGCCTGTCCCGTCGGTGCCCTCCTCAAAGTAATGGAAGTTGATCGCCGGCGGGTCAAGCGGATCGGGGGAACGCAGCGTCACTTCCCCGCCCCGATTAAGGGTATGCGCTTTCAGAATGGCCCACGTCAGATAGTTCAGGTGCTGCGGGAAGAGCTGGGAATAGCCCGGGAAATATCCGCGGAACAAGCCGAGCAGGGCGAAGCAGAACAAGTCCGGAAGCGGCTGGCTGGCGATGGACCGCTTGATCACGGCCAGCACCGCCCCGTTGGTGGTGTAGACACCCTTCCGGCCGCTTGCCCACTTCGCGTATTGCGGATCGCCTTTGGCGAATTTGGCGCCCGCGAGCACTTCCCAGTGGTCGAAGTTCATGCGGTTGACCACGCCCACCTCATAGCGGTCCTGCAAATTCCTTCCCACGGGCAGATCGCGGCGAACTTCGATTCCCTGGCTGCGCAAGTGGTCGGCGGGCCCGATGCCTGAAAGCATCAACAACTGCGGGGTGTTAAATGCTCCGCCCGCCAGGATGACTTCCCGCGAGGCCAGAACCTGCAAACGTTCGCCGGGTGAGCCTGCCGGCGGAGAAAACGCGCGGTAAAGGCGGGGACCCTTCAGATACTCGACCCCGACAGCCCGCCGGCCGCTTTCATCAAAGATGATGCGGGTGGCAAGGGCGTTCGTTTCGATCTTCAGATTGTATTTCTGCTGCGCTTCGAGGACGCGCTCGCGAGTGCCCATACGCTGGTGATTCCGCGTCGCGAGGGGAGTGTAGCGCAGCCCGAAAGCGTTCTGCTTCACCAGCCGCCAATCGTTGGGATCGAGTTCGCCATCCAGCAGCCATCGCTCCTGCTCCCCCAGGTAGCCGATTTGATCGAAAGCATCTCGCACCGACTGCGCAATCGTGTCCACCAGGCTCAGATCGCCCACGGCCGACTCCGGAATCGCCTTTTCAGTATGCAGCCAGCCCCTCCAGCCGTGCCGGGTGCGGTTGTAGCCAACCATCCGAAGGAAACGATCGAGCGGCCGGTGACGGCAGTTTTCCAGCCGCTGGAAGTATTTGCGCATATTGCCGGGGTCCCAGGAATGGTCGCCGGTCAGCGAGGCGATGTTCTCCCAATCGGCGTTGTGCGGGTACACCATGATCATGGCGTTGTGGGCGGTACACCCCCCCAGCGTACCGGCGCGCGGATACAAAACCCCGTCACGCTCGGCGACGAACTTGTCGTCCCGCTGCTGCTGCTCCAGGTTGGCGTAATGGCGCACGAAGAAGTCCCATTTCATCGCCACGTTTTCCGTCGAGATGGCATGGAATACGGGCACCTCGTAATCCTCGGGCAGACGGTTGGAAGCTTGGATGGCGTCTCCGCCGGAGAGACGCCCAGGGTCATCTCCTGCCTCCAGCAACAGCACTTTCCTGCCGGCTTCCGCCAGCCGGGCGGCGACTGTGCCGCCACCCGCCCCGGAGCCCACCACCACGTATTCGCAATCGGCCGGTTGCATGCAGATCCTCGCTTGCGCAGTCTAGAACGTCTTGAGGAATTCGATCAGAGCCTGCTTGTCAGCATCGCTCAATCCGGGCTCCTCGCCAAGGTAGCTGGTTCCAAAATAGTGGCCGCGGTTCGCGATGAAATCCGGACACTTGCTGAGCGCGAGCAACTTGTTCACCAGGTCGTGGTTGGGATTGGTAAACACCTTCGCGGCATCCTCATCGCTGGCATCGGCTGGAAGAGCCTTGAGATCCGCCTTGATGGTGAGGAGCACATCGAGCACCTGGGCATCACGCTTCAACTTCGTCTCGGGGTCGGTGCTTTCGCCGAGAAGATCGAGGTTGGCCAGCAGATTCACGGGCGTGCCCTTGGGAATCGGCCCGATCTCGACTTCGCCATTGTGCAGCAGAAAAGGAAAGAGCTTCTCGAGCGGGCCCATCAGGTCCAGGAGAATATCGGGAAGGTAGCCCCGCGGGACGCGCAGGTAGCTTCGCATCGTGGTGCGGGCAATGGCGCTGGGCAGTGGCAGGCCATTGGGAGCAAGCGGCATGTGGGGGCCAATCACCGGATCATGGTCGCGGGTTTCGGGCCACAGCATTTGCGTGATGGAATCCTGGAAGGAACTCATCCGCGCCTGCACCGAGGGTTCCTCTTCGAATTTCCCGACACTGTTGTTCAGCAGGAAAGGCGCCGTCGACCACAAACTCACCAGCGAGGCAGGACGTGTATAGCCCCGCCCACCTGCCGGCATGGCATACGTCTTCGCCTCGCCCGTCACCGGGTGGTAGTAGGTGATGGTCCCGACCGAGGGGAGCTCCTTGTAGGTCTCCGAGGAGAAATTATCCCAGATGTTGTTCCGAATGGCATTGGTCGCCAGCGGGCTGCACGCGTTGGTCTGAAGCAGCGTCACCGGCACGCGGAATTCGGTCGAGAGGAAATTGCTGTCCAGGAAATCCTTGCGCAGCACAATCTCGCGCATCTTCTTCTTGAAATCGTCGGTCTTCGTCCATTCCCAGTAGCGGTTCCAGCAATTCATGTAGTTGGGGCCGGAGCAGGAGCCCGGGTCGCGATCCGGCGGAATATCGGGGAGCTTCGAGGAATGGCAGCGCGCGCATCGCTCGGCAAAGACCTCCCGGCCGCGCTGGAGCTTCGACTCAACGGGCAAGTAGGGCTTGCTGCCGGGAGCATCCTTCAGCTTGTGCGCTTCGGTGCTCTTCACGAAGAACAATGCCATATCGGGGGTTTGATGTTCGGTGGCCACCCAGTAGGTGGAATTCTTCCGGGCCACGGCAATCTCAATGGGGGAAGGTTGTTTGCCGCCGATCAAAGGGTTGAAGTGCAGCATCCACTCCTCGCTGAACAGGCCGATATTGATGTAAACCCGGTTGAGGGCCCCCAATCCCCCCACCGAATCGGACCCGTCCTTGAGCACGCGCGGCGACCAAACGGTGTCGGGCGAACGGAAGAACTTGTCCAGCCAACCCAATTGCGGGTCGTCCGGCTTAACGAAATCGTTGAACTGCCGGTTATTCAAACTGCCGCCGGCCAGCGTTTCCTTGCCCGCCAGAAGCGCCCGATCGAGGCGCGGCCGCAAGAGATAGATGGCGTTCATCGAGCGGGGATTGTTGATGTTGTCGGTCGAAACCAGGGAAGTGTCCAGCGTGCCGGGCTGGGAAGCGTGGAAAAGTTGGAAGATGAAACTGCTCTGGTCGCCGTCCCAGTCGAAGATGCGGTCAATCCAGAAGTATTGCGCGCCCACGTTGGAGCTGATGTTCTCCCATTTGGGATTCTCGGGGTCGGCGGGCGGCTTTATCGGGTTCGGTCCCACGTGGCAGAAGCCACAGGACATGCCCACGCGGTAGGGTTTCACCAGCTCCTTCGACTGGTAGTAGGCCGGGTCCTGGTAATACCTTTCAGGGTCCCACTTGCTTGCCGCCTTTTCGTCAAAGTCAGGATTGGGGTACAGCCGCAACCCGACGATTCCCGACGCCCAGCCGTAGTAGGAGCCCAGCGGCAGGTTCTTTCCGCGCGCGCCGATCTGCACGCCCGGGTATTTCTGCTCATTCTCAAATGGATCAGGCGGACAGCCCGGGCCGGTCACGCGCTGGTCGAGCCAAAGCCCCCAACGCTTTGGGTCGGGCCCCGTGGCTTTTGCGAAACAAGGCTCGTTGAGCAGGCCGAGATAAGTCCAGCGATTGTCACGGCTGGCTTTCAGACCCGGGTAAGAGGAGAGGGTCTTGAGGAAATCGAGCGCGCCAACGCTGTTCACCGAGATCTTATCCCAGAATCGATCGTTGCCGCCGCTCCAGACGATCCACGTATTGCGGCCCTTGATTTCATCAGGAGTCAGCTTGATGCCGCCGTCCATGTCATGGAAGAAATCCTCGTCAGCCGCCGGGAACGAGGTGGCTTGCCGGCCCGCTTGCAGGGCCTCATCCAGAACGTGCCCGGGCTGCGGCGTGGCAGGGTGACAACCGGTCAGGACAATGAGACACGCAAGCGCCAGTGCACCGCTCGCAAATCGGGCGATTCGAGTCATACTGGTTCCTTCCGAGGCGCCGAGGCAGGCCGCCTCTCCCTGAGCATTGACGCCATAATAATCCAGTGCCGCTTGCGTCGCAACCAATTCCAGCAACCCATTCCAGCGAATTCCCGCCAGTGCAACTCCACCCCAAACCTCCTCGCCGGACCCCTGGCCCGGGTTTCTCACCACGCCCAGGGGTTGGTGGAAGGGCGGGGCTTTAGCCCCGCCGAAATCGCGGCTCCCACCCTTAGTTTATTCTGCGCCCCGTGCAGCCCCGATAAATCGGGGCTGCACGGGGCGCAGAACTTAGAAATAATCAAGAAGGCCTTCGAGCGGCGGGGCTAAAGCCCCG
>Ga0326728_10024854_pt1 | contig 10795 bp, 9 predicted proteins | sample MB3enrmetagenome_FD_207602 | JGI IMG/M metagenome (GOLD analysis project Ga0326728, IMG submission 207602) | Lab enriched peat soil microbial communities from McLean, Ithaca, NY, United States - MB31MN | ecosystem: Environmental > Terrestrial > Soil > Wetlands > Peat | place: USA: New York...
GTCCCCACGGGAACGCCCTTGGGCATCTGCACGATGGAAAGCAGCGAGTCGAGCCCATTCAGCTGCGTCGCAGCCACCGGGACGCCCAACACCGGGACCAATGTTTTCGCCGCCAGCATGCCCGGCAAATGCGCCGCGCCGCCGGCTCCGGCGATAATCGCGCGCAGGCCGCGCCCGCGCGCCGTCTCCGCGTATTTGAAGAGCCAATCGGGGGTGCGGTGCGCGCTCACGATGCGCGTTTCGTGCGCAATCTCCAACGCGCGTAGAATTTCCACGGCCGCCGAGAGCGTTTCGTAATCGCTCTTGCTGCCCATCACCACGCCCACCTGCGGTTGTTGGCTCATGGGGAGATTATACGAAGACGACCTCATTGACTCGGCAACAAAATACTGCATCCGTGCCCCATCCTTTTCCGCGCCTTTGCGGAAAAGGGTGGGTGAGTATGCCACTGTTGAATCGCCGAATCAGTTGCACCGCGCAGGACTCAGTGCCGATGCCACGCCTCCAAGGCAACCTCCACCACGGCAAACAGTACGCTTACCGCCGCCAGAAAGCCTTTGGCGCGCTGCCAGTTCTGCTCGTGGCGCTCCATGCGGCGCTCCAAATCGGCCAGGCGTCCGCCGTTGCCGTCGCCCATCAGGCCGGTCATCTGCGATTTCAGCACGCTTAAATCGCTGATCACCTGGGCTTCGAATTCATTCATCATGCGCATCGACCGCACTCCATGTAGGGTTCAGGTTTCATGCATCAGCTGCGCCGTCCCTCTACATCGATTTCTGACACCTGACACCTGAAACCTGACACCTGTTCACTGTTAGCCACTCAACGGCAAATTGATAAACAGCGCCGTTGAGAACTCGGAATAATTGGGCGGCGTTGAGCCGTCGTACATCCGGATATAAAACCGATCGCTCGCCGAAGCCCGCAACAACGTCAGGTTGGCCTGCGAGCCCCGCAGCGCCAGGGTCGGATCCTGCCCGGGCATAAACGCGTAATCGCGCAGTTCCGCAGATTCGATCTCCGCGACCTGGGCCTCTCTGCCGCGGCCGTCCTGCCCGACCCCGCGCGCCTGCCGCCACATCTCCCGCAACTGCTCGCCTACACTCACGTGCACCTTCCTTGTTCGGAATCTGGTTCCGAGCCTGGTTCCGAGCCTCGATCTCTGACCGCTTGACTGCGCACCAACTCCGTGCCCCATCCTTTCGCGCTTTTTGCGAAAGGGTGGGAAACCATGGTTGCCAAAAGGACCAATTCATGCAGCCAGAGGTCTTCTTCCGAAACTTGCCCCGAACCCGGTCCCGAAACTTTGCCCCGAAAACAAAAGGGCACAGCCCTCAGGCCATGCCCTTTGCGTCCTCAATCGTGTTCGGTGGTCAGCCTTCCGTCCCAAGCAATCGGCTCAGTCCAGAACTTCAAAACCACCGGAAATCCATCAACAGATTCGATCCTACCGCGAAGCGGGGAAATTATATGCAAACTTTGCGAACTTTTTTTCGAGAGCCCTGGACATGGGTCAGGGGGCAAGTTTCAGGAAGAGTGGTTTGTGCCCAGTGTGAGTGTGAAAAACCACCACACTCACACTTCACACTCGCACTCTAAGTCCCTCAGTCTCTTAGTCCCTCAGTCCCTAAACGCGCAGCTCCCGCCGCGCCGTTTCCGCCACGCGCTCCATATCCGACGTCGTCAGCACACGGATCTGGTGCTCCTCCATCGTCTCCACGCCAAAGCGATACATCGCGAGCCGTTCCGGCTCCTCGTCGGTTGCCCCGAGGCGGGCCGCCGGCTCGATCACCGCCGTCAGCTCCAGTTCGGCCTTCTCCACGCGTTTGACGCCGGCCCGCAGCGCGGCCGCGGAGAAGGCCAGCACCTTGGCCATCTCCAAACCCCCGGCAACTCCCGTGGCAACCCTGGTGCCGATTCTCGCGCCGATTCTCGGGTCGATTCTCGCATCAAGGCTCACCGCGTGAAACATCCGCACCAGCCCGTTGGGCCGGTAGCCCACATCGATGCGCAGCGGATCCCCAGGCCGCGTGTACTCCGACGCAGCGATTCTCTTTCTCAGCAGATCCCACACCCCGGCACGCTCGAACTCCGCGCGCATGCGCGCATGGATCGCCGCGCGCCCGCTCAATCTCGGGATCCGCTCCCGCGCCTGCGGCTCCACGTACAGCCGCATCAGCTCTTCCATCCCCGCCGGCATGCTCTCGGCCAGGTAGGCCTTGGGCTCCGTCATCTGCACGTTCAGCGAGAGCGACTCCTCGAGAATCCGCATCAGCTTGCCCGCGGGCTCCGTATCGAGACCATGGTCTGCAAGCCTGCGCCGCAGCTCGCCCTCCATGCCTTCCAGCAGCGCCGTGTCCACGTCCGGATCCAGGCACTTCACCCGCCGCCAGTCGTGCGTAAAGCGCACCTCGGTTCGCGCCGGCTGGTCCTCCGTCGCCGCCTCGCGCAGGATCACCCCAATGTGCACATACTCGTTCCGCACCGCATCCGGCACGTACCGGAGCAGTTGAAACTCGCATTCCCGACGCTGGCGTTCGCTGTTCATGGTGCAGCTTTCAGATCGCAGCTTGTAGCTCGTAGCCAGTAGCCTGTAGCTCGTGCCTCGTAGCTGCCGGCTACTGGCTCCTGGCTACTGGCTGTCTCTCAATTCACCCTCATCCTATCCCCCCATCTCCCCCCCTTCCAACCCTCTTCCTCCACTTTTCCCCCCACCTCTCCCCATTTCGGAAATGGCCTCCGATCCGATTTCCAAAATGCCTCAATACCCTCCCGAACCCGGCTCCGCCTTGCCAGCAGCTTCTCCACCAGCGTCTCCATCTCGCCCTGGTCACCGCCGTACCATTCGGGTGGGACTTCATTGGCCGCCGCCCACACCGTCTCCGCTGCCATGGTCTCAATCCGCGTCAGCCAGGGCTCGAAGGATTCCCATCCTCTTATCTCTCGGTATACGTCGTTCCGGTAATACACCCCGCGCAGCGGCGCATCCTCGAAGCGCCACTCCCCGGCGTGAAAGCAGTAGCCGAAGTCGATGAAGACGGCTTTGTACCGGTGCTCCCGTTGCCGCCGCGTGAACACCGCCTGGCGGCCGTTGGCATTGCCCGTCCACTTGTCGAGCGCGAGAACCCCCGCGAACTCAGCCAGATTTTTCAGCTCCGCCAGCTGCTCTTCGGGCAGGTAGTCCACCACCTGCCCCGGCATCAATCCCCCGGCGAATCTCGATCCGAACTGCAGTCCCGGCGTGCATCGCGCGTGCGTCCGTCCCAGGTCGATCTCCAGTTCCGGCGTATTCTCGATCAGCCAGCTTGAAACCTCCACCAGCTCGGTTTCCGGCACCGTCAGCCCCGCCGCTGCCGCCAGCCGCGAGGCCAGCAGCTCATTGGCCAGCACCCTCACGTGCTGCGGATTGTTCTGGAACTTCACGACATAGATGTGGCCGTCCGCGCCCAGCATCAACTGGCCCTGCGCGCCGCCCCGCATGCGCCGGATCTGCTGCACCGCCAGAACCGCCACTGAACTCTCCCGCCCCGCCGTTCGTACTTCGTCTGCTTGTGCCTGCTGCTTGCTGGCATTCTAAATGTTTCCCGTTCTACGTGTTCCCGGCGCGGTCTCCGGCCCCAATCGGAGCCGGATGGGGAAGGGGGAAGAACAGGGAACAAGGGAGCAAGGGAACAAGGGAACGAGGGAACGAGGGAGCAAGGGAGCGAGGGAACCTGGCCTTATGGAGCGCCGGTCTCCTCAGGCTGTAGCGCGGGCGTCCACGCCCGCACGCGGGGAACTCCACGGGCTTTGTATCAGGGCGTGAGTTCACTCACGCCGAAACCCACCCGCCCATTTTCCGAGAAATCAAGTACGCGGCGAAGCCGCGCATGAACAATCAGGATGCCGTGTTCTTGCTGGCTCCCGAAAACGGAAGCCCGCCTCACCCGGCGACCCAGGATATCCGGGTGGCTACGCGAGCTGCGCTGCGCTGCCCGTGATGTCGACGAGGAACCCGGACGAGTCACATGATGGATAATGGTTCGTGACGCGAACGGACCCAACGCCGCAAGGCGCATAGGTCCTAAAGGTTCGGTAGGAGCAACGGACTATGGGCGTTTTGCGAATTCTCGCGGCAGGGCCCACCACGGCAGCACAATCGCAAGCTCGCGGAAAATTGTTCGAAGAGCTGATGGCGGATGTCCTCCGCAGCCATGGCTACTCGATCGACCGAATACCAAACGTCAATTATGCCGTCATGGAGATAGACATCGACGGCAGGCAGACCATTACAGGCCTGCCCCTGTACGCAGAATGCAAATGCTATGAAACCGAAGTTGACTCACCCAAGCTCCAAGCATTCTACGGTAAATACACAGCCCGCTGGTTCAAGGATAAGCGCTGCCACGGTCTCTTCATTGCCTTGCCCGGGGTGAACAGCCACGCAAAAGGCTTCTATCGAGAAAACTGCGAAGGTAACGAACAAATTGTGATGCGCCTGCTCGAGGAAGAGCAAGTACTCGACGCTATCTATCGGTCCGGGAAAGTCGTTCAGCCGGGCCGAATTGCTTCCCTCGTCAACCCAAACGTTGGGTCTGCCGGAGACCGGCTCTTGTTCTTTACAGACCGATCATATTTCTGGATACAGTACCTCATTCCTCAAGGGGGATCGATTCCGAAGTCCGTGTTGATCGCCGACGCAACGGGGCGCCAAATCACTGAGAAGTCTACGATCGACTACCTCGTTTCGCTCTACCCAGAGTTGCAGGATTTCCCCCCCGTCATCGCTGAGACTCTGCCCATCTCACTCGGCCGAGGTCCAACCAGGGAGTCCGAAGAAATTGTCGAAGTGCGCGGAAGCTCCGCCTGCTTCGAATACCAGTTCCCAGCCTCACCGCAGTTCTTCGTGGGACGTGAGGAAGTCCTGAGTGAGGTCGAGGAACTGACAGCAGCAATCCTTTCCAAGACCACATCGTCCCGCGGGCTACTCTTTGAAGCGAATTCCGGCTGGGGAAAGAGTTCGCTCGTCTTGGCCTGCATCGACCGACTCACAAACGCAGGCCATTTCGCGCTCGCAATCGATTCCAGATCGGCATCCTCCTCCCAGTTCGTCCTCAGAGTCCTGAATTACGTTTGCTCCAAGTTTGGCGATTTCGGCGGGGCAATCGAGCCCGGCGTCGCCCTCGGCCCCATCGCCGGCTACGAGGGAGCTCTTGAAACACTTGCGGGGATCGGCGCAGCGTTGGAGAAACAAGGGAAGCTCCTGTTCATCTTCTTCGACCAGTTCGAGAACATGTTTGTCCTCAAGGACGCGCTGCGTCACGTCCGCGACCTTTTCCTGAAGATCTGTGACCGACAAGTCAATGTTGTATTCGGCTTTTCTTGGAAGACGGACCTCGTAGGTCTCACAAACGAGTTCCCCTACCAGCTGAGAGACGCACTCTCAAGCGCTTGCCGACGAATACCACTGGAGCCGTTCTCCGAGCCCGAGACGAACGCGATGTTTCAGCGTCTCAGCAAAGAAATCAAGGCCAAGTTGAGAGAAGACCTGAAGTTTTTCCTTTCCGAGTTCTCTCAGGGTTATCCCTGGCTGCTAAAGAAGCTCTGCGCTCACGTAAAATCACAGCGCGACAAGAACGTGCCGCAGCTTGAGATGGTTGATAGCCTGTTGAATGTCGAAGAGCTTTTCAGGGATGATCTTCGCGGGCTATCGCCCGGAGAGGAGGAGGTGCTTCGCAAAATTGCGAAGGTGGCACCAATCGGAGTCTCGGAGCTCCGAGAAGAGATGGAGTCCGCAGTCATTCAGAGCCTACTGAATGCGCGCCTATTGGTTCGAATTGGCACAAAGCTAGATATTTACTGGGATATTTTCCGAGACTACCTGAACACACAGAAGATACCCGTTCAGGAAAACTATCTTCTCAGGCTACAGCCCACGCCCGTGTTGAGAGCTGCGAACGCCCTCGTTGAAGCGGGGAGGCAGATCCCTCCCGGTGCATTCCAAAGTATCCTGGGCGCAAGCGACGGATCCTTCTACAACATCACCCGCGAGATGAGGCTCCTCGGACTTGCATCCAAGGCGGGAACAAGCATTGCAGCAAATCCGAAGCTTCCCGACGCTGGCGAAACCTTCGAAGCCGACATGCGTTCCCTGATCAAGGAACGGCTCAACCGAAATCGCATCGTCACAAAACTACTGAAGGAACTCGAGTCACGGACCCCGCTTTCCGTTGAGGATGTCGCGAACATAATCTCGGAATCCTGCCCATACATTGCGGCGAAGCCGGAAACCTGGAGAGTCTATGCCCGAACTATCGGCAACTGGATGAACTTCGCGGATCTAGCGATTTTTCGCGGGAAGACCGGCCAGTTGGCACGATACCGGCCAGATCGTGCCATACGGGAAGCGTATCTAAGCAGCGCCCGTCGCTCATACGGATTGCGCTTCCCTAGAATTCAATACGGCCCAATAGAGCGAGCCGCAATCGTGGTTTTTGAGGCGATTCGCTCGAAACAGAGGGTCGATTGGTCGGGTTTCAAGAAGAGCACCATCTCAAAGGCGCTCGACACCCTCGAAGACTTCGCCTTTGTCACGCGCGACGACCAAAGCCTTGAGGTAAATGCGAGGCTCATTGATTTTGTGGCTGACCCCGAACATCGCCCGGAGCTTTTTCTCCATGCGGCCACCAGAATTCCAGCATTCGCCACGTTCCTAGAAGCCCTTCGATCGAGACCCCCAGAGAGTTGGACATCGGAAGATCTGTCGAAAGAAGTCGCGCACCGACTAAATGTCGACTGGAAGCCTGGCACCGCCGCCACCAACGTCAAAATCATGCTCGACTGGGCCAGGCACTGCGGCCTAAACACGAAGCTGAAACGAAAGCGGCAACTCGGGGGCCACAGAGAATCATTGGACCTGTTCGAAGGCGGACGTCCCCTTGAGCGCCCAAGTTAGCTGAGAAGCGTTGCCTCTGGCCAGCGACCGCGGCGGATGCCTTCATCATTGGTTCGCTCCCCGCAAGCCGGCAAGCACTCACAGATCCGCCAGGGCACTCCCCCGGGGTTAGCAAGAAAAGGCCCACGCGCCCCACTAACTCGGCGCCCTGCCGACTCGCCTGCTCGTATACCGTTTCCTCCAAACCTCCCGCTCCACCAACTCCAACGCGCGATCCTCCAGCGACCGCTCCCACGGAACCAGCCCGTACACCAGGTCGCACCCCACCGCCCGCGCCATTCGTTCCAGCCGCTCCAGCGAGATGTTCCGTTTCTGCTCCGCCCGCTCCGTCTGAAACACCATCCGCGGCGTGAATCCCATTTCGTCGGCAATCTGCTCCGCCGGAATCCCCACCGCCAGCCGCATCGCCCGCAACCAACCCTCCGGAGGCCGAGACTGCGACCGCGCCTTCCTGTATACGCGCACCCTCCGCTCCAAATCCAATCTCGCATGCTCCCGCATCACTTTCCTCATCGCTAACTCCCTCGCTCCCTTGTTCCCTTGTTCCCTTGTCCCCTTGTTCCCTGTTTCAAACAAAAATGCGTGTTTTCACGCGATAAACCGCGCAAAAACACGCATCTGACCCCATTATTACGCTCTTGCGCGAAATTCTCTGCAAACTTTCGCAATTAAATGCGAAATTCTCTATTCACACCCAATAATTGTTCGCGCAATTCTCGTTAATTTGCCTCAAAAAATCGCGAACTTCCAGGCCAACGCCAGCGCGCCAGTCGGGAACTTCCAAGCCAACATTTGGCCCCTTCCCGGCATCCGAAAAACGAACATTGGCGCTGATTCTACATAAGTTACTGGAAACGGAGGCCTTAGCGAAAACAAAAAATGCAGTTTCTTCGACTGCCTCCGCCGCGCTCCTCTGCTCAACCGGTGGAATCGATCTCGCCGAAGCATCGACACCGGAGAGCCGGCCTGCTGCGTTTATGCCTGGCGTCCCGGCAGATACTGCTCCAGAAAACGCCGCGCCAGGATGAATCCGTCTTTGCGCTGCTGGGGGAAATCGGGAAGGTTGCCGCTCCCCGGCAGATCCCAGAATGGGTCTTCGTGCTCCACTGCGATGCCGCCGTTGAAGCGGATCTCGAGCAGCACCGTGAGGAACGCCGTCCAGTTCACAATCCCCTGTCCGGGGATGCGATATCGCCACCATCCTCGCCCGCCAATGCCCACCTGCTGCAGCACGGGCTGAGTGATCTCCGTATCCTTGGCATGCACCGCGAGGATGCGTTCTTTGAACTGCCACGCAACGCTGACCGGGTCAATGTAGAGCCGGACGAAATGCGAGGGATCGAACTCCAGCCCCAGCCGCTTGCTGGGGACGCGGTCGAAAACGGCCTGCATCGCTGCCGGAGTGCTCGCGAAATTGACGCCGGTAGGATAATTCTCCCATCCCATTGCGACGTCGAGTTTCTCGCAAACGGGCAGGTATTTTTCGTTGAAGACATCGGCGAAGGCCGCAGCCTGATCCTGCATGCTGGCGCCGGGTTGCCCGCCGCTGAAGGTGCCGACAAACCTGCAGCCCAGGCGATGGCAAAATTCCAGCGCGCGAATAAAATCGGCCTGCGCCGCCGAGCGCTTGCCCGCATCGGGATCCGTGTGGTTGGGTGCAAAGTACTCAATGCTGACGATGCGAATGCCTGCGTCGCGCGCCGTGGCCTGAATCCGATCGATCGCGCTGTCGCTCAGGTTGGGATTGAAGTCCGGACCCGGCGTGACCACGACGCCTTCGTAACCGGCCTGCGCGGCAAAGGCGAGCTTTTGCGGCGAGTACGGCGTGATGATGGAGAGCTTGGGATAAGGCGTATCCGGTGGTGTGCTCGCTTGCGCTGCGGGCGCCTGCGCTGCCTCGATGGGGAGAGCCGCCGTTGCCGCCACACCCAGAGCCGCCGTGGATGTGCCGCCCACCTTCAAAAAATCTCGCCGGTTCCAAACCAAATTTTCGCTCTTCATGCTGTTCATCCTGTCTGGCGCAGCAACCTCAACATCTGTTCGGGCGTTTTCCCGGCCTGTGTGATTGGTTTACCTGTCTGAATCAGGAAAGAACCCAGCCGGGACGGTTTTCACGTTTGATGAACGGCGCGGCTTCGGGACAGTTTTTTGCAACCATCTTCGGGCCGTCCCATTCGATCTTCTGGCCGGCGCGCAAGGCCACGCAGCCGAGCAGCATGATTTCGGTTAGCTGCGAGGCGATCTCAAAACGCGAGTAGCAGAGTTCCGGCGTGCTTTCCCTGACGGCAGTGAGCCATTCCATGGTATGGCTGAGATTATTGTCTTTTCCATTAGGATTGCGCGGGATGCGTTCGGCAAACTGCGCTAGCGCGGGGTGCTTGGTGTAATGGATGTATTTTGGGTCGTCCTTCAGCTTTACGAAGAAACTGGTTCCGTAATCGTCCGGTGAAAAGACCGAGCCATTATCGCCAATCATCAGGCAACCGCTGTTGGGAATGTCACCGCGCAGCGCGACGATGTCGGCAGTGAGTTCAATCGGCGGCTTGTTGCTGAAGTCATGGCCGTCAGGAGCTGCCGGATCGGGCTGGCCGCCGTCATACCACCACAGTGTCACCGCATCCTGCTCGATGGTTCTGTGATGGTGGAAACGATGCGGATCAGCGACGGAAATGGACGCTTTGCGTTGGGGAAATTGATAGCGAATCCTGGAGCCAACGGGATAGGACTCCTTGTTCATCTTGCTGAGAGGCGTGGCTTCAATTTCCGTGGGGTAGTCGAGGTTCAAGGCGCGGAAAGACAAATTGACCGTGTGACATGCCATATCGCCGAGCGCGCCGGTGCCGAAATCCTGCCAGCCGCGCCAACTAAATGGAATGTAGACTCCATATTGATCGTTTGCATCACGGCGGCCCTTGTACGGCCGCATCGGAGCCGGTCCAATCCACTTGTCCCAATCCAATGTGTCGGGAATCGGGTCTTCTCCCTGCGGGCGATCCATCCCCTGCGGCCACACCGGACGGTTTGTCCAGACGTGAACCTGGTGCACTTGCCCGATGAGTCCGTCCTGAATCGTCTCGACCGCGCGGCGCAGGCCGTTCGCAGCGCTGCCCTGATTGCCCATCTGCGTGACGACCTTTTTCTCTTTCGCCAATTTCCGCAGATAGCGCGCCTCATAAATGGTCTGCGTCAATGGTTTCTGGCAATAAACGGCCTTGTGCATTTGCATCGCCGCCGAGGCCACAATCGCGTGCAAGTGATCGGGCGTAGAAACCGTCACCGCATCAATCTGGTTGCCCAATTGATCCAGCATCTGGCGGAAATCTTTGTGAAACTTTGCGTTCGGATATTTTTCCGTCTGCCTCGCGTAATTCTCCGAACCCGAATCCACGTCGCACAGCGCGACAATGTTTTCACCCGCACGGGCGCAAGCATCGGTGTCGCCTCGGCCTTTGCCACCCATGGCGCCGATGGAGGCGATGTTCAATTTACTGTTCAGATTTTGGCCGCGCAAAAGCGCCGGCACGCCAACCGCGAGCGCACCGGCGGCCAGAGCGGTGGTTTTGATGAAGTCGCGGCGGTCGATACGCGAGGACGGGACGGGTTCCGGAGACTTCATCCGGAATAATCTTTCTGAATTCTTCCGCATGAGCACCAGAATACACTTGCCGGGGCACGGCGGGCACGACATGGAAATCCGGACTAAATGGCAATCTCCGCGCAGGCTAACGGCCGCACGCTCCCCCGGCACCCTATGTCCCTGCCTTCCCCATCCGCTTGGCTTCCTCTTCCCCGTCGAGCACGCGAAACACGCCTTCGGCCAGCGCCCGCAGTTCATCCTCGCCGGGAAACACCGTCACCGGC